>CABDYH010000084.1_pt1 | contig 43010 bp, 38 predicted proteins | sample 3131921 | NCBI WGS metagenome assembly CABDYH01 (sample SAMEA5534337, study PRJEB31848) | metagenome | biome: tundra; feature: field; material: soil | place: USA | collected 2013-05 | depth 0.45 m
TCGATCGTCGGCGCGCCATTTTTCGTGATGGAACGGCGCACCGGGATCGTCATCAAAAATCGTGAGCCGCTGCCGGTAGAGCTTGGCTCCGATCCGGCAACGTTTCGCGCAATCTCAGAAGGATTCATCGACACGCTGGCCGATTTGCACGACGTCGATTACGCGGCGATTGGACTTGGCTCGCTGGGCAAGCCCGACGGATTTTTAAAGCGCCAGATCACCGGATGGATGGGCCGATGGGAGAAGGCCAAAACCCGCGAAGTGCCGCTGATGGAGAAACTCGGCGCCTGGTTTCTCGACAACATGCCGGTGTCGCCGCCGCCGGTGCTCGTGCACAACGACTTCTTCCTGCACAACATCATGCTCGGCGCCGTCAACCACGGCGAGGTAGTCGGAGTATTCGACTGGGAAATGTCCACCATCGGCGATCCGCTGGTCGATCTCGGCATCTCGATTGGCTATTGGCGCGACAAGAGTGACCCGCCCGAACTGCTTGCGACCTCGCAGGGCGCGGCGCCTACGCTGCGGCCCGGCTTCATGAGCCGCGACGAACTGGTGCATCGCTATTCGAGCCGCACCGGCCGCGACGTGAGCGGCATCCCGTTTTACTGGGCGTGGGCGGATTGGAAGACGGCGACCGTAGTCGAGCAAATCTACGTACGCTACGTGCGCGGGCAGACCACCGATCCGCGCTTCGCCCTGATGGGTCCGATGGCGCCGGCGCTGGCGTTCGCCGCAGCGCAGGTAGCGTCCCGCTTGGGCTTCAAGGGGTAGAAGAGCCTTACGTGGCCGGCGCCGGACGCCGGAGTTTTCGTTGTCCGTCGAGATTCTTCGCTACAGCAGCTCAGAATGACACCAGGAGCCGTCCGCATTTCTGTGTCATTCTAGAGCGAAGCGAAGAATCCCGGATTCGCTCGCGTCCCGCATCAAGCTGAGTTTTCCGCCTTTTCACGCTGTGCGAGCGGAGAGCATCGCATCTTCCGGCGGGCGTTGCGGTCGCGCTGTGATTGGGGGTGCGACGGCAAGCGTCGAGAAAGATCCGGGATTCTTCGCTGCGCTCAGAATGACACGGCTCGTCATCCGATCTTATCTCTGTATCCTGTTTTGTGTCATCCTGAGCAAAGCGAAGGATCTCGCGCGAAGCGCGTGGAGACACGCAAACCATGGCTCGCGCAAAAAAAATATCGTCGCTTCACCCCGGCGAGGTCTTGTACGAGGATTTCATCGTTCCGACCGGCATCAGCATCCATCGGCTCGCGATGGATTTGCGCGTGCCGGCCAACCGGATCGCGGAGATCGTGAAGGGTGAGAGCGCAGTCTCGGCGGACACCGCGCTTCGCCTCGCTCGTTATCTCGGTACGTCGGCGGAATTCTGGCTGGGATTGCAGAGCGACTACGAACTCGAAAAAGCCAAAGATGAGTTGGCGGCGAAAATCGCGCGCGAGGTCCGTCCCCGCAAGCGCGCGGCGTGACGCGCGCCGCGGCTGCGGTCCCCTTTTCAGCGAGCGGCAACTAGGCTATCCAAGGTACAAAGGCGGCTAATAATTACCCCGGCCCGGAGGTTTCCCAGTCTTGCACGCCATCAACTACGACGCCCCAACCACGCTCGATCAGGCGGTCAGCATCCTCAAAACCCACGGTGAAAACGCCCGCCCGTTCTGCGGCGGCACCGATATCATCATCCAGTTGCGCGCCGGAGTCCGCCGCACCGAGCATCTCGTTGACGTGAAGAAAATCAAGGAGCTGCAAGTTCTTTCCTTCGATGCGAAGAAGGGATTGCGGCTCGGCGCGGCCGTGCCCTGCATCGAGATCAGCGAGAGCGATGTGATGCGCCGTCATTACCCCGGCCTGACCGAAGCGGCCCATCTCATCGGCTCACTACAGATTCAGAACCGCGCGTCGGTAGGCGGCAATCTGTGCAATGGATCGCCGGCCGCGGACACGACGCCTGCCCTGATAGTGCTCGGTGCGCGCGCGCGAGTCGTCGGCCCCAATGGCGAGCGCGAGGTGCCGGTCGAGGCTTTCGTCGTATCGCCCGGACGCACCGTGCTTAAGCCCGGCGAGTTGCTGGTGGAACTACTGGTTCCTGCTCCCGCGCCGCATTCGAGCGACGCATATCTTCGTTTCATCCCGCGCAACGAGATGGATATCGCTGTGGTCGGCGTGGGAGCGGCGGTTACGCTCGACGGCGACAAGGTGAAGGCGGCGCGGATCGCACTCGCCGCCGTTGGGCCGACTCCGATCCTCGCAAGCAAAGCTGCCGACGCGATCATCGGGATGAAACTCGACGATGCGGCCCTCGAGGCCGCCGGCCGTGCGGCGAGCGCGGCGTGCTCGCCTATAGACGACATGCGCGGGACGGCGGAATTTCGACTCCACATCACCGCGGTGCTCACGCGGCGGGTGCTCTCAATCGCCGCCGAACGCGCGAAAAAGAACTGAATCACATCGAGCAAACACAAACGGCAGATAAAACAATGTCCAAAAAGACCCTGGTAGAAGCGACGATTAACGGCGAAACGGTCGAGTTCCTGTGCGAGCCGCGCCAAAGCCTGCTCGAAACACTGCGCGACGTGCTCGAGCTCACCGGCTCCAAGGAAGGATGCCTGACCGGCGATTGCGGCGCTTGCACCGTGCTGGTCGAGGGCCGCCCGGTCTGCTCGTGCCTGATGCTCGGCGTCGAAGCTCAAGGCAAGAACATCACGACCGTCGAGGGACTCGCCACCAACGGCGTGCTTAGCGTTTTGCAGAACAAGTTTCTCGAGCACGCGGCCCTGCAGTGCGGCATCTGCACGCCCGGATTCCTGATTTCGGCGAAGTCGCTGCTCGATCGCAATCCGAAACCGACCGAGCACGACGTTCGCTACGCGCTGGCCGGGAACCTGTGCCGATGCACCGGTTATGACAAGATTGTGAAAGCGGTGCTCGATGCGGCTGCGGCTATTCGCTCGCAGGGCGAAGGCAAAGCGGCCGCACGATGAGAGCATCGCAGTACTGACACGACTACCGATACGCGCTGGCGATCCGAGAGGTAAGGCATGGCGGCATCAACCACGACAGGCGATTTCAAAGTCATCGGCACGCGTCCGATTCGGCCCGACGGCGTTGACAAAGTGACGGGCCGCGCCAAGTTCGGCGCCGACTACGCATTCCCCGGGATGCTGCACGGCAAGGTGCTGCGCAGCCCGCACGCCCACGCGATTATCAAATCGATCAAAATCGACAAGGCGCTCAAGCTCCCCGGCGTGAAGGCTATCGTCACCTCGAAGGATCTCCCGGATGCGGAGAACATGCTCGAACAGTCCGGCGAGCTGACGGTCAATCCGATGCACCTGTCGATGAACATCCTCGCGCACGACAAGGTCCTGTATGACGGCCATGCGATCGCCGCCGTCGCCGCGACAAGCCCGCATATCGCCGAGGAAGCGCTCCGCCTGATCGAAGTCGAATACGAAGTGCTGCCGCCCGTGATGACCGTCGAAGCCGCCACCAAGCCGGGCGCTCCGATCCTGCTCAAGGATTTGCGCAACAACGAGGAAGGTGACAAGCCGACCAACGTCGCGCAGCACTACCAGTTCAAACGCGGCGACGTCGCGGCCGGATTCAAGGCGGCGGACTATGTGGTCGAGCGCGAATTCAACACCGCGATGGTGCACCAGGGATACATCGAGCCTCACAACGCCGTCGGCATCTACAACTCCGACGGACAGGCAACGATTTACTGCTCGACCCAGGGCGCCTTCGACGTGCGCTCGCTGAGCGCGCACGTGCTGGGGATGCCGGTCGGCAAAATCAAAGTCGTGCCGGCCGAAATCGGCGGCGGCTTCGGCGGCAAGACCACCATTTACCTCGAGCCGCTCTCGGTGCTGCTCTCAAAGAAGACCGGCGCCCCCGTCAAGCTCGTCATGTCGCGCGCGGAAGTGCTCCGCGCGAGCGGACCGACCCCGGGCGCGAAAATCAAAGTGAAGATGGGCGCGACCACGGACGGCAAGCTCGTCGCCGCCGAAATCTGGATGGCATACCAGGCGGGCGCGTTCCCGGGCTCTCCGGTGGCAGCCGGCGCGCTGTGCATCATCGCTCCCTACACCGTCGAGAATTTTCAAATCGACGCGTACGACGTGGTGGTCAATCGGCCCAAGACCGCGTCCTATCGGGCGCCCGGCACAACCCAAGCCGCGTTCGCCTCCGAGACTGTGATCGACGAACTGGCCGAGAAGTGCGGAATCGATCCGATCGACTTCCGGATCAAGAACGCGGTCAAAGAAGGCGCGCCGCAGATCATGGGCCCTCCGTTCAAGCGCATCGGATTTATCCAGACCTGCGAAGCGATCAAGAACAGCGCGCATTACAAGTCGAAACTGACCGGCAAGTTCCGCGGACGCGGCGTCGCGTCGGGATTCTGGTTCAACGCCGGGATGCAGTCGTCGGCAATGGTGAATATCCACACCGACGGAACCGCCAGCGTCGTGACGGGCTCGCCGGATATCGGCGGCTCGCGCGCGTCGATGGCGATGATCGCCGCGGAAGTGCTCGGACTGCCGGTGACCGACGTGCGCCCGATCACCGCCGACACCGATTCGATCGGCCATACCGACGTCACCGCCGGAAGCCGGGTCACTTTCGCAACCGGGATGGCGGTGTACGAGGCGGCCAAGGACGCCGTGCGCCAGTTGATCGAGCGCGCCGCCAAGGTCTGGGAGAAAAAACCCGACGAAGTCGAATTCCGCGACGGGATGCTCCACGCGAAAGGCGACGGCGTGCCCCCGATATCGATCAAGCAGCTCGCGCCACGCTTCCCCCGCACGGGCGGACCGATCACCGGCCGCGCCAGCGTCAATGCGCGCGGCGTGGGACCTGGATTTGCCACCACCGTCGTCGATGTCGAGGTCGATCCCGACACCGGCAAGGTGCAAATTCTGCGATGCACAATCGCGCAAGACGCCGGCAAGGCGATTCATCCGAGCTACGTCGAAGGACAAATGCAGGGTGGAACCGCGCAGGGAATCGGCTGGGCGCTCAATGAGGAATACTTCTACGACGACAAGGGCACGCTCCGTAACACAGGATTCCTCGACTACCGGATCCCGACCTGCCTCGACTTGCCGATGATCGAAACCATCATCGTCGAGGAACCAAACCCCGGCCATCCGCTGGGCGTGCGCGGCGTCGGCGAGGTGTCGATCGTGCCGCCGGTAGCAGCCGTCGCCAATGCGATCTATCGCGCGGTGGGCGTCAGGATGACGCAGACGCCGATGTCGCCGCCCAGGTTGCTCAAGGCGATCCTGAAGTATCGCGGCGCCACAACGACACAACATTCCGCAGCGGCGGATTGATCACGAGTGATCGAAAGGGGCGGGCGAAGCCGCCCCCTTCTTCTTTTCCTGCAATGCCAACTGTTGTGATTCCCGCGCTGCTACGCAAATTCACCGCCGGCGTCGAGCGAGTCGAGGTCCCGGGAAGATCGATCCGCGAACTGGTTCGGCATCTTGGCGAGCGGTTTCCAGGGATCGACAAGCAGTTACTTGAGGATGGAGACATCCGGCCGTCGATCGCGGTATCGATCGACGGTGAAATAGCCACCGGCGGCGTGCTCGATACCGTCGGCGAGCATAGCGAAGTGCATTTCATCCCCGCGCTTGGCGGAGGCGAAGTCTGAGCGCCAGGAGAGCGCGGGCGAAATCGCTGCTTCTCTGTGGATAGCGGGGTCGTCTGCATCCATTGCAACATACACGCAGTTGCGTACAATACGGTTGCTGGCCGGGGTTTGCCCCCCTTTTCCCGGTTGGCTACGGGCCGGGCGGAGCAATCTGCCTGGCCCTAATTTTTTGTTCAGAATAATTCCCTGACCGCCTCGCGGATTAAATTCCCTTCCCAAGCCGTCCGCCCTTGCTGTTAGCCTGATTCCCCGTTTGATTGTCAGGAACAGGCGGCCCGGATTTGATTAGCAAACCTAATAAATCTCGCGCTTTCAGAATTTCGCTTTTCTTGCCGGATGCCTGCTGCAGCGATATAGACTTGTCCATCGCATACGGGGAAGCTTCGGTGGAATACAAATATCCGTTTTCCGCAGCCGACGAACAGTTGAAGCTGAGCGTATGGGCAAAGGGTGAAATCGCCTTAGGCTACAACGCGGTCTTCTATCGTCGTGATATATTCGGTGCTTGGATGCAGTACAGCGCGCATGGCGAAACGTTGTCCCATTTTGGTTGGGAGATCGCTCACATTCAGCCCGTCGCAAACGGCGGGAGCGACGAGCTTTCGAATCTTCAACCGCTCCAGTGGAAGAACAACCGGATCAAGGGCGGCACCTGACCCTAACAGGCCGTCAGGCCGCATCTTCTCTTAATACTAAGATACAAGGGGTTCCCCCTGCCGCACGCGCGCGGTCTCTTAATACTGGCCAGCCGTGCCAACGGCCAGGGGCCGCGCCCGCCAACGGATCTTAACACTGGCCAGCCGTGCCAACGGCCGCAGGTGATTCTTCCTTCATGCCGCGCGCGACAACGGAGCGCGGCCTTAACACTGCGCTGCCGTCGCCACGGCTCGCCCCTGCTACCGATTGCGCGGCCGGAAAACCAGGACCGAGCACGGCGCGTTGCGCACCAGCTTCTCGGTGACGCTGCCGATCAGAATATGCTCGCCGCCGGTCCGTCCGTGCGTAGCAACCAGGATCAGGTCAATCGCCTGCTCTTTGGCGTATTCGGCGAGTTTCTGAACCGGAGGGCCGACCACGGCGCACGTGAAGACCTTCTTTGAATCGCCGAGCTCGTCCTTCTTGATGCGCGCGAGTTCCTCTTCCGCCTGCTCGATCATCGCGGATTCCCGCGCCAGCTCGCGGTTCTGCTCGATGGTGGACGGGATGAAACTTTGCTGTGGCGCGATCACGTGCATCAGGTGAACTTCTTCGGCGCCAAGGTCTTTCGCCAGTTCCATCGCGCCGCGCATCGCTTCCATCGAGTGTTCGGAAAAGTCGATTGGGGCGAGAATTTTTCTAATATTCTGAATCATAAGAGCCTCCCGAATACGATCGACAGACTCTGGGACTACCATGGCCTTCGCCGCCTGTGCAAACCCGCGCCGGTCTGTGCCATTATTCCGACAGACCGCCACTCAAGGAAAAGGATTGCTCATGAAGGGAACTGTTTTCCACGGACCCCACGACGTGCGCGTCGAGCAGGTCGATGATCCTGCGCTCAAGACTCCCACCGACGCGCTGGTGCGAATCACGCGCGCGGGAATTTGCGGCTCCGACCTGCACTTCTATGAAGGCGCTTTGCCCATCGTGCCCGGCTTTGTGCTCGGCCATGAGGGCGTCGGCGTGATCGAGGAAGTGGGGGCGGGCGTCGATCGGCTGAAGAAGGGACAGCGGGTCGTCGTGTCGGGCGTGGTTGCATGCGGCCGATGTTTTTTCTGCCGGCGCGGGCAGCCGTCGCAATGCTCGGAAAGCGGATCCGCTATCTTCGGCTACGGAGCGAGTTCCGCCGGCAAGCTCGGATGGCTGGGGGGCGAGCAATCCGAGGCAGTGCGGGTGCCGATGGCGGATTACACGTGCTTTCCGCTGCCCGATGCGATCGACGATGACGCCGCGGTCTTTCTCGCCGATATCCTGCCGACGGCTTTTTTCGGCGCGGTCAACGGCAATATCCGGCCCGGCGACACGGTGGCGATCTTCGGATGCGGCCCGGTGGGATTGTGCGCCGTGATGTGCGCGAAGCTGTTCGGCCCCGCCGAAGTGATCGCCGTCGATAGCATCCCGTACCGGCTCGACGCAGCGCGCAAGCTCGGTGCTCTAGCTGTGAACACTGAAAAGGCGAATCAGACGATCCTCGATCGCACCGAAGGACGAGGCGCCGACGTCACGATCGAGGCGGTCGGCAACGACACCGCGCTGACCTCCGCGATAATGGCTGCGCGCGGCGGCGGAACAGTGTCGGTAATAGGAGTGTTCGGCATGCCGTCGTTCAATTTTCCGATCGGCTACGCGTTTATGCGCAATCTCACGTTTAGGATCGGCCTTGCGAACATCAACGCGCACATCCCGGAACTAGCGCGCCTGATAGAACGCGGCACAATCGACCCGCGCCCGCTAATAAGCCACGTGATGCCCCTGGCCGATGCCGCCAAAGGCTACGAAATTTTCAGCGCCCGCAAAGACAACGTAATGAAGGTATTGCTGAAACCCTGACCCGTCCCGGCCCTGCCCAAGCTTGAACTATTGGCCCGCGTCCGGCGGGCTGTCAGACGCGGAAATTGCGGCGGTACACGGCCGCGAATCTACTTCACCATCGAGGCGAGCCTGCCGGCGATCACTTCGCGCGCTTCGCCCGCTATCTGTCGCACGATCCCGGCGGCGGGCATGATGTCGTGAACCATACTGACCGACATTCCCGCGTAAAAGGGGAGTTGCTCGACATCGCCTTCGATATTTTCCGACGGCGTCATCACCGAATATTTGATCAGCGGAACGTCAGCGCCGGGACGCTTATATGATCCGATGACCTGCCCTTCGCCCGGGCGCTTGCCGCTCTCGGGACGTCCTGCGCGCTCCCATTCTTCCACGACCCTGGTGCGGAGCACGCGATGAGGCGCCTTGGGCCATCCGATGTCGAATAGCTCGGTATGGATCGTCTCCTCGGCCTCGGCATCCAAGACCCGTTGTTTGTAGATGGAATGCGCCGCCGCTTCATTCGACGCCAAAAAGCGCGTACCGAACGCTGCGCCGTCCGCGCCAAGCGCCAGCGCAGCAGCGAGCCCACGGCCGTCGGCAAATCCTCCCGACGCCAGCAGCGGCAGATTGGGGCCGATCGCATCACGCGCGGCAGGGATCAAGGCAAGCGAAGTAGTGGTTCCGCGCACATGGCCGCCAGCCTCGAATCCCTGCACCATGATCACGTCGGCGCCGGCGTCTTTGGCGGCAACCGCCTCTGCAACCGAGCCGCATTGCCAGATCACTTTCATTCCCGCCTTCTTCACCTGCGGAACATGCTTGGCGGGGTCGCCCCAAAAGAACGTGATCGCCTGGATCGGTTCCTTCAGCAGGGTCTCGACCACGCCCGGCGCAAGGAACGGAACCAGCAGGTTGACGGCCAGCGGCTTCTTCGTGATCCTTCGCGCCGTGGAGATTTCGTTCTGGATCGCCTCGGGATTCAGCCCCACGAGCGCCAACGTCCCGAGTCCGCCCGCCTCGGAGACCGCGCCGGCAAGCTCGGCGAGCGACACTCCGCCCATTGCGGCGGAAACGATCGGATATTCAATCCCGAACAGTTCGGTGATCCCCGTCTTGAACATAGCCCAACCTCCAGCGATTCAATGCTTTGTCGCCTTTAACCCGGAATTTCCATACAGGGACCCAGCCCCCGCCGTAGTAGGTCCACATAGACTGGCGTAGCATCGCTTCCATTTGCTCCCATGACGAGCATGAATGCGGCGGGCGGGGTGTCAGACGCGGAAGTTGCGGCGGTACACGAGGTAATTCGCGCAGACCTTGGCTCCCAGCTTCTCCGCCGTCCGCCGCGACGGCCAGTTGTCGTCCAGCACCAGCGTGTAGCTAAGATACTTCGTGCCCTTGCGGATCAGTTCGAGAAACGCGTACGAAGCCATCGCCAGGTTGACCCCGCGCCCGCGCGCCGCCTCGCGCACACCGATTCCGAGTGTGTTCAGCTTTTCCGAATCTGCGATCTTCCGCCCCGATCCGAGGATCGCGGCCGATGAAACGTCCGGCGTGACGAAAAGCGCCCCCACCGCCGCGCCCTCACGGTACGCCATAACCGAGGTTTCATGCCCTCCGCTGAAGGCGAGCATCGCGTCAAACAGCGTACCTTCCTCGCGCGTAGTCGGAACGTGCCCCCAATGCCGCTTGAATGCGTCGTTCATCACGTCGATGAAATCTGCCACTCGCCGGTCGTTCGCGATTTCTTTCGCCGGCACGATTTCGAATCCTGCCCGCCGCGCCGCTTCGAGCGCGCTCTCGTAGCGCGCGACCAGCTCTGGCGTCACTTCGATCTTGTAATCGACCATCCCCTTCTCGGTCTCGAAGCCCGCATCCTTGAGTAGCGAATGGTAATAGTCGGGATTCTGCCTGAGCAGGTTGGGCGGAAGCAGTTCGTACTCATCGATCACGAAGGGAAAATCGAGCGGGAAGAGATCGCCCACGCGAGCGGCGATTGTGCCGCGCGACTCAAGCCATCGGCACACTTCGTCCATGACCAACTTGACCGCGTCGCGAGCGCCCGGCATTGCCTCGAACATCACGACGTGGCCCAGACGTTCGTTCCAATGGCGGCAGTAGCGCTCGTCGACTACAGCCACGGCCCGCGCGACCAACTCGCCACCGTCGCGCGCGGCGATAGGGCGTATCGTCCGCCCCTCGCAGAACGGACTCTGGCCCATCAGAAACGGCAGCTCGATCTCCGCCGACGCGGGCCAGCGGGCGCTGCGATAGGCGTAAACGCGGTCGTGGAACCCAACGAATTCGGTCAGCGACGCATTGTCTTCGGGGAACTCGATTCTGATTGCCATCCGAACTCCAAGCCGGGCTTCGCGGCGCGCTATTTCAAAGCCGGTCGCTACCGCCGAGCGTTCGGCGATACGCGTCTATGGACCCTTTTGAGTCTCCGATTCCAGCTCCGCTATAAACCCGACGGCCCCTCTGTGCAAGGTTCCGGGTCGGTTTTGGTCAACGGCCTTTCCAGCGGCGGCGAGGTCCCACACGCCGCAATTCAGCGCGGAAGCCCGATCGCGAATTCAGGAACGAAGCAGCTTCGGGCCGAAGAAGGCCAACCAAACCGCCGAGCCCACAATCCACACGGCGGCCGCCCATCCGACGTGAATGAAGTAGGTATCACTGGCATCGGCCGCCAGCCTCGCGCACAGCGCGATCACGAATGCCGCGCCCAGTATGATCACCGCGGGCGGCCTCCCAAGCGCGAGTTGCTCCATATTCAGATGGCTCATCGCGACGTGGGTGCCTACTCCAAAAGCCATCAGGCTGAAGCCGCCAATATAGAGGATGTGCAGGGCCGGCACGCGATAGTCGGGCCAGATTGCCGAGGCGATCAATCCCACTGGCATGAGCCACACCGCGAGCCACACCAGCTTGCGGTGCGCACCCGGCTTGCCGGGCAGGCGCAATGCCCCGCCTCCGAACCCCAGTCCGATCGCAACTACCATCGCGCGAAACAGCGGGCCACTTCGTTCAAAGCCAAGCTGCTCAAGCAGCAAGCTTGCAAAGATCGCAACCCCGGCTGCCGCATATGCGAGCGCCTTCCAGGCTTCGCGAGGCGCGGAGCCCAGGTCTGGAGGCGGAGGTGCGCCGCCCATGAGCGGCAGAACCAGACTGCCGATGCCAACCGCAAGGCAGAGAAATACGCCCTGCTCGACCAGTAGCACACCAAGATGGCCGCTCGATGGAAGCACGGCGTTCGCGTCGGACGCGGCGATCAGGACGGCGCCCGCCAGACCCTGTGCGGCGGCGATAGGCAAGAGCACGAAGGCGGCCGGCGGGCGGCGGCCCGCAGCGCGAGCCAAAAATCGACGCAGCGCAAACTGGATGAGCAGCACCAACAGCGTTGCGTACGCGATTTCGGCCAAAGCCCACGACTCGATAATCGCGGCGCCAGTAGTGACAACCAGCACTGCCACCAACGCCGCCATCTCCATTCGCCCAACTGGCGGAGTTTGCGTTCGGCGCGGCAGCGCGGTGAGTAGAAAACCCACCGCAAACGCCATCATGAACGCCTGCATCTGCACCATGCCGTGAAAGCGGCACGAATAGGTCGCCGTGACTCCGGTGGTGTAGAGCAGCCAGTGACCTACACCGATCCACGCGAAGAGGACGCCGAGCGGAAAGAACAGCCGGAACGGCTCGCTCCGCCAACGCGAGATGGCCGCAGCCGGCTCGAGCGCCGCGCGTTCAACTGGCACAGGGATACATGAACTCGCCTGGCGTTTTCACTTGGCTCTCGATCTTGAACCTGCTCCCCGGCGCGACGGCACCAAATTTCTTCTGTTAACCGGGACTTCCAGTCTGAATCCTGATTCTTACTCGCACGGACACCAGACGGTTTGCAAACGCAAGGTTCCGGGCCGGTTTTGGTCCACGGCCTTTCCAGTGGCGGCGGGAGGGGATAGTTTCGCGTCTGGCGGGCTGCGGCCGCATGCGGTTCAATAGCAATCGAGGTGTCAGCGATGGCGGAAAGTGTAATCAAAGTTCGAGTCGAGGGTGAGCTCGCGTATATCGTGCTCAACCGGCCTGAAAAGCGCAACGCGATTAACCAGGCGATGCTCCGCGCGATTCCAGAGGCGCTCGACGAGGTCGATCGTCCCGAGGTTCGCGCGATTATCATCTACGGCGAGGGACAGGCGTTCTCGGCGGGCATCGATTTCACCTCGCTCGCCAACGACACCGGCGCGCAGGGCGGTCACGGCGGCGGCCCCGATATGCAGCGCTTTCGGCGCTTTGTCGCGGAGTCGCAGGCGTCGCTGAACCGGCTCGAGAGTATCGAGAAGCCGGTGATTGGCGCGCTGCATGGCTTCGTCGGCGGACTTGGGCTCGAACTGGCGCTCGCGTGCGATGCCAGAGTGGCCGCGGCGGGCGCACGGCTGGGGATGCCGGAAGTGCGCATCGGCCTGGTGCCCGACGTGGGCGGCACAACACGGCTTACGCGAACGGTCGGTTATGCACGCTCGAAGGAGCTGATCATGACGGCCCGGATGATCGAGGCGTCGGAGGCGGAACGGATTGGGCTGGTGAATCGCGTCGTCGCCGAAGGTGCGCATATCGCGGCGGCAGAAGAGCTTGCACGCGAGATGGCGCGCAACGCGCCAATCGCGGTCGGGCTGGCCAAGCGGATCATCGACAAAGGCCACGGCCTGGACAAGATGACGTTTCAGGAACTCGAGGTGCTGGCGCAGAGCTCGCTGATCGGTACCGAAGATTTTCGCGAGGGCGCGGCAGCGCTGGCACAGCGGCGCGAGCCGCGCTTCAAGGGGCGTTGAGGCGAATCTCGAAGCCGGCCTCGAAGGTCTCGCCGGGCGCGAGTTCGCGCATCCCTGCCGCGATTGCTCGGGCCGCGAGATTGAAGGCATCGGGCGCACAGGTGTACGGCTCGAGCGCGACCACCGGGCTGTCCGCGGGAGCATAGACGACGAAGTCGCCGAACGCGGGATCGGCACGAATCTCGAGCGCGATTTTCAGCGACGGATCGATAAGCCGCGCGCGCGGCGCAGACGCATCGATGTTCACTGTTCGCTCCGCGATCGGCGCCATGCGGAATGCGTCGTCGTAAGTGTCAGCTCCAAGCGGACGCGGCGCGCGAAGATCATACTTGCCCGCCAACGGCTCGGCGGCAGCGGTGGGTATGAGGCGCGCGTCGAGCGGCCATCGAGCGTTGGCGTCGAGCTGAATCAGCATCGCATCGCGCAGGCCTGTGGGATTGAGAGGGGCGTGAAAGTAAGGATGCGCGCCGAATCCGAACGGCATGACTGAGCCGCCCGTGTTGGTAATGCGGGCCTTCAATCTCAGTCCATTACCAACTTGGTAGTCTATCTCGAGCACGAATGGCCACGGCCAGATCGAATTGAGATCCGAATAGTCCGACGAATCGAGAATCGCGGTGACGAAGTGCGGTCCGCGCCGCGTCACGCGGAAGACGCGTTCGCACGCGAAGCCATGGATCGCGTGCCCGCGTGCGGGCTCATTCACCGGCAGCCGATATTCGCGGCCCTTGAACGTGAAGCATGCGCCGGCGACGCGGCCCGGCCACGGAAAGAGAATCGGAATGCCGCCGCGATGCGGATGCTCGCGCCATGCGTCGGGATTGGCAGGGCCCGCGATGACCTCGAGCGTGCCGGCGCGGTAGCCCAGGCATTGGCATCCGGCGTGGGGCACAATCACGGCGCGCTCGCTATCCGCTTCAAGCGTTATGAGTTCCACGGTGATGGTTCAATCCGAGGAGAGTTCAGCCGCAAGGGTTCGGCCCGAGAATCGGGTGCTCCCTCAAGTGGGTTAAGCACGTTGTGCGGCGCGATGAAACGGCGAACTACAATCGCGCGCTATCTCGAAATGCCGGAACTGACTAGTGGTCGCGTCCGCCGCGGCGTTCGCCACCGCCAGCGTCACCACCACCACCGCCACCGGCTCCGCCGGTGCGCGCCTGCGCTTCGTTGACGCGAATCGGCCGGCCCTTGATGTCGCGGCCGTTCAGTTTTTTGATCGCGCCTTCGGCATCCTCATCGGTCGCCATCTCGACGAAGCCGAATCCCCGCGAGCGGTTGGTGGCGCGGTCGATGATGACTTGCGAGCTGTCCACCTTTCCTGCTTCTGAAAACGCGTCGAGCAGATCCTGGTCGGTCACAGTCCAAGCCAGATTCCCTACATACAGTCTGCGGCCCATTACCCTCTCCTCGCGCGCGACCCGGCTGCCCCGCAGCGTACTCCGTCTGTATCTATAGGCATTCGGAAGCCTGATCGGCGGTACAGACAGCCAAGTGGCGGGGCGATACCTACGGCGCGCATCTAGTCCCAATTCCGGAATGCTTATAGCATCGCACCAAGCGCAAGCATAGTGCTCTGTGGTCTTCCTATCCAATCCCCGAGCTTTATTTCTTGATTTGCCCCAAAATGGCTACCTGCTCGCATATAGGGCAATACCCGTCCCAAATCCGCCTATCGGTGACCAGAAATTAGGCGATCAGCGTGCCAGGTTCGGGAAGCGGTTAACAACTTGATAGCGTAAAGGTCAGTGGCCGGATAGGAGTTATGACTGCCGAATCGACCGAATGTCTATGCATGATAATGTATGCATTATGATTCCTGATTGATTCTAAAATCGCTATATCGCACGAGGGCGCCGGCCGACTATCGTTCCCCTATTTCAGTTTTTAACCGTGTCGTCGCAAGGCTCCCCGCATGGGGATGTAGTCGAAGAGCGCACCGGCTAGCGCGCAAGTCAGCGAAGATAGCAATCGCGAGGGCGACTGACGCTTGAACTGATCGGCGAAGCGTCCGCGACGTTCGGCCGGACCACGACGAGATCAAGTTCCTTTTCCGGACGCGATCCATGGCTGGCAGGCGACGGCGTTTCAGACACTGACTGGAATATCGGCGAGTCGATCTGAGTATCTGCCAAATAACTTTTAGCGCTGCGCGGAGTAGTCTGACGGCGTCGCGGAACAGCGACGAGCCTTTGTAGATCTCTCGTCAATGGCAAACCGATCATGTCAGGTGCGGAGTTTTCACTTTTCACGGACACCGAAAGACTAGAACAGAAGAGGCATTGAGAACACCCGGCGCTATATCCAATTGACTGATGTTGATAATGGACAAAATGACTTTGATACTTGTAGGATTAGGTTTGATTGTGTATATTCAAAGTTGATTTGTACTGACCAATTTCCCGAAAGGAGATTGCTAAATGCCTCGACAGAAAGCCTCTCGCGGAGTTACATCGGCATTCCAACAAGTACAGCGGCAAGCGCGCACTCTGCTCATGAATCTGCGCAAAGACATCCGCTTGAAAGAGTCGCTACTGAGTAAACTCAAAGAAGAGGAAGCGCGGCTGGGATCGTTGATCGGTCGTGGGGGCGGTGGAGCGAAAGCGGTCAGCGGCGGGCCACGCGGCCGGGTCAATTGGCGCAGCGTGCTTTCGGCGCTTCCCAAGCAGTTCAAGGCCGCCGACGTGCGCAACGTGCGGGGACTCAAGCAGAAGCGGCCGTCGGAGATATTTGCGGCGATCACGCGATGGATCGATGCCGGAGCTGCAAGGCGAAGGGCACGCGGAGTATACGAAAGAATCTAACCGAGGCTTCGCGCGTACCGGCGGCGATGCGGTATCGCGCAATGAGAGCAGAGTTGAGCGGCGCCGCGAATCATCAGCTGCGCCGTTTTCTATTGCTCAATTCATCTGAAGTTTCGCAGCGTCGTTCCGCGTTCCAATTGTGCTTCGAATAAACTCCGCGCATCGAAGTGACAGCAACGCAAGGTTGCTATAAGTTTGTTTTGAAATCTCATTCGCGTGCGAAAGAGTCAGACTACATGGCCGTGATGACGATTGAATGGCGGGCGGACACCGTCCGTATGATCGATCAGCGCCTGCTTCCCGCGCGCGAGGTAATTCGAACCTATCGCGACTACCGTGGCGTCGCGCGAGCTATCCGCACGATGGTGATTCGCGGCGCACCCGCAATCGGCGTTGCCGCTGCCATGGGCGTCGCGCTCGGCATCAAGGGCACCGCGGGCGCGAAGGCGAGAAAACGCTTCGCGCTGGTCGCAAAAGCACTCAAGGCCACGCGGCCAACCGCAGTAAACCTGGCGTGGGCAGTGGATCGAATGGGCCGCGTCCTCGACGGCAGCCTCTCGCTCGACGCGGCAGAATTGTTTCGCCGCATGCGCGCGGAAGCGATCGCGATTTACCATGAAGACCTGGCGGCGAATCGCGCGCTGGGCCGGTTCGGCGCCGAACTCATCGGAGACCCGGCCACAGTGTTGACGCATTGCAACGCCGGCGCGCTGGCGACGGCAGGATACGGGACGGCGCTCGGCGTGGTGCGCGCCGCACGCGACGCGGGCAAAAAGGTTCAGGTGTTCGCCGACGAGACGCGGCCATTTTTGCAGGGCTCGCGCCTGACCGCGTGGGAACTGCACAAAGATCGGATACCGGTGACGGTGATCGCCGACAACATGGCGGCAACCGTGCTCTCGCAGAACAAGATCGATTGCGTCGTGGTGGGAACAGATCGCACGGCAGCGAACGGCGACGTCGCGAACAAAATCGGCACCTACCCGCTGGCGGTGATGGCGCGGCGTCACGGCGTGCCATTTTACGTCGCGGCGCCGCTGTCCTCGATCGACCTGGACTGTCCCGACGGCGCGGCGATACCGATCGAAGAGCGCTCGGGCCGCGAGCTCACCGAGTTCGGCGGCAAGCAGATCGCGCCGAAGGGCGTCAGCACGTATAACCCCGCGTTCGATGTCACGCCGGCCGAGCTGGTGACCGCGATCATCACCGAACGCGGCGTCGCGTATCCGCCGTACACGCAGAGTTTGCGCGCGCTGAAACTTGGACGCTGATCCGATTACCCAACGCGAGCGACGCGCCGCCTACTCGTCAAACTGATCCAGGTACTCGGAAAGTCCATAGCCAATCTTGCCGTCCCAGTTCCATTCGGTCATACCTTCTGCGATTCGAGTGACTACACCGGCGCGCCGGTTACGCAGCGGAATCATCGATAGCACTTTGCCGGTAATGACTATTGGCGCTCCACCGTCAGCGGTCTCACAGGTCACCCTGATCTTATCGTGCAGCTGCTGCTCGCCGATGAATTCCGTCTGAACATCGACCTTCACGATATTGAGAATCGGTTGGCCTTTGCGCGCAATGAATCCTCCCGGGCGTTCGCTGCCGTCGCGATTCACCGTGATTGTGGCCATCGCGCCAAGACCCTCATCGAAGTTCATCGTAAGCCATCGGTAGAACTTGGGCGCCTGCCAATAGCGCGGCCCCCAGCTATGATCGCGCAGACCAAGCGCGTCGATCTTGAACTCGCGTTCCGCGCCGCCGGTCGTAAGCACCAGTTTTCCCGTAGCGCGGCCGAGCTGTTCCAGGTGCCCCTTGGCGAATTGAGTTTCGGGGTCAGCGGAAACCTTCGGCGAGACCCATTGATCTCCACTTTTTTCGCGCACTTCGCCGCCCCATCCGGGAGAGACCGCCACATAGTCAATTTCGAGCGCCGCTTGCGAGTATGGATTATTTTTGAACGCCTTGGCTGGATCGGCCATCTCGAGCGGATTCTTCAGAATGCAGAGTTTGCCATTGTAGCTGACACGATGGCGTTCGAACGGCTTGATGACTTCGAACTTTGCGCCGCCGGCGTTGTGAGCGTCGTTGTTCTTGATCTCGGGCCGCTGAAACATGAAGCCGACGGTTCCGTCCGGCAGGTACAGGCAGGCGGTCATTTCGGCGTAACCTTCGTTTGCGCGATTGCCCAGTCTGATGAAACCGCCGAGGCGCTGACCACGATCGTAGAAATTATAGTATGCGCTCTCGTTGTAGTTAGACTCGCCGGTGTTGGGATGCATCAGGTCGTCTTGATCAAGTAGTACTACTTTGAGTTCAGGCATTAGTCAGATCTCCTTTTTCGCGTTGCGAATTGCGATGTCGCTCTCGAGGTAGCGCGGATTCGCGATACGCAGTTTGTCCTCGACGCTCTGGCGCACAACCGCAAGTACTTCCCGCCGCCTAGCGCCCTCGTCCGCCTCGCCCGCGCGGATCTTCGCGGTCAACTCCTCGCCCATGCCGGCAGCGGCGGCGCGCAGATCGTCGAGGCTGTGCAGATGCGGCGCGTCGTGCCCGAGCAGCCGCGCAAGCGCCTTCACCTCGCCGCGAACCAGCGGATCTTCCAGTTTTATTTCACGCGCGACGATTCGCATGACGTTGGCAACCACTCGCGCATGGAACTGACGCGCGCCTTCAATTGCCGGAACGACTTCGCGATCGACAAAGTCGGCGGCCGCTTCGAGCAATTCAACTGAAGTGGGGCGGTCCTGCATATTGATTACTCACATTACGGTTGACTAATTGGTAAACGGCCATCGACGCGAATTACCATGTTGCTATTCGATCAAATTCAACAGCTCGAGCTCCGTTTCGGCAGTCCGCCGTCCGATACTGGCCAGTTCGACGCTTTTTACGAATCCGTCGATATGGGTGCGGGCCTGGCTGATGGTCATTATGCCCCAACGCAGATTGCCGAAGACCTCCCAGAATCGAGCCGCTTCGGGATCAACGGCGACGCCACTGGCTTTTTCGTAGGCGTGGAAAAAATCCTCGCGAGAGCCAAGCCCTCCGACCGGCTTCTGATCATTACCGAAGCGCCACGCCCGCACGCACATCCAGCCGACATCCTCCATGGGATCGCCGAGATGCGCCAACTCCCAATCGAGGATCGATCGCACGCCTTCGGGGCCAAAGACAACATTGCCGATTCTATAGTCGCCGTGCACGAGCGTCTTGCTTGGCGTTTTCGGAACGCGCTTCAGAAGCCATCGGAATGCCAATTCGAAGGCGGGATGCGGTTCGAGCGCGAGGAATCGAAAGGTTTCTTCGTAGCGTTTGACCTCGCTCAGCGCCGCGTTGTCGCCCGGCTGCGCCAGGAAGTCGAGCTTGTGTTTGACGGGATCGATTCGATGAATCTTCGCGAGGATTTCGGCGAGTTGCGCGGGCATCACTTCGCGCGCGCGGGCGTAAGTGTCGTCGCGGAGCAGGCGACGCGCCAAAGTTTCACCATCGATCCGCTCCATGATGAAAAATGCGGAACCGAGAACGGCCGGATCTTCCGAAACCCAGAACACCTCGGGAACCGGGATGCGTTCTTCGAAGGCGGCCCGGATCACCATGAACTCGTGACGGCGACTGGTGGAGATATTGTGGGCGCCGGGATCGCGCCGCAGCACCATCGCGCGCCGACTCGTTTCGCCGCCGCGCTCCATCGCGCAATCGAACGACCAGATCTCGCGCGACGCGCCGCCAGGCATCTTGCGAAAATTCTCGATCGCGACGCTGTCGAAACGGCCCTCGGTGCGGATGAAGCCGGTCAGCCGCCGGACCATTTCGCCGGGTTCAATTCTCTCCATTGCGCGCACTCACTCCCGAACTAGAATGAGTATCACGAAATCTTCGCGCTTCGCACACCAGCGACGTGAGCACTTGAGGGTCAAGCGCGATGTCCCACTTTCTGCGCAATCCCATCACCGAGCAGGTTGAAGCCGAGAATCGAAAGCCCGATCGCGAGGCCGGGCGCAGTCGTAAGATGCGGGGCGACGAGCAGGAACGCGCGGCCAGCGTCAAGCATGTTGCCCCAACTGGGCGTGGGTGGCAGCGCGCCCAGGCCAAGAAATGAAAGCGCGGCTTCGGCGCCGATGATTCCGCCGATTCCGAACGTCGCCTGCACGGCAAGCGGTCCAACGACGCCGGGGATCAGATGGCGCATCAGCAGGCGCGACCGACTGGCGCCCAGGCTCTGGGCAGCGAGAACGTAGTCGCGCTCGCGCAAGGTCAGCACTTCGCCGCGCACGATGCGCGCGTAGCCGGTCCATCCCATCGCAGTTAGCGCGATCGCGAGATCGATCAGGCCCGGTCCGAGAATCGCCGCCAGCGCGATCGCAAGCAGGATTCCCGGAAAGGCGAGGACGATATCCACGCCGCGCATTACCAGGTTGTCGATGCGACCGCCTGACAGCGCGGCGGTTGCGCCAATCAGGCTGCCAACGACGAGCGAGATCAAAACGACGACGGTGGAAATCGAGAGGGAAAGCCGCGCGCCAGACAGGACACGGGCGAGCACGTCACGGCCGAGCGCGTCGCAACCAAACGGATGCGCGCGGCTGGGTCCGGCGAGCGTGTTTGCAAGGTCGATCGACAAAGGATCGGCGCGAAACAGTAATGGACCCAGGATCGCAGCGGCAACGATCGCGGCAACAGTAGTCACTCCAATAGCCAGTGACGGATTGCGGACGCGCACGATCACGAGATTCTCACTCGCGGGTCTACGATCGCATAAACGAGGTCGGTCGCCATGTTCACGATGACGTAAGTAATCGCGAACGTGAGTACGCATCCCTCGACCACCGGATAGTCGCGCGCCCCTATCGCGCTAATCAGCAGGCGGCCGATGCCCGGCCACGAAAAAATCATTTCAGTGATGAGCGTGCCGCTCAGCAGCGCGCCCATCTGAAGTCCGATGATGGTCACGACGGATGTGAGCGCGTTCTTAAGGCCGTGGCGAACAAGGGCGGCCCGCGCGCTCAACCCCTTGCTGAGCGCGGTGCGCATATAGTCGCTCTCGCGCACGCGAATCAGGCTCTGGCGCAACATCCGCGCAAGGATCGCGGCAAGCGCGGTGCCAACCGTGACCGCGGGCAGGACCAGATGCTCGAGACCCCCGCGGCCGGTGAGCGGCAGCCAGCGCAGGTCCAGTGAAAACAAAATCATGAGCAACGGGCCGAGGTAGATGTGCGGAATCGAAATGCCGACAATTGCAAATCCCATCGCGCCCAGATCGCCGGCGCCGCCGGGATTTGAACCCGCGATTATTCCCAGCGGAAATGCCAAAAGCACGGCGACCAGCATCCCCGCGGCAGCGAGCTCGATTGTGGCCGGAAAGCGTTCGGCGATGAGACGCGAGACCGGCTTGCGATATGAAATCGATTCACCCAGATCGCCGACGGCGAGTCCACCGAGATATGCCGCGTACTGCTCCAGCAGCGGACGGTCGAGGCCCAGCTGATGCCGCATCCCAACAATGTTGGCGGGCGCCGCGGTCTCGCCAAGCATCGCAACCACCGGATCGCCCGGCACCAGGTGGATAATCGCGAACGTCAGCGTCGCCACACCGAGCGCGACGGGTACGAGCGCGAGCAAGCGCCGGACCCCGTAATTTATCACTGGATCACTGCGACGGCTCTCCGCCGCCGCCGGGGCCACTGAGCGTCACCGTCGCGAGCGAACGGAAGCTGCCATTGGGATATGCATCGAAGCCAACCAGCCGTCGATTCATCACGGCCACATTGTCGACCCACCACAGCGAAACGTACGGCAGTTCCTCGGCGGCGAGTTGCTGCACCTGTCCGTATATTTCTTTTCTCGCTTCAGGATCGACAGTACTCATTCCCGCTTCGACCAGGCGATCCATCGCAGGGTTCGAATAGTAACCTCGATTCTGTCCGTGCGGTGGTGTCTTCTTCGAATCGAATACCATGCAGTAGCTATTCGGATCGTCGATTCCGACCCATTGCAGCGAGGTCAGGTCGAAACTTCCGGCCTGAATGTCCGCATAATAGGTAGCGAAGTCGAGCGTCCGGATAGTCAGCTCGATGCCCACTCGTTGAAGCATCGCCTGAAATACCTCGCCCAGCCGCGCGCCTTCCGGAGTCGTCTTGTATTCGAATCGCAGTCCACGCATTCCGTTGCTTCCGGCCGTATAGCGAGCCTGATCCAGCAATTGACGCGCTTTTTCCGGATCGTAGGAATAGGTAGTGACGTTGCCATCGTATGCCCAATTCTCGGGCGAGAGCATGCCGGTAGCTATCCGCGCAGTACCACGCAGGATGGTATTGACTATTGTATTGCGATCGATCGCATAGGCGATGGCGCGACGCACGCGCACGTCGCGCAGGCGGGGATCGCGAAAGTTGAAAGACAGGTATTTGTAGGTCGTGCCGGGAGTTCTGCTGACCGCCAGAAACCGGTGCGATCCCAGCCACGGCAGCACGTCGTACTCGATATTGTTTCCCGAGAAGTCGCAAACGCCCTCTGCCAGTTCAAGGGCGCGCACGGTAGGGTCGGGAACGATCTTGAAGAGGATCGATCGTGGTGCGCCTGACGGATAAATATAATAGGGATTGCGCTCGAGCTGCGCAGCTTCATCGCGCGCGTAACCAACCATCTGAAACGGGCCGCTGCCGATGGGAGCGGCTGCGATTCCTTTTGAGGGCAGCGGAGTACCTGCAGGTACGATACCCTCCGTCGCCAACTCAAGGGCGGGCGCGTACGGATGCGCGGTGGTCATGACGACCGTGTAGTCGTCGGGCGCATCGATTGACTTCAACTCCTCGATGCCAGCCCGTTTTGCAGACATCGACTCGGGCGCGAGAATCGAATCGTAAGTGAATATTACGTCGGCCGCCGTCAGTTCGCGGCCGTCGCTAAAGCGTACCCCGTGCTTAAGATGAAAGACAATTTCCGTTGGCGAAGGACGCTCGATGCGGTCGGCGAGATGGCCGACAAATTGGCCGTTGCGGTCGGTCTTCACCAGCGAATCGAAAATAAGTTCGTTGATACGCGACGAGGTCGCGTCGGTCGCAAAGCGCGGGTCGGTCGAGGTCGGCGAGGTTTCGATATCGACCTGGATCGTCCCGGGCGAACGATCGGTGCGATAGCGGCCGCATCCCGCGAGCGCGACGAGCGCCGCAATCTGCGCGACCAATCGCAGCCGAGCAGTGTTTTCGCTGATCCACACGGTGAGCACGCCCGTTTTGGGTTATCCCCGATCGGCGCGATAATAACAGATTCGATGCGAGACGTTCGCATTTCGCTTTTCCCTTTTCACTGGGTCCGAGGTGACGATGAGTAAAGATTGGCGCGCAAAGATCGGGCTCCGTCAGGGTGACCTTACGGACGCGGATGTGGATGCGATTGTGAATGCCGCGAACAACGACCTGATGCTGGGCGGCGGCGTCGCGGGCGCGATTCGCGCCAAGGGCGGGCCGGCGATTCAGCAGGAATGCGACCGGATTGGCCCGATTGCACTCGGCGAGGCGGCGATTACGGGCGCGGGGCGCCTCCGTGCACGGCACGTAATTCACGCCGCGAGCATGCGGCTGGGAGAATCGACGTCGCAGACGAATCTACGCGCGGCGACACGCAACTCGCTGATGCGCGCCAATGAGAACTCGCTCAAGTCGATCGCATTTCCGGCGATCGGCACCGGCATCGCGGGGTTTCCAATCGAGCGATGCGCGCAGGTGATGCTCGAGGAAGTGCGCGCGCATCTCGGCGGTCCGACGACGCTCGAGCGCATCGACTTTGTGCTCTTCGATCGCTCCTCGCGGGAAGTCTTCGAGCGAGTGCTCGCGGAGATGAAGGACTAGCGCGAGGTCAATTTGAAGCTTGGCTATTAGGCAGAGAGTCTCAGTGGGCGGCCGCGGCGCTGCCGGGTTGCGTGCGGCGCAGCAGCAGGAAGGCCGGAATCAGAATCATCACTGCAATAGCCAATGTGCGGTAGATGTCATTGAACGACAGCATCATTGCCTGGCGCTGGATCATCCCGTACACCATGCCAAGTCCCTGCTTTTGGCCAGTGAGTATTTGCGGCATATAGTCAAAGCTGCGCGCGCCGGGAGTGAGCCGTGCCGCCTCGCTCATTTTCCACGCGTCGAAGGCGGTGAAATGCTCGACCAGATAAGACTGATGCGTCTGCTCATGATCCACGAGCACGGTTGTCATGTAGGAGATGCCGATCGCAGCGCCGGTGTTGCGCATCATGTTGTAGAGGCTCGCGGCGTACCCGACGCGCTCGCGGCTGACGCACGAAAGCGTGGTGGCCGACAGCGTAGGGAAAATCATGCCCAGCCCGACTCCCATGACGAGGCTCGGCCATGTCACCGCCCACATGCTGACTTGAGTGTTCCATCCCGCCATCGTCCACAAGGCGATTGCCATTATGGCGAACCCAACGCCGATCAACGGACGCGTATCGTAGCGGTAGCGCCCAAGCTGTCCGACGATCAGCATCGCTGCCATCGTGCCAAGTCCTCGTGGCGCGAGCACCAGGCCGGCCTTCCACGCGCTGTAACCCATCAACTCCTGCAGAAAAATGGGATTCAACAGTCCGGTGCCGAACAGTGCGAAGCTCATCGCGACCATCAGCATCACGGACATCGAGAAAACGGGAATCCCAAGGATTGAAAGATCCAGAATCGGTTCGCTGGTGCGCAATTCGTTGATCGTGAGTCCCACCAGGCAGATCGCGGAAAAAATTGTACCCCAAACGACCCACGGTGAACTGAACCAATCGGCGCGCTGGCCGCGATCGAGCACGAGCTGCCCCAGGCCGAGCCCGACGACGAGCAGGATGATGCCGGTGTAGTCGGTCTTGCTGCCCTTGGCGCGGCGGGTCCGCAAGTATGGGGGGTCGTGAACGAACGTCCAAACCATTAGGAACGCAGCGGCGCCAACCGGCAGGTTGATGTAAAAATTCCAGCGCCAGTTCCAATTGTCGGTGATCCATCCGCCGAGCGTCGGACCCATGATCGGCGCGACCATCAGGCCCATCCCCCACGTCGCCATCGCGAGTTGCTGTTCGTTGGGCGGGAATGTCTCCATCAGGATCGCCTGTGACGACGGGACCATCGCCGCGCCCGCCGCGCCCTGTATCAATCGAAAGACGACCATCTGATCGAGAGATCGAGCGGCGCCGCACAGGCCCGAGGCGGCGACGAACACGGCGACGGACATCATGAAGTAGCGCTTGCGGCCGAAGCGCGACGAGATCCATCCCGTCATGGGAATCATGATCCCGTTGGCGACCAGGTAACTGGTGAGCACCCACGCGATCTCGTCGACACTCGCCGAGAAGCTGCCTTGCATATGCGGCAGCGCGACGTTGACGATCGATGTGTCGAGGACCTCGAGCGTCGTGCCCAGCATCACGGCCAGCGCGATCAGCCACTTGTGGCTGGAGGACCCGTACTCGGGATGGTCGATTCCAATCGCGGATGAGGCTGCGGCTGCCAAGCAAATACGTCCGTGTGGCGTGCTCGGTTCAGATTAAACCTGATGGATTTGCGATGATACCGCGAAAACAAATTCGACATTCGGCGCTCTGGCGACGCGATTCGCGGGCAGCAACGATCACGGCAAACAGGTCGCGCGGCTTGCCTTAAGCTGTTCGACGCGACGGCGCCGGTTCTGGGCCTGCCCGGGTCCTCGCGGGAACTGCTTGAATTCGGGGCCTTATTGCACGATATCGGCCACGCGATTGATCATGACCGGCACAATCGCCATTCTTACTATCTGATTAAGAATGCGGAGTTGTTCGGCTTCGACGCTGACGAAATCGAGGTCATCGCACAGGCGGCTCGCGGACATCGCAAGCAATCTCCCAAGCTCGATTCGCCGGATTTGAATTCGCTTAGCCCCGCCAAGCGCCGTGTGATCAGAGGCCTCGCCGCGATTCTGCGGGTCGCCGACGCGCTGGACCGAAGCCACTTCGGTGTGGTTAAAAATATCGAGGTCAGGTACTCACCGGGCCGTTTAATCGTCGAAGTCGATTCGAAGCGCGAGAAGGCCGACCTCGAGCTATGGACATGCCAGAGAAGGACCAACCTGTTATCGAGACTGCTGGATCGCCGGGTGGTCCTGCAGCGCCAGAGCTGCCTGCCGCTGTACCTTCCCCCAACGGCGACGTTATTCCATCCTCTACCGGGTCTAAGTCTGCGGCCGGGACCGCGCCCAAGACCCTGCTCGAAACGCCGCATCCCTATCGCGGACGATTGATCTGCGTCGAGGGAATCGACGGCTCGGGCAAATCGACCCAACTGCTGCTGCTCGAGCGATGGCTGCGGTCGCGTGGCTACCCGGTCCATTTCACGGAGTGGAATTCGTCGCGGCTGGTGCGGCGTTCGATGCAACGCGGCAAGAAAAAAAATCTGCTGACGCCGACCACCTTCTCGCTGCTGCACGCGGTCGATTTCGCCGATCGGCTGACCTATCAGATCCTTCCGCCGCTGAAGGCCGGCATGATCGTGCTCGCCGATCGCTACGTGTACACGGCCTTCGCGCGCGACGTCGCGCGCGGCGTCCATCCCGAGTGGGTCCGCGCGGTTTACAGCCCCGCGCTGCGCCCCGATCTGACGCTCTACTTTCGCGTGCCGATCGACGTTTCGCTCGAGCGGCTGCTGGCGGGCCGCGCCAAGCTCAAGTACCACGAGGCCGGGATGGATGTCGGCCTCTCGACCGATCCGGTCGAGAGTTTCCGCATGTTTCAGAGCCGCGTGCTCGAAATTTACGATCAACTGACGCTCGAGTTCGGGATGTGTCCGATTGACGCAACCGCCGAGATCCCCAATCAACAGAGAGTCGTACGCACGATGGTCCAGGAAATTCTTCGCGACTACGACCACAATCGAGGCAGCGGAAAAAATGGCGTCACATCCCACTCGCGCTAAGACCTGGTACGGACACGGCCTGCCGTACCTCCCGAAAAAGCGGCTGCCCGGCCACTTGATCGCGATCGAAGGAACCGACGGCGTCGGCCGCTCCGCCCAGATTGAACTGCTCCGGCCGTGGCTCGAACTCGAAGGCTACGCCGTCAGCAACACCGGATGGACGCGCTCTCCCCTGCTCTCCGAGACCATCAACGAGGCCAAGGCCGGCCATCGGCTGACGGTCACGACCTTCTCGCTGCTCTACGCCGCCGATTTTGCAGATCGTCTCGAGCACGAAATCCTGCCGGCGTTGCAGGCGGGCTTTATCGTGATCGCCGATCGCTACATGTACACCGCGTTCGCCCGCAACTCCGTGATGGGCGCCGATCCCCAATGGACGCGCGAGGTGTTCGGGATGGCGCTGGTGCCCGACCTGGTCCTCTACCTCGACATTGACGTCGAATCTCTCATCCCCCGCGTGATCATGGGCAAGGGGATGGACTACTGGGAATCCGGGATGCATCTCGCGCTCGGCATCGACTTGTTCGATTCGTTCGAGCGCTACCAGGGCCGCCTGATAGACGAGTACCGGCGCTTGTCCGGTGAGTTCGGTTTCGTCTCGGTCGATGCGCGGCTTCCGATCGAGGAGCTGCAAGGCGAGCTTAGAAAACATATCGCCGAATATTTGTCGGGCGCCAACGACAAGTCGCGTCCCGATTCGGCCGACAACCGCGCATCGACGCGCAAGGAATAGCACGGTGGTAGAGGCCTCGCGCTCCGATGCGCCGCCGCGCAGGCTGACGCTTTCCCCCGGCGAAACCGTCGCCGACGCCGCGCGCAAAGCGATCGCGTTCGGCGCTGAATCGCTGTTGTGGCATCAGAACGCGGCCGAGTCCGGCGATGAGGAGCCGCTGCATCAACTTCGCGTCGCGTCGCGGCGCCTGCGCGCGTCGATCGAGTTGTTCTCCAACGTCATATACGCCGCGCAGCTCAAGCTCTACCGGCGCGACATTCCATGGCTCGGCGCTCAGGCCGGCGCCGTCCGCGAATGTGACGTGACGTCGGCGTTGATCGGCGCTCGCGCCGCCAAAATCGATCCCGATCTGAAAGCCGCGATCGCTCCGATGGTCGCGGCGCTCGACCAACGGCGCAAGTCCGAGCACGCGAAGCTGTATGATCTGCTCGCGTCGAAGCGCTATCGGAACTTGATCGCGAAACTGTCGCGGCCGGCGATCAAGAAAATCGGCAGCGACCGGATGCTCGGCGGCGTCGCCGCCCAATTGATCAGGCCCGCTACGCACAGTGCGGCGCGTCTCGGTAAAAAACTTTCCGACGACGCCCCGACGCTGGTTTTCCACAAGCTCCGCGTTCGGATCAAGCGGCTGCGCTACGAGCTCGAGATGATCGCGTCGCTGGGTGGCAAGCGCCATAAAAAGACCCTGGCGCGGCTCGAGGCGCTCCAGGAATTGCTCGGGCTTTATCACGACGTCACGGTGGCATCCGCCTGGCTGTTGTCGTATGCCGAGACATCCGCCGCGCCGCCCAGGACCATGCTCGCGGCCGGCGCGTTGATTCAGTCGTTGGATAGCCGCGAAAGTAAACTGCGCCGGCGATGCATGAGAGCGTGGCGTCGCTTCGAGCGCTCCGACGCGATGCGCGATACGCTCGCGGAAATTCGAAGCGCCGGCAGATTAAGCCTGATGCCCGTCAGCTCACCCGCTCCGGTTGCTGAAAAAAGCGAATCTGATGCACCGAATCAATCGCAAATCGCGCGCCGTGAGATCGAAGACGCACCGCAGTCCAATCACAATTCGATGAACTCACAATCCGCCACGGAAACAAGCCCCACGGAAACAATCTAATGATGCTCTATATTCTGCGTCACGCGACGGCCGAAGAGGCCGTATCGAGCGGCGACGACGGCGCGCGCAAGCTCACGGAACGTTCGAAGGAAAAAATGCGCGGAGCCTCCGCTGGTCTGCGCGCGATGGGTCTGAAGTTTGATGCGATTCTGACCAGTCCGCTCGCGCGCGCCGCACAAACCGCCGAGATCGTCTCGGCCGCCTACGAAAATACTCCGCCGCCGCAGGTGCTGCCCGCACTCGCGACCGGAGTGGCAGCCGCCGACGCGGTGGCCGCGCTGCGCGCATTTGCAAAGCACGGCGACGTGATGATCGTCGGACACGAGCCGCAACTGAGCGCCATCGCGTCGATTCTGCTGACCGGCGCGGCCGACGTCGTTCATCTGAAGTTGAAAACCGGGGGATGTATCGCGATTGACCTGCCCGCGCGCTTCGAACGCGGCGGCGGCGAGCTGCGCTGGATGCTAACCCACCGCCAACTACGCACGATGCGCAAATAGCACCGCACTCACTCCCGCATCGCTTCAGAAAATCGGCAGCCTGACTCCCGCCGTCACCATCGCGCCGCTCGCCACGCCCATCAGCGCCTCGCCCGCCACCAGACCGGCCGCGAGCAGAATACCAGGCCCGCTCTCTGCCTCATCTTCGGGTCCAAAAAGCGAGTGTGCAAGCGCGCCGATAAAAATCGCGACGCTGAGTCCGAACGGGAGATACAAACCGATCGCGGCGGGCATGATCGGCGTGCGCCACTTCGATCCGCGGCGTTCCAGATAGCGATCGCTGAAGCCGAGAATCGCCGCGAGTGCGGCGCCGGTCGCGATCGTTCCCAGCGGCAATCCGCCGTGAAAAACTCCCTGCGTCACTTTCGCCATCAGAAACGCTTGCGGAGCGGCAAGCGCGCCGGCTCGCGCGGTCGGAGTGCCTGCTATTCCGTAGCCTGCGATCAGCAGGTTCAGAATCGGCGCCATCAGGAATGACGATGCGATTGCTCCGACCAGCACGCCGATTTCGAGCGAGCGCGGCGTTGCGCCGACGTGATAACCGGTCGCGAGGTCGTGAGTGGAATCACCCGCCATCGCAGCCGCCGTGCACACGATCGCGCCCGAAAGAATCGCCAGTTGCGGTCCGACGCTTTGTGACACGCCGGCCAATTTGAGAAACAGCGCCACGGCGAGCAACACAATCACCGTGACGCCCGAGACCGGATTGTTCGATGCGCCGACTATTCCAGTCAGATAGCCTGCGATCGCCGTCGCGAAAAAGCAGATCAATGTCAACAAGATCGCCAGCGCCGCGCTGAGCGCGACTTGCCCGCTCAGCCCCAGGCAGATGGCGAAGATTACCGGAACGCAAAGCGCCACCGCGGTCAGCACCGCGCGCGCCGAAAGATCGGTGTCCTCGCGCGCCGTCGCGACGGCTTGCGTCGAGCGCACGATCCGGATGCTGTCAACGATCGCGGACGCGATGCGGGTGCGCAATCGCCATAGCGTTACGACTCCGCCGGTGAGCATCGCGCCGACCCCGAGATAGCGCACCTGGCTGCTCCACAGTTGCGACGCGGTCGTGGCGGCGTCGCCCGTTCCGTGTGCGGGATGAAACGCCGTGAGCACGGGAATCGCGACCAGCCACGCGAATGCTCCGCCGGCGAATACCAGCGCTGCGATCCTGATTCCTATTATGTAGCCGACGCCGAGCAGCGCCGCCGAAATATCGAGCGACCCGGCCACCGCGGCGGTGCCGACCCATCGCGCGCCCGAAACCGCGCCGGGAATAACTCCTCCCACGTCCTGAAGCGCTTTGAGAGCGGCCGAGATCAAACCGCCGACCACCAGCGGGCGAACGTTCGCTTGCGCGTCACCGGCGCGAAGCACCTGCGCGCACGCGACCCCCTCCGGAAAAGGCAGGCGCTCCTCGACGATGTACGCGCGGCGCAGAAACACAACGAGCAACGCGCCCATCGTCGCGCCAACGACGCACAGCGCCGTCACCTCGACGTACGGCAGTGTCCTCACGCCGCCCAGAATGACCAGCGCCGGAAACGTGAAGATCGCGCCGGCCGCGACCGCCTCGCCCGCCGATGCGATCGTTTGCACCACATTGTTCTCGAGGATCGTCGAGCCGCCGAGAATCCGCAGAATTGCCATCGAGATGACGGCGGCCGGGATGCTCGAGGATACGGTCAAGCCCGCGTACAGGCCCAGATAGGCGTTTGCCGCGCCGAGGATCAGCGCCAAGGCGATGCCGAGCGCGATACTTCGCGGCGTCAGCTCGCGCGGCGCCGCGGTCACGCGGGGCCGCTCTGGAATTGAGATGTCGCGCTGCACGCCTGGCTTAGGCCGTGAATCTGAACGAGTCGCCTTTCTTCACGATCCTTCCCGCCGATGGCGTGGCAAAATGCGTCCCGAAAACGACGACGTTGGTGTCGGCGTACTTCTCGCAGAACGCGCGCCGTGTCTTCTTCGCCATCGCGCCATCGGAATCGAATCCGACGTCCCATTCGGGATATCGGCATTGAATCGGATGATGCATCAGATCGCCGGTGATCACGGCTTCATCCCCTTTCGACGAAATCCGCACGCTGTGATGTCCGGGAGTGTGGCCGGGCGTCGGCTCGAGCCATACTTCGTCGGTGACGCGAAAGTTCGAGTCGATCAGATCGGCCATCCCTATATCAACAACCGGGCGCACCGAATCCTCGACCGGATCGCGCATGTCCTTGCCGTCAAACTTCGACCAGAAATCCCACTCGGTACCGCCGATCAGGTAGCGGGCGTTGGGGAACGTCGGCACCCACTTGCCGTCCTTGAGCATCGTATTCCACCCCACATGGTCCACGTGCAGATGCGTGCAGATGACGCGATCGATCTGGCCGCGCGTGTGCCCGGCTTTTTCCAGATCGCTCAGAAACGGCAGCTTCAGATTGCTCCACGCCGGGTTAGAACGAACCTTCTCGTTGCCGATGCAGGTGTCGACGATGATGCGCTTGCCCTGCGACTCGACCACCAGCGCGTGGATGCTCATGCGGAGCTTGCCCTTTTCGTCGGAGAAGGTGGGATAGAGCCAGTCGGCTTCCTTCAGGACATTCTCGGGGGTGGCGTCAGCCATGATGAAGGTGCCCGGCCATGGCGCCTCGCTCTCGATGATGCGGGTTATCTTGACGTCGCCGACTTTGAACTGGTTCATTCCGATTCTTCCATCTCCGCCCAACTTAGCCGGATTTTGGAGATTCGCCAAACGTGGAATCCTGTTTCAGTTCAGTAAATCACCCGGCGCAGCACAGGCGTTCGATCACTTTGTGAATCATCGCGGGGCCGCGTTCGAAGGCGTCGCGGCGGATGTGCTCGTTGGGCTGATGCGCCTGCTCGAGATCGCCGGGCCCGCAGATGAGCGACGTGATACCCGAGCCGGTGAACCATCCGCCGTCGGTGGCGTAGAGCGCGCCGCCGGAGGTATTTGCCCCGGTTACGTCGAACAGCGCGGCTTCCAGAGCCGTCCCGCGCGGCGAGTTGAGACTCGGCACGGCGTTCAAAAGTTCGGTTTCAATTTTCGCGCGATGCTCGCGGCCTGCATAGTCGTGGCCGTCGAGCGCGTCGAGCCGGCGCCCGATCTCACGGTAAACGTCGAGCGGATCGGCGTCGGGCAGCGTGCGATAGCCGATGCGCAGCTTGCATTCCTCGGCGATCATGTTGAGTGCGATTCCGCCCTGCACGGTTCCAAAATTCAGCACGTCGCACGGCGCATCGGGAAAGATCGCCGCATATTCAGCAGGGCGGCGCGCCGCGAGCTCCTGCTGAAAACGGCCGATCGTGTCGATCACGCGGGCCATCACGGCAATCGCGTTGACGCCCTTGGCCGGCGCGCTGCTGTGGCCTCCGATGCCGCGGACGCTTACGCCGAATGAAACGGCGCTCTTGTGCGCGTGACACACTGCGTACGAGGTCGGCTCGCCGATCCATGCCAGGCGCGGGACGGGAGTGTCGCCTAAAATTTGTTTGAGGGCAGGCGCGACGCTATGAGCACCGAGACAGCCGACTTCCTCGCTCGCGGTGAACACGAATACCAAGGGGCGTTTGAGCCTGGCTGAATCGAGGGTGCGCGCCGCGTCGAGGCATTGCGCGATGAATCCTTTCATATCGGTGGCGCCGCGGCCGTAAATTCGCTCGCCTGCGGGTTCGAGCTTGAGGGGGTCCCGCTCCCATCCTGGCTGTCCGTCGTAGGGGACGATGTCCACGTGTCCTGAAATTATCAGGCCGTCGGCGCGCGGCGGTCCAACCCATGCGACCAGGTTGGCCTGCGGGACTCCGAGCAACTCGACCGGTTGAAGCGCGGTTTTGAATCCCCGCGGTCCGAGCTCGGTTGCGATGTATTCGATCGCGTCGAGATCGCTTTTTGCGCTGACCGTGTCGAACGCGACGAGCCGGCTTGCGACTTCATACAAATAATCATTCATGCTGCCACCGGGGTGAAAAATCAGTCAGAAGAATCGCACAATCGGCACGTCGATAACAAATCAACATCGTATAACAGCGCGGAAATACTCGCGTATTTCGTGCCGGGGACCGGGATAGGCAATAGACCGCGCGGGCGGCTAGAATGCTTGGGGCAGGATGGGACCGGATGAGCATATGGGGAATCAGGCGGATAATTCCGGGATAGCTGCCGCGACGAGCGCTCCGGATGCGCCGGCGACTCAAAATGGAGCCGCGGCCGATCCGCCGGCGATAGCCGCGATTGTCGAGAGACCGGTCTTGGTGGTCGAGAAGACGCCGCAGCCGCGAATCGACAAGGAGCTTGCCTCGCCCGACCTGTTCCTCAATCGCGAGCTGACTTGGCTCGCGTTCAATCGACGCGTTCTGCATGAAGCGGAAGACGAACGAAATCCGCTGCTCGAGCGGCTCAAGTTTCTCGCGATTACCGCGTCCAACCTCGACGAGTTCTTCATGAAGCGCATCGGCGGCCTGAAGCAGCAGGTCGTCGCGGGGATGCACGAGCTGACCGTTGACGGGCGCACGCCGCAACAACAGATCGCGGAGTGTTACCTGGTGGTGCGCGAGCTCGAGCAGCGACAGCGCGAGCTTGGTCCGCGAATTCTCAGTCAGCTCGAGAGCTACGGCATTCGGGTGCGTCTGTACGCCAGCCTCTCGGCCGACGAGCGCAAGTCGATTCGCGACTATTACTACAAGAACATTTTTCCGCTGGTGACGCCGCAGGCGATGGATCCTGCGCATCCGTTCCCGTTCGTCTCGAATCTGTCGCTCAACCTGCTGGTCACGGCGCGTTCCCAGAACGACTCGGACCCTCTGATGGCGCGGGTGAAAGTGCCGATCGGTTTCGGAATCCCGCGTTTTCTGCGGGTCGGCAATCAAAGTGATTTTGTCCGGCTCGAGGACGTCGTCGCGAACAATCTCGATCTGCTGTTTCCCTCGATGCTGATCGACTCGTACGAGCTTTTTCGGGTGACGCGCAACGCCAACACGGAGCGCGACGAGGACGAGGCCGACGACTTGCTGGCGCTGATCGAATCCGAGCTGCGCGACCGCCGTTTCGCGCCGATCGTGCGGCTCGAAGTGCTGAGCGGAATTAATCCGGTTCATCGCGGAATGCTGGCCGCTGAACTTGGACTGGACGAACGCGCCGACGTGTTCGAAGTGGACGGGATGCTCTCGATGCGCGACTTGGGAGAGCTTGCGGCGATCGACGCGCCTGCGCTGCACGATCCGCCGCATCATCCGGTGGATCATCCGCGCCTCACCATCGGGCGCAGCATCTTCCACGTCATTCGCGACGCCGGTTCGTTCCTGCTGCTGCATCCGTACGAGTCGTTCTCGACGTCGGTGGAGCGGTTTTTGCGCGAAGCCGCGGACGACCCGAAGGTCCGCGCGATCAAGATGACTCTGTATCGGACCTCGCCTGATTCGAAAATCATCGGCTATCTGTGCGACGCGGCGCGCAACGGCAAGCAGGTGGCGGTGGTGGTCGAGTTGAAGGCGCGCTTCGACGAGGCTGCGAACATCCAGTTTGCGACGCGACTCGAAGAATTCGGAATTCACGTAACCTATGGCGTCGTGGGCCTGAAGACTCACAGCAAGGTGATCCTGGTTATTCGCCAGGACTACAACGGTCTGCGCCGTTACGCACACATCGGCACCGGCAACTATCATCCCGGGACGGCGAGATTTTATGCCGACTACGGACTACTAACTTGCGATGTTACTATTGGCGAAGACCTGACGGAGCTGTTCAACTACCTGACGACTGGCTATATGCCGGATCGTCCCTATCGCAAGATCCTGCCCGCTCCGACCGTGCTCAAGCGCGCCCTGTTGGCGCGAATCGAGCGCGAAATCAAGGTCAATTCGGCCGCATCACCCGGCCTGATTCAGTTCAAGATGAACGCGCTCGAGGACGTGGACATAACGCGGGCTCTTTATCGCGCCTCGCAGGCGGGCGTGAAGGTCGACCTGATAGTCCGCGATACCTGCAGGCTGCGCCCGGGAATCCAGGGGCTGTCGGAAAACGTGCGCGTGGTGAGCATTGTTGGCCGGTTCCTCGAACACGGCCGCATCTTTTATTTTCGCAATGGCGGAGCGGAGGATTATCTCATCGGCTCCGCCGATTGCATGAAGCGCAATCTTGAAAGTCGCGTCGAAGTCGTCGCGCCAGTCGAGGACCCTCAACTGCGCAAGGAGTTGCGCATCGTGCTCGACCTCCAGCTGCGGCCCAATCGATGCCAGTGGGAAATGCTGGCCGACGGCAGCTACGCAAGGACCGCTGCCGCGGACGCATCCCCCGCCTGCCAGCAGGCGATGATAGATTTCGCGGAGACTCGCCAGACGGAAGCGACCAAGGTCAAGAAGCGCCGCTCCAAAGGCTTCGCGCGCCGCACGGTACGAGAAAGGAGCGGCGAGTGACGGAGCGTCTGTGGCGGCATCGAAGGTTGCATCGCAGCCGTCGCGGGGCCGACTAGGCTAGGCGCATGGTTCCGCGCAATTCCTCACTTCCAGAAAAAGTCCTCTTCGGTAACCCTGCCCTATATAAGCTCAAGTGCTTCGTCATTGAGACAGTAATTTGGAAATGGCTCCTGTGCGGCGTTTTCCGTCTGAAGCCTCGCCCCCTGACCGGTGCGGAGGAGTTGTTCCGGGATCGACGGGTGCTGATGGCCGCGTGTGGGCCGGGTGACGTCAGCACCGGCCCATCCGTTGACAGTGCCGCGGAAGTGTGGGGCTTTGATGTCTCCCCGGCGTTCGTCGAGAGATGCCATAAGAACCGCCCAACGTGGAAGGTCTGTGTTGCCGACGTACTTAAGCTGCCTTTCCCAGATGGCGAGTTCGACGTCTCCGTGATCTACTCCTCGCTACACCATATCCCAGGCAGCGCCGAACTCGTTTTGGCTGAGCTGGCCCGCGTCACGCGAAGCCGCGTTGTGTTCCTTGAAGGTGTGGTGCCAGAGAGAGGGGTTCTCCGCCACATCCTCCTGCTCTGGTACGCCATCGTGGACGGGGGCACGCACTACTATACGCGAGTGGAGATTTTAAACATCGCCGACAGGCTGGGCCTCGAAGTGGAGCGGATCACGGAGCACGGGCCCATCGGGCACATGATGTTCTGCGTGCTTGGTGTTCGATTGTAGCACAAGGACCAAGGTCTTGTTCGAAGCGAAGCCTGAACTGATACTCTTGGCCCGTTGCAACCCCGTTCCTTTCGGGAGGGTATGAATGATGTCCGCCACATCGTCCACTGTACCGGAGTCACCGCCTTCGTTCGTACTGGGTGCCTCCGTCCGGGAAATGTTTTTGATGGCGTTGGGCAGCCTCGTATTGTTAATCGTTGAAGTGCTCATGAGCACTCCGTGGATCTTGTTCGGCCGGTACCTGTGGATTGACGAACTCTGGACGAAACTAATCGCATCTGAACCGAGCGTGTGGCAATCCCTGGTTGCCCTGAAGCATTCGGGAGATCCTACGCCGCCAGTATACCACCTCTTAGCTCGGGCCTCCTGGGGACTAGTCGGCGGTAGCGGCGAAACCGCGTTCCGGACCCTCGCTTTCGTCTCAATGTGGGTTGCGTTGGTTCTCATCTATGCATTATTGCGTCGCACATTCGCCGTTCTTCCCGCCTTGGTAGCCGTGCTTGCGTTCTGGTCCAGCCCTCCAATCATCGAGTACGCTTTTTTTGCCCGGCCCTACGCGCCTCTGCTTGCTGCAATAGCGGGCTTTTGCCTGATCTATGGCGCAGACAAGAAAGGACCCGCAGCCACCGCGTTGACGGCGGCGATGGCGGCCCTGGTCTGTACGCTCCATTACTTCGGAGTTTTCGCGCTGGCTTCCGTGGTCTTGGGCGACACGCTCGCGCGCCACGAACCACTGCCGGCGATGATCCGCCGGTGGTTGCCGGCCGCGGCAGGTCCGATTGCGGTAGCTGCCTGCTGGCCGTTCGTTCACGCATGGAATACCGGCCAGACGGTATTCAGTTATTTGCCTCCGCAAAGTTTGGGTTCCGCAGTCCGAGACGTCTTCCTTTCGTGGGGCGGAGCGTTGGAGGCAACAGTAATATTGGCCTTCGCGTGGTCTATTTCTTCTCTAGCAAGGCTAACAATTCACCTGCTCGGATACAGTGGCGAAGCCAGAACGCCAAACATCGGACCATTGCAACCAGTCGCAGGACTCCTCGGGTTGATCCTGGTACCCATGTTCCTGGCTATATTTTCAGCTTTGGTGTACCCCGCGATGACGACTCGCTATATGATCCCCGGCTTGCTTGGAGTAACAGCGCTGTTGGCCGTTGTCGCATCGAACACCTCGCCAAGAATATTGGTCGGAACCGCAATGTTGCTGATGCTACTCGGCGCGCGGAATTTGCGGGTATATAGCGCCTGGAAGTTGAGATGGCAAACTGCCGAAGAGCAGATGACGAAAATCGGTCAAGGTGATCAACTAGCCATCGTGACGTTCAATGTCCATGAAGCTTACCTGCTGTACGCCTATGCTCCCAGTCTGCGCTCTCGTCTTTTCATCGCTGACTTCCGCACGACCCACAGGGATAAACTATCCAGAGTCGTGTTGTTGGACTATGAGCTCGAAACAAAGTGGTCGACCGTGTACGCCGATCTGCCGAAGCTTGCCAACCTCGATCAGTTGCGACGCATGGGAAAGTTTCATCTTGTGAATTCAGAACCACCGGTATTGGCCGACCAGGAAAACAGACCATCGATATCTCTCCCACTGCAGAAAGTCGCTCAAGTCCTCTCATTTCGAAGTGTGGATGGCTTATATGAAGTGCGGCCGAATTAGGCGATCGCTCTCGATGCCAGGTTTATTCGATTCGGACTCCGAAGCACCTTCACTCAATGGATGCTGGCAAACAGGTTAAGCACTACTCTCTCCCATCGCGTCTCAATGACGCGCGAATCACCAGGCCCAGCGGACTGCCGTCCGGCGCATCGCTGATTATCGGGAGATCATTCGGCCGCGCACGTACTTGTGCGCCGGCAGCCGGGACGCCGAGCAGCCCCAATACTGCTTGCACCACCGGTTCCGGCTTGATTCGTTGCATGCAGATGTTATTGCCGTTGCAGGGCGGACGATCCACCTCGTAAAGGCAGGGACTACAAAATACGGGAGAGTAGAAGATCGCGACGTTGGGCAGGTCCTGACCGTAATGTTCCGGGTTGGCGGGGCCGAACAGGCACACTGTCGGTCGCTCCAGCGCGACCGCGATGTGCATGGGTCCACTATCATTGGTAAGAACGCACGCGGCGCCATCCAACAGTGCCAATAGCTCTCCGAGGCTCAAACGTCCTGCGGTATTTGCAACGTGCGCTTGCACCTCCGCCGGCAAACTATTGAACAAACTTTCCACATACGGAAGCTCGCTGCGTGCTCCAACTAGCGCCGCCTGGTAACCGAGGGATACCAACCGCCTGAGGGCTTCAATCACAGATTCGGCCGGCCATCGGCGCTCCAGCAATAAATCTGACGCGTTCGGATTGACCACTATGTATGGCCGGTCCGACTGCCATCCTGAATTCTGAGAAAGAATGCCGACGACCGACGACCGGTCGGCATCCTCAACGCGAATCGGTCCGGTTTTCTCCGACTGGGCGGGCGGAACTCCAATCACGCGCCCCAACTGAAGATACAACTGACGGACCGGCATGCGGGTATTGAAATACACCAGGTGCGTATAGATGCCGTTCTTGAAGACGGTGCGGTGTCCGTAAAATCCCAGACGGTTGCGCGTCACGGCCCACAGCGCCAGCAGCGACGCGAAGGCGGAATAGACCTCCAGGTCGAAGTACAGGTCGGCGCGCAGCCATATGAGCGTCACGATCGTCTGAAGCGTGGTTATTGCCATCACCAAGAGGTTTCGGTCGTCGAGCGTGAGCACTTCGTCAACGTCCGAGAGCCGGTTCACGAACTCCCGGTTCGATTGCATCGTCACGAAGGTCAATCGCGCGTGCGGGTATTGGTGCTTTAGCGCCCGTAGCAGCGGCGTGGCCTGGAGAATACTCCCCATGCCGATGAGTTTCGCGACCACGATCCGGTTGACGTTTGACGGCGTTACCGAATGATCTCTTCGCATGACCACGCCGAGAAATCGAGCAACGCCGTTGAACAGAAAAGCGACTGGAACGGCGATGAGCCGGTCCGCGAGGATTCGTCTACGATGAGTCATGGCGTCAGAAAGCGGGGAATCTCCTCGACGTCATAGCTGCCGTCGGCGTCACCGATGATGATGAATTCACCCCGAGCGGCAGCGATACCTCCCATCAAAGCACTGCCATATCCTTTCGCGGGAACGTGGACCAGACGCCTTCCCAGCTTGACAGCGATTTCAACCGACCCATCGTCGCTGCCGTTGTCCGCAACGATGACTTCACCTGCGATACGATTCTCCCGGATCGCGGTTTATGCGGTACTAACACATTCGGAAAAGGTGTCAGCTTCGTTCAGACAAGGAATGACCACACTGAGTTCGATTTCCTGAGAGCCGCGGTCGGGGTCAATCGTAGGACTGGTCATTGGCTAGCGGAGGCGCGTCGCTCCACGGGTCATACCCGTATTTCGTGGTGCGTCGTAAGAAAATAATACCGCCCTCGAGAGATTGTCAACCGCCTGCGGTTCGGAATGCGCCGAGGTATTCGGGCCTTGTTCACGCGACTGCGACCTGCGCCGCGCGGACTCAGTCGCACGGATGTACGCCCACGCGCGCCCGGAAATCGTGATCCATCTGGCAGCGGTGGTGGGTGGCATAGGCGCCATTCGCCAAGTCCGGGAAGATAGCCTCCTCTTTATGACGGACAGCCCTAGGCTGACAGCCTGCGGCTGTCCGATCGAATCAGACTGCGGAAGTGAGCGCGGCTATTCGCCGGGACGCGGCGGAATCGCAACGTAGTTGCCGGGATTCGCCGTCATTGCCTCGCGAATATCCGGATGCGCTGAGAAGAATGCGCTGAGTTGCGGATGCTTCTTCGCATAGGCGTCGTCATTGATCAGCGCGGGATTCTGGGCGAGCTGGCTCGCGACCTTCGGATGCCCGCTCGCGAAATCGTTCCAGGTTTTGAGCTTCTGCGTGTCGATATTGCGAGTGCCGGCGGCCTTGAAGGTGGTCGTGGTATTTCCGTTGACGACGGTGCCCAGCGTTTTTCCTTCCTGCGCGATCGCCGGAGCAGCGAAAGCGACGGGGAGCGCAACTGCGATCAACAGAGTCGATATTCGGTTCATATTTTCAGCTTAGCGCACCTCGCTTGAAATGCAAAAATTGCGAGCGTGCCGTCAGGAACATAAACACTCGATTGAGTCGTGGCAAACACCGTTATCGTGGCGGTCTCACCACGCCGGATAAAAGCGATTGTTCAAAATCGATCGCGCAAGCATCATACGAATATGCAGCGCCGCGCCTGTCACCAGGTATCGACGTTGGGCCGCTTCTTGCCGGTGCGCGGCGCCTTTGGCGGCGTCGATCGCAGACCCGCGGCGATCCATTTGCGCGAGTCGAACGGATCGATCACGTCGTCGATCTCGAAGTGCGACGCGGTGTTCACCGCTTTCCCGTGACGATACATCCGCTCCACCATTTGGTCGAACAGTTCTTTGCGCTTCCCGGGCTCCTCGATCGCGGCGAGCTCATTGCGATAGCCGAGCTTCACCGCTCCCTCCAGCCCCATTCCGCCAAACTCTCCTGTGGGCCACGCGACCGTGAAAAATGGCGCCTTGAAGCTGCCGCCCGCCATCGCCTGCGCGCCCAGTCCGTAGCCCTTGCGCAGCACGATCGTAAAAAACGGCACGCTGATGTTCGCGCCGGTCACGAACATCCGCGCCGCATGCCGCACCAGCGCCGTCTTCTCGACCTCCGGGCCAACCATGATGCCGGGAGTATCGCACAGGAACACCAGCGGAATGTCGAACGCGTCGCAAAGCTGCATGAACCGCGCGGCCTTGTCGGCGCCGTTGCTGTCAATTGCGCCCGCGAGATAAACCGGGTTGTTGGCGATCAGTCCGACCGGACGTCCTTCGATCCTGATCAACGCCGTCACCATCCCGGGACCGAACTGCCGGCGTATCTCGAGCACCGATCCGGTATCGGCCAGAGTCTCGATGACCGATCGGACATCGTAGATGCGAAGTCGATTCTCGGGAATGATTGTGCGCAACAAACGCTGGTCGGCGCATTCCCAGTCGCGAACCTCTCCCTGGAAGTACGATAGGTACTTCTTGGCTACTAGTACTGCTTCGGCCTCGTCGGCGACCGGAATGTCTACCACGCCATTAGCCACTTGCACGTCCATCGGTCCTACTTCTTCCGGTCGGAAAATACCCAGTCCGCCGCCTTCGATCATCGCGGGACCGCCCATTCCGATGTTAGATCCCTTGGTGGCGATTACTACATCGCAGCACCCGAGCAATGCTGCATTGCCGGCGAAGCACCTGCCCGAGTTGATACCTACTAGCGGCACCAGACCGCTCAACTTCCCCCAGTAGTTGAACGCCAGGCAGTCGAGTCCTGCCACGCCAAGCCCGTCGGTATCGCCGGGACGCCCGCCGCCGCCCTCGGTGAAGAACACCACCGGCAGGCGCGACTTCTGCGCCATTTCGAACATCCTGTCTTTCTTGCGATGGTTCTGTTGGCCCTGCGTTCCGGCGAGCACGGTGTAATCGTACGACATCAGGATGCACTGCGCTTTGGATTCCTCGAACAGGTCGCCGTTGACGCGTCCGATTCCGGCGACCATTCCGTCGGCCGGCGTGTTCTTGATCAGGTCCTCGATCGTGCGCCGCCGCCGCTGCGCCGCGATCACCAGTGAGCCGTACTCGACGAAGGTGCCCGGGTCGCACAGGTCGTCGATATTCTCGCGAGTGGTGCGCTGCCCGGTCTTGCGGCGGCGCGCGACCGCGTCGGGCCGCGCGGCGTCGAGTCCAAGCGCATGACGCTCGACCACTTCCGCGAGATCGGGACGCACGCGATCCAGGTCCAGGTCCTGCGCCTCGGCGTGATGCGTCGTTTCGACGTCGGCCTCCTCGATAAAAGCGAGTGGATGTCCTTCGAAGATTGCGTCGCCCTTGGCCACCGTGATGCGCCGCACGATCCCGCTCTTGTCGGCCGCGATCACGTGCTCCATTTTCATCGCTTCCATGACGAACAGTTGCTGCCCGCGATGTACCCGGTCGCCTTCGCTGACATCGACGGAAACGATCGTGCCCTGCATCGGAGCCTTGATCGCCACCGTGTTCTCAGGCCCCGTGATGTCGTGCGATTGCGGTGTCACGGGGGTCGCGGACGCCGCCGACGGTGACGGCAACGAAACGTTACTCCCGGATTTGCCATGATGGAGCACCGCCAGCGGATCGCTCGCGTCGATCTGTGCTCCTGCGCGCCGCGCACCGGCATGCTCGGCGCCTGCTCTGGGAGCCGGCGCCGGATGCTCGAAGAACAACCGCTGATGCCCGGATTCTGCGCTGCCGACCAGCGCCGCGATATTGTCCTCGACGAAGCGAGTGTAAACACGATTCGCGATGAACTCGGGATGCTGCAACAGGCTCTGCAGGAATCCGATATTGGTCGGCACGCCCTCGATTCTGAATTCGCATAGCGCGCGATATGTTTTCGTCACCACGTCGGCGAAGTCCGCCGAGTGCGAGTGCGCAATGAGCTTGGCAAGCAGCGAGTCGAAATTCGGGCTCGTCGTGTATCCCGCATAGGCGAACGAATCGGTCCGCACGCGCGGTCCCGACGGCGCCTCGAACGCGGTGATCGTCCCGCCCGCCGGTTTCGCGCTGCCATCGGCGCGCATCGATTCCATGTTGATTCGCACCTGCATCGCGAACCCGCGCGGTTTGGGAATCTCCGCTTGTTGCATCCCGAGCTCCGCGATTGAGCGGCCGGCGGCCAGTTCAATTTGCAGCTTGACGAGATCGATGCCCGTCACCTCTTCGGTGACGGGCATCGAT
>CABDYH010000343.1_pt1 | contig 24639 bp, 25 predicted proteins | sample 3131921 | NCBI WGS metagenome assembly CABDYH01 (sample SAMEA5534337, study PRJEB31848) | metagenome | biome: tundra; feature: field; material: soil | place: USA | collected 2013-05 | depth 0.45 m
TTCATGCAGTCGCATGACGCGGTCAAGAAGCTGTTCGACGAGATCGCGCCGCGCTTCAAGGATCGCAACGGCGGCTATACGCGGGTGATAAAGTTCGGTCATCGCCGCGGCGACGCCGCGATGCTGTCGGTCATCGAGTTCACCGGCAACGAGGAGCAGACCAAGGCGAAGAAGCCGCGCAAGCGCTCGGCTGCGAAGAAGGAAGGCGCTCCCGCCGAGCGGCCTCGTCGAGCCGCGGCGGCCGGCTAATCCAAGTCGAACGTCACGACCAAAGACGCACAGGCACGAAGAAAATCTCTTCGTGCCTTTTCTTCCATCTCGGCGTCCTGGTGGTGAAACCTTTTCGAGTTCTTACTCGACGCTCTCGAGCAGCTTGGCGCGGAGCGCCATGTGCGCGCTCTTGAGCCCTGACAGGATTCCATCCTCGAAGTTCCACTCGCCGCTCGCCATCAGGTCGGTAAAATCGTTCGGATTGCGCATGTCCTCCGCGGTGAGCCCGGGATGAATCGCGCGCGCCATCGCGAGGACTTTGTTCTCCTGCTGCGCGATCATTTCGAGCATCAGGCGATCGATTAGCGCCAGTGTTTCCCGCGTGGCCATCCGCAAATCGTAACCCGTTTCGAGGCCGCTTCGCCATCGTCGAGCCGATTGTATCCGCGGATTCGAGCAAGCGACCTTCTTGGCGGTTGCGCGCTTTGATAGACTTCATTTACAGGCGACAAAAACGATGTCCAACGAACTCGTTGCTCCCGATAAATTTTTCCTGAATCGATTCGGCATGAATCACGGCGCGCTCGAACGAATCCTCGGCACCGCGCTCGAACGCAAGGCCGATTACGCCGATCTCTACTTCGAGTACCGCAGCGCCGAGGGTCTCGGGCTCGAAGAATCGATGGTGAATCACACCAGCAAGAGCGTGAGCCACGGCGTCGGTGTGCGCGTGTGCGCCGAGGATCGCACCGGCTACGCCTATTCCGACGAAGTTACGATCGACAGGATGCGGCTTGCGGCGGAGGCCGCCCGTGCGATCGCCGATCAGCGCGGCACGACGCCGGCCGCGGTGCAGGTCGGTACTCCGGTCGCGCGTCATGCGCTGTACGATCTCGACAGCACCCCGCTCGAGGTTCCGGTGCAGGAGCGTGCGCGGCTGCTGAACGAGATCGATCGCGTGGTGCGCGCCTCCGATGCGCGGGTGAAGAACGTGATGGCGTCGTTCACGTGCGAGCGGAAGATCGTGATGGTCGTGAACAGCGACGGGCAAGTCGCCGCGGACGTGCAGCCGCTGTGCCGGCTCAACGTGACCGTGATCGCCGACGACGGCAAGGCTCGCCAGATGGGCTCCTACGGCGGCGGCGGGCGCGTCGAGTGGAACTACTTCATCGAAAATGACCGCTGGCGCGAGTACGCGCTCGAAGCGGCGCGGCAAGCGATGGTGAATCTCGACGCCGTCGACGCGCCGGCGGGCGAGATGATCGTCGTGCTCGGCCCGGGATGGCCCGGAATTTTGCTTCACGAAGCGATTGGCCACGGGCTGGAAGGCGACTTCAACCGCAAGGGCGTGTCGGCATTCGCGAATCGAATCGGCCAGAAAGTCGCGAGCGAACTTTGCACGGTGATCGACGACGGCACCATCCCGAATCGTCGCGGCAGCCTGAACGTTGACGACGAAGGTACGCCCACCTCGCGCACGGTGCTGATCGAAAAGGGAATCCTGCGCGGCTATCTGCAGGATCGGATGAACGCGCGGCTGATGAAGATGGCGCCCACCGGCAACGGACGGCGCGAGAGCTTTGCGCATTCGCCGATGCCCCGAATGACCAACACCTTCATGCTCAACGGCGAATCCACGCCCGAAGAAATAATCAAGTCGGTCAAGAACGGCCTCTATGCGGTCAACTTCGGCGGCGGACAGGTCGATATTACCAACGGCAAATTTGTTTTCTCCGCGAGCGAGGCTTACCTGATCGAGGACGGCAATGTGACGCGGCCGGTGAAGGGCGCCACGCTTATCGGCAACGGTCCCGACGTGCTGACCCGGGTCTCGATGGTCGGCAATAACCTCGCGCTCGACGCCGGGGTCGGGACTTGCGGCAAGGACGGCCAATCGGTGCCGGTGGGCGTGGGGCTGCCGACGATTCGAATCGACGGCATCACGGTCGGCGGCACGCGCGCCTGACAATTAGAATGACAATGAGAATAATCTGATGGCGACGGTTGATATTGAACTCGCCAATTGGGCGCTCGACGAGGCCAGGCGTAAAGGCGCCAGCGCGGCGGAAGTTCTGTGCGTAACCGCGGAGTCTCTTTCGGCCGGTGTGCGGCTGGGCGAAGTCGAGAAACTCAAGAGCTCGCGCGAGCGGCGGCTGGGTCTGCGGGTGTTTTGCGGACAGTCTTCCGCGACCTCCTCGACGGCCGAACTGGAGCGCGATTCGCTGGGCGACTTCATCGCGAACACGGTCGAGCTTGCGCGCTTGTCGGCCGCCGATCCGTGGGCGGGATTGCCCGACCCTTCGATGCATCCGAAGTCGCTGCCGGAGCTTTCGCTGGCGGATCCCGACAGCGGAATAGTGACTGCTGATCGTGCGCTGGAGATCGCGCGCACTGCCGAGAACGCGGCGCTGAAATTCGATCCGCGCATGAAGAACTCCGAGGGCGCCGAATTCAGCTCCGGGCGCGGCCAGATTCTGTTCGCCAACAGCCAGGGTTTTTCAGGCGAGTATTCCGGCACTTCGTACACGCTTGTCGTGCAGCCGATCGCGCAAGACGGCGACGCGATGCAACAGGGATTCTGGTACACGTCGAACCGCCGCTTGGGAAAACTCGAAGATGCGGAGTCGGTGGGAATAACCGCCGCCAGGCGGGCGATCCGCCGGCTCGGAGCGCGCAAGATCAAGACGATGCGCGCGCCGATCGTCTTCGATCCCGACATGGCCGCCGGATTGATTCGATCGATCGTCGGCGCAGCTTCGGGGCCTTCGTTGTATAAGGGAGCGTCATTTCTGGTGGGACAGTTGGGCAATCCGATCGCCGCCCCCGGCGTCACTATCGTGGACGACGCGCTGATCCCCGGTGGTCTTGGCTCCAAGCCGTTCGACGGCGAGGGCCTGCCCACCTCCCGCAAGAACGTGGTGGACAAGGGCGTGCTCGCGAGCTACCTGCTCGACTGCTATTCGGCGCGCAAGCTCGGTCTGGCTCCCACCGGCAACGCCGCGCGTTCGGTGGGCGAGGCTCCAGGGGTTTCGGCCACCAATCTGTATCTCGAACCCGGAATCTATACGCCCGCGCAGATAATCGGCTCGGTGAAGCAGGGACTGTATCTGACCGAGACGATAGGTTTCGGCGTGAACATGGTCACCGGGGACTATTCGCGGGGCGCGGGCGGAATCTGGATTGAGAACGGCGAACTCGCCTATCCGGTGAATGAAATCACCATCGCGGGCAACCTGAAAGATATGATGGCCGGCGTCGAGATGATCGGCAACGACCTCAACTGGCGCTCATCCACGGTCGCGCCGACGATCAAGATAGCCGAGATGACGATCGCCGGCGCCTGAGCGCTTGCGATGATTTATTTTATCAGAGGTATTTCGTCTCCGCTTGACGCAGCCGCGGATCATATTGCAGGTGTCACCGCGGCGGCCGATGGTGAATTTCGGTTTGCCCTAAACCGGAAAATGGTTAGGTTAATGAGCAAGGAAAACCGACGATCGCATGAACGCCAACCGATTCACTGAGAAACTCCAGGAGGCGCTTGGGAGCGCGCAAAATGCCGCGCTCACTGCTCATAACCAGGCCGTCGACGTCGAGCATCTGCTGGCGTCGCTGCTCGAAGATGACGAAGGCCTGGCGTCCTCGATCGTGAAGCTGACGGGCGTCGATCGCGACGCGATCCGCCGCAAGCTCGGCGCTGAACTCGCCAAAATTCCGCATGTAACCGGCGGCGGCTCTGACAGCGGGCAGGTTTACGCGACCCAGCGCCTGGGCCGGGTGCTGGCGCGCGCAGAGCAGGAGGCGGGCAAGCTCAAGGACGAGTACGTTTCGGTCGAGCACGTGTTGATCGCGATGCTCGATGAGCCGGGCGCCGCTTCGAAAATTATCCGCGAAGCAGGTTTGACCCACGACAAGCTGATGGCCGTGCTCAAGAAGGTCCGCGGCAACCAGCGCGTCACCTCGTCGAATCCCGAGGCGACCTACCAGTCGCTGGAAAAATACGGCCGCGACCTGACCAAGCTCGCGTCGGCCGGCAAGATCGATCCAGTGATAGGACGCGACGAAGAAATTCGACGGGTAATCCAGGTCCTCTCGCGCCGCACCAAGAACAACCCGGTGCTGATCGGCGAGCCGGGGGTCGGCAAGACCGCGATTGTCGAGGGTCTTGCGCGGCGAATCGTTGCGGGCGACGTGCCCGAGGGCCTCAAGAATCGCAAGCTGGTCGCGCTCGACATGGGAGCGCTGATAGCGGGCGCCAAATTCCGCGGCGAGTTCGAGGAACGGCTGAAAGCTGTGTTGAAGGAAGTGCAGGAAGCCGCGGGCGAAATAATTCTGTTCATCGACGAGTTGCATACCGTCGTCGGCGCGGGCGCGGCTGAAGGCGCGATGGATGCGTCGAACCTGCTCAAGCCCATGCTGGCGCGCGGCGAACTGCATTGCATCGGCGCGACCACGCTCGACGAGTACCGCAAGTATATCGAGAAAGACGCCGCGCTGGAGCGGCGCTTCCAGCCGGTGATGGTCGAGGAGCCCAGCGTCGAGGACACCATCTCGATTCTGCGCGGGCTGAAGGAACGCTACGAGGTCCATCACGGAATTCGAATCAAGGACGCCGCGCTGGTGACGGCCGCGGTGCTGTCGAAACGGTACATCACCGATCGATTCCTGCCCGACAAGGCGATCGACCTGATGGATGAAGCGGCGGCCAAGCTGCGCACCGAGAAGGAATCGATGCCGGTCGAGATCGACGAGGTCAATCGGCGCGTGATGCAGCTGGAAATCGAGCGCGAGGCGCTCAAGCGCGAGACCGATCAGTCCTCGCGCGATCGGCTGCAGAAACTCGAGAAGGAGCTGGCCGAGATCAAGGAAAAGCGCTCGGGCCTGCAGGCGCAATGGGAAACCGAAACGAGCGGGCTCGAGAAACTCGCAAAAATCAAGGCCGAGATCGAGCAAACCAGGCTTGCGATCGAAAAAGCCAAGCGCGTGTACGACCTCAACAAGGTCGCGGAACTGCAGTACGGCAAGCTCGCGTCGCTCGAGAAGGAGCTTGGCGCCGAAGAGCAGAAGCTCGTCGAGAAGCACTCCGGCGGCAAGCGATTGATCAAGGAAGAAGTGGACGAGGACGATATCGCCGAAGTCGTCGCGCGATGGACCAAAATTCCCGTATCGCGCCTGCTCGAAGGCGAGGTGCAGAAGCTCGCGCATCTCGAGGAGCATCTGCACAAACGCGTGATCGGCCAGGACGAAGCGGTGATCGCCGTTTCCGACGCGGTAATTCGCGCCCGCTCCGGACTCAAGGATCCCAACCGCCCGATCGGGTCGTTCATTTTTCTCGGCCCCACCGGCGTGGGCAAGACCGAACTGGCGCGCGCGCTGGCCGAGTTCCTGTTCGACAGCGAAGCCGCGATGATCCGAATCGATATGTCCGAGTACATGGAGAAGCACACCGTCTCGCGGCTGGTCGGCGCACCTCCGGGCTATGTCGGCTTCGAGGAGGGCGGGCAACTGACGGAAGCCGTGCGGCGCCGTCCGTACTCGGTAATCCTGTTCGACGAGATCGAAAAAGCGCACGCCGACGTGTTCAACGTCCTGCTGCAATTGCTCGACGACGGCCGGCTTACCGACGGTCACGGACGCACGGTAGATTTCCGCAACACCGTTGTGATCATGACGTCGAATATCGCCAGCCAGATTATTCTCGGCTTCAAGGGACAGGACTACGAGAAGATGAAGGCGCAGGCGCTCGAGGTCTTGCGTCAGAGTTTCAGGCCCGAGTTTCTCAACCGCGTTGACGAGGTCGTCGTGTTCCATCCGCTGACCCGCGAAGAGCTGCGCCAAATTGTCGATATCCAGATGGTGCGTCTGCGCCAGAGGCTCGAGGAGCGCAAGATCGAGCTCGAATTGACCGACAAAGCGCGCGATTATCTGGCCGAGCATGGCTACGATCCGTCGTACGGGGCGCGTCCGTTGAAACGACTCATCCAGCGCGAGCTCGAGACGGCGCTGGGGCGGAAATTGCTCGCGGGTGAGATTCGCGACAGTTCGCGGGTCACGGTCGACGCCGGCGCTCGAGGTCTGGGGTTCTCGAGCCAGCCGCTGGCCAGCGCCACGTAGCGCTACTTTTGCCTTCCGCATGAGAAGGCGGGTATGCTCGCGATGATTGTCGTAAAGAAGCAGAGCCGGGAGATTTTGAGAAACGTGATTGGTCCGCCTGCCAGGGCGATTCGCGCCGGGGGATTGATGCTCGCCGTTGCGATTGCGATCGCGGCGATTGCGGCGCCGGCTGCTTGCTTCCCGTGGAGTATCGACATGTACCGCGGGCCGGAAATTCAGCCGTTCGCCATGGCGCCGCGTGTCACTCCGGCGGACACAATTCCGGTTCATGGCGGAGAACCGGCGATGAGCCTCGAGCAGGCGGCGGTCAAGATGCACAACCCCTTGCAGGCGACGCCGGAAAATCTCGCCAAGGGTAAAGAGCAGTTCAATACCTACTGCGCGCCGTGTCACGGAGAATCGGCGCAGGGTAACGGCCCCGTCGCGCACATCCTGAAAAAGCCGCCGAAAAGTCTGCTCGTTGGCGCCATCAAGGATCGTCCCGACGGCTATATCTACGGCGCGATCCGCGACGGTGTCCTGTCGAGTCCCTCCTACGCTGGAGAAATGCCTGCCGAGCAGCGCTGGCAGGTCGTGATGTACCTGCGATCGATGCAGAGTGCAGCGGCCGCAAAAGCCAAGGTCGCCGGCAACTGACGCTGGCCGCAGCGGCGAGCGGCGACCTCCCACGACTGCGTTATACGATCCGAATGGGTCGGAGGCGCGCTGGCGATCATGGTGCTGACGCGAATTCTGCAGCCGGTGTTGATCTTCCTGTGCCATCGCCGGCTGCGCCTTGCCGATCAGGACCGCTCGCCCCTGACGCAGCCTGGCGAAGTCGATCTTCCGGACTGATACGGCGAACCGCGGCGCCCGCTCATAGCCAAGCCTCGCCGCGCGCCGCGAAGCGTGGTAAACGGGCGGGAGGAGGATCCGGGCGATGGAATTCGAGATGCTCGCGAGCGGCTACGGCCTGCTCGAAGCGCCGCGTGTCGATGATCTCGGCCGTCTCTACTTCAGCGACATTCCCAACGGCGGCGTTTACCGGCGCAATCCCGGCGGCAACGTCGAAACGCTGATCCCCAAACGCAAGGGCGTCGGCGGAATGATTTTCAACGCCCGCGGCGGCCTCGTGCTCACCGGCCGCGGCCTGATCCATTGGGATGAGAAGACCGGCAAAAGCCGCGAGTTGTTCGTCGCTTGGGGAGGCAAGCCCGTCGGCATGAACGATCTTACCACCGACGATCACGGCAGCATTTACACCGGAACCATCAACTTCGATCCGTTGAGCAGCGACCAGCCGATTCCGGGCAGCCTGTTCCGCATCGACCCGCCCGGCCGCGCGGTGAAGTTGTGGGACGGCATCGAGGTCAGCAACGGGCTCGGTTTCAGCCCCGACAGAAAACACCTGTATCATTCGGATTCCCCCACCGGCGCGGTGTGGGTTTACGACGTTACTCACGAGCGCGGCGTCAAGGACCGGCGCATCTTTGCCAGGATGCCGGCGGGATTGCCCGACGGGCTGGCGGTCGATGCGCAAGGCGGCGTGTGGGTTGCGGCTTTCCGCGCCGGCGAGGTCGTCCATTTCTCGAAAGACGGCGCCGTAGCCAACCGAATCAAATTGCCGGCCACGATGGTGACCAGCCTGGTCTTCGGAGGCCGCGACATGCGGGATCTCTACGTCGTGACCGCCGACAACACCGACGATCCGAATCGCAAGGGAACGATTTTCCGCGCGCGCGCCGACGTGCCCGGCCTGCCGGTGCCGAAAGCGAACTTTTAGTTTTTCACTTTTTAGCTTTTTAACTCTCGACAGCAGCCCGGGTCACGATCCGATCTTCTGGCGGCTGCGCGCGCGATCCAGCCAGCAGCGCGCCCGCCGCGATCGTCAATGCGAATGCGCCAACCCGCATCGCGGCGGCCATCGAACCCGCCGGCAATCGTTCGCCGAACACGATCATCCCGCCGGCGATCGGTACGATGTTCGACAGCGCCCCCGACAGCGGCATCGCTATTATCCCGCGCGCCGAATGAAACGAGTTCTGCAGCATGACAATTCCGGCGATGTTGGCGACGATCAGGCCGTACGCGTACGGACTCGATAAGATTCGAAGCGCGAGTGAAGCGGCGGTGCCGGCAGTGAACTCCAACGTCATCGCCTTGGTGAACAACGCAGCCAAGCCGAACTCGACGCCGGACAGAATCGCCGCCGCGGCGCCGCTCGCGTTGAGCCGCGCGACCGCCATCGGCGCAAGACCCGCGACCGTCAACAGCGCGGTCAACATCAGCAGCGTACCGGGTGCGAAGGCGCCTTCGGGCTCGCCTCCGCGAACCGACAGCGTGAGCATCAGGATTCCGAGCACGATCGCACCGATCCCGGCCCATTCTTGTGGAGTCGCGCGCTCGCCAAGAATGACCACCGACGCAATTACGAACAGCGCGATCCCCCCCTGCATCATCACCGCCACCATCGACACCGGCGCGTTCGACACAGCAATCAGGTAGAACGCCCAGCCCACGCACTGCACACCGAGCCCGCCGATCCACATGGGATCGCGAAGCCATGCGGCGATCGCGCCGATCGTATTCGCGCCTGCCGCCACCGGCAGATCCGCCGAGCGGCTCTTCATCATCAGCAGGCCGATCGCCATCAGCGCGCTGGCAACGATCGCCAGCGACAGGTAAAGGATCATCGCGTTCAGCTCTTCACTTCGCGCATCGCGCCGCCTCGGATCACCTCGAACTGGCGTCCGGCCCAAATCACTTTGTTGCTGAGCAGGCTGGCAAACCAGACCCCGGTCATTATCAGGTCCTTGATCGGAACCATCCAGATCTCGGTCAGCATCTCGGGCATCTTGAGCACGCGGCCGACGATCGCCGCCGACATCGTGAGCCGCGACGCAACTACCAGCACCAATACCGCAAAAGCCGCGGCGCTGCCGCGTGAGGTCGCCAGCAGCATCAGCGCCCAGAACGGGCCGTGCGTCAGGATTGTCGCGATGCTGATCGGGCGTACGGTGCGGTAGGTGCGCGCCCAGCGGATCTGATGATGCCAGAATTCAGCGAAGTTCTTTTCCTCGCACGTCAACGTGACTATCGAATCGGACAGTTTGATCTCGTAGCCCTGCGCATTGGTGAAGTTGCCCAGGTAGAAGTCGTCGGCGAGCATGTCCTTGACCGCGCGGAATCCGCCCGCGGCCTCCAGCACCCGGCGTTTGATGGCGATCGTCGCGCCGAGTGCATAATGCATCGGCTCGATCCTTTCGGCGAGCAGAATCTGCGGTAGAAAATCGGTGTTGACGTACAGCGCCTCCAGCCGCGACGCGAACGAGCCGCCCGGGCGCGCCCGATACGCGCAGGTCACTATGCCGATTTTCTCGTCGGAGATCAGTTCGCCGACAATCCGCTTGAGGTAGTCGCGCTCGACGGATACATCGGCGTCGCTCATTACGAACACTTCGGCCTTCTCGGCCCGATCCGCCATCTTGACCAACTTCGCGATCTTGTGATTGCTGCAGTCGGGCTCTTCGCCAACGACCAGCGTGATGCTCGCGTGCTGGTAGCGTTGGCGGATTGCGACCGGAACTTCGGCGGCCGCATCCTCGTAGCTCTCGACGCCAAAATAAAAGTCGGCCCGCGGGTACGCGATTTCCAGAAAGCTGATCAGGTTGGCCGCCAGCGAATCGCTGGTCCCATGCAGCGGCTTCAGCACCGCCACGCGCGGTGAAATCTTGGGGATCGGGAGCAGCGGAGAAGTCGTGCGCCGCGCAAACCTGATCGCAGCGACCGTCGCCGCGGCGTAGTAGAGCACCGACACGCACACGGCCGCAGCCGGTAAAGCCATCCAGATTGTCATCGAATGATTCGCGCGGCAATTTGACCCGGCGCGATAGATGGTGCCACAGACATCTTGCTGCGGACCTTGCGCTGGCTCCTTACTCGCGCCTGGAATTCGCCGTCAGGCCGCCGCCGGCTGCGCCGTCTGATGCCGTCGCCGGCGCATCGTCGAAAGAAACTGCCGCCCCTCGTTCAGCATCCGCTTGGTCTCTTCCATCGACGTCATCATCTTCTTGACCGATTTGAAGATGTACTTCGGGCGGAAGTAGAAGCTGCGATAGAAGCGCTCGACCGCGCCGTAAATCTCGTCGTTGGTCAGGCCCGGATAGGTGATCGTGCACTTCTGATAGCCGGATTCATCGAGCAGCGGATCGACCGCCAGGAACCCGTTTTGAGTCACGTAGTCGAACAGCTCCGTGCCCGGGTACGGCGACGCGAGCGACACCTGGATCGTTTCGCAGTCCATCTCGCGTGCGAACCGCATCGATTCCTCGATCGTGTCCTTGTTCTCGCCGGGAAGTCCCAGGATAAAAGTCCCGTGAATCAGGATCCCCAGTTCGTGGCAATCCTTGGTGAAGCGCCGCGCGCGATCGATTCCGACGCCCTTCTTGATATTCTTCAAAATCTGCGCGTTGCCCGACTCGTAGCCGACCACGAACAGCCTGAGCCCGCCGTCCTTCAGGATCTTCAGCGTTTCATAGTCGACGTTGGCGCGTGAATTGGTGGACCACGTGATTCCCAGCGGCTTCAGCAGCTGCGCGATTTTGCGCGCGCGGGCAGGGTCGGCCGTGAAGGTGTCGTCGTCGAAGAACAGTTCCTTCATCTTCGGGAACTTCGACCTCATCGCCGCCACTTCCTCGTACACATTCTCCGGGCTCCGCACGCGATAGCGATGCCCCTGCGTGACCTGCGGCCACAGACAGAACGTGCATCGCGCCGGGCATCCGCGCCCGGTGTACATCGACACGTACGGATATTGGCAGTACGGACTGTTGTACTTCAGGTAGTCGAGATTCTTTTCATATACCTCGGTGACGAACGGCAGCTTGTCGAGTTCTTCGTCGGTGAGCGCCGGCCGATCGGGATTGTGATGCAGCCCGCCGTCTTTCTGATAGCTGATTCCGTCGATCGTGCTCCAGTCGCGGCCCTGCGCTACCTCGAGCATCGAGTAGTCGAATTCCTTGCGCGCCGCGATATCGATCGCCGCCGACAGTTTCAGCGTTTCGTCGGGCCGCGCCGTCGGATGCCCCCCGACCATCGCGATGATCGCATTCGGATTCGCCGCCTTGATTGCTTCCGCAGTGCGCGCGTCCATCCGCAGCGACGGCGTCGAGGTGTGAATTACGACCAGGTCGTAGTTCTTTGCCTCGTTGACCGTCATCTCGACCGTGTAGTTATGAGGAGGCGCGTCGAGCAGGCGTGCGCCCGGGATCATCCCCGCCGGATAAGCCAGCCACGTCGGGTACCAGAACGACCAGACCTCGCGCGTCGCCTGGTAACGCGAGCCCGCTCCCCCGTCGAAGTCGTCGTACGAGGGCGGATTCAGAAAAAGCGTCTTCATCACATCCATATTTGAAGCATACCCCAAAGGCCTGTCCGATTGGTTAGTCACCGACTATACAAATCACGACCACTGAAGGCAACAATGCACTACCCGATTTGCGCTTGCCCCCGACTGTCGGCGATGCCAGACCATACATTCTCGCTGCCTTTTTTGCATGGCACAAGTGATGCGTATTTTCACGCGAGGTCTACGTTAATGAAAAGCAAGATTGTTCTCGCTATCCAGGCGACTTCCCTCGTCTTCGGGATGCTCGCAGTTCAAGGCTGCTTCGTATCGCGCTATCCCGGCTCCGGTGGTTACGGATACGCGCCTGCGCCTGGCTACGGATACGCGGCACCGCGATATTACGCCCCAGCCCCCGTTTATGCTCGCGATGGCGATTACGACGAGCATCATGCGTGGCACGATCGCAATTGGTGGGTTAACAACCGTCACGACTGGGTGAACGACCATCATAAGGAATGGCTCGGCCATAAAGATCGGGACGATCAGCACCATGATCGCGACGCGCACTAGTCGTTAGATTTTCCGGGCGACAATGATCATCCGCCGCGTGCCGATCGCATAGGCCTCGCTGTCGAATCCCCCGAACACCGCTGTCACGTGCAGCCCCACGTGTTCCAGGATGCGGGTCATCTCGGTCAGCGTGTAAAGCCGGATGATATGTCCGATCGACTCGCGGCGGCTTCCCTTCGGGTCCACCACGATGAAATGCACGTGCATGCGGCTGCTCGCGAGATCCAGGTCGCGCCGCTCGACGTACAAAGTTCCGTCCGCGCCGGTATGCCAGTCGTTCTGGATATAGTTATCGATCGCCCACTCGCGGTTCAGCATGTCCAGCAGGAGCCGCCCGCCCGCTTTCAGAGCCTTGGCCGCCGATTCCAGCACTTTCAAATCCTCGGCTTCGGACTCCAAATATCCGAATGACGAATACATATTTACGATCGCGTCAAAGTTGTTTTCGAATGGGATCCTGCGCATGTCGGCGGCGATCGTCTCGATTGTGACCTTGCTCGCTTTGGCCGCCTGCTTCGCGAGTTCCAGGTACTCGGGATTCAGATCGAGACCGGTTACTCGCAATCCACGTTTCGCCAACTGGATCGAATGCCGCCCCTGGCCACAGCAGAGATCGAGCACCGATGCGTCCGGCTTGAGCTCGAGCGCGCTCGCGACGAAGGCGCTCTCTTTTTCAGCCCGCTCTTCGGTGAACGTGTGGCCATAGACATTCAGGTAGTCGCCGCGAAAAAAGTCCACGTACCAGGCAGAGCCTTGCGATGCCATCGCGTCCCTCTCAAGCTGTGCGGGTTAGCTTCGGGTGCGGATAACGACTACCGGGCGTGAGGCGACCCAGCGGCGCAAGAAAGCCACCAGCAATGGACGCATCGCAGCAGTCAGGGCGACTGTTTGAACCAGCTCGAAGGGAGCAAAGGGCACGAATGGGTGCTCGCTGACAATCCGGGTTTTATCGTCGAGGTCCTCGATCATCTTTGCATGCCCGGAGACCACCACGCCATCGCAGGTGACCTTGACCTTGGGGTTCTTGCGCAAGTTGCGGATCCAATCAGACTGCCAGCCGTAACTGGAGATCAGAAAAACATGATTGCCGCTGCGGCCGCATGGAAGGAGCGTCTCGCGCGGCAAGCCGGTTCGCCGCCCGGTTGTCGTCAGCAGAACCCATCCCGGTGCGCGCGAAAAGTAATCCCTTTGCGAATTGACCAGGGCCGCCTGAACCCGGCGTATCCTGCGAGGGATGAAGTGCAGCCTTGCTGCGAAAGGCTCAACTCGTTTAGTAGGGACCATCGCCAGAAAGGCTACGGTCGCGCCACTCGTGCGTCAAGCAACTCTCACGCGCCCTGAATTATCTTTCGTACCTCGCAGTTCGGATCATTCACGACCTGGCTTTCAAGATTGAACACCATCGTGGACCGCTTGCCGGCAACGTAGGGCGGCCAATGCGGAATTTCGGGACAATCGGGCTTGCCGGTGCGAGCAAACGCCACCCACGCACCCGCTAACTGCTGTTCCATCCGCGCGGCTCCGGGTTCCGGACCGGTGAAGGCGCGCACCCGACGGTAGGAATCGAGCATGAACGGAATCTCCATTGTGTGCGGGGTCTTGAATAGCCCGCCTGCGACCGGAGTTTCCCAAGTCAGATACCACATGTATGCCGGCGCACCAGCTTGCGCCGCCTTGCGCTCGGCCAGCGCGATCGATCCGCCCATCGCGAACATCGAGCTCATTGCCGCGGTGAACAGATAGGTCGGCGAATAGTCGGGTCTGATCTTGCGCCATGCCTCGACCAGCGGCTTGCCCATGGGGCCGAGCATCGCGATGCGCTGTTCGAGGTCGGTTTCGGACATTTTTCCAAACCACGGCTCACCCGCAGTAAATATGGTCACCTCGTCCTTCACGTAACCGACCAGCACCGGAACATCGCGGGACACCGCAGGCGCATCGGGCGTGAATGGATCGCGCGTGATCGCGACACCATCGATGATCGGGATGTAGCCAATACCACCAGGCCGGCGCATGCCGGGTACGCGCGGCCCGGCGATGTTCTTCGCGTCCGCCGCGAAGGCGGCGGCAATGATCGTCTGGGCGGGCACTCCCTGGAGCGACTTGATGTCGCCGGGCTGGACGCCGAGCTCCTCGAGGAGCGCTTTGGCGGCTGTGGTGGCGGGCTCTCTGCGCCCGACCATCAGCCCCGGACCCGACTGAATCGACGCCTTGTGGAATAGTCCCTTCGCCGAGTCCATCGACATCAGAATCGAGACCTTCGCACCACCGCCCGACTGGCCCATGATGGTTACGTTGTCGGGGTCGCCGCCGAAATTCGCGATGTTGTCTCTCACCCACTGCAAGGCGAGCACCAGGTCCTGCATGCCGACTGTGCCGGATGATTTGTAGGCATCGCCCATCAGGTCGCCCAAGTGGAGATAGCCGAAAACGTTGAGGCGATGATTCACGTTGACGGCAACGACGTCGTGGTCGCGCGCGAGGTCTTCCATGCAGTAGACCGGCTGCCCACCCGAGCCATAGGCGAAGATGCCACCGTGAATCCAGAACATCACTGGCCGCTTCCTGTTGTCGGTTGCAGGCGTCCACACGTTCAGGAACAGGCAGTCCTCGTTCTGAATTTTCAGCTCAGACGGCGTCGTGAACACCCGCGCCATCAACATGCCGTAATCGCCGGCCGGAGCTGCGGTCGCGCCCGACGCCATCTGCATCGCAGGCGCTCCGTAGTCAGAACAGTCCAGCACCACTTTCGAGGGCGTCGGCCTTTGCGGCGGCATCCAGCGTAAAGGACCTACCGGCGGCGCGCCGTAGCGGATACCCTTGAAGGTGTGCACGCTATCGTTGATCAGGCCCCGCACCGGACCGCTGGTCGTGTCGATGATATTGGTGATTTGCGGCAGCTCGATGCTGTCAGCACGATAAACCGCGGTGCTTTGCTCTTTCCGCATAGAATTGTTCTCCTGCGCGAGGCTGACTCCGGTTATGCGAGCATAGCTGAGAAACGTTTGCGCGGAGAATCGAGAAATCGAGAGCAGGCCGGGCGTCGAGTCGTTGAGTTACCGAAGTCGCCGCCACTTTCCTAAGATGCATGCGGTGGACTGATCTTGATGCGTACGTTGGCTAGCGCTCCAATCGCAGAACGGCTGAGAGCCGGCCGCGGCCTTCGAGAGACGGTGGCGCGCAAGAGCCATGCGCCTTGGAAGGCGCCCACGAATCGGCCTGATCCGATCCAGTTACTGATCGAATCCGACGCGGGGCGAATTCCCAGCCTGCTCCCCATTCGTTACGGGCGAATGCAGCAGTCGCCATTTGCCTTCCTCCGTGGTGCAGCAGCCGTGATGGCATTCGATTTGGCCGAGACTCCCCGCACAGGACTCCGCGTCCAAGCGTGCGGCGACTGCCACATAATGAACTTCGGAGCGTTCGCGACGCCTGAGCGCAACCTGGTTTTCGACATCAATGATTTCGACGAAACGCTCCCAGCTCCCTGGGAATGGGACGTCAAGCGCTTGACCGTGAGTATCGAAGTCGCGGGGCGCTCCGCGGGCATTAAATCCCGGTATCGGGAGCACGCCGTTCGAGCGGCGGTTCGTTCCTACCGCGAGCATCTGGGCGAGTATGCGGCAATGCCGTCGCTCGACGTCTGGTATCAGCGAACCGATTTCCAGGAACTCCTCGATAGAGTTCCGGGGCCTAAGAACCGCCGGCGCGACAGAAGGGTTTCCGAGAGGGCTCGGCGAAAGACGGTACCGAACAATTTGCTTCCTTCGCTGGCCGCCAGAGACAAGACCAAAATCAAGGACGAGCCGCCGCTGATCTATCATTTGCCCGCTCAACGGACCTCGGCCTATCTACGGCGAGCGGTATCAACCTTCAAGCGATACCGGGCCTCCCTCCCTGAGTCGTATCGAGTGCTCCTTGATCGGTTTGAGTTGCTGGACGTCGCGTTCAAAGTCGTCGGCGTTGGAAGTATCGGAACCTTCTGCGAGGTGGCGTTGTTCAGGGATGCGCAGGCCGCGCCCCTGTTTCTGCAGATCAAGGAAGCTCGCGCCTCAGTGCTGGAGCCATACGCCGGCCGCAGCGTATTTTCGACGCACGGGCAGCGAGTGGTCTATGGTCAGCGCTTGATGCAGGCAGCCAGCGACATATTCCTGGGTTGGACGGTCGGGTTGGAACCTGGCCGCCACTTTTACGTCCGCCAAATGCGCGATATGAAGATTCCGATGCCGGTCGACACGGAGGTTCCCACGGACCTCGCCTATTTCGCCGACGCGTGCGGCTGGGCTCTGGCTCGAGCGCATGCGCGCACCGGAGACCCTGCGATGATCGCCGGCTATCTCGGCTCGAGTGATGCCTTCGATGACGCAATAGTGAAATTCGCGAAAGGCTATGCCGATCAAACTGAGAGCGACTACGGAGCTTTGTTGAAAGCGATAAAAGGTGGACGAATCAAAGTCGCGAGATGATGCAGTTCAGTCGAACGATTTCAGAACGTGATCGCTCGACAATGCTTGGCACGGTTATGGAGCAGGCTCACACAACGCGGCCCCCGCTGTGGGCGTATCTCGGCACGGTCGTGTTCACCGTGGTCGTGCCGGGTTCGGTGGTCGGCCTTGTCCCCTACCTGATTTCACGATGGGAGCTGAGGCCGCCATTGTTCGGGCTCGGGCCAACCCGATGGGTCGGCCTTGGGATGTTCGTCATCGCGGTTCCGGCGTTTGCCGATTTTCTCGCACGCTTCGTGCGCGAGGGACACGGGACTCCGGCTCCGATCGCGCCGACACGGCGGCTTGTAATGGGTGGAGTCTACTGCCACGTGCGCAACCCCGCCTATATCGCGGTGATCGCGATGCTTGTCGGCCAGGCACTCTTCTTCAGTAACTTGGGTGTGCTCGAGTACGCATTCGCGGTTGCGATCGGATTCCACTTGTTCGTGATTCTCTACGAGGAACCGACGCTCAGGCGGACATTCGGCCGCGACTACCAGGACTACTGCCGATCGGCGCCGCGCTGGGTCCCGCGCTTGCGTCCAGCCGACCGTTGGGGCCGGCGATGAACCGCGGCGTGCTCCACAACGTGGACGTGGAATTCTACGCTACGTGCTGCAAGGCGGGATATTGCTTACGGCTCGATTCGAACTGACAACCGAGCCTATCTGTCACGCCGGGCGCTGCGGACGAGTAAACAAGCCGACGTGGCGCGCCACGATCAGGTACTTCTTGAACAAGCGGTTGGTCTGCTCTTCGTGCGCGCTGATCGTGTTCCGGTCTTCGGGATCAAAGAAGCAGGTGGGATCCTCGGCCATGTAGTCGCCGTTGTGGTAGTACGCCATCGCACGGCATCCGCCGCATGTGTACTGATACCGGCAGTCGCCGCACTTGCCTTTGAGCTTGCTGCGATCGAGCACGTCAGCGAACAGTTGGCTGGAAGCGACCAGCTCGTCCAACGGTTTTTCGCGCACGTTGCCGGCCTTGAGCTTGTCGAGCAGAACCGGACAGACCGATACATCGCCTTCCGCGTTGACCGCCAGCCAGGTCCCGCACCAGCATCCGATCGGCGGATTCTGCGGTACGTTGCCATTGGCGGCTCCTCCGGAGACCTCGGCATGCAACTCCGGCGAGAGGAAGAACGGCGTATAGCTGACGTAGCCATTGACGTGGCCGCGCAATTCGGGATGAAAGCGATTTTCGAGATCGTTGCGATCGAACGCGAGCTTTTGGAACAGATCGCAACCCGAGCCTCGCGCCACGTAAGGCGAGCGGTTGTATGAAATCCGCCGATCGGTCAGATACTTGATAGTCTTGGCGAAGGTCTCGGTATTGTCCTTGGAGATCGTGACGATGACGTGGCGGTCAATCTTGAGCTCGTCGCACAGGGCGAGCACCTCCAGAGTACGATCGGGTTTGGCGTCGCGGCTCCATTCGTTGCGCTCGTCTACAGAGTTCAGCCCCAGCGATATGGTTACCTTGCCGTTGGTTGCTTCCTTGATTTCCTGCAGTTTGGTCCGATCGAGCACCTCGCCGTTGCTGCAAACCTTGCATTGATAACCCAGCTCCACCGTAAGCCGGAGAAGCTCCAGCGCATCCTTTCGCAACAGGAACTCGCCACCGCTCCATCCGACAGCTAGAACGCCGAGGCGCTTGGCTGGAAGCAATACCAGTTCACGAATCTCATCGAAGCTGAGCTCGCTTGGACGCTTGTCTCGAACCTTATGCGCGTCGTTGCTGCCAGTCATGCACAAAGGGCATTGCAGATTGCATAGACGAGTAGCTTCGAAGTACAGGGCCGGAAAATTATAAGCCATGATAGCACGAAGCTAGCAGCAACTATCGTTCCGTACAACACGGGTCTTTCTGCGTGCTGCCTCGGCTGGAAATTATTCAAAACTTGGGTCGTTTCGATGCAGGACTGTTCCCTTTGGAAGCAGTCTCAGGGCTGGAGCAATGTCTTGCGCCACCGGCCTGCGCTCCGCAGGAACAATTCGCGCCGATGCAATCGGAAGGGAGCTTGCACCCAAAATTCGATCCGGTTCGGCACCACACGGAGTCCGAGCCAGTAATTCGGCCGCACTGGCTCTTTGCCCCTCAATTCCCGTCGGAACTTGGCGACACGCGCGACCAGCTCTTTGCGATTTTTCAGCGGATCGCTCTGGTGCGAGACGCTGCCCGAAATCCTGCTGTCTATCGGCCGGGTAACCCAATACTCGTCCGCTTCATGCGCAGTCATCAGCTCGACAGAACCATCGATCCTGACCTGGCGTCCCCTCCGCGGCCAATAAAAAACCATCGCGGCGCGGGGATTTTGCGCCATTTGTCGGCCCTTGGGACTGCGTATATCTGTGTAGAAGGAAAACCCTCGCTTATCCGCTTGCTTGAGCAGGACGTAGCGCACGCTGGGTATTCCGTCACTTCCGCAAGTAGCCACGGCCATCGCCTCCGGAAGGTTGGTGCCAGCGGCCACTTCTTCACGAAACCATCGAGTAAATCGCGCGATCGGATTATCTGCCTTCATATTTTCTGTTGGACGCATTCTTGATGCCAACTGGATCGAGGCATTTTTCGAGTGCTTGCTCCTGCTCGGGAGGGCGCTGCAACTGGAGCATCATGTGCTCCAGCGCAAAGCTGTCGGCGACCGGCCTTGCGATCGTTGGCCGCCGTAGCTTCGGGACGCGTATTGCCCGTGAGCGTCACCAATTTGGCCTCGCTTATCGTCTCGGTGATCAGATCGCGGGGGTGTGATACCACACCCTATGGCGCGGCTAACCCCGTTCTCGCACCCGAGCCTCTCGGGAGGTGTCACCGACACAGTTAGTTGCAGCCCTATAAAGAATGCGGAACAGCAGGGACCGGGGCCTCCTGCTGTTCCGCTAATTCTGCTCGGTGCTTTCTTCCGGCTTATTTCTTCTTCTGCTACTTTCCGGTTCCCGACAGCAGGATCTGCTGCGGTGCTCCTGCCTCGTTGTCGTTGATGATCAACTCTCCGTATTGCGCCGTGGTATTGGGCGGAGTGAACGTCACCGAAACTTTACAGCTCTTTCCCGGTGCCAACGTCTTGATGCATTGGCTCTTGACCGCGAATGGCGCGACGGTCGTCTCACTGGTGATCGATATGTGGATCTTGGATCTCGTTGAGCTGCTGTTCGTGATCGTCACCGACTTGGCTTTGCTGAGCTTACCGACCTTGGTCTTTTTGCCAAACTTCAAGGATTTGGGTTTAAACCTCAGCTTGTCGGGTTCAGGCGTCGGCGTCGCTGTTGGCGTGGGGGTTGCCGTCGCAGTCGCAGTCGCGGTCGGCGTCGGTGTGCCGCCGGTCGCCGTCGCGGTCGCAGTCGCGGTCCGAGTCGCGGTCGCAGTTGCCGTCGGAGTCGCAGTCTTGGTCGCCGTCGGTGTGCCGCCGGTCGCAGTCGCAGTCGCGGTCCGTGTGGCCGTTGCGGTTGCGGTCGCAGTCTTGGTCGGCGTCGGTGTGCCGCCGGTCGAGGTCGCAGTCGCGGTCGCGGTCCGTGTGGCCGTTGCGGTTGCGGTCGGTGTCGCAGTTAAGGTTGCGGTCGGCGTTGCCGTCGCGGTCGCAGTTGCCGTCGGAGTCGCAGTCGCCGTCGCAGTCGCCGTTGGCGTTGCGGTGTTCGTGAAGGCGGCTGCGAAGGTTGCCATGTCGGCCGAACCCCAGCCGGTGGCCTGATCGTATCCTGCAACGGCGTTGAAGCCGGTCACGCCATGGTAGCTGTTGTTCCCGGAAATCACGTCGCGCAGTCCCGACTGCGACGTGTTGCCAAGTGCGCCGAGCTGATAGATGCGCGGATTCATATTGCCCAGGCGGCCGCCTTCGAGCTGCGCGATCAGTTTTGAGAATCCGGCCCACATCGGTGCCGCGATGCTGGTACCGCCCACGCAACATACCATCTCCGGGCTGCCGCTGTTGTCTATGTCATAATAAAATGCCGGGTGATACTCGCTTGCGGCCATCGCGATGTCGGGAACGTCGCGCGCCCCGTCGTTGGGTGTAAGCGGGGACTGCATCTGGGCGGCGGCCTTCGCGAACACCGTATCGAGCACGCTCGTGTAGAAAGTGCGCGGTCCGCCGCAGTAGTCGTAGCTGATGCTGATCGCACCGCACAGGTTGTCGGTGACCGGCGCCTTAATGGCGTCGAACAGTCCGCCATTCCCAGAGGTCGAGGTGGCGTTATTCCCGATATAGACCCTGATCGGCGCGCCGGGAGCCACGGCATGCCCCCCACTCAACCCACCCCCGCACGGCTTAAAGAAAGCTAATATTCCGGCGTCTGGAAGCAAGCAATAATCATGCCCGCGCTTTAGCTACTCTATGCTATCTTGACCGCACTAATGCCCAGATGTGCTACAGAGCGCACAGGCCTACGATAGCGCCGATGATACATTGGCCGCTTATCGTGTGTTCATTGGAGTGTTCATCGGAGCCAATGGGTCCGATATGGATCAATGGATCAATCGATAGCGTTGGACCCACCGGCTGCCCTTCACCTCAGAGCTTTTGTCGCATTTTATCAAATTGGCCGTTCATCCAGGAAAACGGAAATCCGGGTTCAATAGCGAGGAGTTGTCGGATCCGCCGTCTCGGACCATGCGTCGATTCCACCTGACAGATTGAGCACGCGTTCGAAGCCCATCCGCGCCAGGTACATCGCGACCTGCGCGCTGCGGATCCCATGATGACATACGACGACGGTCTCGCGGTCGGGATCGAGCTCGGTCAGGCGCGAGGGGATGTCGCCCATTGGGATGCGACTCGCGCCAGGGAAGGGCGCGACAGCAATTTCGGCCGGTTCGCGGACGTCCAGGATGAAGACACGATCGCCTCGATCGAGGCGGGCCTTGAGCGCCGTCGGTTCGATTGCGCCGATATCAGGCATCAGGCGACAGGGCAGAGCGCCGCGCTATTTTTCACCGATTGACGTCGTTGGAAAACAGCTCGACCTTCGAGAACACCGGCAGCTCGCTGCACGGAATCGAAAAACCGAACGTGTCGCTCTGACCCGGCCGAATCGGATCGAAATGCGGCTTCTCGTTCAGGATTTTCTGCACATACGCATCGTCAGACAGGCTTTCGGCATGATGGTTGTAGAGGCTTTCACCGTGAAGGACTTTACCGTTGCGGTCCTCGAACGCGAAGTGCAGGCGGACATAGTCTATCGACCGGTCGCTGACATTGGTGATTTTGCCCCCGACCACCAGGTTTGGCGGCATGCAACACGAACGCTGAATCACGTCGGCAGTGACCACCACCTGGAGTTGGTCGTTGGGCACGACTTGGGTCTTCGGATGATCGTCGGGGAGGAGCATGTCCGCTTTCGCGCGTGCCAGATCGCAGTGCTCGGTCTTGACGGGAGAGGCGGAAAGCATCGTGCTGATCGCACCGAAGGACAGAAAAGTCGCGACTGCGATTAGCTTTTTCATATCAGCGACCTCATCCCTCGATCTTGGTGCGGAGCCCCGCCGGTGTCAATCTACTAGGTGAACGCCGCCGCAGCCGTACAAAGTGTCACCGTACCAGGAGACGCATGGCGACCGCCGAACATTTGCAGTTTATGGCCGATGCTATTGCGCAAGCCCGTCGCGGCGAGGCGGAGGGTGAGGTTCCGGTCGGCGCGATCGCGGTTGCGGATGGGCAAATCGTCGGCGCGGGGCATAACCAGCCAATCAAGCTCGGCGATCCAACGGCGCACGCGGAAATCCTGGCAATCCGCGCGGCCGCATCGACGCTCAAAACGTACCGGCTGACGGCGGTGTCGATATACGTCACGCTCGAGCCATGCGTGATGTGCGTCGGTGCGATGGTAAACGCGCGAGTCGCCCGGGTTATATATGGGGCGCGCGACGACAAGGCGGGCGCGCTCGGCTCATTGTACGATATCGGCAGAGACGGCAGGTTGAACCATCGATTGGAAGTCGTCGGCGGGGTGATGGAACGGGAGTGCGCCGAGATTATGCGCGAGTTCTTTCGCACGCGCCGCGGTGGAGCATAAGAGACAAGGGCAGGGTGATGGGCAACTTCAGATTCTACCGGCGCGGGTCGATCTTCCCGGGTCTATCGGTCAACGTTTCGAAATCGGGTCCGAGTCTGACGGTCGGGATGCGCGGCGCTTGCAATTGCACTGGTCGGCTCGGTCGCCGGGGGTAAGTAGCGTCAAACCGCCGGTCGCACCGCCGAAAGCCGGTCGGGCGCCTGCGGTATCGTTTTCCACAGGTCAGGATCGTGTCCCGTGATGATCATAGCTCCGCCGTGGCGTAGCGCGCGCAGCCGCCGTATCGACTCGAGCATCTGCTCGCGATCGTACATCGCGGTCGGCAGATGGAAGTTATCGAGCGTGCGGCGCAGGTAGCAGGCGTCGCCGGTCATCACGATTTCATCCGCGCCGATTCGGACGCGCAGAGACTGATGACCGGGAGTATGGCCAGGAGTGGGTATGCATACCACCGAGCCGTCACCGAAAATGTCGTGCTCGCCGTCGATCATTTTCACCTGATGCCCGTGGTCGTAGTCGTGCGGATCGTAATAGACGCTTTCGATCAGCTCGGCGTTGTGGCCGGCCTCCCACTCGCGGCGCTGAATCAGCAAGGTTGCGTTGGGCAATTGCGCGTTGCCGCCGCAGTGATCGAAATGGAGATGCGAGTTGATGATGAAATCGATCCTGGAGGGCGCCACGTCGAGCGACTCGAGGCGCGCCGCGATCTCCTCGCCGGGTTTGAATCCCACCGTGTGAAACGACGCGAGTCGTCCCAGGCGGTGATTCGGATCGGTCTGCGTCTCGAGGTGAAGACCGCTGTCGAAGATCGCCCGGCCCTTCGGATGCTCGATCAGATATGCGGGCACGGGCACCGTGAGGCTTCCCTTTTCGCCTGCGAGGAGAAGCGCAGCCGGAAGGGTCAACCATCCGCAGGTGAACGCATAGACGTTGAGCGACATATAATCTAATTTTCGTCTGCTAATGCCCGGCCGCGCACAGTGGATGACGCGGCGAGAAATATATAAAAGAACTCATTGGTGCTCGAATGCAAATGACATCTTCAGAAAAGTGGTGCGGCCGCGATGCCCAGCGATAAGGCCAAGCAGAACAAGGCGCTGACGGCGACCTGTGTCGCCTGCAACAAGCCGGTATCGACAGAAAGCGCAGTCGCGCTCACGGGCGTCGAGGACGGGCGCCACAAGCAGTACGTGGCGTGCAACGCGTGCGCGAACGGCGGATGGCGTCCACCGGGCTTCGTGGGATTGTATGCGTTCCGCCGCGAGTAGCTCGCGACCCGGAAATTCTTTGCTCAGACCTTTCACAGGCGCCGGGCTTCAGCGCGGAGTTCCGAAGTCAGCTTGACTGCGCAGGAGCAAACATCGATGCTCGTCTGTCGCGGAGAGGTTCGGGAGTCTGGTTTAACCGGCCTGACTCGAAATCAGGTGAGCCTAACGGCTCCGGGGGTTCGAATCCCTCCCTCTCCGCCAAACAGTCTTCACATTCAGAGATTCTCCGCTGGGTTCGTCGGAAATCTGCGCATATTGGGCTCAATTTGCATCTCTGGCGGCACCAGAGACAAGCGAGTTCGAGGCACAGCGTGAGAATTTCGGCGTTTTGTCTCTGATGCGAATTTCGCTGGTGCCGCGAGAAAACACCCTCTAAACTCGCCCGGCCGCTTTATTTGCCCAGTTGACTTCAGCGTCGATCACGCCTATTAAGTGCGGCACATTGTACTAACGCCCTGTTAACTGGATATCGCTCGGGGGTTGATTCGAGTTTATGCAGGTGATGTTTGCAACCCTTCAGGGAAAGTTTCGCCACCTAACAGCCCGTGGTGAAAGTCGGTGACGATTCGATGGATCGCCAGAATGGATTGGCTGTACTAAACTGTCGCGCATGGCAATGGGAACCCGACAGAGTGAGCAAGCGTCGTTGTGGGTCG
>CABDYH010000382.1_pt1 | contig 20615 bp, 21 predicted proteins | sample 3131921 | NCBI WGS metagenome assembly CABDYH01 (sample SAMEA5534337, study PRJEB31848) | metagenome | biome: tundra; feature: field; material: soil | place: USA | collected 2013-05 | depth 0.45 m
CGTCAATTATCTTTGGCTTCGCCTCGGCAATCGTGTCGGTATGCGCGGGCTTAAACTCCTCGAGCTTGACGACATGAAAGCCGAAGCGCGTCTCGGCCATCGCGATCTGTCCAGGCTTCATCGCGAACACCGCGTCTTCGAACGGTTTGACCATCTGGCCGCGGCCAAACGTCCCGAGGTCGCCTCCTTGGCTCTTGTTGGACGGATCGTCAGAATACTTCGCCGCCAGCTTTGCGAAGTCGCCCCCCGATTGCGCCTGCTTGAGCACGTCGAGCGCCTTGGTCTTCGCCGCGGCCTTCTCGTTGTCGGTCGCGCCCGCCGGCACCGCGATCAGGATGTGCCGGGCGTGAACCTGGTCGGGATGCGTGAAGCGGGTCTTGGCGTTGCGATTGTAGTAGCCCTGGATTTCCTTGTCGGGCGGCGTGTACTTGGCGGCCAGCACCAGCGGCTCGTAGTGGACGTAGGTCAGCTTGACGCGCTCGGGCTCGCGGAATTGCTCCGCGTTCTTTTTGTAGTAGTCGGCGATCTGACTTTCGGTAGGCGAGATCTTTGCGGTGAAATCGCTGAAGGATATCTCGGCGTAGCGCAATCCGATCCGTTCGTTGCGAAGATTGTAGGCGTGGCGCGCCTCGTCGTCGCTCACCTGCACGCCGGTGTCGATCATTTTGCGCAGCGTGTCGGCGATCATGCGGTCGCGCTCAGCGGTTTCGTACTCACTGGGCTGCAGATTGTTGTTGCGCAGCACGTCCTGGTAAGTATCGAAGTCGAACTGGCCATCGCGCTGAAAAACAGGCTCCTTGGCGATTTTATCCTGCAGGGCCTCGTCGCTGATGGTGATGCCGAGATGGCGCGCCTCTTCGCCGATCAGTTGTTGCTCGATCAACCTGTCCACCGCTTCCTGGCGAATATTGATGGTCTTGAGCATCGCCGGCGCGGCGGCGCCGTACATCTGTTGCACGGCCTGGCGGAGTTGGGTGGCTTCGCGATCGACTTGGTCGCCAAGTATTTGCCGGCCATTGACGGTCGCGACGGGATGGACGGTGTTGAATAATCCACCGCCACCGAAACCCCAAAACGCCATGATAAGCGCCAGGAAGGCGAACGTGATTTGCACTTGCCACGAGTACTGGTAACGGCGGATTCCTTCTAACATTGTCGCGATATCATACTTGACCGCCTTTTCCATGCGCAATTGCGCCCGGTTACTTGCCTGCGCCGCCCGTCCTCTGTTAGCTTGTCGCGCAGGGCAATCGGACGGGACCCAAACGTCTCCGCCAGGCAATTCTTCAACATTTGGGCCGCGTCTTGGGGTGGTTTTCGGGTCGGGTCTTTAGTACCGGCATCCAGGCCTGAACCGGGCAGGCAAGGGGCAAAATTCGTGATCCTCAATTCGATTTTCGGTTGGTTCTCCAACGATCTCGCGATCGATCTTGGCACCGCCAACACGCTCATCTACGTCAAGGGCGAAGGCATCGTTTGCAACGAGCCCTCGGTCGTCGCGGTGCAGAAAGATTCGCGCGGCTCGCGGCGCGTTCTGGCTATAGGCTCCGAGGCGAAAAAAATGCTCGGCCGCACGCCGGGCTCGATCGTCGCCATCCGGCCTCTCAAAGACGGTGTGATTGCCGACTTCGAGATCACCGAGAACATGCTGCGCTACTTCATCCAGAAGATTCACACGGGCAAGACGCTGGTGCGTCCGCGCCCGCGCATCGTCATCTGCGTGCCGTTCGGAATCACCGCAGTCGAGAAACGCGCGGTGCGCGAATCGGCCGAGTCGGCCGGCGCGCGCGAGGTCTATCTGATCGAGGAGCCGATGGCGGCCGCGATTGGCGCCGGCCTTCCCATCACCGAGCCGACCGGCAACATGATCGTCGATATCGGCGGCGGCACCACCGAGGTCGCCGTGATCTCGCTGGCCGGTGTCGTCTTCTCGCGTTCGGTGCGTGTGGCGGGCGACAAGATGGACGAGTCGATCATCCAGCACATCAAGCGCAAGTACAATTTGTTGATCGGCGAGCGCACCGCCGAGTTGATCAAGATAACCATCGGTTCGGCCTACCCCGGCAACGAGATTCAGACCATGGAGATCAAGGGCCGCGACCTGGTCGCCGGCGTGCCCAAGATTATCGAGATCACCGACGAGGAGATTCGCGAGGCGCTGATGGAACCGGTGCGCCAGGTCGTCGAGTCGGTGCGCATCGCGCTCGAGCGCACGCCGCCGGAACTCGCCTCCGACATCGTCGACAAGGGAATAGTGCTGGCGGGAGGAGGCGCCCTGCTGCGCAACCTCGACGTATTGCTGCGCGAGGAGACCGGACTTCCGGTGACGCTGGCCGACGATCCGCTGACCGCGGTCGTGATGGGTGCGGGCAAGGTGTTGGACGAACTGTCGCTGCTGCGCGACGTGACCGTTGACTGATCGACTCGCCGGATATCTCTCGAAACTTGAGCCGGCGCGTCGGGCCGTATTGACGTGAGACGCAGCTTCCTCTGGCGTAACCGCGTGCTGCTGACCAGCGGCGCGCTGCTCATTGTGTCGCTTCATCTGATCTCGACCGGAGTCCATCCCGGCGATCTCGCGGCGCGTCCGGAGTCCGCATTTCTGGAAATCATCAGTCCGATCGACGCTGCGTTTACCCGTTTCAGCGACGGCGCTTCATCGATCGTCAACGACTACCTCAACCTGGTTCACGTGCGCGAGGAAAACGCCCATCTGCGCAACGAACTGGCGCGGGTCAAGGGCGATCGCGCGCGCCTGGTCGAGCTCGAGGTCGAAAATCGGCACCTCGGCGAAATGCTCGAACTCAAGGACGTGCTCGGCGCCAACGCAGTTGCCGCCAACGTGATCGGCAGCGACGCCACCGGCCTTTCACGCACCCTGATTCTCGCCTCGGGTTCGAGCGACGGACTTCGTCCCGGCATGGCCGTGCTCGCCAACCAGGGCGTGGTCGGCAAGATCATCGCCATCAGTCCGCACGCCTCGCGCGTGCTGTTGATCGACGACCACAACTCCGCGCTCGACGGTTTCGATCAACGCTCGCGCGCGCGCGGAATCGTCGCCGGGCTGGTCGATGATGGATTGATACTGAAGTACGCCGATCGCTCGCAGGACATCCGGGTCGGCGATAGTATCGTGACCTCGGGCCTCGATGGAATTTTCCCGCGTGGCCTGCTGGTCGGAACGATCAAAAGCGTGCACCGGGGAGGGCCGGGCTTGTTCCTTGGCGTAAGGATCGAACCGGCGGTTGATTTTCGCGAACTCGAACAGGTGCTGATCGTCACTCAACCGCCGCCCCACCTCGACGACGGGGCCAAGGACTGACGGATTTGCGCCTCACCCTGCTGTTCGCGGCGTTCGTGGTGCTGGGATTGGCGTTTGAATCCGCGGTCCCGCACCTGATTTCTTTTCGCGCGCTGATTCCGAACCTGATCATCATACTGGTTGTCGATCTCGGCCTGCGCCATCATGGCGTCCTGCCCGCGATGCTGGCGTTCGCGATGGGCTACGCGACCGACGCACTGGCCGGCTCGCATCCCGGCCTCAACGCCTTCATGATGACGATGGTCTTCCTGGTGAGCTACGAGATTTCGACCCGGCTGATGGTGGCCAACGCGATGGTCGGCGCGACCGTGGTGTTCTTCGGTGTGATCGCGACCGCGCTGGCCACCGTTGCCTTCGCCGATGGCTTCAACGCACTTTCCGACACCGGCTCGATGCTTGGGGGACTGGCGCTCGAGGCCGCCATCTCCGCGATAGTCGCGCCGTTCATCTTTGCGATGCTGGCCGCAAGCAAGCGGATGGCGGGATTGCCCGGGAGAGCGGCGCGCGAATAGATTGAGAGTGGGAACCATCAGTGGCGAAGTTCCACATCCCTAAAAGCAATCGGCCCGTTCCGCTTCTGGAACCGCGAATCGCGGCGTTGACCGCCCTGATGTTTGCGGTTTTCGGGCTGGTCTCCGTGCGCCTGTACTACCTGCAGGTTCTGCATCATCAGGAAAATGTCGAGCTGGCGGATCGCAACCGGATTCGCATCCAACGCGTGCCCGCGCCGCGCGGGCTGGTTTTCGATCGCAATCACCGTCCGCTGGTGGATACGAAGCCGTCGTTCGACGCGCAGCTCGTGCCCGAGGATTCCGACAATCTTTCGCTCACGATTGAAAGGCTCGAGCGCTACACCGGCGGAGATCAAATCGCCGGCAAAATTTCCGACGCCGACGAAGAGGGCCGCCCGCCCTACGAGCCCGTCACCGTCGCCGAGCGTCTTGGATGGCAACAGGTGGTGGCGCTCGAGGCGCATCAGCTCGAGCTGCCCGGCGTCAGTCTCCAAATCACCCCCGCGCGGCATTACCTGTACGGCCAGCTCGCCGCGCATCTGCTCGGCTACGTCGGCGAGGTGACCAAGAACGATCTGATCCAGAAGGCCGACTACCGCATGGGCGACGAGATCGGAAAATTCGGCCTCGAGCGCGTGTGGGAGAGTTCTCTGCGCGGCGACGCCGGCGGACAGGAGATCGAAGTTGACGCCGTGGGGCGGCGCCTGCGCGTGCTCAAGGAAATTGCCGACAAGCCCGGCGAAAGCATCGTCATGACCATCGATCTCAATCTCCAGCAGGCCGCGGAGCAGGCGATGGCCGGGAAGAACGGCGCCTTCGTTGCGCTCGATCCGAGAAACGGCGACGTGCTCGCGATGGTTTCGCATCCAGCCTTCGACCCCGACATCTTTGGCGGCGGCGTGAAAGCGTCGGCGTGGCGCGAACTGACGACCGACCCGAACCATCCACTGCAAAATCGCGTCACCCAGGGAATTTATCCACCCGGCTCGACCTTCAAAATCGTCGATACGATAGCAGGACTCCAGGAAGGCACGCTGAATCCTGATACTGCCTACAATTGCCCCGGCGGATTGTGGTTCGGCGGACGCGAGTATCATTGCTGGCGCAAACAAGGCCACGGCACCGTCGAGCTGCACGATGCGATCGTGCGCTCATGCGACGTTTATTTTTACAACGTCGGAGAAAGGCTTGGCGTCGATCGGATTGCGAAATGGTCCAATCAGCTCGGACTCGGAATCAAGAGCGGCATCGATCTCGATCACGAGAATCCCGGCACCATCCCGTCGTCGGCGTGGAAGCAGAAGCGCTTCCACGAGCGATGGTATCCCGCGGAAACGCTCTCGGTCGCCATCGGCCAGGGTTACGTCGCGACCACGCCGCTCCAGATGGCGCAGGTCGCCGCCCAGGTCGCCAACGGCGGCATCCGCTATCGGCCGCAATTCGTCAAGTACGTCGAGGGACTCGACGGCAATATCGCCAAGTCGTATCCGCCGGTGATCGAGAACCGAATCAAGATCGATCCGGACGACCTCGAAGTCGTCAAGGACGCAATGGCCGACGTCGTCAACGGCGCCGGCGGCACGGCGCACAAAGCCCATCTCGACGATGTCATCGTATGCGGCAAAACCGGCACGGCTCAGGTCGTCGGCAGCAGCGCTCCGGTCGGCGAGAGCGAGGCAGCTGACAAGACGCCCGACCAGTTCAAGGACCACGCATGGTTCATCGCGTTCGCGCCAAAGGATCATCCGACCATCGCCGCAGCCTGCATCATCGAGCACGGCGGTCACGGCGGCAGCGCGTCGGCGCCGGTGATTCACGACGTCTTCCAGCGCTATTTCCAGCTCAATCCTCCCCCGCCCAAACCTGAAATAGCGCGCGTGCTCGAAGACGCCTCGCCATCTCAATGACAGGAGTGCGGCCCTGATGGCGGGCGGCGATCGCAGGTTCATACTTCATTTCGACTGGACGCTGTTCATCCTGGTTTTTGGGTTGGCCGGAATCGGGCTGGTCAGCGTCATCAGCGCGTCGTACGCGGGTGCGCATCGCACGTGGGACCCTCTGGTAATTCGCCAGTTGATTTGGATCGCGGGGGGCACAGTCGCGATGCTCATCGCGGTCCTTGTCGACTATCGAACTCTGCAGGCCTACGCCTACCCATTTTATGTGGTGGTGATCGGACTCCTGATCGCCGTAATGATCTCCGGCCACGCCACCGGTGGATCGCGCCGATGGATCAATCTGGGCGCCTTCCATCTCGAACCCTCCGAGCTGGCCAAGCTCGCCGTCGTGCTCGTGATGGTGCGTTATCTGCGTGAGGAGCCGCCGAAAGGGGGATGGGGCCTGCGCCATTTGATCATCCCGTTCATCCTGCTCGGCATCCCTGCGGCACTCGTGCTCAAGCAACCCGACCTTGGCACGGGACTGATACTCGTGCTGATCACCATTACGCTGGTTTTCGTGGGCGGCCTGAATTTGCGCACGATGCTGGTGCTGGCGATAGCCGCGATGCTCGCGGCTCCGCTGAGCTGGCACTATCTCAAGCCTTACCAGCGCCAGCGCATGGTCAGCTTCATCAATCCGCAGGCCGACCCGCTCGGCTCCGGCTACCACATCATCCAGTCTGAAATCGCGATCGGCGCCGGAGGCCCATTCGGCAAGGGATTTCTGAAAGGTACGCAGGCGCGGCTGAATTTTCTGCCTGAGCAGAGCACCGATTTTATTTTCGCGGTTTTTGCCGAGGAGTTCGGTTTGGCAGGCGCGCTGCTTTTGTTGACATTGTACGCGAGCGTGATTGCGCGTGGCGCATGGATCGCCAGACACGCGCGCGACCGCTTCGGCGCGTTGCTCGCGGTCGGATTGACGGCGATCGTCTTCTGGCAGGTTGCGGTCAACATCGGGATGGCGACCGGGATGCTGCCGGTGGTGGGAATCACGTTGCCGTTGGTGAGTTACGGCGGTTCGTCGCTGATCGCGATGATGGCGGCGATGGGCATTCTGATCAGCATCAACACCCGCCGCTACCTGTTCTGAGTTTCTTCGATGAGGTAAAGCACGTGGCTCACAAGAAAAAGTTCACCGATCCGACCGACATCGAAATCATCGAAATTCATGCCCGCTTCGTCGAGGCGATGGAGAATGTCAGGCTCGAAACGATAAGCCCCGAGATGAAGCAGCGCTATTTGGCGATCATGAAATCGCTGACGGAAAAGCTCGCCATGCCGAGCAAGCCGCTGCACGAAATTCTGGGCGAGATGATGGCCGAGGCCGGTCCCATGATCTTCCAGGCGATGCAGCGCTAGCGAGTGCGGTTACGCTTCGAAGGCGTAGGCAGCCTCCTCGTGCTCGCTGAGATCGAGTCCGACCTGCTCCGCTTCGGGCATCACGCGCAGCCCGACCAGTGCGTCCGTCACCTTCAGCAGAATCATGCTGCCGATGAACGAAAACGCCATGCTCGCGACGACGGCTGTCGCCTGTACGAATAGCTGGCGCGGATTTCCATAGAAGAGACCGTCGGCGCCGGCGGCGTTGACCAACACGCTGGCAAACAGCCCGGTCGCAAGCGCGCCCCATATTCCGCCGACCGCGTGCACGCCGACCACGTCGAGCGCATCGTCGTACCCGAACCGCGACTTCATCCGGACCGCGCTGTAGCAGAGCACGCCTGCGACTGAACCGATGATTATCGCCGGGACGGGACCGACGTACCCCGACGCCGGAGTTATTGCCACCAGGCCCGCCACCGCGCCGCTCGCCGCGCCCAGCACAGTTGGCTTGCCGCCGATCCACCATTCCGCCACCACCCACGTCAGCGCTGCGGCCGACGCGCCAAGATGGGTCGCGACGAATGCGGACACCGCCAGGCCGTTGGCGGCCAGCGAACTTCCCGCGTTGAACCCGAACCATCCGACCCACAGCAATCCCGCGCCGGTGACGGTCATCGTCAGGTTATGCGGCTGCATCGGCTCATGCGGGAAGCCGCGGCGCTTACCGACCATCAGAGCGGCGGCGAGTGCGGCGACGCCCGACGAGATGTGAACGACAGTGCCGCCGGCAAAATCGAGCGCGCCCATTTGGTGAATCCATCCGTCGACGCCCCATACCCAGTGCGCCAGCGGATCGTAAATCAGAGTGACCCAGAGGATGCTGAAAACCAGGAACCCCTTGAATGACATTCTCTCCGCGATCGCGCCGGTGATCAGTGCGGGCGTGATCACGGCAAACATGCACTGGTAAATCATGAACGCCTGATGCGGCACGGTCGCCGAATAGGCCGCATACGGCTGTGTGGCGCTGACGCCGCTCAGTCCTGCCCACGAAAGTGCGCCGACTAAAGCGCTACCAGGCGCGAACGCGAGGCTGTAGCCGAACAGCACCCATTGGATCGACACGATCGCGACCAGGATGAAGCTCTGCATCAACGTCGAGAGCACGTTCTTGCGCCGCACCATCCCGCCGTAAAAGAGTGCGAGTCCCGGAATCGTCATCATCAGAACCAGCGCGGACGAGAACAGCAGCCATGCGGTGTCGGCGCCTTCGATTTTTGGCGCGGCGGGAACTTCCGCGGCCGCCGGCGACGCGAACGCCAGACACAATGCCACGCACAGCACGATAGGGTTGCGAGCGAGCGAGCGGATTGATTTCGGAACCATCTTCGACCCCTCCAGGCTTGCGAGAGCCTTGGCGATCAGCTTTTGCAGCTCTCAGTTGCGAGTGAACCTGCCTGACTTTCCCGGAAAAAACAACTTTTCATTTTGCAATGCGGATTGTGCGCAAAAAAAGAGGCGGCTCGGATGAACCGCCTCTTCGCGAGCATCGGGTTGGATGATTCTCAGCCCTTGGGGAGTAACAGGATGCGCTCGCCGATCATGTTCTTCTGCACCGGCGAGGTGCCACCCGCGATCGTCAGCGACTCCGAGTACAGAATCCGGCGCATCCAGTCGCCGTCGGGCGCGAACGGCGTATGGCCCTCGAGCAGTGCGTACTCGCCGAGCAGCCGCGTGATGAACTTGGTCATCCGCTGTCCCAAGTCGGTCGAGAGCAGCTTGGAAATCGACGCTTCGGGTCCGGGCTGCTGACCCTTGAGGCGCTTGGAGAGGCTGCGCAAGCCGTTGTACTTCTTGGCGGTCGTTTCGATCGCGAACTGCGCGATTTGCTGGCGGATGTCATTGTCCTCGATCGCCGGCCGGCCATTTAGCTGCACGGCTTTGGCGACCTGGACGAGCGCATGGAGCAACTGTTCGGTGCCGCCGAGCGTCTCGCCGATTCCGAACCGCTCGTGCATCAGGGTCGCGACCAGCACCTGCCATCCCATGTTGAGCGGGCCGAGCAGGTTTTCCTTGGGCACACGCACGTCCTCGAAAAAGATCTCGTTGAACTCGCTGTCGCCGGTGATTTGCTTGAGCGGACGCACGCTCACCCCGGGCGCCTTCATATCGACCAGCAACGCGCTCATCCCCTTGTGCTTGGGCAGGTCGGGATCGGTGCGCACGAAGAGCTGCACGAAGTCCGAGCGATGCGCGATCGTGGTCCAGACCTTCTGGCCGTTGACGATAAACTCATCGCCCTTGAGCTCGGCGCGGCACTGGATCGACGCGAGGTCCGAGCCCGCGCCCGGCTCCGACAGTCCCTCGCACCAAATCTCGTCGCCGGTGAGGATCGGATTCAGGTAGCGTTTTTTTTGCTCGTCGGTCCCCCATTGCATCAGGGCCGGCCCGGTCATGATCACGCCGAGCACGTTGCATCCCATCGGCAGGTTGAGGCGGCCGAGTTCCTGCTGAAAGATGACCTGCTCGATGAAGGTGGCGCCGCGGCCGCCGTATTCCTTGGGCCAGGTCAGACCGGCCCATCCCGCGGCGTAAAGTTTTTTGTGCCAGGCCTTGAGACGAGCCCAGATTGCGTCGCCACCGCCGGCTCCGAGGTCGTCGATGCTGCCCATAGATTGAGGGCGATTCTCTTCGAGCCAGCGCCGCACGTCCATCCGATAAGCGTCCTGTTCGGGGGTCCAGGTAAAATCCATTTGGCTCGAAAATCTCCTTTTTCTTTTTCAGTACTCGGAGCCGAAGTGCCCTACCAGGTCAGAGTCGCCGGATACTTTAGTATCTCTTGAGTAGCGCCCATGCGGCGCGCGGAGCAAGCCCTGCGCGCGCGGGGGCGGTGCTGTTTGGCTACCGCACGACGATGCTGCTCAATTCCCACGCTCTGGCAAAGAACCCTCGGGCGCGAACTGGACCTTCTGACCAGCAAAGATTGCTTCAAACGACAGTTGAGTCTTTGAGGAACCGGCCGTCACGACGATTCCGTAGGTGCCTGGGTGGGGAAGCGGCATGTTGATGTTGATTGCGACGGGTATCTTCACTGATGCCCCTTTGGGGAAATCCGGAGCGAGCTGACCAGTTTCCACCTGGCCTTTCATTTCCGGGATTATTGGAACTCCGGCCTCGTCGGCAACTACAACGCTCAGCGGGTATTTGATACCGACTTCATTGGACGTGAAACCAAGGCCCATCGCGATGGCAAGATGAACTGGCGCCGGGTAGCTTGCCGCTCGGAACACGTTCCATCCGCCGCCCAGCACAAAGATTTTGCCGCCAACCGCTTGGGCCGCATCGGCGAGCAAAGCGTATTCGATCTTCATTTTTTCAGACCTCCCATGCGCGTGCTTCATAGCAATACGTGGATATAGTCGCTGTCAAACGGCGACGGCTCATATTAGTGAGACGCGCGCGTCAATTCGGATTCGGCGGCGGACTGCGCGTTGAGGACGCGAACGATATTCTGCGCCATGAAGCTGCCGAGCAGTTTCTCGCGCGCGGCGGAATCGAGCTTGCGCGCCTGACGGCTGACCTCGGCGCCGCGCTCGAGCATCGCGGCCTCGAGCGGCCGGAAATGCTCCCATGCGATCGGCGCCAGGCGCTCAGGCGCGATCGCGACGAGATCCTGAATCTTCTTAAAGCGCCACCATGGCGAGTCGGACGAGGCTCTTTCACCGCCAGCGGCCAGAACCGGCGGGAGCGTCCCGGCCACGAACAGTGGAAACGCGATCGCGGTGCACGGCGCGGCGAACGAGGCCCATAGCATGGGGATTGTGTCCGCGCCGGGCGCGGGGAGTTCGGCGACCATGCTGGCCGTCGTGCCGGCGGCTGCGCCGTGCATGCATAGCGTCGGAGAATCGTCGCGCGCGGCGGGGTCGCCGGCGGGCGGAGTTTCGCCACGCGCGCCGTGATCGCGGATTATCGCGAGCATCTCGCGGACGGTGCAGCGGCCGTTTCGCGAGACCAGTTCGCGGCTGCGCGCCAGGCGTCCGCGCGCAGTCAGCGGATCGTCCGCGTCCTTGTTCGAATATGCGGCGGCGAAGTCGAACGATGATTCACTGTGGCACCATCCGCGAGCGCGCGCATAGCTTTCTACATCAGGCGAGCCAAAGCCGGCCGTGTCGATCGTGAGGCAATTCGAGATGCACGCGCGATCTGCGACGCGGCGCGCGATCCATTGGCGGCCGGAACTTTCGAGCACGTAAGCGTCGGCATGATCGGCGATGATGAATCCGCCGCTGTAGCGGAAATCAACGCCGTAGAAGGCGGCGCCGCCCTGCCCGTAGCGTTCGATCAACGCGCCGATAATTTCGGTCGCTTCGCGCGCGGTCTTCGAGCGCTCGAGGCCGAGGCGGACGAGATCCATCCCAAGCAAGCCCGGCGAAGGGAGTATCTCGCGCGTGAGCACGGCTTCGTTGCCGATCGCGACCCCATACTCGTTGAGGCCGTGTTCGAAACCCCAAAGCCAGAAGGGGCGCGAGCCGATCACGGCGGCGGTCTCGGCGACCTGCGGGATTTCGAGGTACTGGGATTGGACGGTCGCGCCTTGGGGATGGACGCGGCGCGGCGACTGAAACAGCGGCTGGCATTCGCGCGGCGGGCGGTCGGAGTTTTTGGCCAGGATGGTGGCGCCGGCCCGCGTGTGCGGCGCGAGAACGACGATGGTGTCGCAGGAAGGAAGGGGTGATGCGGCCATGAAGAAATTAATTGTAGTGAAACCCACCGTGGGTTTCAGCAGGGGTGACCCCTGCACCCAGTGTTAAAACAAAGATGCGGGCCCCGCATATTACAAAGCGCTCGACAGCCACAGCGAGGACGGCAACGGCAGCGTGACCTTCAACTGGTCGCTGACAACGGCGGACACCGGCGCGGACGGAATAACCATTCAGGAGCTGGCGATATTCGCCAATCATGCCAGCGCGGGACTCCCCGGAAGGACCGCGCCGACTCCGATGCTCGCGCGCAAGACGATAGCACCAATAGTCTTCGGCGCGGGAATGAGTATCAGCGGTACGTGGACGCTTACCTTCTGAGGTAGTCAATGGCTACACTAATCGACGCAGCCGAGTTCACCTCCGATGAGGTGTATCTGGTTCAGCAAGTAACGGATTGGGTGCGGGGTCCGCGCGATGAGAAAGCTTAGTCCTGTCCACTGGAAGAGGCTGCGATGCGTGTTCGAGCACGACGGTTTCGTCTTCAAACCTGGCAAAGGTGACCATTGGAAGGGTGAAAAAGCGGGCGTCGCCAGACCGATCATCATTCCGGCTTACGATGAGGTAGGTCTCGACATAATTCGATCATGCATGCGGACGTCAAGAATGACGCGCGAACGTTACCTGCAATTGCTGAAAAAGTGTTGAACGCGATCACGCGGAAGCTGCGCGGGAATGCGCGCGCTCGATCGAAAATGGCAGCGGCACAGTCACTTCCTTCCGGCCGCGCGCAGCGGGTTTCAATTTCTGATGGCGCCCGACAGCGGGCACAAACCCCGCTTCGCGCAACACGACTTCCAGCGTGCCACGCTCGTAACAACTGAGCAGAAAAGTCGCGAGCGCGTCCTTCAAATTGCGCTCGGCGTGTTCGCGCGTGTGACCCTGCGAATGAACATCGAGCAAATTACACGAGGAGATGAACCATTTGCCCTTTTTCCTAACTTGCGCGGGGAGTTTGAATTCCATTGAGGCTTGCATATCGGCGACCTGCTGATGGTCGTATCATAGCTGCTCACGCCGGTGAATCGTAAGAGCCCATTTTCGTATGTCTGCAATGCGTGCGGGCGATGCTGCCATGACAAGGTAATCACGCTGTCGCCGTATGACGTGCTGAGGCTCGCGCGCGCCGCGGGTATCACGACGCGCGAGGCGATCGCTCGTTACACGATTCGGCGCGGATCGATCCTGAAGTTCACCGACGGCGGCGCGTGCGCGGCGCTCGAAGGCGCGCGCTGCGGGGTCCATCGCGGACGCCCGCTCGCATGCCGGCTCTATCCGCTCGGTATTGAAAATGGCGAAGACGGAGACGGTGAAAAATTTGTGACGCTCGATCCCGCGGCAGGCTCGCTTGGCGTGTATGGCGACGACGGCGCGGTGAATGACTTCCTCGACGCACAGGGCGTCGGATCGTATCTCGAAGCGAACGCCGGCTGCGCGTCGTTGATGGCGGTCTTTCGCGAACGAATCGGGGCGACGGCCGATTTCGATCGAGTCGAGTCGCGCGAGTTCTGGCGGCGCGCCGTTCGCGAGGCGCTGGCCGAGTCGGGCTACGACGCGAATCCGCTGATCGACGCGATGTTCGATGTGGGCGGAATCGGATGCGCCGCCAGCGGTGATGCAGAAACGATTGCGGCGCATCTGGAACGACTTGCGGAGATGATTCGGGGCGAGTCGAATGCAGAGTTGCTCGCGGCGGCGGCGGTGATGCTCGCGGTGAGCATTGGGCAGGGGCCAGCCGCTGCACATACTGACGCCGAGATTTAGTTCGAGGTTGGAGGGGCGGGCTTGGCTTGCGCGGGAGGGGCTGCGTGGGCTACGCCCAGGTCGTTTAGGATTTCGATGGCGTGGGTGGATGGATCGACACTCGGATAGACCTTCAGGACCTTGCCGTTCTCGTCGATGACGTAGGTAATTCGCCGATCGAGGCCGAGGATCGGAATCCCGTTTGCGGCGCCGTAGGCGGTCGCAATCTTCTTGCCGGGATCGAGCAGGAGCGGAAAAGGCAGACGGTTTTTGCGGATGAAATCCTTGTGCGCTTGCGCCGAGTCGATGCTGCATCCGAGCACGACCAGGCCGGCGTTGGTGTAGCGCGCGTAGCCGTCGCGGAACGCGCACGCCTCTTTGGTGCATCCCGAGGTTTGATCCTTGGGATAGAAATAGAGGACGACTTTTTTGCCGTGGAAATCGGCGAGCGAAACCGGGGCTTCAGTTTCGCCGCTAACCATCTGCGTGGTGAACGGGGGCGCGATCTGTCCTTCCTTGAGCAATTCGGCGCGCGCGATCCGCGGCCGTAGCGCGATGGTGACGACGATCACAGCGATTGCGATTAGTCCGACGGTGAACATTTTCATGCACGTCTCCCCCTTTCGGGCTTAAATCCGGGCGGGGCTGGCAAGTTCCCGCGATGAAGATCAGATGTAGTAGAGCCAGTCGCGGTAACGCGGCTCGCGTCCGTGCAAAGCGGCCTGGAAGACCTGCTGCACCCTGGCCGTGATCGGGCCGGGCATCCCGGGGCCAATCTTGCGATCGTCGAGCTCGACGACCGGAGTAACTTCGGCGGCGGTGCCGGTCATGAAGGCTTCGTCGGCGATGTAGAACGCGTCGCGGGCAAAATTTTCCTCGCGCACCTCGATGCCGGAATCGTGGAGAATCTTGATGACGGCGTCGCGAGTGATTCCCGCCAGCACCGACGTGAGCGGCGGCGTGCGCACGACACCGTCACGAACCACGAAGACGTTCTCGCCGCTGCCCTCGGCCACAAAACCCTCGGTATTGAGCAGCAGCGCCTCGTCGTAGCCGCTGCGGCGGGCCTCATAGCCGGCCAGGATCGAGTTGACGTAGTGACCGGTGGCCTTCGCCGCCGGCATCATCGAGTTGTGATGGAATCGCACGAACGATGACGTTTTGAGCCGCACGCCCTTGGCGATGCTGTCCTGGCCGAGATAGGCGCCCCATGGCCACGCGGCGATCGAGACGCGAATTTTGTTGCCGCGCGCAGAAAGTCCCATCTCGCCTTCGCCGAAGAACACCAGCGGCCGGATATAGCATTCCGCGAACTTGTTGATGCGCACGACGTCGGCGCATGCCTTGAGCAGTTCCTCCTGGCTGTACGGAACCTCCATCTCGACGATGTGGCCGGAGTCGACGAGGCGGCGGATGTGCTCGCGGGCGCGGAAAATCGCGGAGCGGCCGTCGTCGCTCTTGTAGCATCGCATTCCTTCGAACACCGCCAGCCCATAGTGCAGGCTGTGGGTGAGGACGTGAACGGTGGCCTCGTCGTACGGGACCATCGCGCCGTCCATCCAGATTCGATCGGAGCGCAGATTGTTCGCGGCCATAGTGGAGTCAAAAGTAATCGATGGGCGGAAGTTAGTCGATGGGTGCCCTCGCGGTATCGCGCCCGGCGAAGCGATCGACACCGTCGCGGGTGGCTAGTCGCGGCGAGTGGTATCCGGCGATGGAGGCGGATTCAGATCGCCCGACGGCGCGGTGCCGCCGTGGCGCGGGCGGCGGCGGCGGCGCCTGCGGCGGTGGCGTTCGCTGCCGGGCGGCTGCGCGGCGTCGGCACTGCCGCGGTCGAGCGAGCCGTGGCCGGGGCTTAGGCTGTCGGGGTCGGCAAGGAATCGGAACATGCGCGTGGGATCGATCGAGTAAGTCGGCGCGGTCATCTCGAAGAACATCCGCGCGTCGGGAAAGTACGGCCGGCGCATCAGGCGCCGCGTGCGGCGAGTGGGCGCGGCGAGATTCTCGAAGGCCTCGAGTATCAGGCGCATCTGCTCGGTGTCGCCGCGCGCGAAGCCGCGCGCGCGAAGCTCGCCGAGCAGATCGACGCGGCGGTCGTCGGCGCGGCGGTGCTCGTCGCGATACAGGTCGAGCATCAGCGCGGCCAGCACGATCGAATGATCGGGGGCAAATCCGCTTGCGATCGCGCGGCCGAGCGCGGCCATGTTGCGGACGGCGGGCTGCTCGGCGAGCATGGCGCCGCGCGATTTCAGATGAGCGGAAAGAATCGGGATTACGTACTCGAGCAATCCCATCTCTTCCATCAGGACCAGCGCGTGAGCGGCCTCGGGCTGGCCCAGCGTCTTGTAAGTTTCCTCGACCAGGCGCGGCACGGAGGCCTTGGCGAGATCCGCGCGATGACGCTCGATGGCGACGCGCGTAGCGGGCTCGATTTCGAAGCCGAGCTTGGCGGCGAATCGCACCGCGCGCATCATGCGGACGGGATCCTCGCGCATCCGCAACTCGGGGCCGCCGATAGTGCGGATCAATCGAGCCCTGAGATCGTCAACTCCGCCGGGAAAATCGATCACGTGAAAATTCTGCGGGCTGTAGAACAGCGCGTTGACGGTGAAGTCGCGCCGAAACGCGTCTTCCTCAGGCGTGCCGAAAGTATTGTCGAGACGAATCAGCGGATCGTCGGTGTCGGCGACCGCCTCGGCCTGGCGGCGGAAGGTGGCGACCTCGACATTCTGGCGGCCGAAGAAAACGTGGACCAGGCGAAAGCGCCGGCCTATCAGCCGCGAGTTGCGGAACAGCTCGCGGACCTGCTGCGGATGCGCCGAAGTGGCGACGTCGAAGTCCTTGGGCTTGCGCGAGAGCATCAGGTCGCGCACCCCGCCGCCGACCAGGTATGCGTCGTAGCCGGCGCCGGCGAGGCGATAGAGGACCTTGAGCACGTTGGCGTCGATATCGCGGCGCGAGATGGGATGCTCGGCGCGCTCAAGTATGCGAGGTTCCAATTCCGTTTGCCCGAATTCGCTCCAAAGCTAGCACGATACTGCCCGGGCTTCATCGTTCCCGCGGGAACGCTTAGCGACGCGCGCATCCTGCCATGAAGCGAGAAAAGGGTTACGCTAGGCGATAGCAAAGGAGACTGCGACATGAACAAGTTTGAAATCGACCTTAAAAAGATTCGCGAAAACGCGCGCAAACATATGGAAGAGGGCGCTGTAACGGAGGGCTACAAGGCGGATCGCCAGCAGGTGCTGAAAGTGCTCAACGAGGCGCTGGCGACGGAGATAGTCTGCGTGCTTCGCTACAAGCGCCATTACTACATGGCGCAGGGGATCAGCTCCGATTCGGTCAAGGCGGAATTCCTGCAGCACGCCACCGAAGAGCAGCAGCACGCGGATTGGCTTGCGGAGCGAATTACGCAGCTTGGCGGAGAGCCGGACTTCAACCCCAAGGGACTCGCGGACCGCTCGCACTCGGAGTACGTCGAGGGCAAGACGCTGGTCGATATGATCAAGGAAGACCTGGTCGCCGAGCGGATCGCAATCTATACGTATCAGGAAATCATTCGATGGCTGGGCGATGGCGATCCGACCACCAAGATACTGATCGAGCAGATCAACAAGGTAGAAGAAGAGCACGCCAACGACATGTCGGATTTGCTCGCCAAGATGAGCTGACGATCGATGTCACGATGGGGACGCGGATGCGATCGCGTCCGTGTCCCCGATTTCCGGCCGGCGCGAGGTTGACAAAGCCACCGCGCGTGATCTATCTGGAATTTGACAGAGCTCGGCGCATCCCGCGCCGCGATCGGGCCACCGGAGAACGCCAGGGTAATACTCTGCGTGGCGGGAAAGAATCCCCGTTAAGAGAGGATCTGGTCCATCTGAGTTGAAGTTGAGGCTGCGAATGCATGCTGAAACCGAGTGACCCGTGGTCGGATGCCCGGTGTTATATAGTTTATGAAAGTCAATATCAATAATTAGATATTGACTCGAGGCGACTCGAACAGGAGGTTCGCAAATGTCCGCAGATCACGATTCCACCCAGAAATCGATTCATACCAATCCTCCATTGCTTAAGCGGCGCACCGTCCTTTCGGTCTTGGCGTTGACAGTGGCCGCCGGGACATTAGGCCCCGCGCGTAAACTCTTTGGCCAAACGCCGCCCCCCCAAGAACAGGCATCGAACGAAACTAAGGTGATGGGTATGGGATCACCCGTGTTGCAAGGCAAACACCCCATCGATCAGATCGACGCTTATGTATGCGGTCTGCACTTTTACAACGGTGAGATGGGTCGGCAGGTCATCGCGCATCACTTTTGTTCGCACCGTAGTGAAGAGTTTCTGCAGTGCGTCATCTACGACACCGACAAGACCGACGCCCGGCTGATCGGTATTGAGTACATTATTAGCGCTCGGCTTTTTGAGGGGTTGCCCGATGAGGAAAGGCGGTACTGGCACAGCCATCAGTTTGAAGTCAAATCGGGCCAATTGACCGCACCAGGCATCCCTGAGCCGGTCGAGCACGAAATAATGAAAAAGCTGGTCAATACTTACGGTAAAACTTGGCATACCTGGCAGTACGACCGTCATGGAGATCTCCCACTTGGAGTGCCGCAGCTGATGATGGGCTTTACTCAGCCCGGCCAGGCCAAAAAATCGTTAGTCGAGGAAATCGAAAAGGAGATCAATTACTCCCTCGAGGACCGAATGAGAGATCGCCAAGATATCGAGGCCCCGGCGGTGCTAGCGGGCGCTAATGCGTGGGAGCAGGGTAAAATCTATCAGATACAATCCTGAAGGAGATCAACGATAACTAAACGATCGCACCTGCTTGTTAAATCGCTTCACCGATCGGAGATCAATCGCGCCCTCCGGGTGGTGTGTGTGGCGAATTACTGATTTCCCCAGAATCAGCAATTCGCCACACACAGGGAACAAAACGATTGATGCTGTACGCTGGATTCTACCAGTTGAGCGATTCGGTGATCATACAGATTTAGCCAGAACATTGTTCTATTACTGCGAAATCGCCGTCAGTTTTAGGCGGAAAAGCCAAACCTGGCCCTTTTCCGAAACTCCACATGGAACCGCCGAACTCTCTCTCCTGCAAGCGGTACGCGATCGTCGAAGTGAGCAACTCGCGGCTGATCCGCGCAGGCGGCTCGGTGTCGTACAAAGCGCGCCACCGTGACTTCAAATCCCTGATGCCGAGGCTCGCTAGAGCCGCGATTTCAGCCGAGATCCGGTCGGCTTGACCGCCGGAAGACTGATCGCTCATCTGCTCCCCTCCTCATTCTCCGGGCTGACACACACATTGCTCGTTGCGCGGCAGGAAGCCGGCCCTGCGCGGCTATCGTAGAGGCGATGCAGTGGCGAAAACCTGGTCCGAGCGGCCCAGCGGTTTCTTGCGCAGAACCTGGTTCGCAATGGATTCGCGACGCCGCCGCGAGCCCGAATCTGCGCTACTTCAGGTTCGGCCGCGCGGGCGAAGCTCAAGCGTTCGTGTTCATCCCCGGTGAGCACGAACCCGTCGCCGGCTCGATGCAGCCGCTCGCGCGGCTTGTCGCCGCCGCGATGCTGACCTCGGCAGGAGCCGCGGATCTCGCGTTCAGAATTCTGGTCGATCGCGGCTGACGGGCGCGCGCGGCCCGTGCCGAACCGCTGCCCGCTCACCGCGTCGTCATCGCCCGCTCTGTCATCCACCTAGACCCGTCCGCTGAGCGACCTGCGCGCGATTCCGGCCGGGTCCTAGTTGGCGGAGGGTTTCTCCCAAGCCGGCAACATGAGTATTGCCCGCACGTCGCATACGGCTTTTGCAGGCGGGCGAGAGTGCCGCTGGCAAAGCGGAGGCGTCGAGCCTTAAGCTGGGCGGCGAGGAGCGCTATGGCGAAAGCAACCGTAGAAGGCCTTCGGTTTATAGACGTCCAAGATTGGCATCGCCGGGGACTGCTAAAGGGCAAGTGGTTTTTCTGCTCGTGGCAAAGTAACCGCGTGAAAAGTGGCCTATTCGTCGGCGTCGAGTCGCAGCGGGTTGTGCTTTTTCATTTGATTCGGGGGCCAGGGAGGAAATACCAGCGATTCAGGGAGACGGTCTATCTTGACTTCAGCCCCTGTCACTACGGAGGGGAACGGCCCTGGTTCCTGTGCCCGAGCTGCAACCGGCGGGTCGTGGTTCTATACTTCTGCGGATACTTTGGCTGCCGCCGCTGCCATCGACTGGCCTATAAGAGTCAGCAAGTGAGCAAGTGGGAGCGCCCTGTGCACAGAATAAGGCAGATTCGCACGAGACTAGGAGGACGGCCGGACATTCTGGGTCCTTTTCCGCCAAAGCCTCCGCGAATGCGCTGGTCAACCTATCAACGACTGGAGTCCGAGGAGCGGAAGGCGCAATTGGACCATCTTACTGCAATGGGAGCAGACCTCTCACGATTGGAAAAATCAGTGCTATAGCTGGAGGGCCGGGGTCGGAGGCGAGGATCTTGAAGCGCGCCAATTTGCCGGGTTACGTACCACGACCGCGTAAGCACGGGGACTGGTTCCGCTCCGATATCTCGAAGCGGCGAGTTCTTTTGAAGGGACACCCGACAAGCTGCAAGCCCGGCTTGGACGGCGCCGGAGAACCAAAATACTACGCAGAATAGCCGCACCAACATCGATTTTAGCCGATATTTGACTAAAATTAAGCCCATATGAAGGCCAAAATTCGGTCAAAATGATAGCACGTCGTTTTACTATTAATGGTTTCTCTAATGTTTTCGGGCATTTATCTGGCTCTCGGTCTTGATGGTAGTTTTTTGAAAGAGAATTTTTGCCGAAATAATTAAGGTTTCTGAACCTCCATAAGACGGAAATCGATCAATTTCATCGGAGAGTGGTTCGCAACAGACTGCGTCACAGCTTGCCGTATAGCATCGGGGCGGCGGTGGCATATCCCGGCAGGCAGGTGGTGTGCATCGTCGGCGACGGCGGCTTCACGATGTTGATGGGGGAAGTCGCCACGCTCGTCAAATACAAA
>CABDYH010000003.1_pt1 | contig 19291 bp, 21 predicted proteins | sample 3131921 | NCBI WGS metagenome assembly CABDYH01 (sample SAMEA5534337, study PRJEB31848) | metagenome | biome: tundra; feature: field; material: soil | place: USA | collected 2013-05 | depth 0.45 m
CGAGCACGTCCGCGGAAACCTTGGCTACGAACTCTGCGCGTCGAGCCGGCGAAACAGGGCTATAGCCGGTCTAGCCTTCCCTTCCGCGGTTTATCGGTTTTCTGAGGGGACACCAACGAGTGGGCCGCGTTTCCGAAAAGAGACAACTATTTAGTTGACACTGTAAACTAAAACATTTACAGTTAAAGAATGATCGGCGGCTTCAGACATAAAGGGCTTGAAGAGCTTCACCTCACCGGCAAGGACACGCCGGATCGGTGCCGACTATGTCAGGAAGTGCGTGCGCATCCTCCAATTGCTGGAAGTAGCGGCGCAGCCCGAGGACATGAACATCGCCGGGTTTCGCTTCCACGGCCTGCGAGGCGACCCGCAACGCTGGTCGGTGCGCGTGACCGGGAATTACCGGATCACCTTCGGCTGGTCAGGCGAAAACGCCTTGGATGTCGATTTTGAAGACTACCATTAGGGAGGAAGTTATGGAGAGAAAGAACGGACTGCCGCCCGTCCATCCGGGCGAGATTATCAAGGAAGACATCTTGCCGTCTGCCGGCCTGTCCGTGACGGCCGCTGCGAAAGCTCTGGGCGTGTCCCGCCAGATGCTTCACGACATTCTGGCGGAGCGCAAACCCCTGTCCGCCGTCATGTGCCTGAAGGTGTCCCGCCTGTTTGGAAGCTCGCCGGAAGTATGGATGCGGTTGCAGGCAGCCTACGACCTGAAGAAGGCTGAGCAGAACAAGAAGGTCATGGAACGCGTCGCGCGGATCGTGCCTGTAAAGCCGGTCGAGGAAGTTCGGGCTTGAGGTGGCGTCATCCCTTCCCTGCTTTGCCCTTCCGTTCCCTGCCGTCGCGTGAGGAGTGATCGCGGGCCGCTACGCTGCCGGTACACGTTCCGGTTTAAGATTCTGTAAGCGCTCAACGTAGTTTTGAAGTTTTCTTTCCGGAATGCGGACGGCCTCTACTTTGCCCAAATTTGGCCGCTGGATGGCCTCTGGGATCTTGCCCTATAAAACCGGCGGCCGGATCGTGCGCGGAATGGCCGGCCCGATTTCGGGCAGGACCTCGCGGGCATCAAGCGCCCCATCGGGCAGGGCATCGACAATGGAATCGACCGCTATCAGATGACGATGCTGCTTGCAGATGCCGCGCAATCGATGGGCGACTATCCAACGGCCATTGGTGCCGATGGGATTGTCAGTAGGGACACTCAGCATGCGAGCCCCAAAATCGTCGCGGCTTGTGCCTCCGAAAGCCGATCGAGGCGCAACAGATCCATTACGAGCGCCTCGCGCACGCGCCGCGGCACTTCCGAGTCGTTCCAACCAATCCAACCACAACGACCGCAGCGGCCTGCTCAACGCACTCATTCATGCTCTGCAGATGGAGCATGCTCTGCAGATGGAGGCCGATCGCTCCGCGATTGCGACGACTTGGGCAGCGGGCGTGACTCTCGCCCTGATTTGCAACCTGGTCAACAACCTGCCGGCCGGTCTGCTGGCAGGCTCCGTGGTGTCTGCTTCGCATGTACCGCGGCAGGTCGCCAGCGCAGTGCTCATCGGCGTGGACCTCGGACCGAATCTGTCAGTTACCGGATCGCTGGCAACCATCCCGTGGCTGTCCGCCCTGCGGCGGGAAAATCAGCAGGTGAGCGCCTGGAGCTTTCTGAAACTTGGTGCATTGGTGATGCCGCCGGCTTTGCTGCTCGCGATTGCGGGACTCCTGATCACCGGCTCCGTTCGTTGAGCTTACAATGAGCGCGGCCAGAGCCTTCAATGAGCGGGCTATTACTGCGAACGGTGTCACTGCCGGCTGAAAGCTGACCCAGTTGCCGGGGTCTTCGGGCAAAGGTGGGTCAACTTTCAATCGGCGTTGACAGCCTCAGAGGCCCGTGATTACGATCTCGCGAATATTCTGGAGACTATCGAGGCTCGCGTCGGTCATTCCACGGTACGGAGCGATGAAGCAACCCGCTCGGCCGCAGCCTGATGGTCGCCCATCAAAGAGAGTATGTCGGAATGAGCAAGGTACACAAACGATTTCACAATTTCTTTTGGGTCGATTGATTGTTTCAATGCTTCCAAATCGAAATTGAGATTTGGTCGTTTTTTATCACGATCGCCGAGATGCCGGGTTTCCCCGCTATGGCGGCTCCAGTCTGCAAAGTAGAACGCGTCCTCCCGGTTGGCTACGATCAGATTGATTATCTGTATGAAGTTCTCCAGCTGTTCGGCAAAGGGTTTCCAGAGAACCTGGTGGTTGTCAAAGTATCGCTTCGCGACCTGCTCTACTGCCGCCTTGAGAGTGAATACTTCTGTCGCATAGTAAGGAAGGTTTATGTACTTGGCATGGTATCGATCCAGGTATAATCGGGTGCCAGTCGGTTCCTGCATCGCAGCGCAATCACGCTCGAGCAAGAGCAAGCCCATTAGCCCCATTGACCGCGCTGCTAAACCAAAGTCCTCATTCACCCTTAAGTGGAGGTGATATAAGAATGCCGTGTCGCGCACCGCGTCGCGAACGGTCTTTTGCACCTTCTTCGCAGTCTCGCCATTCATGCGGTCACGTACCCCGAATTCGACTTGTTCGATCAGTGCTGCGAAGTCTGTGACTTCTTCGGGTCGCTCAACGGTCACAAGCGCATACTCGGTCAACGATTCGAACCGGTGGGCCTCCTCCATCCAGGCAATTACCGCTTGCTTTGGGGTAAGCGATTTCGCAATCTTGTCCATTCGGTTCTCAGTTGTTCCCATTTTTCCCCACCTCCGCAGAATGTTCCTCATCCTCTTCCAAGATAAATTCTGGCGTAACTGGCTGCTGCTTAACCGCCGCCTCAAGCGCAGCCAATCGCTTCTCGATTTCGGTTTCGTGGAGGGCTTTCATCAGAAGTCCACCGAGATAGCCAACTGCGTTGGCCACCTTCGGATCGACTTCGCCGCGGCGGACTTGATTGATCGTTTCGGCTAGAAGTCTGACGACATCCCGAGCATCGAGCAGAGGAGCATCGGGCGCCGTGCTGGGGAGCACCGCAAGTTTGTTTCTAAGGCCTCCGGCCCTCTGCGCCGCTTCGCGTTCTGCGCTCTTTTCGGGGTCGTGGAAAAAGCAATAGCTTGAGCCTGCAACCGGACGTGCCCCGCATTTGCCTCCACCGTCGGGCTTAAACGCTTGGCAGAACCGCGATTTACCGTGTTGTTTGCCCATCACCTCATGTCCACCTCTGCGCCCATTACAGAGAATACATCTTTCGCCATCTCTTCGCCACGTCTGCCAAACCGCCCTGATATTTTCTCAAGATTGCTTCGTAGAGATTGAAGGGGCCGTAACTTAAAGAAGGTGTTACCTACATATAGTAGGTAGAGGAATCCTCTCCAATGTTCCGTTACTTCAGTAATGGGGGGGAGGGGTGGTCAAGGTTGTCTCTCCGGGACAGCGGTGTGATCCAGGCCGGGCGAGACTCGCGCGACAGGGATTTGGCGCGCGAACGTTGGTTCAATCCGTTAGACAAGGCGCGGTTGTGGTGACCGTAAGTGGAGCTGCTGGGTGTCACGGAGCGCGACCAACAAATGATTGGATTCACAAGGGCCATGTGAGTCTTCTCAAGCACGCCCTTCGTCTATCGCGCGCTTCCGGGATCCCAATCGAAGAGTTCGTGGGTGACGAAGATTCGGAGTCGTGACTTTCTGTGACCCGGGTCAGCGCTCTCGATTCGCCCGCAAAGCGCTATCTGCCAAGTTTCCAGTTCGGCGACGGTATCAAGGGAAGCGAGCGGCTCCCACGCGATGCATCGCCGGAGAACGCGCACACTCCCGCGCGGCGATCGGCTAGCCGCAGACGCCGTCAGCAAAATGTTGCTGCGGCCATGATTAAGGAGCGACCTGGCCAGGATCGAGGAAGTCGCCCCGAAAGGTTTCGCCGCGGGCGGGCGCGATCACGACCTGAGCAACGTCAGCGTCTGAACCGTGGCAAAGACCACGCCGCGAAGAGGTGTGGCCGGCGAATCGCCACCGATTTCATGTGCGCATCCGCGGCTGCGCCGCTCCTACGGTGAAGCAGTCGAAGACGCCCTCGACGAACCTACCTACTCGACCGTAGAGTGTCCGAGCTCGCCGAATCCGGCTAAACGACTTCGTCCGGACGCTCGGATCGGTAATTTCGCGGTGCTCAACGACGATCTGACGATCTAGCGACTGACTCCTCCAAAACCCCGACCGTTCGCAATTATTCGCGCGCTCGCCGCGATGACTCGCTGGCAATACAGCGGAAGGTAAAACTGGAAATTCCGGTTCAATTGAATCGAACAGTTCCTCCAACTATCTACATCGAGCTCAGATGCCGTTCGATCTTCGCTACCTTCGGGGATGCTGCGTCCGGCGCTTTGAGATCGCATGATATTCTAGCTATACTTTCATACATGAAAAGTATGAAAGCTAGGGTTGCCGAGCGCGGCCAGGTGACCATTCCGAAACGGCTAAGGGACAGGCTCGGGGTGAAGCCCGGGACGGTTCTGGAGTTCAGCGAAGAACACGGACGTCTGATCGCGGTCAAAAGCGGGGGTGCGGATCCGGTCACCGAGGTTTACGGATGCCTCGGTAAAAGGATCAACACTGATGCCGTTATGGCGCAGCTTCGCGGCCGGCAGTGATCACCGCCGTTGATACAAACGTCCTGCTGGACGTGTTCGGTGCGGACCCAAAGTTTTCCCTGGCCTCCTCAGAGGCATTGCGGCGCTGCTTGAGGGAAGGGGCGTTGGTGGCTTCAGAGGTGGTCTGGGCAGAGACTGCAACAGTGTTTGGCGATGCTGGACGTTTTCGGGACGCGATGCACAAGCTGCCCGCTTCCTTCTCGCCGATGACGGAAGAGGCGGCGATTAAAGCGGCGGAGGCCTGGCGCCGGTACCGAACAGGTGGAGGTCCGCGCAACCGGATCGCGGCCGATTTTCTGATCGGCGCTCACGCCCTGGTCGCCGCCGATCGGCTCCTGACCCGCGATAGAGGGTTTTACCGTCGATATTTTGCCGGCCTGCGGGTAATAGATCCTACCGCTGGGCCGTAAACGGTCGCAGTAGGATGTGAACTCGCGAAGCTACACGCCATGCGAGAAACGCGCAAGCATTTGCGCCCGCACTCAGTAATCGTTCACGACCTAAAGGGTGAGAATTGGGCAGGCCGTCTTCTGTCGAGCGCCCCCGAACCAAGCTTGCTACTTTTCTGGAAGCCTGCGATAATCTTACCGGCAATCTTACCATGAATCAGACGACGAAATTGTCGACAAAGGGCCAGATCGTTCTTCCGAAGTCGCTCAGGGCGTCCCATCGATGGAAGCCCGGCACTGAGTTCATCATCCAGGACCGGGACGAGGGCATTTTGCTCAAGCCGAAAACCGGCGGCGCATCGCGGACCTGGGAGTCGATCATCGGCTGCCTCCCTTATGCTGGTTCGCGCAAGAGCGTAAGGGAAATGGATGAGGCGGTTGCGGCCGTGGCACGGTCGCGCAAATGACAGCGCTCGATACGAATGTCCTTGTTCGCCATTGCTACGTCGATACCCGCGACTGCGCTCGCTTTCGGCCGTTCTCCGGTCAAAATCCCGAAGCTCATCAATTCGCTTGTTGAGGGAGCTTTCCCTCAGAATGGCAGCCTTAGCGATGGCGAGCGCAGAAATCAACATCTTGATTCGACGCGCAGTGTCCTATGTACCGGGACATCGATCAACTCGAGCGTCTGCAGCGCCGGCGCAGGGGCGAGCCGCCTCCGCCGACCGTGAACGTGAAAGTCTCGAACGACGATTGAGCTTGGTGGACGAGCAATGAAATGGCCCGCGAAGAATCGCTTTTCTGTTTTTGCCGAACGAACCCATTTCTAATGTAAATTAACTTGTCAGATAGCCGCCTTTGCCCGAAACCGGGTGAGAGCGGCAATGGCCCAACGGTCCACCTTGACTGGGTCAAGATGCCGCGCCCGCGGCCGTTCGCGCCGGGAGGCCGGTCTCGGCGATCGTTGGGCCCAGCCCCGCTATCGACTCGAATGGCGGACTGGTCGCGATAGCCGGGCGGGGGCGTTGTGCTGAACTTGCGCGCGCGGGGTGCAATAATCTCCGATGATCCGGAGCGGGCGCGCGAGGAGGAACGTATTGCATGAATCGAGCACGAAAACCGGTTCTGATTGTGCCCAAGGGATGGGGCCGCGAGATATGGATCGCAAACGGCGATCTCTATTGCGGGAAGATTCTCGAAATTCGCAAGGGCAAGAAGTGCTCGCTGCATTACCACAAGCTCAAGACCGAATCGTTCTACCTGCGCAGCGGCAGGTTGATCGTGCGAATCAAGGAGTCGCCGGAAAGCGCCACGATCGAGGAGTTCGAATTGAGCGCGGGCGAATGCATGGACGTGCCGATCGGATTGGTTCATCAGATGGAAGCGATCGAGGATGCCGAGCTGCTTGAATTTTCGACCCAGCACTTTGACAGCGATTCGCATCGGCTGGTGCGCGGCGACTGAATCCGGGAGCGGCGCAAATCGATCGAAGTGCCTGCTCAGGCGCGGCGAAATACGCCGCGCCTTTTTTGTTTCCGGCAACAGGTTGGGTTTTGCGCTGTGGCGGAAGTGGTATATTGTTGGACGCCGCGCGACGCGGTGTCCAGATGGCAAAAGTAGCATTGATTACCGGCGTGACCGGACAGGATGGTTCCTACCTCGCCGAGTTTCTTCTTAAAAAGGGGTGCGAAGTGCATGGGATGGTGCGGCGCACTTCGAGTTTCGCCACGGGACGAATCGATCATCTGCGCAAGGGCTTCGGACCCAATTCCGAAGGTTTGCAGCTGCACTACGGCGATCTCGGCGACGGCACCGGGCTTAGGCGAATCATCGAGCAGGTGCGTCCCGACGAGGTTTACAATCTCGCCGCGCAATCGCACGTGCGCATCTCATTCGATCAACCCGAATACACGGCCGATGTCGTAGGCTTGGGGGCGTTGCGGCTGCTCGAGGCGCTGCGCGATCACAACAAGCGCCGCGGGCGGGCGGCGAGGCTGTACCAGGCGGGCTCGTCGGAGATGTTCGGCAAGGTGGCCGAGACTCCGCAGCGCGAGACCACGCCGTTTCATCCGCGCAGTCCCTACGCGTGCGCCAAGCTGTATGCGCACTGGCAGACGATTAATTATCGCGAAGCGTACGGGCTGTTCGCGTGCAACGGAATCCTTTTCAACCACGAGTCACCGCGGCGCGGCGAAAATTTCGTCACGCGCAAGATCACGCGCAGCGCGACGCGAATCAAGCTCGGCCTCCAGGAGAAGCTCGCACTGGGAAACCTGGACGCGCACCGCGACTGGGGATTCGCCGGCGACTACGTCGAGGCGATGTGGCTGATGCTGCAGCAGGAGCAGCCCGACGACTACGTAATCGCCACCGGCGAGACCCACTCGGTGCAGGAGTTTCTCGAAGTCGTGTTCGATCGCCTAAAGTTGAAATGGCAGGATCACGTCAAGATCGATCAGCGATTCTTCCGTCCCGCGGAAGTCGATTCGCTGATCGGTGACGCCTCGAAGGCGAAGCGCCAACTCGGTTGGGAGCCCAAAGTGAAGTTCGAAAAGCTCGCCGAATTGATGGTCGAAGCGGATCTTGAACTTGCCGAGCGCGAACTGCGCAGCAAGGCGCACTAGCAAATCCTGTTACGCAAAGTAACTTGTAGCTTGATCTGGGCATCCAAGCCAACCAGGAGAGAGCGAAAGTACAATCATGGATTTCGGACTCAGCGAAGAACAACAGCAGCTCAAGGAAAGCGCGCGCGCGTTTCTCAGCGGCGAATGCGCCGGCGCGTTCGTGCGCAAAATAATGGCCACCGATGACGGCTATCCGCGCGAACTCTACACCGAGATTGCGAAGCTTGGATGGAGCGGGCTCGTCGTTCCCGAGAAATTCGGCGGCGCGGGACTCGGGATGCTCGAGATGGCGATGATTCTCGAAGAGGGCGGCTACGCTGCGATGCCGGGGCCGTTCCTGTTCTCGTCAGTGCTTGCGGCCAGCGCGCTCAAACTCGGCGGCTCCGAACAGCTCAATTCGAAATGGCTCACCGCGCTCGCCGAGGGCAGGGCGATTGGCACTGTCGCGGTCGTCGAGAGCGCCGGCAGCATCGATCCGGTTGACATCGCGGCAGTCGCGACGAAAGACGGCGCAGGATGGCGTCTCAACGGGACCAAGATGTTCGTGCCGTATGCCAACGTCGCCGATTTCATCGTCGTCGCCGCCAAAGATAATGCTGGTGAAATTCTTCTGTTCGTCGTCGATACAAAATCGCCGGGCGTGACGATTCGTTTGCTCAAGAATCTCGATCTGACGCGCCGCGTCTCGAGCGTCGAGCTCAAGGGCACTCCCGCCGAGCGGCTTGGCGGCGGAACGGATCTTTTCGCGAAATTAATCGACGTCGCCGCTATCGCCATCGCTGCCGACTCGCTCGGCGGTACTGAACGCGCACTCGAGATGGCCGTGGAATACTCAAAAGTCCGCGAGCAGTTCGGCAAACCGATCGGATCGTTCCAGGCGCTCAAGCACGCAGCCGCCGAAATCGTCGCCGACCTCGAGCCCGCGCGCGCGATGCTCTGGTATGCCGCCTACGCTCACGACACCGGTGCGGCAGACGCATCGCGCACGGCTGCGATGGCGAAGGCGCGCCTGTGCGATATCTACAGCCGCGGCACCGACCGCGCCGTTCTGATGCACGGCGGAATCGGTTTCACCTGGGAGCACGATATGCATCTGTGGTTCAAGCGCGCGCGCTTCAACGAGTCGTGCTTCGGCTCGCCCGCGTACCATCGCGAGCGCGTCGCCATTCTCGGCGCGTATTGAGGTGGCCGGGCGCTGAAATTCGATGTCTTCTACCTGATTGGCGGCACATGATGCGGCGCTGCTGACGACATCTTCACTGCTTCACTGTTTAACTGCGCGCAGGATGTCGGTCTTGGTTACGATTCCATTCAGACCGCCGGCGCCGTCCGTCACCAGCAGCATCTGCGCGCCGCGCTCGCGCACCAGCAGCCGCAACGCCTCGCTCAAGTCGCAGTCGTCCGTCACGCGAATCGCGCCGCGGTCCGCGAATTCGCCGACGGTGATTTTGTCCCATTCCTCGGGCGCGACCCGGCTGAGATCGGATACGGAAATCGTCCCCACGACCTGGTCGCCTTCGTACACCGGGAAGAACGTGTGCCGGTGACGGGCCGCGACGCTCGCGACGAATTCGCGAATCGTTGACCCCGCTTGCACGGAAATGGCGCGATGCTGCATCACGTCCCGCACTGCCATCCCGGATAGGTCCGCGAGGTTGGCGGTCTCGTGAAGATGCTGATCGCCGGAAACCGACGCCTCGCCCGAGATTGCATAGGCGACCGCGGCGCCGATGAGGCTCGGGATGATGTAGGAATGGCCGCCGGTGGTTTCCGCGACGAAGACCACCGCGGTGAGCGGAGCCTTGTATCCGGCCGCGATGAACGCCGCCATCCCGACCGCGGCATAGAGATCGTGCGTCGGCGAGTGAACGACCGATTGCGCGTAGGCGTTGCCGATCGCTCCGCCGACCAGCAACAGCGGCACGAACATCGCGCTGACGCCACCCGAGCCGAGCGAGGAAATCGTCGCGAGCAGCTTTAACGCGGCGAATGCCAGCAGCACTTCGGTCGGGATCGGATGCCTGAGTACGTAACGGACGGCCTCGTAGTTGGGGCCGATCGGAATGAGGGGCCCGTTGTAAATCGTCACGAACGCGAGGCCGCACAGCGCGGTGCCGAGTCCGCCGATCGTGAGCTTGAGCGTATGCGGTATCCTGCTGGTGATGAAAAACACGCGCACGCGGCGAAACGTGATGTCGAAGACGATTGCGATGAGCCCGATTCCAGCGCCGAGTAAAGCCGACCAGGCGACGTCGATTGCCCGGAAGCTGGTGCTGCCCGCGAAACCGAACAACGGTGCGGCGCCGACGATCGACACCAGCGTTGCGTAAGCGGCGACCGACGCGATCAGCGACGGCAGCAGCGCTTCGTGCGCGAGGTCGTCCTTGTACGGCATCTCGAGCGCGAACACGATGCCGGTAAGGGGAGCGCGGAAGACCGCAGACATGCCCGCCGCTGCGCCGCTGATCAACATGATGCGGCGGTCGCGCGTTTCCAGACCGAAACGGCGCAGCTTGGTCCATAGCCACGATCCAATCGCGCCGCCGCTGTAAATGCTTGGTCCTTCGAGCGCCGCGCTGCCGCCCGAGCCGACGGTGGTCACCGCGGCGAGCAGCTTCCACCAGAACGGATGCATGTCGATGTCGCCCTGATGCTCGTGGTAAGAGCGAACGATCTCCTCGGTCGAGTGTTCGTCGGGGCCGGGCGTTCGAAACTGCATTATCAGCCCCGTCACGAAGAAACCGACACCGAGTCCGACCACGATTGCCCAATGATGGGCAAGGTAGTAGGGAAGCAGCGCCGCCCAGATGACGGCGAGAATGAGCACGGCGATTCCGGTGACGATGAGGCCGGTCAAGATACCGATGATAGGCGCGATGAGAAGCCATTTCTGGATGTCGCGCGAGTAGGTTGCCGTCAGGTCTTCATTGACCAGAGCGGTGTACTTTCGCAATAGGGGATGCTTGAAGAAACTTGAATCCAGAAAGTTCGCCAAGATTCCCAATGCTGCGATCCTTTCTCTACCTGGAATCGGCTCGGCGAGTCATTTTGCAAAATCAATGACTAGCGCCACGTGTCGTATGGGCACAGTCACATTGATGAGTGTAGCAGGATTGCCACGAACAATCGCTTGCGGGAGGTTGACGCATCGAAGATTCGGCAGTGGTATGCAGGATGGAAGTGGCGTTCAACGTCAAAATGGCGGATTTGCGGGTCATCGAGGGTTTCAACTGGCTCCGCAGCATCATACGTCGATTAAGCACGTCGTTCCTCGTCATGTCGCGACTCGAATATAACGCTGAGGGAAATGGCACGGCAATTGGATGATTAGTTGACAAGAAGTATCAGCCGGCTTCGTCCAGGCGACTTTAGTTGACATGCTTTGAAAACCGGCTGTCGCGGATTCGTCAGGTGATGGGGATTATGAGCGACCAAGACAAGGAAAAAGAACAAGACAAAGAACCGAGTCTGTTGAATTCCGGGGTCAGGATTTTCCTCGTCGAAGACAATCCGGATCACGTTTTCATCGCGCTCACTGTAGTAAGGCAGGTGCTAGGCGACGATATCGAATTGGTGCATGCGTCGAATGCCGACGAGGCATTGCTCATGATCGCGCAGTTCACCGAGCACGATCGGCCGGATTTGTTTTTGGTGGATTTGCGTTTGCCTGACAACGGCGGCTTCTCCGTGTTGCAGGCGACGCGGGCGAACGAGGCGCTGACGGCGGTGCCGATGTTCGTTATCACGAGCTCGCTCTACGACCGTGATATTGCGGAGAGCTACCAACTCGGGGCGTCTGCCGTCCTGTGCAAGCCGCTGTCGCGCGCCAAGCTGCGCGACGAACTGGTGCGCGTGGGCGCACTGCCGCTATCGCAGCGGCGGACCGATCCGGCATATCGCCACTAGTCAAGCTTGATCGCATTCGCACACGGGCTGTGAGTCGCGCAACTCACGGCCCGTTCGATTTTGCAGGCTTGACGCTCGCGCCGGCAAATAGGATTCTCGCTGACGGTCTGCCCGGCAGCAGACGGTACTTGCATAGCAGCGAAAATCATCGCACAGGAGTTGCAGTGAAACCCTACACATTTGAGCATAGCGACGCGCTGATGGAGCGCGCCAAAAGAGTTATTCCCGGCGGCATCTACGGCCATCAGACGCCGCTGCTGCTTACCAGGGGCGCCTACCCGTCATTTTTCGCGCGCGGGGAGGGTTCTCACGTTTGGGACATCGATGGCAATGAGTACATCGACTACGAGTGCTCATACGGCCCAATCGTGCTCGGCCATCGGCATCCCAAAGTCGAGGAAGCCGCGCGCCGGCAGATGGAACTGGGCAACTGCTTCAACGCGCCGGGGCCGGTGTGGGTCGATCTCGCGGAGCATCTTGTCTCGATCACGCCGTTCGCCGACTGGACGGTGTTCGCGAAAAACGGTTCCGACGTATGCACCTGGGCGACCGAAGTAGCGCGTCAAGCGACGGGGCGGGCGAAGATCGCAATGTGCTCGGGCGCATACCACGGCACCGATGCATGGTGTACGCCCCTTCCCGGCGGAGTGACGCCGGAAGACCGCGCGAACATGGTTTATTTTCGATTCAACGATCTCGAGAGCCTCCGCCACGCGGTCGAGGAAAACCGCGGCAAGATCGCGGGCGTAATTCTGTCGCCGTTCAAGCACGACGCCGGCCACGACTCGGAGTTGCCGGTCGAAGGATTTCTGTCCGGCGTGCGGAAAATATGCGACGACAACGGCATGGTCTTCATCCTGGACGACGTTCGCGCCGGCTTCCGCCTGCACATGGGCGGCTCAGGCGAGTTGTTTGGAGTGCGTCCCGACCTCACGACTTACTGCAAGGCGATCGCCAACGGCTATCCGCTTGCCGCATGCCTTGGGCGCGACAGCCTGAAACAGGCAGCGCAGGAAGTGTTCTTTACGGGATCGTACTTCACCAGCGCCGTGCCGATGGCGGCGAGCCTGGCGAATCTCAAGGAGCTGCAGGCGGGTGGCGGAATCGAGCGGATGCGCACGATCGGCGAGAAGCTGCGCACCGGTCTGCTCGCGCAGGCGCGCAGCGCCGGGTTCGAGGTGACGTACTCCGGACCGCCGGCGATGCCGTACATGACGTTCAACGCCGACGCGGGTCATCATGATCGCGCCAAGGTTTTCTGTGGCGCATGCTCGCGCAGCGGAGTGTACTTCGCGCCGCGTCACAACTGGTTTATCTCGGCCGCGCATACCGAGCGCGACATCGAGCAGACATTGAACGTCACCGAGCAAGCGTTCGAGGCCGTGCGCAAGCAATTCGGCGCATAGCCCGTCGCGGAAGCATCGGTTACGCAGCGCTCACGAATCGGTAAACGAGTTTTTAAAACGATCGATGCCGCGTATTGCCACGCGCGATGGAAGGTGCGCTGCCGACTAGCGAATAAAAGGCGAAAATGTTAGCATGACCCAATGCTGTGAACATGTACGTGGTCAGCAAAATGGGAGCACGAAGCTAGACTGCGAGATCGAGTTCGGGAAGGTGACCTATGGCCGACAAGAGCTCAATTGAGTGGACGGACGCGACTTGGAATCCTGTCACTGGCTGCACGAAAATCAGCCCGGGCTGTGAGCATTGTTATGCATCGAGATTTTCAGAGCGCTTTAGGGGTGTACCTGGCCATCCATTTGAAAGCGGTTTCGATCTGACCCTTCGGTCCGAAAGGCTTTTGCAGCCGCTTGAATGGAAAAAGTCTCGGATGATCTTTGTGAATTCCATGAGTGATCTCTTCCACAAAGAGATTCCGAAAGATCATATCTCCAAAGTGTTCGATACGATGGAAAAGGCCGACTGGCACATCTATCAGGTGCTTACCAAGCGTAGCTCGCTTTTGCAAAAGTTCGTCAATGAGCGTTATCAGACTCGGAAGGCCCCCGCCCATATTTGGCTCGGCGTTTCGGTTGAGAATGACAAGTTCGTCTCTCGGATTACCCATCTCCAAAACGCAAATGTTAGCGTCCGCTTTTTGTCAATTGAGCCTCTCATCGGCCCGGTGGGTAAATTGAACCTCCAAAGCATTAACTGGGTCATAGTAGGTGGGGAGAGTGGCCCCGGTGCGCGGCCTATGGATCCGAAATGGGCAATTGAGATCCGTAACCAATGCGTCCAACTGAATGTGGCGTTCTTTTTCAAGCAATGGGGCGGCCGTACTCCTAAAGCACGTGGCCGATTACTTGAAGGTAGGGAGTGGAGCCAGTTTCCTAGAGAAGCGTTCACATCAACTCCTGAATATGAACCGGGGATTGGCGCGTGACAGGCGCTCATTTTAAGTTCGACGAGATTGGTTACTGGTCTGAGCTAAAGCTGGAGATAATAGGAAAATACGGCTCCGCGTATACGACGGCGTTCAAAAATACCAACCTGAAAAAATACTATATTGATGGCTTCAGCGGTGCCGGCGTTCACTTGTCGAAACAGACCGGGACACAAATTGAGGGCAGTCCGGCGCGAGCGCTGAAGGTCTCTCCACCATTTGATGGGTTTTATTTTATCGATGTAGACGCGAAAAAGACCGCATTCCTTCGGTCAAAATGGGGATCGAGAAGCGACGTTCATATTTACACAGGTGACTGCAACGACATTTTAAGAAAAGAAGTCTTACCGAAGATCAAATTCGAACGGTACGAGCGCGCTCTTTGTCTCCTCGATCCATATGGCTTGCAGCTTGATTGGGAAGTGATGCTGCAAGCCGGCCAATCTCGCGCTGTCGACATGTTTTTGAACTTCCCAGTCATGGACATGAACCGGAATGCCATTTGGAAAAAACCCGACAAGGTTCCGCAAGGCGGCGTTGAGCGAATGACCAAATTTTGGGGAGACGAATCCTGGAAACAGGCTGCCTACGCGAAAAGCCCTCAAGCTGGTCTCTTTGGCGCCTCCGAAATGGTGAAGCAAGGCAATGAGGAAATCGTCGCCGCGTTTAGGAAGAGACTGAAAAAGGTTGCCGGCTTCGGGTTTGTTGCGGAGCCCTTGCCCATGAGGAACAGCACGAACGCCGTGGTGTACTATCTATTTCTCGCATCGCCGAAATCCGTGGCAGAAAAAATCATCAACGGTATTTTCAGCAAGTATTGATAGAGAAGCCGCCTACCTGACGACTAAATACGCTCCAGAACTATGACCGGTATTTGACGGGTGGTGTTCTTCTGGTAGCCGACAAAGGCGGGCATCGCTTTGGCCTGGGCGTTGAACAGGCGGTCGCGCTCGGCGCCAGTGGTGATGACAGCCTTGGCCTGGAATTTTTCCTTGCCGAGCTCAATCGTCGGGGTCGGGTGAGCCTTGAGGTTGTGGTACCAGGAGGGATGCGTCGGCGCTCCGGCCTTCGACGCGATTATGACGATTCGATCGCCGTCCCTGGTGTACACCAGCGGAGTGGTCGTGGGACGGCCGCTCTTCGCGCCGGTCGTGGTCAGCAGAAGCAGGGGAGCGCCCACGAACGGGCCGCTGAGGACCTTGCCGCCGTTGGCGCGAAACTCCTCGATCAGTTTATCGTTGAATTCGCGCAGCGCTTTATCGTTGGATTCCGGCATAGGCGTGTTCTCCCTTTTCAGGAAAGTTGTGTCTGATCGTAAACCCGATCTGGCAGCTTATTCCTGATTTAAATCTCGGGCCATTTGTTGTTCCATGGGCGCGCTTGTTCGTAGGCGTAAGACGCTTGCAGGACGAGGTCTTCGCGGTAACGCTCCGCGACGATTTGCAATCCGCATGGCAGGCCAGAGTCGGTGAGTCCCGCGCGCACCGACGCACCGGGATGGCCGCTCAAGTTGAACGGATAGGTGAACACGACGGCGCCGAGCGCGTCCTTCAGCGGCTGGCCGTTGATCTCGGTGGGCATCGGACCCTTGGCGGGAAAGGCCTCGGTCGGAAGCACGGGACACAGCAGGAGGTCGAAGCGCTCGAACACGCGCTGGCACCAATCGTTGAACTCGCGGCGGCGCCGATACGCGGCGCCGTAATGCTTCCACGTGACGCGAGTCGCGCCTTCGGTGCCGGTGGCGAACGCGCGGCCGAAATTCTCGCGATCCTTGTCGAGCCATTCATGCAGCATCGCGTAGCCCTGCGTCGCGCCGACTTGCATCCAGACGCGGCCGGTGTCGGGGACGGGGTCATCGATGGTCGTCACGTCGTGGCCGAGGTCCTTGAACACGGCGGCAGCTTTTTCGATTTCGCGCATCACGTCGCGCTGCACGAGCTGGCCGAAGTCAGGGTGAAATGCGATGCGAAGTTTTTTGGGCAAGCGCTCGAGGATCGCATTGTAGGAAATTCCCGGATGCGGGACGGAGTCGGGATCGGCGGGGTGATAGCCGACGACCGCATCCATGAAAATCGCGGCGTCACGAACGGTACGCGTGATCGCTCCATGCACGGAGGTGTCGTTCCATTGTTGCATCCCGAGCGTCGGGCCGTGCGGAATCCTGCCCAATGACGGCTTCAGACCGTAGCATCCAGTGTAACAGGCCGGGATTCGCACCGAGCCTCCGCCGTCCGAGCCGGTCGCCAGCGGCACGACGCCGCCCGCGATTGCAGCCGAGCTGCCGCCCGACGAACCGCCGGGCGTGCGCTCAAGATTCCATGGATTGCGGGTGACGCCGAACAGCAGGTTCTTGGTGAAAGCGGTGTAGCCGAACTCGGGCGCGTTGGTTTTTCCAATAACGATGGCCCCCGCAGCCTTCAGCCGCGCCACTTGGATAGAATCCTTGTTCGGCATGTTGTCCTTGAACGGTTTCGAACCGTAGGTGGTGCGCAGACCGGCGGCGTCCTCGAGGTCTTTGACGCCGAGCGGCAACCCCGCCAGCGTGCCGACTTCCTCGTGTCGTTGCCGCGCGATCTTCTCGTCCAGCGCGCGCGCCTCGGCCATTGCGGCGTCGGCCCGCAGCGCGCAAAACGCATTGAGCTTCGGGTTGGTCTGTTCGATCCTCCTAACGGTCAGCTCCATCAATTCGCTGGGCTTGATTTCGCGCTTGCGAATCATCGCGGCGAGTTCGTGCGCTGGCTTCCAATACAGTTCGATCATGGCGGATACCTCCGAGGACGCTTCCTGCGGCGAAACTTACTACGACGAGGCTGGAGTTTCAAAACGAAACCGAATGAAGGCGGTCGGCAGGGGGGCGGTTTGACAGCCTAACGGACGTTAGATAGGGTTTTTGGCGAGTCAGTGCGAGGCGTTTCGAAAAATTCAGCCGCGCGCGCCAGCGCCAGGGTGGTTGACCTGCGACGGCCCATCGACACGCGCGAGCGCGTGCTGCAGGCGGCGCAGGCGCTGTTCGCCGAGCGCGGCTATCGCGGCACCAGCCTGCGAGACATCGCCAAGCGAATCGGGGTCAAGGCGCCGTCGCTGTTGCATCATTTTCCGTCCAAGCAGCAGCTCTACCTCGCGGTGCTGGACAAGATGTTCGAGAGCCTCGAGGATGCGGCCAACGCGATCGTCTGGAGGCACGAAAGCCGGCAGGAGCGGATGCGCCAGGCGATTGCGGACATTGTCGATTTTATCGCCAGCCACCCCGATTTCGTGCGAATCATGTGGAAAGAGATGGCCGACGAAAGCGGAACCGGGCGGCAAGTGCTCAAACGGCGCCTGCCGCCGCTGTTTTCCACCGCGGTCACTTTTATTTTCCGCGGCCAGCGCGACGGCGAATTCCGCACCAAAGTCGATCCGCTTCATTTCATGTGGGGGCTCAACGCGATCACGATTGGCTACTTCACGATCGCGGCGATGATCCGGCGGCTGTGGGACGTGAACCTGCTCGAGCCTGCGATGGTTGAGCGGCGCAAGCGCGAACTGACCGACATGGTCGAGCGCACGCTTTTCACTGTTGACAGCGCCGAGCGGTCCATCGAGTCAGTAGATTCGCGGGCGCGCGGCACGCGCCTGGAGATTGAATCGACGAAAACCCGAAGGAGAAAATCGCGCTTATGAAGCTGGGAACCTTTTATGAGCATCAGTTGCCGCGTCCATGGAAGGAGGGCTCGGAGCTGAAGCTCTTCCAGGATGCGCTCGATCAGGTCGAACTCGCGGACCGGCTCGGCATCGACCATATGTGGGAAGTGGAGCATCACTTCCTCGAGGAGTACGCGCATTCGTCGGCGCCCGAAATTTTCCTGGCCGCGGCGAGCCAGCGCACCAGGCAGATTCGGCTCGGTCACGGAATCGTGCTGCTGCCCCCGGGCTATAACCATCCGGCGCGCGTCGCGGAGCGGATCGCGACGCTCGATTTGGTCAGCGGCGGGCGGGTCGAGTTCGGCACCGGTGAATCGTCGGCGGAGCTGGAGCTGGGCGGCTTTTGCATCCCGCGCGCAGACAAGCGCGCGATGTGGCAGGAGTCGCTGGGTGCGATCGCGCGAATGTTTGTCGAGGTCCCGTTTCTTGGTCATGAGGGCAAGTACTTCAAGATGCCGGTGCGTAACGTGGTGCCCAAGCCCGTGCAGAAACCGCATCCGCCGCTGTGGGTCGCGTGCTCGCGGCGCGAGACGATTCATCTGGCGGCCAAGCTTGGAATCGGCGCGCTGACGTTCGCGTTCGTATCGCCGGAAGAGGCGCGGGAGTGGGTCACCGACTATTACACGACGCTCGAGAATGAATGCGAGCCGATCGGATACGCGGTCAATGCGAACATCGCGATCGTCACCGGCTTTATGTGCGACAACGACGCCGAGCGGGCGCGCAAGATGGGCGAAGAGGGGCTGAAGTTTTTTTCGTACGCGCTTGGCCATCATTATGCGTTTGGGCGGCACGAGCCGGGCAAGACGAACATCTGGAACAATTTCAAATCCAGCCCGATGAATATCCCGGGCATGGACGGGGCGAACTCATGCGTCGGATCGCCCGACCAGATTCGCACGCGGCTTGGCGAATTCGAGCAAGCCGGCGTTGACCAGGTCGTGTTCATCTCGCAGGCGGGCAACAACAAGCACGAGGACATCTGCTCGTCGCTCAGCCTGTTCGCCGAAAAGGTCATGCCCGAGTTCAAGGAGCGCGAGCAAACACGCGCCAGGCAGAAGGCCGAGCGGATGGCGCCGATCCTGGAGAAGGCGATGAAGCGCAAACCCGAGCCGAAAATTCCCAAGAGCGACGGACCCGTCGTGGTGCAGGCCGGGATGCTCGTGTAAGCGCGACGGCGCCGTCAATCTTTGACCGGCGCTGTCGGCGCCGGTCCGACGCGGGTGAACTTTACCGGGAATCCGCTGCAGTCATTCGGGTTGACGAGTTGTTCGCGGAAGTTACTCGCGTCACTGACGAGAATTCGCACCTTCACCCATCGCGCCTGCTGGAATCCATGCTCGGCGCATATCTGATCGGCAACCACGATGCCCGGCACGTGATGATCGAGAGTACCGCGCCACACGGCCTCGCCCGGCGGGATACTTTTGTTGCCGTCAACCAGGGTCGCGACGTAATTGCGGCCGCGTAACATCGGGTCCACACCGATAACCACTCGAAGCGGGCCGCCCGGATAGGTGGCCATCCAGTTTCCGTTCAGCAACCTCGCCACGTTCATCGGCGGCGGGGGCGGCTGCACGGGAGCGGGCGGAAGCATCGGCATCGATGGCCCCGCAGATTGTTGGAACGACTGCGAATTGCAGGAGGAGGTCACGCATGCGAG
>CABDYH010000022.1_pt1 | contig 18863 bp, 14 predicted proteins | sample 3131921 | NCBI WGS metagenome assembly CABDYH01 (sample SAMEA5534337, study PRJEB31848) | metagenome | biome: tundra; feature: field; material: soil | place: USA | collected 2013-05 | depth 0.45 m
CCCCGGAATGTCACTGATCGATACGATTCTTGGACGCCGGCTTGCCTCCAGCGAGGCGGGCCAGCAACGCATCGGAACCGCCGCCGGCGTGCCGACCTTCGGTCTCGATGCGCTCAGTTCCGCCGCATATGGCCCCGAGGCGGCGCTGACCGTGCTGCTGCCGCTCGGTGCTGCGGGACTGACGTTCATCCTTCCGATCACCGTGGCGATCGCCATTCTGCTCGCCATCATCTACGTCAGTTACCGGCAGACCATCGCGGCGTATCCGAACGGCGGTGGCTCCTATACGGTCGCGCGCGAAAACCTCGGCACGAACGCCAGTCTTCTGGCCGCGGCCGCCCTGATGACGGACTACGTGCTGAATGTCGCGGTCGGGATCTCGGCCGGCATCGGCGCGTTGATCTCGGCCGTACCGGCCCTTCAGCCTTACACGCTCATGCTATGCCTCGTCATTCTGATTCTGCTGACCTTCGTGAATATGCGCGGCATCGGCGAGGCGGGCACGCTGTTCATGCTGCCGACCTGCGCCTTCATTCTGAGTCTCGGCGCGATTGTGTTCTGGGGTATCTTTGCAACGATTTCCTCGGGCGGGCATCCGCACCCCGTGGTTTCCCCGGCGCATCTCGCCAAAGCCACCGAAGCCGTGGGCGCGTGGGTGCTGTTACGCGCGTTCGCCAGCGGCTGCACCGCAATGACGGGCGTCGAGGCGGTCAGCAACGGCGTTCAGGCGTTTCGCGAGCCCGTAGTGCCGGCCGCGCGCCGCACTCTCACGATCATCATTGTCATACTGATGGTGCTGCTGCTCGGCATCGCCTATCTCGCGCATGCCTACCACATCGGCGCGACCCAACCGGGGACCTCACAGTACCAGAGCGTTCTATCTCAATTGATCGCCGCGGTCGCCGGCCGGGGAATCTTTTACTGGGTAAGCATCGTTTCGATTCTGCTGGTGCTGTGCCTGTCGGCGAATACTTCATTTGCCGACTTCCCGAGACTTTGCCGCGCGGTGGCCGAGGACGGCTATCTGCCTCGCTCGTTCGGCAACCAGGGGCGGCGGCTAGTCTACTCGGAGGGCATCTGGCTCCTGGCGATCCTATCCGGAGTCCTGCTGCTGGTGTTTGACGGTGTCACCGACCGGCTGATTCCGCTGTTCGCAGTCGGAGCCTTTCTGGCCTTCACCCTGTCGCAGAGCGGGATGGTCGCGCATTGGTGGAAGAAGCAGGAGCGCGGCGCGCGCGCCAGCATGGCGGTGAACGGGCTGGGCGCAACTGCCACTGCCGTGACGGTAGTGGTCGTGGCTGTCGTCAAGTTTATGGCCGGCGCCTGGATGGTGGTGCTGCTGGTGCCGTCGCTGGTTGTCCTGATGCTCGCGGTCGGCCGCCATTATCGAAGAATCGACCGAGAAACTGCGGCGCCCGGCAATCTGAAACTCGATAATTTGCAAGAACCCATAGTGATAGTGCCGATCATCGAGTGGAGTACGATCGCAAAGAATGCCTTGCGGTTCGCGATGACGCTGTCGCGCGAGGTCGAAGTGCTGCATATCGAAAGCGAAGACAGTACCAACTCGCTCAAGCGGGTTTGGCCGTCGCGCGTGGAAGAGCCGGCGCGTGAGGCGAAGCAGACCGTCCCGCGGCTGACGGTGCTCAAGTCACCGTTTCGATTCGTGGTGCAGCCGATCATCGATCATGTCCTGGAGATCGAGCGTAAGAACCCGGATCGCACCATCGCGGTGCTGCTCCCGGAGCTCGTCGAACGGCAATGGTACCAATATTTTCTTCACAACCAGCGCGCCCGGATTCTCGCGGCTCGTCTGCTGACGCAGGGGACGCACCGAATCGTGATCGTCAATGTGCCCTGGTATCTGCGTTAACGACGGTCAAGGCGGGTTGCCGGGCCAAGGAAACGCGGACCGGCGAGCTTACCAATTGAAGTGGGCGAACGACCCTCGAACGCAGCTTCATCCGGCTCAAGCATTCGAGGACCGCGCTTCTCAAGCCGCGCCAGCGCGAACGTTGCCTAGTGCAATTCCGAAGAGAAAGAGTCGAGTTGCTGACTGCCTGCCCGGAAGGAGGAGATTCGAACCCGAAGCACTCGCCGGTTGTTAGGCATCACACAATTCCTCGCATCGGCCTTGGCGAACGAAGCGAACCGGAGAGATCCGAAGAAGAGCCGAATTCCAGGCGAACAGATTCTCTCCAGCACGGATGTTTTTTTTCGGGCCGAATAGTGCGCCAAGCTCGGGCCGAATTTCGCCCATAGAAGCCTGAAGGGTCTCGGGAGTTCGAATCCCCCTCTCTCCGCCAGCGAGTCCCCGGGTCTGCGGATTCTCTGCTCGAATCAGCCAAATAGCGCGCGATTGCGGCGTCATTTGCAGGTTTGGCGGCACCGGAGAAAACCACTTTCGGGCCGTTTGCGGGCACGACGCGGCCAAAGTCTCTGTTAGCAAGTGAGGCGGTTCCATCCGTGGCGGAAGCGCGACACGCTCGATTCCGGACGACTCGTCTTTGCCATCATGTGCGGAAGTGATCGAACGTAAGCGGACTACGCGATTCCCACGGCTTGTTCTTGCGCGGTCCAAAGGAGAGGAAGTTCGATCCGTTCGGCCAAGGCCTCGGCGGTGAGCTCGGGCGGTCAGATCGCGAACCTCGCGATCCACCGACGGCCGCCCGGATCTAGAACGCCAACGCCAAAACAGGCGGAATCCCTGACGGTGCCACTGGATCACAGTTGCCGGCTTGACCGACACCATCGCCTCCAGACAGCCCGGCCAAAGTCGGTAGAGCAAGACCCGGAGCAAGCGGTCGAAAGTAAACAGCCGGAGCCGACCCGACCGCTGGAGGCGAAGAACGTGCAGCTGATGACGCAGCGCGAGGTTCTCTAGCTCCACTACCGCTCGACTACGGAATCGGCGGGCAACAATCGAGATGACGGATCGCGCTAGCTTATGCATGCCGCCGACACTACGGCGGCCCTTCCCAGAACTCTAGACTTTTCGCTGCTTTCGGAGTTTTCAGCAGGCACAGGCTGAGCACAGCAGCCGTATCGGCGAAGTCGCGCAGATGCGGCGGAGGCGAGATCAGAGAAGCCGCTTGTCGTCAATCATATTCTTGCTATCGCCCGTGATACCCTCAGCCAGCCGCGCGCTGAGGCTAGGAATATCGGGACGTATCGGAGGGCGGCCAAATGCCCAGAGACTTAAGCTTCTTTCAGTTGAGCGTGCACTTTAGGCAATACGTGGCTGCCATAAAACTCGATCACGGCTTGCTGGTCTGCTTGGCCGGAGTGGACATTCACGATAGTTGCGCCGCTGGTGAATAGCTCCATCAACGCCTTAACATGGACATCCGGATCAGTACTTATAGGCCATTTGCCGTAAACTTTTTCGAGAGGCAGTTCGGTAGTAGCTCGATCCTGAATCGCCTGCGGATCCCGAATGTTGAAGTAGCTCTTGAAGGCCTTGGGTAAGAACCGCCAGAGCTCTGCCGAAGCCTCCGCATCCTTCTTGTCGCCCACGACCACAAAGGCCTCGACCAGCACCGGCATTTGTTTCGGATCTTTGCCGGCCGCCTTCGCGCCTTTCTCGAATTCCGCTTTATGCTGCTTCCAGGTGTCGGGATCTGTGATGAGTCCATCGCCATATTGGCCCGAGCGATACATCGCCTTCGGTCCGACATTCGCTGCCATCAGCAAAGGCACATCTCCAACGGGCGGATCGTAAAGCTTCGCGTTAACGTTAAAGTACTTTCCGCTATGAACTACCTGCTCACCAGTCCACATCTTCCGGATGATTTCCGATGCTTCCACGAGCCGTTCGGAACGTTCGGGCCACTTTGGCCAGGAGCCGATCGCGGCTTGCTCGTTCAACGCCTCCCCCGAGCCGATGCCCAGAAATATTCGCCCCGGGTACAGCAGGTTCAACGAGGCAAAGGCCTCGGCAACGACTGCGGGGTTGTAGCGGAAAGTCGGACAAGTCACTGTCGGCCCGATCCACACGCGCTTCGTGCGTTCAGCGAGGGCGGCCATCGTTACCCAAGCCTGTCCGGCGTGACGTTCGTTCGCTTGCCAGGGCTGCAGATGATCGCTGGTGGCGAGCAAGTCGAATCCGGCCTCCTCGGCAGCCACGCCTAACTTCACGAGCTCTGGAACAGGAAATTGCTCATGGGCCAGCATGAAGCCGACCATCGGTTTGGTTATCGGAGGAGTGCTGCTGCCTTGAGGACCGGAAGTCGGAGTCGATTGAGTTGACATTTTTGACGCCATTACCGGGAGCGCCGACGCCAAGGCTGAGGCGCCGACGAGCAAGCCCGCTGACTTCAGCAAAGTGCGCCGAGTTAATTCAGTCAAACTGATCTTCGATGAATTCATTTTGATCGTTATACGGCGAGCAATCGATGTGCCAGTGGCCGCGGAGCCGGATCGCCTCCTACCGGCTCTTGCCGTACAGCGTTGACGGTTTGTCGAAGGCAAGTGCACCAAGTTCTACGCGCCGGTGATGGGACGGCCGAGCCTCGCGCCCGGTCGGTACTTCCGGTTGCTGCTGGTCGGCTACTTTGAAGGGATCGACTCGGAGATAGGGAAGGATCTTGGGACAGACACCAAGGCGCTGAAGGCTCGGTTGACAGCCATTGTTGATAGGCGGAACAAGATCGCGCACGAAGCTGATATGGACCCAACTTTTACCTCTCGGCCAAGGATGCTTGTAGCCCGACTCCGCCCTGTAGCGCAAGGGTTCGGACTTTTCCGTCGGTTTTGGCTGGAGCTGAACCATGAAAGCGGAGGGTCCATCATTTGGGCCGCGCTGAAGCCCTGATCCGGCCCATCTCAGCAAGCCCAATGCAATTAGGATCAGACTAATTGTCGTCGCCGACCAAAATCCCCGCCGCTAGGTAATTAAGCTGTCGTCCCGTAGGTCGAGGCGAGAGTTAACCGGAATCCCGGAATTAAGACTAATTTCCGGGCCGGAGGCTATTGCGCCGACCTTTTCAATTTGCGCCTATCCGGCTCGGCCAAGCGGAGGGGACGGCACCGACAAAGCAGCCGGCTGGCTGCAACCTCCCGAGGTCCGAAACCGCTCCACAGCTATCGTCCATCGGTCGATTTTGCACAATTATGATTGTCTCGACGCAGCGGATGATCACTTCGCAGCCCGCAGAATTAGCTAGCGGAATCAATGGCTATTACGTTACTTGGAGTCGACTTTGATCTGGAAGATCCTTATGATCGCGGAGAAGAAATTCCGCCGCCTCAACTCGCCCGAGCTACTCGGGGGAGTTCACGACGGACAACTATTCGAAAACGGAATGCCAGTGCAGGAAACTAACCCGAAGCGCCGCGCCGCCTGATCTCCATTTACACACCTATTGCGGTGACCTCCGCTACAGAAGTGTTTTCTGCCAGAATCAACAATTCGCAGTGGTGATTTTAGTCTCCGGTCACCACCGCGAGTTCGCGACCAACTGAGCCCGACTACCCGCCAAATGAATACGTCAAGTTGCGCTACACCAACTTCGGGACGCGGGCCGGCATAGGGTAGAAGCTGGAAGCCATCATGCGCAACAAGCAAACGATCGCTCTTGGTCTCGGGGTGACGCTGTTCGCCTATCTCATCTACGAAACCGGGCCTACGAGTCTCGCCGCAAACCTGGAACTGATAGGACCGAAACTATTCTTCATCGTTGCGCTCGAACGGATCGCCGACCTGTTCAACACCGTCGGATGGTGGTTCACGTTCGCGCCGAATCTCCGTCGCGGCACGCTCGGCACTCTGTACCTGGTGCGGCTAGCCGGGACTGCACTGAACGAGGTGGTGCCTGCCGCCTCGATCGGCGGCGAGCCGGCGAAGGTGATGCTTCTGCGGCCGTATCTGCCGGCGACCGCGGCGACCGCGAGCGTTCTGACCGCGCTGGTGTCATTCACGTTTGCCAAGGCGATTTTCATCGCAGCCGGGATGCTGATCACGTGGCATCGGCTGAGGCTACCGTATGGACTCTCGACCGCGCTGCTCGCCGGATTCATGCTTACGCTGGGAGGCCTTATCGTATTCCTGACGCTGCAGCTTCGCGGATTCGCGCGAGTGACCGGACGGTTCGGACGACGCATTGGCCTTCCTGAAAACTGGATGGCCGAAATCGATGGCGCGTCAAGCGCCGTCGATGAGCACGTCGCGGACTTCTACCGGTCGCGGCCAGGTGACCTCGCGCGATCGATCGCCGCGCATCTGTTCGCATTCTCGTTCGGCGTACTGCAGGTATCGCTTTTGCTCGCATGGCTCAGCTTGCCGAATGACTGGCAAACCAGTCTGGCGATCGAGGCATTCTCGGGGCTGGTCGGTTTCATAATTTTTGTCGTGCCTGGCTCGGTCGGCGTTCAGGAAGCAAGCAAAGTCTTGATCTTCACCGCGCTGGGGGCTTTCGGCTTCGGACGGGATGAGCGTGGGACTCGCGTTTCGTCTGAACGAGATCGTCAGTTCCGCCATCGGTTTGGCGGTATTCGGCCTACTTCAAAGACGGGCGTTTCCACAACTGGAATAAGCGAGGTCAAATTTGCGGCGCCAATTAGCTAGTAAACACTCATAAGTGAAGGGACAGATGTAGTACTTGAGAAAGTTAGCCACGACTTTCGAGTATGTATCCGAGAATTTGAACACTGGGGTCCAAAAGTTCGGACATGTCTTGGCCGAGTTAGAAATTCGGCTTGGCCCTTACGTCCGTTTGCCTCACGAGAAGGGCCTACGGACGCTTCGCCATTGTGGGCATCGCACTTGCACACGAAGGAGGACAATCCGAGTACCGGATACTCCGAGGAAAATGATGTGACTTTCCAGCACCACGAGCGGGTAATTATTATCGGAGCGGGGCCTGCGGGTCTTACCGCTGGCTATGAACTTGCGAACAATAGCTACAAGGTTCAGGTCTTGGAAGCTGATCCGAGCTATGTCGGGGGAATCGCAAGGACGGTACGATACAAGGGGCCCGTTCGCCGGCCACAAATACCGTCGCAAACGGAGGGATCTTCGGGTCAATCGAATCACCGCGGCGGCAGTCGCGAAAAAGCTTGGCATCGATCAGGTCGAGGCAGAGGTGATGCCCGATCAGAAAGCGTCGGTGGTGAAGCGATTGCAATCGGAAGGACGCATCGTCGCGATGGCCGGCGACGGTATCAACGACGCACCCGCGCTGGCGCAGGCGCAGGTCGGCATCGCGATGGGGACCGGCGCCGACGTCGCGATGGAGAGCGCGGGCGTGACGCTGGTCAAGGGCGATCTGCGCGGCATCGCCAAGGCGCGGCGCTTAAGCCGGGCGACGATGCGAAACATCCGGCAGAATCTGTTCTTTGCGTTTTTCTACAACGTGCTCGGAATACCGATCGCCGCGGGCGTTCTCTATCCCGCGTTCGGCCTGCTGCTCAGTCCAATTATCGCCAGCGCCGCGATGAGTCTGAGCTCGGTGTCGGTAATCACCAACGCGCTGAGGCTTGGAAAGGTGAGGCTCTGAAGAAAGCGAAGCATACATGCAGGCATTGCTACCCGCACAGTGTGCAGCCGATACGCCATTTCGACCGTGATTCTGCGGTCCGAAGGCGATCACGTAAACGGGGGAATTAAATTCCCCCTGGGCGCAGGGGCAAACGCAGACATACGAAGCCCACACTGGCGCCCGGCGTCTTCATCCCCTCGCGCTCGTACAGTTTCTTGAGCCTGGCGATCGCCGCAGACCTGTCCGGACCCTCGTACTTGTTGCCGCGATAACCGCCGTGCAGCGCAGCCCATGCCGCGCCCATCAGATGGTGGTCGAGCTTGCCGTCGGTCTCGGTCGGGAGATGGTCTCCGTCGAGCTTCCCTAGATGGGCCTCCGATGCGTCAGTCCTCCTTCGCGGCCCGCCATCGGGTTAGCCTCTCCGAGGAACACGAGTGGGTCGACCGCAGTACCATCGAAGCGCACCTCGAAGTGGAGATGGGCACCGAAAGCACGGCCGGTCGACCCGACGGTTCCCACGCACCGCACCGGGTCGACCCGGTGTTCCTCCGCCACATCCACTTTCTCGAGGTGAGCATAAACCGTGGCGAGGCTGCCACCGTGGTCGACGACGATCACATTGCCGTAGCTTCCTAACTCGCCCGCGAGGAGAACTACACCGCGCAGAGCCGGATGGACGGGTGAACCGGCCGGTAGGGCAATGTCGATGCCCTCGTGCATACGCCCGTGCCGTATCCCGAACCGACTGGTGATCCGCCCTAGGACCGGCCATTCGAGCCGCGGGACTGCGGCAATCGCAGACTCGCCCTCGACCCGGCGCGCGCTTATCAACGACCAGATCTCGAAGCTCGCTTGGCGGGTTGCATCTGCTTCCCCCGCAAACGAGCGCCAACGACCTCGTAACTGAGCCGCCAGCCGCTTCATCTCGCGGCCGCCTTCCAGCGCATACGCCAGGCAAAGGCGCGATACGACCACACGGCCACGGTCTCGCGCGCATACTGCCGTGCGTCCCAGAGGAGCAAATGGAACTTCGCCCGAGCGCCGCGCGTCGGAGCGCGACGCGCAGGGCACGGCAGTGCTTCGATTCCATGCCGGCGGGACTCCTCCACGATGCGGAAGAGGTGGAACGGGGAGCTGACCGCGAGAATTCTGCGCCACTTCCCTCCACCAATCCCAACGATCGACGTGAGCGTGGCCCGTGTCGTCACGCCGGCCTCGTCGAGTACGACGGCAGATGGCGGAACGCCATGTGCAACCATCAGATCGGCCATGACTCGCGGTTCCGAGGCCCCGCTGCTCGTTCCACCGGAGCAGACGACGACGGGCGCGAGCCGTTGTTCGTACAGCTCGACGCCGCGCATCGTGCGCAGTCGCAGCGTCGCACTTGGTGCGGATTCCCAAACGGAGGCGCCGAACACGACGATGGCGTCGGCCTGTTCGAGGCGTTGGGCCCTGGCGGTTCGCCAAATGCGCAGGAGTGTCACGACACCGATGCCGGAGAGCGCCAGTGCGAAAAACGCCAGGTAACTCAAGAGTCGTCTCATGTCAGTGCTTCACCGCACGAGCCGCCACGAAATACCCGGTCACATTCGCCGTCCTGCTGCTAGCTAGGCGCTCGAATCTTCCGAGAAGGCGAAGATAAAATCGACCAAGACTACGGACCTGGATTATGTCGAGCAGGCGTGCGACCGCCACCGCCAGCACGCGAGGCGAATGAAGCACGGTCGTCTCGTTGACGACGTCGAAGCCGGTCTCGGCAAGCAGCCGCCGCAGGCCATGCGCATCGCACGAAACGCCTGTGAAGTAAGGCAGCGCGCCGAGCCGCAGGAGCGACGCTTGAATCATAGAGCGGAGCGCAACGACCGGGTTACGCGTGTTGTCCATGGTGATCACCAGGGCCCCTCCAGGCCGCAGCACGCGATTGAACTCGGCGAGCGCGTCTTCGATCTCGCTCTCCCGACTGAGATGGTCGAGCGTCGATATCGACATGACGAAGTCGAACGATCTGCTCTTGAACGGAAGTTCCCGCACGTCGGCGACGATTCCCGTCACTCGAGAATGGCATACGACCGCACGGGCGACTGCGGTACTCGAGAGGTCGATCCCGATCATCGAGACTGCGCCCTGCAGCGGGCAAAGCCCCTCACCTACGGCTTCGTCGAAGAGATCGGTCTTGAGTGTGCGTCCGATCGGAGCCTGCGGCAACCAGCGGGTCACCAGTTCGCGGTTGACCTGATCGCTATGCTGCCGCCAGAGACGCGCGCTCCGGTCGTCGGACCAAACCGCGAGGACGCGATTCCAGTACTCAGCCTGTAGTGCGGTGGTGCGTCCTATCGGTAGCGATCTCATCCCCACTGGCCTCCTTTTTGACGACCGCTCGGAGGAACTTGCCCTCGCTCGTTTTTGCTATCTCTTCGGTGAACTGAACCGTCAGCGTTGTTCTCGGGCCGAGGGTTTCAGCGGCTTTAGCAGCGAATTGGCCGCGCAGCTCCTCGCGGTCGGCAGATGCGAACGGCACTATGTGCCACACTAGCTTGTCTGGCGCGAGCTGCTCGATCTGGGCCTGCAGCGTGCGCCGCAGTTCCGCCCGGAACAGTCCTTCGAGCATCAGGGAAGAGTACGCTCGACCGTCCGGCAGGTAGATCATCTCCGACCGCCGTCCCTCGAGGCTCTCCAGCAACGGGAGCGAGCGGCCGCACGGACACGGCTGCTTGGCGAGAACCCCACGGTCGCCGATGCGGTAGTTGAGGAGGACCGTGGCGCGATTGTCGAGAGCCGAAATGACGATCTCGCCAGGCTCCCCTGGCGGGAGCGTGCGCCCCTCAGCGTCCACGACGCGGACCGCACAGAGGTCGACGTTGAGGTGAAAACCTTCGCGTCGTTCGCACTGAAATCCGATCGTGCCGGCCTCCATCGCGCCGTAGACGGAGTAGAGTTTGCATCCCAGCTCGTCGGCGAGTTCTCGCGCCGACTCAGACACCATGTCGCCGAGGTAAACCCAGAGTCTGGGCATGGGGATGCGGGTGCCGCGGTCGACGAGGTGCCGAAAGAACTGCTCGGCGTACGAGCCGAAGGAATAGACGACGCGCGGCTTGATCGCGCGAATCTGCGCGGCGGCCACCTCAAAGGGCGCGGTTGGCGACAGGTTGTGGTAGTGGAGCGGACGACGCGGAATCAGCGAACGCTCGCCTCCGATTGCGCGCATGGTGCGGCTGGAGAAGCCCGCGGACAGAATTTGGAGTCGCTGGTGTGCCTCGCTGTCTACGAGCAGAAGGCGCGAGGTCAGCGTGCGGGTTCGTTCCGTAGTCATGAACTCCCGCAACATCGTTGCGGTCCAGCGCTCGTCGGCGAGTCGCGTGATGACGATTCGGTCGCGTTCGCCTCGCGCGAAGCGGCGCATGAGAGACGCGTGATCCCAGCAGATACGCTTCCGGATGCCCGTCGTCGATCCGCTCGTGTTGAAGACCTCGCGGCCCTCGTGCCGGTATTGCTCCGCGGTGAAGTCATCCGGATTTGCCGCCAGCATCGAGCCGTCGATCAGCGGCAGCCGCTCAAGGTCTCGTGCACTGACGAAGTCTTGAGGCGCAAGGCCTTGATCGCGGAGCGTCCTCCGGTAGAAGGGCACGTTTTTGTAAGCGAACTCCACCACCGCCCGCACGCGGCGTCGCTGTATCCGCTCGATGCGTTCGAGGGGCCACCACGGCACCCTGCGCTCGAGCTGGCTCGCCGCTAAGAGGTAAGCCGTCTTACGGGCGCGCACGAACACGCCGTGGGGCAGCGATGATGGGGCGCGGGTCAGCATGAGGACCGGAATATTATTATTGAGGGCCCACCGTGTATACCTTTTCCATCGTTGCCGGGGCGATTCGCGATGGCGCATACGCAGCCGAAATCAACTTACCGGGGCAGAGGTTCGTGCCGCGCCCTTGCCGATGACTTGCGCAATGCTCTGCTGCCGCGATCCTGACACGGGTCTGGTCGTCAATGCCGTATCTGGCCAGACCGGGAATTGCCGCCCCGCAGCCATCGGGTCTGCCACCAGTGTGCGGTGACCGCGAGAGCGACCCGATGCGCCTCCGCATGATGCCACGGAGTGTGCGATTCGCGCTTCGCGCGAGCCAGTGCGAGGAGGGCGCGGCCATCCCACAGCTCGCTCCGGAGGAACTCCTGATCATTCAGCTCGTTCCAGAACCACTCCCCAAGCCCGCCAGCGAGCCAGTGCGCTATTGGCGCGTTGTAGCCGAGCTTGTGGCGGCGCAATCGAACCGGCTCGGGCAACACGCCGCGCATCGCTTCTCTCAGCAGCCGCTTGGCGTATCCGTCGCCGGCCTTGCTCTCGTCCGGCACGGAGAAACCGTAACACACCACGCGCCAGTCGAGCAGCGGCATCCGGACCTCGACGCCGTGTCCCATCGAGTGCACATCGAAATTGCGGAGGATCCTCGGCAGCGAATGGCGGTGAAAGCTCCGGTAGAGCGCACCAGTCAATGGTCCGAGAGCGTCGATCGCCTGCTCCTCTTCGCGGGCCGCCTCGTTGGGCGCGGTGGCCGGATCGTAGGAGTATCGCCGCAGCATGTCCGCGAGCCTCTGCTGGCGCTGCCGCGCAACGGGCAGCCGTCGGGCGACGGGTCGAACACCCGGGATCGTCAGGGCGGCGAGCAGTGCCTTGTTCACCGGTCGATCCGGCTGCCCGGGGTCGTGCATCTGGTGCAGTGTGTTGATCAGATCCAGCGTCCGGCAGGGCGCAGCCACGAGGCCACGGCTCCGCATGAGCGCAAGCATGATGTGAATCCCATAGCCGCCGAGCAGTTCGTCGCCTCCGTGTCCGTCCAGCGAGACCACGATGCCCTCGCGGCGCATCTCGCGGTAGAGCGCCCACGCCGCTACCCCGAACAGCCCGCCGATCTCTTCAAATTGGTAGAGATAGGCGTCCAGGTGGGAGCGAAGATCATCGCCCGAGAACTGCCGGACGACCGGTATTGCACCCGCTCGTTCGGCGGCAAGGGTGGCATGTATGGTCTCGTCCTGCGCAGTCCCCGAGAACCCGGCGATGAACGCCCGTTGCCACTCCGGGGCCTGCCGCTCAGCGCCGCGGCTTCGTTGCTGGACCGCCGCGAGCGAGCACAGCACCGACGACGAGTCCAGGCCGCCGCTCAAGGACGTGGCGATGGGGACGTCGGAACGCAGGCGGAGCCGGCAAGCGTCGAAAAGCAGCTCGCGGAACTCCTCAGCCTGCGTGGCAAGATCCGGCGGCACCGCGACCAGATGGTCAAGCGTGTTCCACCAGCGCCATCGTCGCGTTCCTTCGGGCGTCACCTCTAGACAGTGACCTGGCTCGAGGGCCTCGATCCCGCGGAGCAGGACGCGCTCGCTGAAGTTGTCGGCCAGGCGCGCCTCGAGCGCCTGCGAGTCGGCGACTGGTTCGAACCCATCCAGGTGCAGAAATGCCTTGAGCTCGGATGCGAACGCGAACCGCCGACCGCCGAGTAGCATGTACAACGGTTTCACGCCGAAGCGATCGCGCGAGACAAACAGGCTGCGGCGGCGGCGGTCCCAGATCGCGAAGCTCCACATCCCATTGAAGCGCAGCAGGCAGTCGGGTCCCCACCGTTCGAACGCGGCGAGGATGACTTCGGTGTCGGTGTCGCTGCGAAACCGAAAGCCCTCCCGCGCTAGCTCGGCACGTAGCTCGAGGAAGTTGTATAACTCGCCGTTGTACGTGATCTCGTAGCGGCCACTTAGGGACCGCATCGGTTGGTCGCCTGCAGCGCTCAGGTCCAGTATCGCGAGCCGGCGATGCGCGAGGGCCAGACGACCTTCGTCGCCGATGAGCACCCCTTCTCCGTCAGGGCCGCGATGCGCCAAGGCGCCGATGAACCGTTCGACGGTACTGCGCTCGACCTTCTGACCATCTAGCTGCCAGATTCCCGCGATCCCGCACATTGCTCAGATCCATTTGGTTCCGCGCGCCGCACCTACTCAGTCGACGGACGATGCGCACGCGGGCGTCCTGCATTCCAGCGCTATCATCCGGGCCCGGAAGGCACAAGCGTCAAGCAAGGCGGCCGTAAGCGCGTCTGTGAGGTCACTATTTCGACGAGGGATTTCGACGATCTTTTCCGCTCAGCCTCGGGCTCTGGTTCAGTCCATCTAGGACTTTCACGTCGGTAACACCGCGAGGTGCAAAAGGCGACTGGTTGGCGGAGAGAGGGGGATTCGAACCCCGAGACCCTTTTGGATTCGATGAGCTGAATTCGGCCCGAGTTTGGCGCACTATTCGGCCAGACAAAAAAGCATCCGCGCTGGAGGAATTTGTTCGCCTGGGATTCGGCTCTGCTTCGTCTCTCTCCGGTTCTCTTCCTTCGCTAGGCTGCTGCGCTGAATTTGGTGACGTCGCACGTCAGAGGAAGGTTTGGAGTTCGAATCTCTCCCTCCTGGGCGGGAAGTCAGTCAACTCAATCTATCTCTCTGCAATTGCACGAGACGATGTTCGCGACGGCGTCGCCGGAGGCTTTGTATTCGGGGCGGTCTCGCACGTTCGAGGCAGATGAAGGTGCATTCGAGGGTTGTTCGATACAGCGCAAGGGCCCGATCGATCTTTAGGACGCCCGGTGGCGGTCACCTCCGATCCACGGCACCGATAGTCGGCACTCATCTGTTCACCTTCTGCGGGTAATCTTCTTGTTTCTGCGAGCGCTTGTTGCGCAGAGAGCTCACCACCCCGCCGACGAAGGGATGCGAAGACACCGGAGATTTGGGTCCTGATTCTTGCGATATGCCAGATTCCTGTTAATACCTTGGACCTCGATCTCTCTAGAAGGATTTCGCGACTGGCCGGAATAACAACGTGAAGAGGGCAAGATCGCTGTGCGTATTTTTCTGCATCATCGCGATTAGCGGCTGTCATTGCGAAGATTCGAAGACCTCGAGCGCTCCAACCTCGCGAGCGTTCGGATACGTTGCCAACGGGATCACTCCGGGCCGGGTGTCCGAATTCGCGATCGACTCGGCGACGGGAGTGTGGACGCAAATTTCAGGCTCGCCTTTTGTCGAGGGTGCGTCGGAGCCTCATAGCATCGCCGCCGCACCGTCGAACAAGTTCCTTTACGTGGTGAACAGAGGCGATTCGGACGTGTCGGTGCTCAGCATCGATTCCGCGACGGGGTCGATTGCGGCGGTTGGCGCGCCAATCCGCGCTCCAGTTAATGCGTTGAATCTCGCGATACATCCTGCGGGGAACTTTCTCTACGTGACCAACGTCCTCCAGCCCGGAACCGTGTCGGCGTTCAGCATCGATCGCACAAACGGAACGCTGTCGCCGGTGCCGGGCTCTCCGTTCAACGCGGGCGCCGGCATCTCAGACTCTCTGGCGATTACTCCTTCGGGAAAATTTCTCTACGTGACCAACAGTCCGCCGAGCATCATCTCAGGGTATGCAATCTCTTCGGGAACAGGTGCGCTCACGCCGATTGCTGGCTCGCCGTTCGCGGCGGGAATGGGCGCCAAGGGAATCGCGGTGAGTCCGGGCGGCAGATTTTTGTACGTCAGTGATTCGTACGGCGGCACCATACTCGCCTACGCGATCGACGAGGCCAGCGGCGCACTCGCCACGGTCGCCAGATCGCCGTTTCCTGCCGGGAGTCATCCGACGGCGCTAGCGATCGACCCGGACGGCAAATTTCTCTATGCGATCAACGAAGCCACGCTCGGCACTATCTCGGCTTTCAGGATCGATCAGAATAGCGGTGCACTTGCGCCCGTTACCGGGTCGCCCTTTTTGACCGGCCCAGCCGCAAGCGCGATCGTGATCGATCCGTCGGGGAGGTTTCTATCCGCCACTCTGCAACTAGAAGACAATGGGAAGCTTGCGTCGTTTAGAATCGATCCGGCTACCGGAGCATTGAAGGCGATTGACGGTTCACCATTCGACGCGGGACCATATCCGACCGCAGTGACGATCGTGCAATCGAAGTGAGAAGAGCGTTGCGCATGACCGAAAGACTACCGATGATTAGAAATACTTTGGCGCTCCTCCTCGCGAGCGCCGTCGTATTCGGATGTCATCACACTGAGACCTCCCACGACGCGAATGCGCCTGGAGGTGCGGCGGCGCATGAATTCAAGATGCCGGCGCCATCGACCTACGCGCGCGAGTTCTTGTTCGCCTTGAACCCGACAACGGTATCGGCTTTCGTCATCGATTCGAACAGCGGAGCGCTGACGTTGACTACAAGGACTCCGCTCACGCTGAATGAGCAACAACCGACCAGCATCGCGATCAACCCGTCGGGAAGGCAATTGTTCGTCACCAGTTACGGCTCGTCGGGCGCCAGCATTTTCGCATTCGCGATAGCCCTTTCGAACGGAGCGCTGACTCCGGTGAGCGGTTCCCCCTTCCAAATCGCGGCGCATGCCATTGCGAGCGTGGTTGCTCCGTCGGGCAAATTTCTTTACTTCGCGAGCGAAGATGAGGGTGCCGTCACAAGCTCGGTTTCGGGATTCAGCATCGATCCTGACAGCGGAGCACTTCGCCCGGTAGCGGGCTCGCCATTTGCAGCCGGGACCTGCGCCCGCGACATCACGATCGATCCTTCAAGCCGCTTCCTTTATATGGCGGGCTGCGCGATCGTGCAGGATCGCGGTTCGATTTCGGTGCTCGTCGGTTACACGATCAACAGAAATGCTTCAATGGGGCCGCGCTCACGTGAGCGCGGAAATCCCCTCTCCGCCAACCAGTAGCCGGGTTCGCCAGAGACGACCACCATGCATTCAGAGCGCGACGTGCGATGTACTCGAAAGTATGCAACAGCATCGGCATATCCTCTTCGAGCCAAGTGCCACCGGAGAATTAAACAGCCTTCGGCGTCGGCCTTTCCTCGACTGCTAGCCATGACGTAGGAGCTGTTGAGCGGTCGCGGCTACGGTTCGCTCGATTTCAGGAGCGGGCAGCCGCCAGCCGTTCTGCACGAAGCGTGCATCATCAACATCATCAACATGTCCGGATCTAACTTTCGCTAAGAACAGCCCGTCATAGGAGAGCCCGCCGCATGTCGGCGAGCAGCTTGCCGAGGAAGGTGATGAACCGTGCCGCTGCGGCGCCATCGATCACGCGGTGATCGTAGGACAGGGAGAGCGGGAGCATCAGGCGCGGCGCGAACGCGCCGTCGCGAAAGACCGGTTTGTGTGCCAGCTTCGACACGCCGAGAATCGCCACCTCCGGCGCGTTGATGATGGGCGTGAACGCGGTGCCGCCGATGCCTCCCAGACTCGAAACGGTGAAGCATCCGCCCTGGATGTCGGTGGGCTTGAGCTTCCCTTCCCGCGCGCGCGCCGACAGCTCGCCCATTTCGCGCGCGACCTGGAGCACGCCCTTCTTGTCAACGTCGCGCACCACGGGAACCACGAGACCGTCGGGCGTGTCGGCAGCGAAGCCCAGATGAAAATACTTCCTGAGGATCAGATTGTCGCCGTCGAGCGACGAGTTAAACTCGGGGAACTCGGTCAGCGCGGGGACCAGCGCCTTCAGGATGAAGGCGAGTGTCGTCACTTTGACCCCCTCGTTCGAATGCGCCTCGTTGATTTCCTTGCGGAACGCTTCGAGCTCGGTGACGTCGGCCTCGTCGAACTGCGTGACGTGGGGGATCATCACCCAATTGCGCGCGAGGTTTGCCTTGGAGATCTTTCTGATGCGCGAAAGCGCCTTGGTCTCGATCGCGCCAAACTTCGCGAAATCGATCTTGGGCCACGAGAGCAGATCGAACGGGGCGCCTGATCCTCGCGCCATCGCCGCCGGATTCGTGAGGGCGTCCTTGACGAACCTCTGCACGTCGTCTCGGAAGATGCGGCCCTTGAGACCGCTACCCTTAACGTGGCTGAGATCGACACCGAGTTGGCGAGCGAACTTCCGCACTGACGGGCTCGCATGCGGCTTCACTGTGGATTCTGGCGCCGCTGAAATCGGTGACGGCGATACGGCGCCGGGCGCAGGGGCCGGAGATAGCCGAGATGGAGGCGATGCTGTGTCGTGCAAGGCCGGTGCCTTGGCAGGCGCTGTTAAGAGGGTGAGCGCCGGCGGGCCCGACGGCTTGGCCTGGCCGGCAGGTACAGGCGGCTTGGCGTCGCCATCCGGAGCGACGGCTTCGGCCTCGAGCACTATGATCGGCGAGCCTTCCGAAACCTTGTCGCCGACTTTTACCTTGAGCTCCTTGACCACGCCGGCCTGAGGCGCCGGCACTTCCATCGTCGCCTTGTCGGACTCGATCGCCACCAATGGATCGTCGACGCCGATCTTGTCTCCGGGCTTCACCATCACTTCGACGACCTCAACGTCCTTGAAGTCGCCGATGTCCGGAACCTTGATATCAACCAGGGTTGCCATGGTCTCGAGTCAGACCTTTACAGGATTGGGCTTCTCAGGATCGATGTTGTACTTCTTGATTGCGGCGTCAACCTTGGACACTGGAATCTGCTTTTCGTCGGCCAGAGCCTTGAGCGCCGCGAGCGCGACGTAGTAGCGATCGACTTCGAAGAAGCTTCGTAAGCGCTTGCGGTAGTCGCTGCGCCCGAAGCCGTCGGTGCCGAGCACGCGATAGCGCTTCGGGACGTAAGGGCGAATCTGATCGGCGAATGCCTTGATGTAATCGGTAACCGCGACCGCCGGGCCGCGCCGGTCCGCCAGGCAGGTCTCGACGTAGCTGCGTCTTTGCGGGCTGGTGGGATGCAGCATGTTCCAGCGTTCGACCTCGAGCCCCTCGCGCCTGAGTTCGGTGAAGCTCGGGACGCTCCATACGTCGGCGTCGACGCCAAAATCGTTCTTGAGGAGGTCGGCCGCGGCGATCGCCTCGCGCAGGATGGTTCCCGAGCCGAGCAGTTGCACCCGCGGAGACTTCGAGTCGCCGCCCTGCTGGAACAGGTACATGCCCTTGAGAATCCCTTCGCGCGAGCCTTCAGGCATCGCGGGATGGCTGTAGTTTTCGTTCATCAGGGTGACGTAATAGAAGACGTCCTCCTGCTCCTTGAGCATTCGGCGCAAACCTTCCTGAAGGATCACTGCAACTTCATACGCGAATGTCGGATCGTAAGCGACACAGTTGGGGATGACCGACGCCAGGATGTGGCTGTGGCCGTCAGCGTGCTGTAGCCCTTCGCCGTTGAGCGTGGTGCGGCCGGAAGTTCCGCCAAGCAGGAAGCCACGGCATCGCATGTCGCCGGCCGCCCAGGCCAAATCGCCGACGCGCTGGAAACCGAACATCGAGTAGAAGATGTAGAACGGGATCATCGGCAGGTTATGAGTGCTGTAGGACGTCGCCGCCGCCATCCATGACGACATCGCGCCGGCCTCGTTGATGCCCTCCTGGAGGATCTGCCCTTGCTGATGCTCGCGGT
>CABDYH010000026.1_pt1 | contig 18613 bp, 10 predicted proteins | sample 3131921 | NCBI WGS metagenome assembly CABDYH01 (sample SAMEA5534337, study PRJEB31848) | metagenome | biome: tundra; feature: field; material: soil | place: USA | collected 2013-05 | depth 0.45 m
CGCAATCCGCGCGTTGACGCCTGAGCAATTGCTCACCGGCACCCTGCTCGACGACGGCAGAACGCCCGATCCCGAACTCGGGATGGCGTATCAGCCGGTGGTTGACGGCACTCACGTGCCGCGCGCCGCGATCGAGATGGTCGGAGACGGCACGGCGTCGGGCGTGGCCGTGATGGTCGGTTCGACGCTCGAGGAGTGGAAGTTGTTTTCCTTGATGGATCCTTCGTTGCACAAGCTCGACCGCGCCGGCCTGGGCGCACGCGTCAGCAGGCGACTGACGGCGGCCGCCGCCGACGCGCTCATCGATACTTACGAAAAGGCTCGCGCGGCGCGTGGCGAGTCCGTCACGCCCGCTGAACTGTTCACCGCAATTGAGACCGACCGCACTTTCCGCATGCCCGGCGTGCGCCTCGCGCAAGTCCAGCGCCGCCACGATTCGCGCGTTTACAGTTATCTCTTCACGTGGCCATCACCCGCGATGGGCGGCGTGCTCGGCTCATGCCACGCGCTCGAGCTCGGCTTCGTGTTCGGCACCAATAGCTTGCCCGGGATGACCATGTTCGCAGGCGCCGGCCCGGCCGCGGAAAAGCTGGCGGCACAGATGCAGGACGCATGGCTGGCATTCGCACGATCAGGCGATCCGAGTTGCGAGAGTGCCGGTACCTGGGAGGGTTACACCGAGGCGCGCCGTCCGACGATGGTCTTCGGCGCGAACACCAAACTCGAGGATGCGCCGCGCGACCAGGAGCGCCGCGCCTGGGACGCGATCCCCGATCGCATCTTCGGCTCGCTCTAGCTATCGCCTGGACGAGATCACTCGAGCGATAGATCGACGCGCGTCGTCTTGCCCTGATCCTTGATTCCGCCGGCGTCCAGCTTCGGCGCGATTATGAACATCCGCCCCGCGTCGACCTGCTTGCTGCTCAGATACGCGCGCACCGCGTTTGCGCGCGCGTCCGCCAGGTGCTGAAGATCCTGATCGCTCACGGGAGTGTTGGCGAGGATTAGCTTCTTCATCTCGTCCGGCGGCTGCGTCTTCGCAAATCCGATGAAGTTGCGCGGCTTCTGAAATTTTCCCGCGCTATAAACTCGCGCCAGATACTTGTTGTAGTCCGCCGTGGACAGCGCCGCGTTTTTTGCATTCGCGGCCGCGCTGTCTCCCTCGTCCTCGTGCCTGAGCACCTCAATGCTGTGCTCCAGTGACGCTTCGCGGTAGCCGTCCTTGTCGAATTGCGGATCGACGCGCCCCGAGATGTTGAGTTTCAAGGCGGTTCGATCCGCCAACGCCGTCGCGACCGTATCCAGTTTCTTCTGACTATCCGGCGTCAGCGTCGCGTAGCCCGGCGCGAACTCTATATAGCCGAGGTCTTGCTGCTCGCCGCTGCCACCGAACGCCGCCGCTATCAGCGTGAATGGCGCCGTCACGGCCTTGACGATAAGGTTCATGAATGCGCTCAGGATGACTCTGCCGATGCTGAATTGCGGATCGGAAAGCGACCCCGACACGGGCACTCGCAGGTCGATTTGTCCCTTCGAATTCTTGAGCAGTGAGATAGCGAATCGAATCGGCAGATTCGTCGCATCCGGGCTCTCCACGTGATCGCCGAACGTCAGTTGATCGATGAAAATATGGTTGTCGGCCGTCAGCTTTCCCTGGTCCAGTAGATAATGAACATCGACCGTCAGCGTGCCTTTGACGATCGGATAGCCGGTGTATTTGGTCGAGTACGGAGTGAGGCCCGTCAGTTCGATACCGTTCGCCTTCGCCTTGATATCGACGAACGCAGTCGGCGCGAGCGGGTTTATGGACCCATCGATGTTGATCGGCGCACTCCCGTTGATTTTCCCGTCGAGTAAAACTTCCGCCGGCTGGGTGGATTTTGTTCCGAACGCGCCGACCTTGCCCTCCATATCGGTCAGGTTCGCCGTGTAGTTGGGCTTGATAAAGTTGTCCGTGTAATCGACTTTGCCGCCTTTGAGCGTGATCTCGTTCAACTCGATGTCGGCGTTCATCGGCTGCCCCGCGTAAGGCTCTGCCGGACTCGACGATGCCGCCCGAGCCGCTTCAGGAGCCGTCGCGGCCGCCGGACTCGGTGCGGCAGCCGGAGTCGGCGTCGATGTCGGCGCCACTGGAACCGCACCCTTCGAGCCCGGCGCTCCCGTGGCTCGCGTCAGCGACGTAGGCGCCTCTTGCGGGCTCGCGGTGATGTCTTTCAGATTCAACTTGCCGGTGCTGTTGAGAATGACCCGCGAATAGAAATCCGACAGCGCAAGCTCGCCGACATGCACCTTCGGCGGACCTTTTCCGAGAGCGAAATCGATTTCACTCGCGTTGAGCGCGTTCATTCTGAAAAAGAGAGCGTTGGTCAGCTTGTCGAGCATCCGCACGCTGCCGAGCGACGCGTCGCCACGATAGCTGACAAGAAAATCGTTGCGCACCTGCTCCAGGCCAACCGCGCCATCCATCGTCAGGTTCGCGCTGGTGATCGTCGCGTTCATCCTGCTGCTCACGTATGGATCCGCAAACGCCACGTCCAGGCGCTTTGTTGCGACCCGCAGATCGGCCTTCAACGGCGCAATCGCGGCCGTGCCGGTGACTTTGAAAGTGCCTTTGCGATTCAGCGTGCCGTCAACATCGACTGCAAAAGGTTTGCTGAAGTCGCTCGACACATCTTTCAGATGCAGATTTAGCGGCGCTACGGCCGCCTTAACCGGTTGCGGCGCATTGTCATCCTCGAAGGTGGCGTCGGTGTGTTCCATCGCGACCGACGCGATCTGATATTGCCAACTCTGCGACGGCGGCGCCCGCGGCCGTGCCGTCGCAGGCTGGACCGGTTTGCGCGCCGCTCGCCTGGTCTCGCGCATGCTTGCTTGCTTGCTGGGTGGCGGCGGCGGGCCGCCGCGCATCAGCGAGGCAAGACTCAATTTCCCGCCGCGCTCGCGGCGAACGAACAGATGCATCCCGTCAATGCGTACCTCGCTGACCGTCGCCTGACGCGCCGCCAGGTCGAACTGTCCAATCGCGACGCTCAGACTTTTCCACTGCACCGGTTTTTCGCGTTCGTGCGGCGCATCCATCTCGAAATTTTCGATTGCGACGGTCGCCGGCTCCGCGTGCACGTTGAAATGATCGCTGGCGAAATGCGTCTGTACGTTGCCCTTCGCGCTCAGCTTGCCCGACGCGATCGTGGCCGCCAGCACCGACTGAGCGAACGGCTGCAACGCCGGCAAGTCGATCTGATCGATCGATACCTCCGTCGTGACCTGCGAATGCGCCAGATCGAGCGCGCCTTTGACCGCGATCGTGCCACCGCTGCGAATCTTGCCGTTAACGGTGACGGACGCGGGCACTCCCCCTACCGTCCGAAGATTCTTAAGCCCGACCCCGAGCGCATCCACCGCCACCGCCACCGGCGTCGCGCCGCGGTTATCCTGGACCTCCACCGCGCTGTTCGTGAGATCGAACGAGTCCACCGCAAAATCGGTTGGCGATTTCGCCGTGGATTTTCCCGCCGCTGGCGCCGCCGCCTGCGTCACGTTGCCCGCCGCTGGCGCCGCATTGCCGCTCGCTATCGACGTGAGATTGTTGGTCCCGTCGGGATTGAGCCTGACATGCGCGAGCAGGCCATCGACCCAGATAGATCGCAGATAGAACACCGCGCCCAGCGGCTCGACGTCGGTCAGCTTCACCTCGGCGTATTTGAGTGAGGCGATCGGCGCACCCGCCGTGTCGCGAACGTCGAGCTGATCCAGCGCTACCGTTCCGTTCAAGCGAATCAGCGGTTGCGATTCCGCCTGCACGAAATGCACGTACACGTCCGCCGACAGCGTCCCATGCGGAATTTTCACCGGCAGCTTCATCGGCGCGTAGCTGACGTAAAGCGGGATGTTGAGCCGATGCAGTTTCAGGTCAATCACCGAGTCGTGCGTTGCCTGGAACGGCCTGGACATACCCGCAATCCGGAGCGGGCTGCCGTCGATCACCATCTGCACCAGCGGCTCGACGAACACGTCCACGTCCGCGGGCAGGTTCGCGATGAACGGCACGTTGATCTGAATCTTCTCGACCTTGTGCTGCACCCCGAGCAGTTGATCGTCGATTGTCACTTCGCCGTCGCGCAATTGAATATTGGAAACCGCGAATCGCATCGGCGCGCTCGGCGCCGCCGGTTTCGGCTTTTCCGGCGCCGGCCCGCTCTCGAGCAGATCGGAAAAGTTGAATTTCTGCTGCGACTCCCGAACGACATGGATCTGCGGCCGCTCGATCAGGACTTCGCCTATCACGGGCGCAAATCTGAAAATCGACGCCCACGAAACCTTCACCGCCAAATGCCCGAGATCGACGAACGGCTTCTGCGGATTGTCGCGCTCGCCAACGTGCAGTTGGTCGAGGTCGAGCTTCAACCGATAAAGATTGAAGCGGATTTTGCCCACGCTCACCTGGCGATGGATGCTGTTGGCGACCGGTCCCGTCAGCACGTGCCGCAACACTGGAGGAGCCGCGAGGTATAACGCCGGGCCAAGAAACAGCACGACCGCGACGACAATCGCCCCGATTTTCCGCACCCGGGGCGAACTCCCCAACGCCCGCGCGCGCGCAATCCATGGCCTCGAGGGATGAACCGCCGACCTTGCATGTCCGAGCGCGGTTTCCAGGTACTCAAGAGCTCTATTGAGAAAGTTGGCCATGAGCCTTAAGTCAACGTTACGCCGCCAGCGTGAGCCGTCGTCGCCAAATAGTCAATTCATAGCGAACATCCTAAAGTGGCTATCGGTTGTGGATTCCCAGCCAGCGCCGGCGGTCTTCGATGATCGGCCGCTGGCTCTTCAACAGCGCGTATGCTTCGTCAAGCGTCTTGCCGCGCTTCGTTTTCAGGAACCATGCCACCACCAGTGGCGCGCGCTCGCATCCCTCCTCGCAATGGACCAGCACGCGATGCCCCAGCGCGAGTTCTTCCTCTATCAGCGCCGCCGTCCTGTCGAGCGCCGCGACCCCATCTGCAAGCAGCGGCATGTGGATCGCCTGCGGCGGTTCGATTTCCGGCACGTCGGGGAGCACGCTGATAATCGTCCCCTCGAACTCGAGCGCGTCCTGAAGATCGCCGACGAACAGGCTCGGAATTATCTCGCTCTCTTGCCAACTCGCGGCCATACGATTGTGCAGCTTGACGGGCGAGCGGACATTGCGTCAACCTCGCGCCACGGGGTGAATCGAATGGCAAAAACTGCCCTCTCGCGGCTGCACATCGAAGGACGATGGTTCATCGACGAACACGGGCGCCGCGTCATTTTGCGCGGCGTCAATCTGGGCGGCGATTGCAAGGTCCCCTACCCCGACGGCGGCACCAATTTTCCCTCCGACTTTTCCAACCATCGCGAGGTCTCCTTCATCGGCCGTCCGTTTCCGATTGGCGAAGCCGGCGAACACTTCTCGCGCCTGCGCGCGTGGGGCTTCAATTGCCTGCGCTTGCTGACCACCTGGGAAGCCGTCGAGCATCGCGGCCCGCGCGATTACGACGCCGCGTACCTCGACTACTTCGCCGAGTTGTGCCGGCTCGCCGGTGACTACGGCTTCTACATATTCGTGGATTTTCACCAGGATGTCTGGAGCCGAATGACCGGTGGCGACGGCGCGCCCTGCTGGCTATTCGAGAAAGTTGGAATTGACTATCGCCGGCTCGCCGAGTCGGGATGCGCTCATGTAATGCAACATCTATATGACTATGCGCGCGGCGGCCGCCAGGAGGACCGCTACCCGACCATGAGCTGGGTGCAGAATGAGCGCCTTCCCGCCAACGGCATCATGTGGACCTTGTTTTTCGCCGGCCGCGACTTCGCCCCCGGACTGACTATCGACGGCGACAACGTGCAGGACTACATGCTCGAGCATTACCTCGGAGCGCAGCGCGAGATCGCGCGCCGCATCCGCGATTTGCCCAACGTGATGGGCTTTGACTCGCTCAACGAACCGGTTCCGGGATGGATCGGACAGCCACTCACCTATCGCCATCTCGGGCCAAGCGATACCAACCCCGACCGTGCGATGCCGGGCCTGGCGGGGTCGCCGCTCGACGGCTTGCTGGTGTCGCATGGAATTGCGCGCTCGATACCGGTGCTCGAGTTCGACCCGGCAGCCAAAGCCGCGGTCCACAAACAAGATCGGACGATCAATCCGGAGCGCATCTCGATCTGGGCCCGCGGCCAAAGCGATCCGTTCCAGGATGCAGGCGCATGGCGGCTCAACAACGACGGCAGTTTCGACGTTTTGCGCGAAGACTTTTTCCAACGCGTCGGCGATCGCAAAGTCAACTTCATCGAAGACTACATGGGACCATTTTTCGCGCGCGTCGCCGAGAATATTCGCCAGATTAATCCCGATTGGATCCTGTTCGCCGAGCTTGATCCGCTCTCGGGCTTTTTCGGACCGCGATTCCCCGCCGAGACTCCCCCAAACAGCGTCAACGCCGGTCACTGGTACGACGTGGTCATGGCCGCGACCAAGATGTTTAGCCCGAATTTCAGCCTCGACGTGTTGACCGGCGAGATTGCGACCGCCGCCGAACAGATTCAGGCGCGCTACCAACGCGAGCTCGGCAAGATGGCCGGGATGTCAGAAACGGTGAAGGGCGGCGCGCCGACCCTCATCGGCGAATTTGGAATTCATTTCGATTTGAACGGCGCCGGCGCGTACCGCGCCTTTCACGCCGGCGATCGCAGTGATGCGGCATGGACTGCTCACATCATCGCGCTCGATCTAATGTATAATGCACTCGATACTCTGCTCATCAATAGTACGCAATGGAACTATACTGCATCCAATAGGAACGATCTGGCTATTGGCGACGGGTGGAATCAGGAGGATCTGAGTATCTTCTCGCGCGACCAGCAGACCGATCCGGCGGACATCAATAGCGGCGGCCGCGCGCTCGCCGGCTTCGTCAGACCTTACGCGCAGGCGACACAGGGCATTCCGCGCACGATGAAATTCGATCGTATCAGCGGCACTTTCGAGTTCATGTTCGAATCCGATCCTTCCGCGGCCCGCTCGACCGAGATCTTCGTGCCGCGCGTTCAGTACCCGAGCGGATGCGTGCTTGAAGTGTCCGGCGGCAACGGCAACGCCGAGCTGGACCTCGACGGCCAGCGCGCCGTCGTCAAGGTCGAGCGCCCCGGTGAAGTCCGCGTCGTCATCCGCCGCAAAGCTTGGGCGCCTTAGCTGTACTTGCGCTCCTGCCACCAGGGAAAGTACGCGGGCATGTCCTTCGAAATCTTGTCCGGAAATTTTGCCGGACGTTTCTCCAGAAATGACGCGACCCCTTCCCTCACATCCGCCGAAGAGCCTCGCGCGAAGATTCCGCGGCTGTCCACCTTGTGCGCTTCCATCGGATGGTCCGCGCCCGCCATCTTCCATAGCATCTGGCGAATCAACGCGACCGACACTTGCGGCGTGTTGTCGGCTATCTCGCGCGCGAGCGCGCGCGCTGCTGGAATAAGTTGTTCGGGTTTGTAGATCTTTTTGATCAGCCCGCCTTCGAGCGCCTCCTCGGCTCCGAAAACGCGCCCTGTAAACGTCCACTCCAGCGCCTGCGCGATGCCGACGATCTTCGGCAGGAACCAGCTCGAGCACGCCTCCGGCACCATCCCGCGCCGCGCGAACACGAAACCGAAGCGCGCGTTTTCCGACGCCAGCCGCACATCCATCGCCAGTTGCATCGTCACGCCGACGCCCACCGCCGGCCCGTTCACCGCCGCGATCACCGGCTTCAGACAATCGAAGATGCGCAGGGTCAGCAGTCCGCCGCCGTCGCGAATCGCTTCATTGCTCCAATCCACGCTGCCGTCGGCCCTGATCGCGGAGCGCCGATCCGCGCGTTCCTCGCGCGTCGAGTCGAACGTCCTGGGACCCGCCGACAGGTCCGCGCCCGCGCAGAATGCGCGCCCCGCGCCGGTCACGATGATCGCGCGCACGTTGTCGTCCGCGTCGGCCTTGTCGAACGCGTCGATCATCTCGTCCATCATGGTGGCGGTGAAAGCGTTGAGCTTCTCCGGCCGGTTGAGCGTGATCGTCGCGATATTGTCCGCGACCTCGTAAACGATCTGTTCATACGCCATCAACTAATCTCCGCCGCGGCCCGCGGCTGGTCCTACTTCACGAACAGCATCAGTGCTTCGTACACTAGCGCGGGCTTCTGCGAACCTACGACCTGGATTTCCGTCTCCCGCGTGAGCATCGTGCCCAGCGGCCGGGGCTCGACCGCGGTCAGCCGCGAGCGCGCGTGGACGCTGGCGCCGGCAGGCACCGGCGCGACGAAGCGCAGCTTGTTCGCGCCGTAATTTACCACGTTGCGAAATCCGGTGATCGCGTAGTCCTCGACGGTCCTGAAGGCCGGCAGCAGGCTCAGGGTCAGAAAACCGTGCGCCACCGGCCCGCCGAATGGACTTTCCTTCTTGCAGCGCTCGATATCGACGTGAATCCACTGATGGTCGCCGGTCACGTCGGCAAATTGATTGATTTTTTCCTGCGTCACTTGAATCAGCTCGCTCCACGGACCAAATTCCTTGCTGATCTTCGCCGTCAGAGCCGCAATATCGTCAACCTTGATCGTCTGCATATTTTTTTCTCCGTTTTTCGGTTTTGGGATCGATTGTCTAACCAACTCAGTTGCGACTTGCAACTTAACCGTTCCTGGTCGCGGCTATCACCATCCAGCCGGCCGCGGCGTGCAGGCATTTCGACGTGAACCCCGCCTGCGCGAGGATTGACTCCAACTGGCTGAATGTAAACGCTTCAACTCCGATGCTCGAAATGAATTTGAACCACTGCTGCGCGATCCAGCCGTCCGCGCGGCGCGACGTGGCGATCGTAAAACGCCCGCCGGGTTTCAGCACCCGGCCCACTTCGCCGATTACGCGGCCGATGTCGGGAAAAAGGTGCAGCGCCCCGCAACAATTCACCACCTCGAATTGACCCGGCTCGAACGGCAGCGCCATCGCGTTGCCGTGCAGCAGCATCAAGTTGCCGATTCCTTCCTCCCGCACCATCCGCGACGCGTAATGCAGCATCGGCATAGACAGATCCAGGCCCACCACGGCGCCCGCGCCGATTTTCCGCGCAAACCGGCGCGCGTAGATTCCCGGTCCGCAGGCAAGATCGAGCAGGAATTCCGTCTTGCCGAGCACCGCCGCGTCGGCAATCAGCGCGTACTCGTCCTCGAAGCCGATGCCCATGATAATTTTGGCCACCGAACTGCGCCGCCACAATCGGCTCTCGTAAATCCGGATGAGCGGGTCGAATTGCATGGACCGCTGGGCGAAATTCGGCCTTGGGGTTGTTCCGGGAAGAAGGTCGATTACGCCCTCATCGACCGGGTACTTTGCCGAACACTGGGGGCACACATACTCGAGGTGCGCCGCCGCTGGTGCGGCCAACTTGCCGCGTTCGCAGGCGGGGCAAAGGATAGGCACGCGAAGTGGTTCGTCTGCCGCCTTCATGATTCGCCCTCTGTGTAAGGTGTTTTCCCGCCGGCGCGCTCGGATACAGCGCCAGGCCGGGGCTCACACGCGGATTCTCGCCCTTACGCCCCGCTTTTACCAGAGCGCGATCGCGGCCCGCACCCCCCATCAATTGCCGTGTGCCGAGCATTCAACGGGGGCCTTCTGATGGTTGGAGCAGGGTTCCCTTCTTCAGTGCCCGCTCCTTCATGATCGCGAAGAACACCGGCACAAGTATGAGGACGTGCATCGTCGAGGTGATCATTCCGCCGACGATTGGCGCGGCGATTGGCTTCATCACGTCGGAGCCGATCCCGCTCTCCCATAGAATCGGCGCGAGACTGAGCATCACGACTGCAACGGTCATCAGCTTGGGTCGAAGCCGCTGGACTGCACCCTCGATCACCGCCAACTCGATCTCCTCGTGAGTGAGCGCGCCGGCGGCGATGTGACGATTCAGGGCTTCGTGAAGATAAATCACCATGACGACGCCGGTCTCGACGGCGATTCCGAACAGCGCGATGTACCCGACCCACACGGCGACGCTGAAGTTGAAGCCCATCATGTACTGGAGCAGCAGCCCGCCCGTCATCGCGTACACGGTCGGAAGGATCAGCACGATCGCTTCAGTCGCCGACTGGAAGAGCATGTAAAGCAGGACGAAGATCAGGCCGAAAACGATCGGCAGGATGACCGTCACGCGCTTTCGCGCGCGCAACTGGAACTCATACTCTCCCGACCATTTCAGAGTGTATCCGGCGGGCAGATGCAGTTGCCGATCGAGCACCCGCTGCGCGCTGTTAATATAGCTGCCGTAGTCGGAGGTCGCGAGATCAACGTAGACGTAGCCGGTCAGCAGCCCGTCTTCATCCCGTATCATCGATGGCCCCGGGCCCAGGCTGATACGCGCGACCTCGCCGAGCGGGATCTGCGCTCCGGTCGGCGTCATGATCAATATTCGACGAAGCGCGTTCAGGTCGCTGCGATAATCCGCGAGATAGCGAACGTTGATCGAGTAGCGCTCGCGCCCTTCGACGGTGGTCGCGATATTCTCGCCGCCCATCCCGGAGCTGACCGCCCGCTGAACGTCTCCGACCGTCAGGCCATACCTCGCGGCGACGGCGCGGTCGGCATTCACGTTAATGTAGAATCCTTGAGAAACTCGCTCGGCGAAAATTCCCCGGGTGCCCGCAACGGGACCGAGTATTTCTTCGATCTGAGAGCCTATCTGCTGAATCCGGTCGACGTCGGGACCCTGAATTTTGAGTCCGACCGGAGTTTTGATCCCGGTCAGCTCCATGTCGAGCCGGTTCTCGACCGGCATTGTCCAGGAGTTCGACAACCCGGGGAAATGCAGCCGGTCGTCCATCTCGGCGATGAGCTGGTCATAGGTCATGCCCTTTCGCCATTGGTCGCGCGGCTTGAGCATGATCGTGGTGTCGTACATGTCCAGCGGCGCATTGTCGGTCGCACTATCGGATCGACCGACGGTGCCGAACACACTCTCGACCTCTGGAAACGCGCGGATGATCTGATCCTGCTTCTGCATCAGATTCACCGCTGACGTGATCGAAATCCCGGGCAGCGCAGTAGGCATGTAGAGACTTGATCCCTCATACAGCGGCGGCATGAACTGACTTCCGATCTTGAACAGCAGCGGAATCGTGAGCAGCAGGAAAATAACGTTGGCGGCAATCGTCAGCGCGCGATGATGCAGGCACCATCGGATGACCGGCAGATAGATGGCCTGGAAGAAGCGCGAGATGGGGTTGTTCTGCTCGGGGCGCAGCCGTTTGCCGCGTATGAAAAGGACCATCAGCACGGGGACCACCGTGATCGCTAGAACCGAGGAGAACGCAATCGCAAAAGACTTGGTGTAGGCCAGCGGACGGAACATCCGTCCCTCCTGCGATTCGAGCAGGAACACCGGCAGGAACGAGACAACGATGATGATCAGCGAGAAGAAAATCGGGCGGCCGACCTGTTTCGCGGCCGATAGCAGAATCCGCTGCCGTTCGGGTTCGGATATCGACTCGCCTTTCTGCGACGCCTCGTGCTGTGCCTCCGACAGGTGCCGGTACCCGTTTTCGACCATTACGATCGAAGCGTCGACGAGCACGCCTATCGCCAGCGCCAACCCGCCCAAGGACATGATGTTGGAGCTGATCTGCAGATAGTACATCGGGATAAACGTCGCGATGACCGCGATCGGCAGCGCAAGAATCGGGATCAGCGCCGAACGCAAATGGAAGAGAAAAACGATGATCACCAGGCTGACGATGATGGCCTCTTCGAGCAGATCGCGTTTCAGCGTGTTGATGGATTCCTGAATGAGTCCCGACCGGTCGTAGCCGGCGACGATTTCGACACCGCGCGGCAGAGTTTTTCGAATCTGAGCAAGCTTTTGCTTGACGCCGTCGATGACGGTGAGGGCATTCTGCCCGTAGCGCATTACGACGATGCCGCCGACCGTCTCTCCGTCGCCGTTCCATTCAGCGGCGCCCTCGCGAAGATCGGGGCCCAGACTGACCACGCCGAGGTCCCTTATCAGCACCGGGGTGCCGTTGTTGGTTGCGACGGAAATTTCTTCCAATTCTGCCACCGAATGGACGTAGCCGAGGCCGCGGATCATGTAATCCACTCCCGACATCTCGAGCACGCGTCCACCGACTTCGCCGTTGCTGTCGCGGATTTTGTCGATCACCGTCTCCAGCGGGACCTTGAGCGCGAGCAACCGATTCGGATCGAGCTTGACCTGGTACTGCTTAACGAAGCCGCCGATAGTGGCGACTTCCGAAACCCCCGGCACGGTTTCGAGGGCATAGCGCACGTTCCAATCCTGCAAGCTGCGAAGGTCGGCGAGACTGTGAAGACGACTCTTATCGACCAGAGCGTATTCGTACACCCAGCCCGCGCCGGTCGCGTCGGGGCCGATCGCGGGATTCACGCCAGCCGGCAACTTGCCGGCTATCTGTTGGAGGTATTCCAGCACGCGGCTGCGCGCCCAATAGATGTCGGTGCCGTCTTCGAACACGACGAACACGTATGAATCGCTGGGCATCGTCTGCGCTCGGACTGCCTTCACATGCGGCGCAGCAAGCATCGCGGTGACGATCGGATAGGTCACCTGATCCTCGATGAGATTGGGCGGCTGGCCCATCCATTCGGTGTGGATGATCACCTGGACATCGGAGATGTCCGGCAGCGCGTCGAGCGGGATCCGATTGAGCGACCAAACGCCCGCGAGCACCAGCGCCAGCACACCGACGAACAGGATGAAGCGGTTCGCATTACACCAGTCGATAGTTCTTTCGATCATCCTTCTTTCCTCACATCGCCATGGAGCCGCTGGCTGATACGTCCATCTGTTTGGTCGCGATCGTACGGCCTCCCTTCGACGCGACGATCGTCAGGCTCCAAGTGCCACCGCTAAGCAGTTCGATATTTGCGGCGTAGATGCCGTTGCCCCGGTCATCTGCGATGGCTTGCGCGCGCATCGCCGCCATTCCCATCGCCGGCATTGCAGCCATGTAGAAGGACACCGTCACTTTTGCGCCTGAGATTGCGGCGCCCTTGGAATCGCGCAGCGTCACGATCACCTTGTTGTGGCCGCGCACGAGGGGGTTGGGGTCGCTGGTGAACGCAATGCTTGCCTGGGGGACAGGCTCGGCCGCTGGTCCAGCCGCATTCGCGCCTACCACCGGCGCAGCCGGCGCGAACGCGCCCGCGGCGGCCTGGAGTTGGCTTTCCGAGTCGATCAGGAAATTGGCGGAACTGACGATCTGCTGACCCGGCGCGAGTCCCTTGAGCACGATGAATTCATCGCCGACATGCGATCCCAACTCGACCTCGGCGGGAGTGAGATAACCGTCACCGCGATCGATGAACGCGACGTTGTGCGTGCCGGTCCGAAGAACCGCGGTGTCCGGGATGACAGTTTGCTCGCCCATCGGCAGATCCAGAGCAACGTGCGCGAACATCCCAGGAAGAAGCCGGCCTTTGGGGTTGTTGAACTCGCATCGCACTTTGGCGGTGCGGGTCATCGGATCGATCTGCGGCGAGATGAAATCGATGCGCCCATCGAAGTTCGTACCCGGATAAGCGTCCACAGTAACGGTTGCGGGATCGCCGGGATGAACCTTTGCGATCTCGTCCTGAAACACCGCCGCATAAATCCACACTTTCGACAGATCGGTGATCGTGAACAGGCGCGTGTCCGGTTGCACGTACATGTTAGGCAGCGCGTTGCGCTCGACGATGTAGCCGCTCATGGGCGAATCGATCTCGACGGCGCGGCGCACAGTGCGCTCACGTTCCAACCGTGCGATCTCGCGCGGCGACACTCCCCAGAGGCTTAGACGTTGCTTGGCGGAATCGACCAGCGATGAGGCGTCGGCGGTCACATCGGCGACCGAGCTGTCTTCGACGCGCTTGCGGGCATCGACGGCGAGCAGATATTCGTTTTCGGTACTGACGAGATCCGGGCTGTAGATGGTGAACAACGGCTGGCCTCGGCGGACGTACTGATAAGTCGAATTCGCGAACACCTGTTCGATCCATCCGGCGAAACGGGTTTGCACGTAGCCTTGCAGCCGTTCGTCGGTCTCGATGTTGCCGGTGGTCTCGAGGCGATCGCTTACGTCCTTTCGCACCACGGTCGCGAACTTGAGTCCGATCAATTGCCGGCGCTCCGGCGCGATCCGTATAGGCGCGAGCGGGGAATCGGCTGCGTATGCGATTGGCGCCGCGAGGAAGAGAAGGGATCCCAGCAGCAAAAGGACTGTGCTGAGGCGCAATTGTGATGAGTTGTAATTCATCTTGGGTCACCGATTACCTGCTGGATTTTGGCGATCGCGATTTCGTGGTCGGCGACGGTGCGGTAGTACTCCTGCCGGAGGTTGCGTAAATCGAGAACCGACGAGAGCAGCGTCTGGAAATCGACTTTGCCGACCCGATACGCGGACATTGCCGAGGCCTCCGACGTTTCAGCCTGCGGTAACAGGCCGTCGCGATAGATCGCCATCACTCGCTCCGCGGTGCGCATCGCGACCAGGCTGCTTTCGCCTTCGGAGGAAACTTGCAGTTGAGTTGCACGGGTCTGCTCGTGCGCCGACTCGGCCTCAAGCGCGGCCTGCTCGATCGCGGGCGTTTGCTTGCGCCAGAAATAGAGCGGAACCTTCGCGCCCAGATTCAGCATGTAGTAATCGCGGAATCCGGGACCGGTCTTTTGGTACGAATAACCGACGGTGAAATCCGGCCAGTACCCCTGATGCGCAAGCTTCAATGCTTCCGCGCTGCGCGCTTCCATCGCACGATCCGCCGCGAGTTCGGGGGAGCCGGCGTCGCTAAGCCGCGCAACCTCGGCCGAATCGAGGTCCAGATGGGTCGCTTCGACCCCGCCGATGCCGATATTCGGCGAGTCGGGATCGCGCCCGAGCATCTGCTTGAGCTCGAGCTGTCCCTGGTCTTCCTCCAGATGGTGCATCGCGTGCTCCTTGAGGATCTCGGTGGTTTGGAGTTGCGCCTTGATCAGGTCCTGCTGCAGACCCTGTCCCAGGCGATACCTGGTTTCTACAATCTGCTGGATCTGTCTCAGCTGCCCCTGATTGCGATCGAGAATCGCCAGCGTTTTCGCGTGATAGAAAAGCTCGAAGTAGATCTCCTTGACCTTTTCCTCGACTCTACGCTCCGCAGCTTCATAGCGACGCCTGGCGTACTCGGCATCTTTTTCGGCCTCGGATTTCTGCAAGCGAAGCTTGCCGGGACCCGGAATGTCCTGCGAGACACCGAAGCCGGTGTAATAAAAGTCGCTGCTCTCGTAGCCCGAGAACGGCTGCGGACTGCCAACCGTGAAATGCTGGAGCGACACCTGTGGATCGGGGATCGTCGCCGCCTGGATCGGGACCTTCGTTTGAGCCTGCCAGTGGCTCCGCGCCGCGAGCACGATGGGGCTGCGCGAAAGGGCCTCGTCGACCAGCGCTCGCAGTCGATCTGAACCGGCGGATGTCTCAGCGCCACGGCCAGGTTGAGCGACATCCTGCTCAGTCGCCAGAGCGGCGCTGTCCTGGGCGCGTCCTGACGACGGAATGCCGATCAGAATTGCGATCGCAATCAGGATGGTGACTGAATTTCGCGCCGCTATGCGGCGAATGCTTGCGTATAGCATTTCACAAGAACCCAACCTTCCAGCCGCGATCGATCGCGGCGCTGCTGCGTTTGCGCAGGTTTTTTTTGAAAACCCGCGTCTTTATCTGCCGATCGTATCGGCAAATGTCTTTCCCAATTGTCGCGGGCGAGCATCACGCGAGCGTCGGCAACGGATGCGACTCATCCGCGCTTCAACTCACGCGCTTATGGAAGGCTCAGATTTGACGGGAACAGAGGAGTGCTAACGAAAGGAGACGGCCGGGCGGCGAGTACCCAGAAGTGATTACGCTACTTCGAACGTATGAAATCGCGGTTATCACCGCGGTGGCAGGCAGACTCCCGATCGAGTCGAAATGATCCGCGTCTCGCGCCTGGCTGGTCGCTTTAGCCGGCGCCGTCGGCGTTTTGCAGCAGTTCAACTGATTCATCGGAGCGGTCTTCGGGCAATTCGCACAGCACGCCGCGGCCGTTGAACACGCCATCGCAGACGGCGCACACAGGCTTAGCGGAAGCAGCAGGGCGATGAGGATTACAGCGAGAGACCGCACGCCGTCATGCTACTCCTACCGCGAGCAACGAACAACTAGCCGCGAGCAACGGTACTGGCGTCATTCGGCCAAAAGACGCCACCGGCGGCGGCAAATGACGCCACTCCCCATTACGCCGCCGTTTGCGCTAAGCTGTGATGGCTTTGACCGACCCACAATCAGCGAAGGATCAAGAAGTTGGCTCTCGCCCAGCGGCTGCGCCTTCCGAATCCAAGAAGCTGCGCAAGGCCCTCTCCCAAGCCCGACGCGTTCTTACCGAAGAGGAATTGTCAACGCCGGGTGCGCAGAAAATGTTGCTTGATGAATTGGATCGGTTAGAAGAGGAGAACGGACAGCTTATTCTGATCCGAGATCGCTTCCACGACACAGACAAAAACTGTGCGGTCCTAGAACAAAAGCTGAAGCAAGGTCAAAAGGACGCTCTTTCGACCGACATCATATTTACGGGTAGCATGACTGTGGGCGCACTTGTGCTGGGTTTTTTGCCTTCTTTATTTCCGCTCGGGGCTGCGTATTTCGTGACAGCCGCAGTTATTGGCGTGGTCCTTATGGTCATTAGAATTGCTGCGAAAATTGTGAAGTACCAATGAAAATCAAATCTCGAACAATCGCAGAACCGGGGATTTTGGAAAAAGAACGTCTCGTTTTGGACGTTGTTCAAGACGACGATATTGGTGCTTACGTGGTGTTTTGCACGGCTCTTGTGGAACCAAAAACACCAACCGTCTCTACGGCAATAAAGCGGCTATATTGGTTCCCTGATAAGCCGGTCAAAAAGGGTGATGTCGTTGTCTTGTATTCAAAAAAAGGGGCGCAGAGCGAAAAACTAAATGACGATAAATCGACTTCGCATTTTTTCTACTGGGGTCTAAGCGAGCCAAGTTGGCTCGAAGAAAACAAGGCTGCTGCCGTTGTTGCCCATCTCGACGATTGGGAAACTGTCAAACTCCCGGAAAGAGTGGCAAAAACGGGAACTTCAGAATGACCGAAATAGCCCTCAGCGCGGTTTGTTGGTTCCCTTCCCGCCGCGTCCGACAATCATTCTAAACCGGCGCGTGCCCGGTCGAAGCGTGGTCTGGGGAGTGCGTGGAATCGGCGGCACGTCCTGAGGCTCAAGCGCGGCCCCGTAATCCTCGGCCATCTATTTCACGATGCCATCTGTATGCGATAGAAGCGAGAGTATGAACATCCGCCACGCAGCTGCGCTCGCGCTTGTGGGCTGGTATTTGATGCTACCACCGCTGCGCGATAAGGCAGTCCACACAGAAGCGCCGTTGGCCCAATGGCAAAATTACGGAAATTTCGATACTGCCGTTGAATGTCTTCTAACCAAAACTGCCATGCAAAAAGAGGAGCGCGATCCTACTCTGCGGACGGAAATGAAAGCGAAAGCGCTAGAACAAGGTAAACTAGATAGTAAGGAGTTGGACCAACAAGTCGCCTTCGCCATAACCCTCGCCATCGCTGGCTCTGATGCTGCCCAATGCGTCTCAACCGACGATCCCCGGCTCAAGGGAAAGTAGGCTGTCCGCCCTCGTCCGGCTTGGTCCGCTCTGGTCCGGCAAATTAAGACACTGACGGTTTCAAATTCAGCCACTCACGGGCAAATTAAGACAGTACCCTAGATTGGAGGATGCTTGTGTTTCCAGGGGCGGGCGCGTTCGAACTCGGCCGCCAGTGCGATTATGCCCGCTTCGTCGCCGGGACGGCCGACAATTTGAATCGCCAGCGGCAATCCCGCCTTGCTGAATCCGTTGGGGAGCGAGATGGCCGGCTGACCGGTCGAGTTGAACGGGAAGGTGAACGCGATCCATCCGTAGATTTCATCGGCGGCGGTGTCGGGATTCGACGGCAGCGTGCCGAGCCGCACTGCGGGCCGGGTGAGCGTCGGGGCAAGCAGCGCGTCGTAGGGCATGAGCGCGTGGACGATTTCGCGCGACGTATTGTGCATCGCGGTTACCGCGCGGATGTAGTCGGCGGCGGAAATTTTGGCGCCCCACTGGTAACTTCCGCGCACCACGGGATCGAGCAGGTCCGGGTTGGGGATGTTCAGCGCCGAGACCGACGCGCCGACGATCACGCGCGCATACTTGCCGAGCATCGCGCCGGGATCGAGCGTGAGCGGCTCGACGCGATGCCCCATCTCGCGGAACACGCCGCATGCGGACTCGAGCGCGGCGAGAGTTTCAGCCTCCACCGGGCCGAGCGCGCTATGGTTGATAACGGCGAGCCGAAGTTTTTTTGGATGGGCCGAAACTTCCTCGACGAACGGACGCGCCGGCGGGCGTGCCGCGTACGGATCGCCCGGCATCATCCCCGCCATCGCATCGAGCATCAACGCCGCGTCGCGGACGGTGCGCGCGATGGGGCCGGTAGTGGAAAGTCCGGCCCATGCTTCGCCCTCCTGCGGAGCGCGCGTGATTCGC
>CABDYH010000050.1_pt1 | contig 17382 bp, 15 predicted proteins | sample 3131921 | NCBI WGS metagenome assembly CABDYH01 (sample SAMEA5534337, study PRJEB31848) | metagenome | biome: tundra; feature: field; material: soil | place: USA | collected 2013-05 | depth 0.45 m
GTAACAACCCGTCGCCAGAGTTGCCAAGAGCAGCGCTGCAAGGATCGTCACTTTCCTACTGCCGATAAATTCCATTTTCATTTTGATAAGACGCTCTCTGCCTGGTGGTTGATTTTTACCTGGCAGCTTTGAACCGGTCGGAGACTGCTGCAACTTCAGGGCATCTCGAGCAAACAATTGGCGCATAGCGCCCATCGCGCGTGTCCGCCCGCCGGCACAACCAGGATTGCCGCGATCGACAGCTTGGCATCTCCACAGCGACGGCAAATCAAGTCGTCGCCCTCGCAGAGGGCTTCGAATCCGAACTCAGCAATCGCGGCTGGATCGTCGATCAACTCGACCCGTACAAAGTTGGGGTCAGTTTCCAAAGCTTCACCCGGTAAACTCGAGGATCGCACGGAGCCAAGTCTTGCGATTCGTTTTGCGACAGCCTCGGTCAGTGATTGCGGATCGTGCGCCTTTAAGCCGGGACCTGCTTAGTGGTGGGCGTCACTCAACTCAGCTGCGCAACCGCTTGCGCATTCTTCATGGAATCGAAAAGCTTGGCGACCTGCACGACCATCTGTCGCCCCTGGCGAATCACGAACTTTTCGCGCTCCAATCGCGCCAGATGCTCGGTCACTCTTGGCCGCGAGGCGCCGACCAGGTTGGCGATGTCCTTATGGCTGAAAGATACGCGCAGCAGCGTGCCGCGCGATTCCTCGATTCCAAAGTCTGAACATAGTTCCAGCAGCGCAATGGCTATTCGTTCGTGCAGACCAAGGTTCAGGAAACTCGAGCTGCGCAGCAGGAGGCGATACCACTGCTTCAAATCGTTGAGATGAAATTGCTTGAAGGCGGACTCGTGAGCATTTGCGGTAATGCCGTCGAAGTCATTCCAACTCACAGTGCCAACGCGGCAATCGTTGTACGCCTCGCACTGAAAACCGGACTGGCTGAGCGGCAGCGCCGGGAATTCGGGAATCGGTCCCGGCGCGAGCATCGCCACCGTGACACGCTCATTGCGCGCGTTTAAGCAGGTGATGCGCGCAATTCCTGCTAACAAAATGTGAGCATCCTGGGCGAGCGCAGCCTCGCGCAGAATTACCGCGTGCCGTTTGTAATTGGCCAGCGCAAGTGCGCTGACCAGAAGCGAAAGCTCGGACGGCGAGAGCCACGACAGAGCCTTGAGCCTGCTTAGTCTGTCGAGGTCGGTTTCGCGGGCAGTGTTTCTTTCATTCAAAATCGCACCTCGCAAAAAAACAAGATTACTCCGTTGGCGCTGATAAGAGAAGCGCAATGTCACCCGCATGACAAATGCATTGTGCTCTAGAGAACCTGAATAAACAACAACAGAGAAGCCTGCGCATCGTAAAAGTAGCTAAATACTCGTTAAGGCAAAACTGGCGCGTGGCAGCTTTCCGGAATTCGTCGCCATCAGCAGAAATATGAGTTTGCGCCAAAAAACTTTCCAATCGGTCGCGATTGACGACGCTCATGGCTTCATCCTCGCGGTATGTTCTGCCGCAATTTCAAGCGCCCCGACCTGAAAAAGCGATATATTACTATCATTAAAAGAGCTTAAAAAGCAACCGGACTCGAATAAGTCCCGTGCATGCGTTTACCGGCGATTTCCGGCGTCGAGTTTTCATAGCTTTCATCGACGAGAGCGGGCTCAGCCAGCGGCCCCATCGCTGCCGCATCTGGGTTGCGCGGCGACAGACCCCGGTGCAACCGATAAACCTGTGCTCAGATGCTTTCGCTCGAACATACTCAAATGTTCGGTGATTCGGGACCGCGAGGCGCCGACTAGTTCAGACAGGATCCTATGGCGGGCCGGCAATGTCAGCCGCAGCCCCCTTCCATCGGGGACGCCGAAATTTTCACTCAATTCGAGCAGAATCAGAGCCACACGCGGACATTGCCGTCGGGGAGAAATTCCACCACGCGCTCGATGCTCTGTCTGTGGAATCCGAGACACCTTTTTGCTTTTCCGGATAAATTATGGGCGAATGTACGCTCGATGCGAAGCCGGTCAGGGGCAAGATGCCCGGGAGATGCCGCCATGCCGAGTGAAGTATTGCGAGAGCTCATCCTTAAACTTACCGAACCCGATCGGCTTGAGATCATCCGCGAGGCTGGGATACGTGACCGTAGGCCGTCGTTTTTACGCGGAGACGCAGAGGATGGACCTCTGGAAGAGGCCGATTCTTGGGTAGCTCAAAATGGCGCCAAGATACTCCCGCACCTCTTACGAAGGATCGATCCTTCAGACGATGAGATGGTCCAGCTCGTTCAAAGCGGAATGTTGCCTTTTGACTGCAGTTTGCTGGGGCCGCGCGAATTTCTTGTTCGATTTAACCACCCGGCGATGCACGCTGCCCTCGATGGTGGGCTGCCACTTTCCGAAGTCGCAGCCACCTCACTAGCGCTGACCGAACTGATTATATCGCTTTTGGCGGCAAATCGCTCCTTTGGCGCGGATGCCGTGATGCCGACTGTACGGGTTGGCGCAGGCTCGATGGACTTCCTCGCAACGGGGCCTGGTTTGATCGTCGGTGGGTTGAGTTTACTCGCTACGTGCGGGGTCGGTGTGATTTCTGCTCCTGTCATAGAAGGAACGGCTGTCCACACGTGTATCGATCTGACGCTGAATTGGCAGAAGCGAAGTTCCGAAAAGGGAAGAAGCGACGCCGAGAGGGCAAAGGCCGACGCTGAGAGGGCAAGAGCCGATGCCGAGAGGGCGAGAGCCGACGCCAAAAAGATCGAAGCAGAGACAATAGGCCAAGAACTGGAAAATGAGATGAAGCGCGCCCGACTGGGCAACTTGCCGGCTCAGGTGGAAGCCCATCCGGCGGAGAAGTCCGAAACGCCTCCAGCGTCATTCTTTGTACCTTTTGCGCTGATTGAGCGAAGCTCCCAAGAAAATGGTTTGGCGGCAGCGCACGGTGTTCATCTAATCAATCGAGGATTGCCGTCGCTATTCGCAATTCTTCGAGTGATGCCCGGACTGCTGATTACCGTTGAGAATATAGCGAGGCAATAGTTAGCAGTCGCGACCAGACTGCCGCAGCCATCGGTCGTGACACTGCGCATCACTCCTACTTTACGCCAGGGGCAATCGGCAATTTGCTCGAGGATTGAAGACTGCAGCCCGCTATCCCTTAGCAGAAATTCTTTTTCAAACCACGGTACCAGCGCTATTTTCAGAAATATGAGTTCGCGCCAGAAAACTTTCCAATCGATCGCGATTGACGACGAGTTGGCGATCGTCGCGCGAAATCAGATGCTTTCGCTCGAACATACTCAGATGTTCGGTAATTCGGGGCCGCGAGGCGCCGACTAGTTCAGCCAGGTCCCTGTGCCGGGCCGACAGCGTCAGCCGCATCCCTTTTGCGTCGGGGACGCCGAAATCTTCACTCAATTCCAACAGAATCAGCGCCAAACGCTCTTCCAAAGTGCAGTTCATGAAATTTGCGCAGCGCAATTGAACCAAATCCCAGCGGCCCATGTAGCTCGCTGCCACCCGTTTGAAGTCTGCCGAAGCGATTCCCAGCGATATATCGACGAAGGAATCGAGGTCGATCATCCCTATTTGACAAGGGGTAACCGCTTCGCAGCGAAAATTGTAATTGATGCCGGGTACCGGCGGCGGGAAGCCGGGGATCATGCCGGGCGCGACCATGATCACCAATGTACGCTGACCCTTGCGATTGCGGCATGTGATTCGTGCCACTCCTGCCAGCAAGATATATGAGGAATCGGGTGAATGTTTCTCGTCGAAAATGATCGCGCGTTTTTCCACCGTGCTGACCATCATCGCGTTGGAGAGCTTTTCGAACTGGCGCGCCGTGAGCCAGGAGATATTCTTAAGGCCCCGCAGTCTTCGGATGTGGGATGTTCGAACAACAGCAGACATCTTTTTCAGCCTAGCAGACGGATTGATCCGTGAGCAGAATAACGCCCGCGACATAAAGTTCATTCGACGAATTCTGTTATCTATGTAACGGATTCGCGCTGACGCTCAATCGCCCTGCAGATCACACAAACGTAGGATTCCTGCTCCCAGGCAAGGGCCCGGCGTCGCGCCGCGCGATCCAGATCAGCAGCACAAGCGCCGGGATCGTCGCGACTGTCGTGAGGATGAAGAACGGCACCCAACCGAGCTTGTCTGCCAGCACGCCCCCCGAAGACGCGACAATCGTGCGCCCCACCGCTGCCAGTGAAGACAGCAGTGCGTACTGAGTCGCCGTGAACGCGGGTGAGCATAGGCCGGAGAGATAGGCCACCAGCGCAGTGCCCGCCATTGCGCCCGTCAGATTCTCGGCGGCGACGCATAGCGCGAGATAGTCGAGCCGATGGCCGCCCACCGCCTGCAGCACGTAGAACAAATTGCCGGCCGACTGGAGCAGCCCGCACAGTACCAGCGCACGCATCACACCGAGCTTCGAGGTCACCACGCCACCTACCAGCGCGCCGGCCACAGTCGCGACGAATCCGACCAGCTTCGAGACGGCGGCGATCTCGTTGAGTGAGAAACCGAGCGAGATGTAGAGCGGCATCGCCATCACGCCCGCCATCGCTTCGCCGAGCTTGTAACCAATGATGAAAAGGACGATCGCCGGCCACCTCGGCCGCCGCATGAAGTCGGCAAACGGCCCCGTAACCGCAGTCGCGAGCCAATCGCGGAGCGCATCCCATCCTCCCGTTGCGGTATGCGGCTCGGCCTCCGGCGGCGACGTCGGCTCGGGCCCGAGGATGAACACGAGCATTCCAACGCCCAGCAGTGCCGCCATCGTGGCGTAGGCCGCGAACCAACCGTAGCGGGCCGCTACGATCAGCGCGCCGGCGCCCGAGACCAGCATGGCGATCCGGTACCCGGTCTGGATCATGGCGGCGCCGGGCCCTTGCTGCTCGGGCGTGAGGATCTCGACCCGATATGCATCGATAACGACGTCCTGGCTCGCCGAAAGGAATGCGACCAGCACCGCCAGCGCTCCCATGCGCGCAAGATCGACTTTCGGGTTGCATGATCCCAGGGCGAGCGTCGCGGCGACGAGTGCGAGCTGAATCGCGATGCCCCAGCCGCGCCGTCGCCCGAGCGGAATCGGCGGCGGCAGCCGATCGATCAGCGGCGACCACAGGAACTTGAAGGCATACGGTGTGCCGACCAGGGCGAAGGCGCCGATGGCCGCACGGCTCACGCCGGCGGTGGCGAACCAGGCCGACAGTGTCGAAAAGGTCAGCAGCAGCGGGATGCCGCTGGCGAAGCCCAGCGGCAGGATCAGCAGCACGCGCCGATCGGTGTAATCCGCGATCGAACGCCGCCAGGGATTCATGCCCTTCGCTTCTCTTGTCACAACCTGTAATCCCGGCATGGTGACTTCATATCATAGACGGGGCGATCACCATCGATCACGACCTGGCCTGTCCCCCGCTGCCCGTCAGATCATAAGTAGAGTCGGTCGTTGTTATCGCCCTTCTGAGGCAGTTGGTCTTCCGGTCTTTTAAGCATCGCGAACTCGGTCGGCGTCAAGGCGCCGAGGCTGCCGTGCGGTCGCAGGTGATTGTAGTCGTGACGCAATGCCTCGATCGTTTCGCGCGCCTGAGACATCCCCGGCGCTCTGGTTGAGCAGGCTGCCCGGAAGGTATGATTCGCCGATGAATCAGAAGACCGTGCCGTGCAAGGACCGGCTCAAAAGCATTGCGTGGCAAGCGATGCTGCAAAGGGGCCTGCTGCCGGATTTCTCCGTAGCAGCTGTGGCAGAGAGCAACGCCATTGCCGGAGCAGCGACCGCCGCTGGCCCTTCTTTCCGTGACCTTCGTAGCTTGCTCTGGGCATCGATCGACAACGACGATTCGCGCGATCTCGACCAACTCTCGGTCGCGGTGCCAGCCGGGGGCGGCGCGGTTAAGGTTCTCGTCGCAGTGGCCGATGTCGACGCGGTCGTCAAGAAAGGTTCCGCGATCGATGGTCACGCGCGGGCCAACACCACGTCCGTTTACACGGCCGCCGAGATCTTTCCGATGCTTCCTGAGAAGCTTTCCACCGACCTCACGTCTCTCGCGGAAGGTCAGGAGCGGCTGGCGATCGTCGTCGAGATGGCAGTCGATGCCGACGGTGCAGTGGGCGAATCGGACATCTATCAGGCGGTGGTGGTCAATCACGCCAAGCTCGCCTACAACAGCGTCGCCGCCTGGCTCGACGGAACCGGTCCGGCGCCGCCAGGGTTGTCGGCGGTGGCGGGAATTGACCAGCAGTTGCGCACCCAGGATCGGGTTGCGCAAACGATGAAGCAGCTGCGGCATCAACACGGCGCATTGAGTCTGGAGACGATCGAGGCCCGGCCCGTCTTCGATGGCGATTTGCTGGCCGACCTGCGCGCGGACGAGAAGACTCGAGCCCATGAGCTGATCGAAGACTTCATGATCGCGGCCAACGGCGTGACTGCTAGATATCTCGATCGACGAGGCTTTCCATCACTGCGACGGGTGTTACGCTCGCCCGAGCGTTGGGAGCGGATCGTCGAGCTCGCCGCGGGCCTCGGCGAGCGCCTCCCGTCAGAGCCGGACGCGGCCGCTCTGGAGAGATTTCTGGTCAAGCGCCGCCAGGCCGATCCTGCGCGCTTTCCGGACATCTCGCTGTCGGTGGTCAAGCTCCTGGGTCGGGGCGAGTACGTACTCGAGATTTCCGGCCAACCCGCGCAGGGCCATTTCGGCCTTGCCGTGAACGACTACACTCACTCGACTGCGCCCAACCGGCGCTTCCCGGATCTCATCACGCAGCGCTTGCTGAAGGCTGCGCTTGCAGGACGGCCAGCGCCCTACAGCAACGGCGAGCTCAGCGAACTTGCCCGGCACTGTACTGACCAGGAAGACGCCGCGAGCGAGGTGGAGCGGCAGGTGCGAAAGTCCGCGGCTGCCCTTCTGCTGGAATCGCGGCTCGGCGATCGGTTCGACGCTATCGTGACCGGCGCGTCAGACAAGGGCACCTGGGTCAGAATCGTTCAACCGGCCGCGGAAGGAAAGGTCATGCACGGATACAAAGGTCTTGATGTGGGAGATCGCGTCCGCGTCGAGCTGATCGATACCGACGTCGAGCGCGGCTTCGTCGATTTCGCGAAGGTCGAGGCATCATGAAACCGCCCAACGCAACCCACCGCCCGCTCGCTTACAAAGACGAGCAGTTTCTCGACAGCGACGCGGCTCGCCCGCTGCGTATCCTGGCGGAGTACCTCGAACCGTTGCATATCTTCCGCCGCGAACGTATTCACGACACGATTGTGTTTTTCGGATCGGCGAGGCTTGCCCCCGACGGTCCACTTGGGCGCTATTACGAGGAGGCTCGCGAGCTGGCGCGGCTTATCACCGCATGGTCGAAAAGCCTTCCGTCGAATGCGCACCGATACATCATCTGTTCGGGCGGAGGCGGAGGGATCATGGAGGCAGCCAATCGTGGCGCTTCCGAGGCTGGGGGAAGGACGATCGGCCTGAACATCGGATTGCCGCATGAGCAGCGGCCCAACCCGTACATTACCCGCGAACTGTCGATCGAGTTTCACTACTTCTTCATGCGCAAACTCTGGTTCGCACATCTGGCGCGGGCGCTCGTGGCATTCCCCGGAGGCTTCGGCACGCTGGACGAGATGTTCGAGATTTTGACTCTGGAGCAGACCCGGAAGTTGGATCGTTCGATTCCAGTTGTGCTCTACGGTTCCAGTTACTGGAAAGAGATCATCAATTTCGAGGCGCTGGTACGCCACGGGACGATCAGCCGCGAAGATCTAGACCTTTTCCAGTTTGCGGACGATCCGGCGACGGCGCTTGGGATGTTGCAGCAGCGCCTCACGGCAGCGCCTGAAGAAGGCACGCCGGCCTTTGCCCACTCGCAGACCTGCCGCCAGCAACGCGGCTGAAAGATCCTTTAGCCGAGCAAGTGCTCGCCAGCTGCAAGCCGGTGTAATTTTGTAGTGCGAGAGAAGGATCGCGGCGTGCCTTCGCCGCGAGATTCGCTTGGTTCGAAAGGCGCGGCGGAGCGGACCCTTCATATCACCTGAAATGCCGATATCGCACGTAAAATCGCGATTCCCGGTCTGCTACGATCGTCGCCGCGAAAGCAGGAGGGAAAATTAAGGGAATGAATTCTCAGGAGTGTCTTTGACCGAAACGCTTATGGGCGCAATCTTTGCCGCGGCCGAAGTGTCACGGGCGAACAGGACACAGGAATCGTCGCGATAGATCTCCTTCCACCCGGGTTGCGCAATGACCAGTTTGTACGGGGGATCGTTCTTTGGCCCAACGAGGACGAAATCGTGCGGATAGTTGACCAGAAGTTCTTTGCCGGCGACTTCCCCATTGGTGAACGCCATGTAATCGTCAATAACCTTGGGCGGATACACGGTGTCGTAGCGCCCGTCGATGAAGACCTTGCTCGCGAGCGGCATGTGCCAGATGACGTACTCGCCCCATTGGAAGTCGGCCAGGATGTTGCCGCTCAAGCGATGCTCCTTCATGTAAGAGATTGCGCCGACCGGATAAGGATCGCCTGCCGCCATCTTTTTCGAGAAAAGCCCGGTCAGGATCAGCAACTCGAACGCCGCAACCGCGACCATCAACTGATTTATCGTTGGAGAGCGCTCTTTGGCATGCGCCACCGGCAACCCCAAGCGCTCGCGACGAGCCTTGAGCGCCAGCGTCGTATGCCGCGCGAGCGGAGTAACCGTCGCGATCACTGCAAGCGGAAGATTTCTGACCGCAAGGAACGCGGCTGCGATCATCACAGCCGCGATAGAAATCAGCGCAACGTCGCCACCGCGTGGCGTCTGAATGAAGGTCACGCCGAGCGCCACGAACATCGCTAACGCCAGAATCTTGCAGGCGACGCCGGCCACGTGGCTCTGTCTCCAGTGGAAAAGCAATGACTGCGGGAGCGATAGCCAATCGAGGATGGTCGTGCGCGTGTGAGGGTTCTCAAGCGCATGGATGACGGCCTGCCAGGTGCCGACGCCGTACGGAGTCGCGAGCGTCGCTATCGTGGAAGCGGCGGTGATCGCCAACAGCCACATCGCGCGACGCATCCCGCGGCGAGCCACCAGGTCCTGAGCGAAGACCACGGCGGTGAACGTGCCCAGCGCGGCGAGACCCATGATGAAGCCGCCATGCAAATTCGCCCACACCGCGAGAATCGGAATCGCGAGCCACACGGGGGCGCGGCCACGGTAGTTGTACCGCGAAAGAATCGCCAGGATGGAACTCATCAGGACGAATGTGAAGATCTGAGGTCTGAACTGGAGGTGCGTAGCTAAGGGCGCGCTTGCGGCGATCAGGATTGCGAACTGGACACGCGCCGGCGATTCGGTTTCGTCCATTGCCACCGCGAGGAAAAGGATCGTCGCAGCGGAGCAGGCGAACTTCATCAGGTTGAGTCCGACCGTGCCGAAAGCGTTGTATATCGCACCCATCAGGACTTCGCTCAGCCATTCATGGTTGAGCCACAGATGCCCCGGCGCCGAATACGAATACTGATCGTAAAAAATCAGGTGCCGCTGCGCGAGCACGTCCTACCCGAATCGCACGTGCCCCCATAGGTCCGGGTCTGCCTGCCGCGCCGTATCGGCAACGACGATGACTATGAAGATTAAGGCGGGTGAGTAATGGAGAAGTGAGACCCTGTTGAGCCGCGACGGCGCCGTTTCGACGTTGATCGATCCGGCAGCCGGCGCACCACCCCCCCAACTTGCGCTCATTGCGAAGCTCCCGCAGAGCTATACGGCTTCGCCAATCCGCTCTCCATGCTCCTCGGCGAGGACAGTATCACAACAACTGCCCATTTGCCTCTTCCTTTTAGACTTGGTTTAAAAAATCGTCGAGCAATCGGCGAAAGACGGCCGCAGTTGGCTCCCAGTCGCCCTGCATCGCCTTAGCGCCGGCATCCCCGTAGCTTGCGTTAGGCCTCGGGCGCAAACGGATAAAAGGCGGCAGCCCATAACGCATTGCGAGGCTGTTGGCCCAAAGGCGCGCAGTGCGGCCGTTACCGTTTGCAAATGGATGGATTCGCACCCACTCGGCATGCACCCAGGCACAGAGATCGATTATGGCCGCCAGTTGGTCGGCCTCCGGTTCCTGGCCGAGCGGCAGCAGCGCGTCCAACTCGGCGACCAGTGCCTGGAGCGTTGCTTGAAAGCCTCTCAGCGCTTGGGCCAAATTTGCCGAGTCAACGCCATAATTCGAACCGACACTCACCTGGACGTTCTCGAAACCGGGTTCGCCGCGAAACGCGCCGACATACCGGGGGTTGGGCACCTCCAACCCCTCCATGACGAGGGTTTGCCAACGCCTGGCCGCTTCTAGTGTCGGAGTTTCGCGCTGCCCCGCCGCGTGGACGATTTCCTCCAGAACGCGCGCGAGGTTCTTCCGCAACCGCGGACTGTCTTCGTCCCAGTCAGGCACCTAGAAGTGCTCGAATCTTGCTCTGTACAGGCCCGGCTGGTTTGAGCTCTCCCTCGACGAACGAGCCCATTATCGGCTCGCCTTCAAGCGGGTCCTCGAGGCTTGCTTCGGCTTCCACGAACGCAGCGATGGCGCGCCGGAACCCAGGATCCCGCTTCCGATATGCTTTAAGGCCTGCCAAGTTAGCTTCCAAGCTGCGTTCTTTTCGACCCCGAAGCCTGAGGTAGTTCTCGATGGCCTCGTTCAGCAACTGATTGATAGGCCGCCGTTCGATCTTACTGAGGCTCTCGAGCGCGGCGCGTTTTTCAGCGTCAATTCTCAACGTAAAAGGGATTCGAGCCATGGATGCACATTACAGCAGCGTGGAAGTGATGTCAATATGCACTTTTGATGTCACCAGAGCCTGTGCGGAGGGCTTGGATCTATGGAAGAAAAAGTCGGTCCAATCACCTGCGATCCGTTGCTTGCGCGTCGATTGTTGCAGGAATGCGGTGGCTGCCGCCTCTGCCCGCTCTTTTAGCCTTCCTTGATCGCGATTCCCGGTCTGCTACGATTGTCGCCGCCATGGGCGCCTCTTCACCAACCGGAAATAGTTTCAGGCCGCGGCTGACGCAGGACGAGAAAACCGCGGAAACGCGGCGCCGCCTTCTCGACGCGGCGATTGTATGCCTGATCGATCGCGGCTACGCGAACACGACGACTTCCGAAATCGCGGAGCGCGCCGGCCTTTCCCGCGGTGCGCAGCTCTACCATTTTCCCAAGAAAGAGGAATTGCTCACCAGCGCGATCGAGCACCTTTTCGAGCTGATGTTCGGCGAGATGAAGGAGAAGGTCAGCCGGCTGACCAATGAGAATGATCGGCGGGCCGTGGCGATCGATTTGTTGTGGGAGATTGCCAACGGCCGGCTGGCGACCGCATGGCTCGAACTGGTGGTCGCGAGCCGCACTGATTCGTATCTGCGCGAGTCGGTGAGCGCAGCGAACGGTCGGATGGCGGAATTCATCGATCAATCCTTCAAGGAACTCTTCCCGAGTCCCGATTCGGCCGGCGCCGACTACGACCTGGTCCCGCAAATCGTGTTCCTGATCCTCGAAGCGATGGCTCTCCAGGGTAAGACGATGAACCCGAAGCTGACGGCGAGAGTCCTGGACGCGCTCAAGACTGTGAAGCTGTAGCCGCGCCGCCTCGGCGCAAGAAACCGAAACTCCTTAGCTGGGAACCACCGGGCTTGCGCCGTCGCCGAGGTCACCGGCTCGCGCCATATACCGCGCGGGGAAACGACTGTTGAAGACGAACCCGGCAATCAACAATGCCGTCGGCAGCGCAAATCCTGGTACCAGCTTGCCGAAGTTGCCGCCGATGACGACACCTGTGACAGCGAAGCCGACGTTGACGGTCATCAATCCGCACCAGACAAGAGTCATCACCAGGTTAAGCCGGATGAAGACCGGATGAACCCAGAACTCGGGCGGCTCGTTTTCGCGGGCGTAGGCAGTGGTGAACGGATGGCCGATCGCGATCGAGCTCCACGCCGCAACCGCGAAGCATGACCAGATGACGACCACGTTGTAGGCCGGAAACAAGGTCGAGCGCAGGCCTATCATCATGACTGAGCCGATCGCGAAGAAGGTCAGCGTGGTCCAGTCCATCAGTCTGATCGGGATGCCGCGGCGCAGCCGCACGGCGATAAATACCAGACAGAGGATTAACCCGCCGCCGGTCGCCACGCGCCAGTGATTGGCGCCGGAAGCAAAGCCGTAGAGGACAAAGGGCCCGAACGCCATCAGGCCGGTTGCAACGCCCGAAAGTTTTTTCTGTTCCGCCACGCGCGCGCCCTCCTTCACTGACAATCGCGCCAAAGGACCTTAGTGAGTTGCAATGTCCACGGTCAACGGCCAGTGACGTTTCCGTTGACGCAGCGCGGCTCTGACGATTGCGATACATATCGCGGCAACACGGCGCCCGAAATCACGTCGCTCAGATAGTGATGCCCCTCAGACGGTATCGCTATCAGCATCAGGCCATTGAGGATCGCGACCGGTATGAAGGAGCGCGACGGCGGTCGATGCACATATATAAAGGCAATCGCCAGGACGGTGTGGAACGACGGGAACGTGATTATTCCCTGGAGGCTGTTGATTACAAAAGTGTGCGCACCACCAGCCCGCAAACTCATCAGGACCGCGTTGTACTCGGTCTGACGGCCGTAAAAATGCACGTACGGATCAACGGCAGGAAGCAGCGCTGAAACAATTGCCGTGACAATCAGCGACAGCATCGCGATCCATATCAGCTCGGCGTTTCGGTCGGTCTGCTCGGTATGCGCAAAGTACAGAATCGATCCGACGATCTGTGGCAGGAAAGTGGCGTACGCGACGAAAAGCGGGAGGTGGATCACGCGATGCGCCCAGATGAATCTGGACCACCCGAGCCAATGGAAGCCCATCGCGGCATCGAGCGCGATGAATTCGGCGTCGCGCAACGGCATCGCGGGCGTGGCGGCGAGATAGGTGAAGATGGCACCCGGAGCGGAGAACGCAACCCACAACGCGGCATAATGGCCTGCGTCCGACAACCTGCGGCTGCGTCCCGAGTAACCGTAGAGAAAACCAACCGCGAGCAGAGAAATCAGAACGCAGGCGACTCGCATCCAGCCGACGAACGCCAATCCGACCCGGTCCGCACAAATCCAGTCGAGGCCGCCGAGTACCAGAGTCAGCACCCACGCCCATAGCAAGTTCCCGCGATCTTCGCCCGTTTCGATCTGCCCGCTCGCCTCCTCCGTTCTCAGCGCAATCTCAAATAGCAAAGGACGAGCGCCACAACCAGCCGCACTGGCGGCCTGGTGCGTCAGCGGGGCGCGGCGGCGCCGCTGGAAACCTCCATCCAGGCGTTGATCAGATCGTCGGCCTCGTCGGGCTCGAGGCGGCCATCTTTCACCGCGGCGAGAATTTCAAGGATCGCGTCGTCGCGACTCAGTTTTTCAGTTGCGCCGGGCGTGAACCGCGACGACTGACTATCAAAGGTCGGCTTTTCAGCAGTGGACTGAGTAGTTGACTGAGTAGTTGACTGAGTAGTGCTACCGGCCTGATCATGCGAACGATTGCGCACGTTGCGCGCGGCTTCGCGGATCTTGTCGCGCATCTCGCGCGCGGCCTGCCGCACCCGCTCGCGCATCTCATGGCGCGCCTCGCGCGAACCACCACGCACGGCATCGGTCACCAGGTCGCCGATTTCCTTGCCCAGCTTCGCGAGCCGGCCGCCCACGTCGCCGGGGACCGACTCTTCAATCTCGGCGATCGCACGCTCGACTTCGCGGAGTCCCTCGCTGACGCTGCGTTTCACGTCGCGGGTAACTCCGCGCACGATTGTGCTGGACATCCCGCCGCTCTCGGCCACGAACTGGCCGGCGGCGTCGAGCACGCTGCGCACAAAGGCGGGAATCTCACCGCCAAGCTCGTCGGCAAGATCCTCGAACGGGGCGGAGAATGCGCCGGCCACGCGTGAGCGGTAGCCGCGGCCGGAGAAATCGCGCTCGCGCGCGTCGGCGCTGGCGACAATCACGTCGGCGCCGCGAGTCTCGACGGCAATTTTCGTGCGTGCACCGGAGGCCGGCTCGGGACCGATCGGACCGTGAACATGATTGCGGCCGAGCCACTTAAGCCCGGCGGCGTCGATGCCGTAGGTGCGGATTCGGCCCCATCCCGCGGAGGCGTCGAGCTCGATGGAAGCGATTGCGTCCACTTCGACGTTGACGCGTCCGCGGCTTCTGACGATCCAGGCTTTGTCGGGCGGAAAGGGGCCCACGAGATCGACGGCTCCCCCCACGTCCTCGAGGCTGAGCGCGCCGCCGACGCGGCTGATGCGTGCGTTGCCGCCGACAAAGCCGACCGCGACTTCGCCGGCGACGCCGTCGGCCGCGAGCTTGCCGCCGATTTTGCCGATCACGAGGGAGCCAGACAGGTTCGAGACGCGCACCTTGCCGCCAACGACGCCGGCTTCGATCTGGGCGCCGTCTTCAATTTCGAGATGTCCACCGATCACGCGTACAACAAACGGCGCGTGCACGCCGAGCAGTCGTGCGCTCCCGGCGATTTTTTCGATCGCCACTTCGCCCTCGATGGCTCGGCAATCGAATCCCCCGGCGACGTGGCTGAACGTGATCGCGCCCGCGGATTCGACCGAGAGCGCGCCGCGGACCCTGAGGCCTTCAACCGAACCGGCTTGCTTGATTGAGACGTTGCCGCTGACGGTGTCGCGCATCGAGATGGCGCCGAGGCGGCGCGCGTGGAGATTGCCGCGAACGCGCTTGACGGCGAAGGGGGTGGCGAGATCGGACACGTCGAGGTTGCCCGCGAGATCTTCGACTTCGACGGCGACGCCGGCGGGGACCGCGATCGTGGCGTTGTCGCGCAGCGTCACTTCGGCGACGCCGGCGTCGCGAGTGAGTTGCGGCGCGGTGTTCGAATCGATCTCGACGGCGGAACGATCGGGGTCTGCGCCGGAGATTTTCAGATTCCCGGCTGCGCGCAGGATGCGGATTGATTCAACTCCTTCAAGCGTCGATATGGCCATGGCGGATTTCCTCCGTTTTTTTTCAGTTTTTTCAGTTGCCTGATTGTTCTAATCGTCTTTGGTGCGGGGTCCGTTGAGCGCGGCGAGTGCTTCCTCGGGCGTGAGTTTGCCGCCCTTCAAATCGGCCAGGACCGAGCGGCGCCGCGAGCCGCCGTCGTCGCAAGCCGCGGCCTCGGGAGCGGACTTGGCGGAGTAGCCGAGCGCGTTGATGACTTCGTCGAGGCGCGCGCGCACGGTCGGGTATGAGACGCCGAGTTCACGCTCGGCTTCGCGGATTACGCCGCGATTCTTGATGAAGACCTCGACGAAATCGATCTGCGCACCGCTGAGCTTGAGCAGCGCGGGCGGGGCGAATTCGCCGTCGATGGAGATCGAGCAATCGGGGCATCGAAGGCGCACGACTGTCAGATTTCCGTCGCATGATGGGCATTTAAGAATTATTGGCCGCATGGGGAGTAATATTGATCCAAATATTAAAATTGTCAATCCAGAAATTAAGATTATTGAGATTGAACTGACGGTTTGACGAAGCGAGCGCGGGTTGTCAGGAGGTCGGGGGCGCGGGATGCTGCTGGCTCAGGCAATGAACGGAGCCGAGGCCCCAGACCAGGTCGGTCGAGGGAACGCCGACGACGCGGCGGCCGGGGAAGAGTCGGGAGAGCGTCGAGGCCGCGACTGCATCCCGTGCGGCGTCGAAGGTCGGCATCAGGACTGCGCCGTTGGCTATATAGAAGTTCGCGTACGAGGCGGGCAGGCGCGCGGCGTCGTAGATGACGGCGGGGGGCATCGGAAGAGTTTCGATGTTGAAGGGGCGGCCGTCCTGATCGCGCATCGCGCGCAGCCGCTTAAGGTTGTCGCGCAGCACCGGGTAGTTCACGTCGGCGGGATCGTCCTCGAGGACGGTGACGATAGTGTCGGGGGCGACGAAGCGCGCGAGGTCGTCGATGTGGCCGTCGGTGTCGTCGCCGGCGATTCCGTCGCCGAGCCACAGCACGTTGGTCACGCCGAGATATGTGCGCAGGTAATCCTCGATGTCGGCGCGGCTGAGCGCGGGATTTCGATTGGGGTTGAGCAGGCATGACTCGGTGGTGAGCACGGCGCCGGCGCCGTTGACGTCGATCGAGCCGCCCTCGAGCACGATGCCCGGTTCGATCACTTCGAAGCCGTAGCGGCCCCCAAGCTTTTGCGGCACGACGTCGTCGAGATCGAATGCGCCGTACTTCCGGCCCCACGAGTTGAAGCGCCAGTCCAGAGCGATCTGATTTGGGGCGGCGGGCGAATCGGTTGCGAGGCGGTTGACAAAAATCGGCCCGTGGTCGCGAGCCCAGGCGTCGTTGGTGGGCAGATAAAATATATCGACAGCCCGGATCGCCGCGTCATCGTTATCGCCCCGGCGGCGGGCGGCGTCGCGAATCATCGCACGCACTTCGTCGATCTGCGTTTCATTTTCGTTGTTGACCATCAGGCGGACGGGCTCGAAGCGCGCGATGGCCGCGACCATATCCGCATAGATCGGCGGGATAACGTCGAACTTGCCGGGCCAGGTGTCGAGATTGTGCGGCCATGCGAGGTAACAGGCGAGATGCGGCGCCCATTCGGGCGGCATCCGGTAGGCCGCGAGCAGGCGGCGATGCTCGGGTGAAATGGGATTCACGGTTACGATCGAAAGCGGCGCGTCAGGTCCGCGTAGGCGTCGATTCGGCGATCGCGCAGGAAGGGCCAGTTGCGGCGGACTTCCTCGATCTTGGCGAGGTCGCATTCGACGACCAGCGTCTCCTCGTCGGTGGTGCTGGCGCGCGCGATGACCTCGCCCGATGGATCGGCGACGAATGAAGCGCCCCAGAACTCGAGTTCACCCTCGACGCCGACGCGATTGACGGCCGCGACGAAGACGCCGTTGGCGATGGCGTGGCTGCGCTGGATCGTTTCCCAGGCGTTTTGCTGTTTGGGACGGACTTCTTCCGGCTCGCCATGCCACCATCCGATCGCGGTCGGATAGAACAGGATCTGCGCGCCAGCCATCGCGGTGAGCCGTGCAGCTTCGGGGAACCATTGATCCCAGCATACGAGCACGCCGACCAGGCCGTGCGAGGTGGGATGCGCGGCGAAATCGAGATCGCCGGGGGTGAAATAAAATTTTTCGTAATAGCGGGGATCGTCGGGGATATGCATCTTGCGGTAGTGGCCGACGATTTCCCCGGCCTCATCGATGACGGCGGCAGCGTTGTAATAGACGCCCGCCGCGCGACGCTCGAAGATCGACGCGACGATGATGATTTTCCGCGCCTTGGCCACGGCGCCGAGCGCTTCGGTGGTGGGTCCGGGAATCGGTTCGGCGAGATCGAAAAATTTCGGGTCCTCGGTCTGACACGGGTAGT
>CABDYH010000061.1_pt1 | contig 16723 bp, 17 predicted proteins | sample 3131921 | NCBI WGS metagenome assembly CABDYH01 (sample SAMEA5534337, study PRJEB31848) | metagenome | biome: tundra; feature: field; material: soil | place: USA | collected 2013-05 | depth 0.45 m
CCTCGAGCGCTCGGGCTATCGATGCGTCGGCGCATTCGACGCCAACCAGGCAATCCAGATGATCGACGCCGAATCACCCGACCTGGTGATCACGGACTTGAGCCTGCCCGATAACAGCGGCGTCGAGATCGTCCGCCGCGTGCGCGCGAAGTTGCCGGTCACACCGATCATCGTGATGTCGGGACACAACACGCCCGGACTCCACGAAGCGGCGCAGGCGGCCGGCGCGCACATCTCGCTTCTGAAGCCCGTTTCGATAGCCGAGCTTCGGCGCGTGATCGGCGAAGCGCTCGCGCGCTGAACAGCCGCCGGCGAAATTACAGGGTGCGTTTGAAGGACATGCTGGCTACCACCAGCATCAGGACCATGAAGACCAGCAGAAACGCGACGTCGCCGCTGACCGCGGCGAAGTCCGCGCCCTTGAAGAGAATCTGTTTGATCGCGCTCACCGAATGGGTCTCGGGATTGAAGTGCGCGAAGGTTCGCAGCCAGGGCGGAAAACTCTCGACCGGATAGATCGCGCCGCTCGGGAAAAACAGGATCACGTTCAGAAATCCCGAAAACGTCCCGACCAGCCGCGGATGGCCCGCGCGTCCAAGCAGCGCAAACGTCATCGCCAGCAGACCGGTCGCGCTGATGACGATTATTCCGATCAGCATCGCCAGCGCCATGGGTCCACCGAGGATTCGCCCGCGCGTGATCAACAGGCCCAAAAACAACACCACCACGCCGGCGATGCTGGTTACGGTCACGCCGCTGGCGAGGATGCCGCCGGCGATGTCCCATCGTGAAAGCGGAGTCACCAGGTAGCCCTCCGTCACGCCGAGAAATTGATCCATCACCCAGTTGAAAACGCCGGACATCAGCGAGCCCATGAACATCGCCATTACGATGACGCCCGGGATCAGCGATCGATCGTAATCCACGTACGGGAACAGCCAGTTCGGGCGCAGCGAGATGTCGTTGAGTTTGGGTTCGCGCGCGGTGACGAAGGTAACCTTCACGGTTGCGACCGCTTGGTCGAGCGCGGCTTCGAGCGTTTCGGAGCTGATCTGGTCGACGTTGTCGGTGAACAGTCCGATCTGCGCGATGCGCCCTTCGGCGACCGCATGGCTGAAGTCGGGCGGAATTACGACCGCGGCTTTGAAGAGCCCGTGGCGGACTTCGCCGGTCGCATAGCCCGGGTCGTTCTCGAAGGTGATGTCCACGGTCTTCGGTCCCGCCTGTAGCGCGAGCAACTGTTCGATGATTCGGCGCGCGTAGAGTCCGTGATCCTGCTGGACGACGACAATCGGCAGATGCTTGAGCTGGCCCTGGAAGGAATTGCCCATTATCACGAGATAAAAGATCGGCATGAGGATAACCGATATCAGCGTGACCGGATTGCGCATCAGCTTCTTGAGATCGCGGCGCATGACGGCGAGGAACTTCAGCCCGAACATCGGCGGCCTCCTCAGCGGTGCTGCGGCATCCCGGCCCCGACCAGCAAGCTGACCTTTTTGGCCGGCTCGTCGCGGAGCGTGCGCCCGGTGAAGTGGATGAAGACGTCTTCAAGCGAGAGTTTCTGCACGGTGATCGAGGTCACCCGGTCGCCGGCTCCATCGACCGCCTCGATAATTTTCGGAATCGCGTGCGCGCCGTCATTGGCCGAAAGCTGCAGGCGGTTGCCGCCATCGCGATTCACCCCGCGCAGATACGGCATCGGCCGAAGCATCTCGGCGATCGCGTCGGGATTTTTTTCAACCACCAGATCGATCCGGTCCGCACCCGGAACCATCGATTTGAGTCCCATCGGCGTGTCGAGCGCGATTATCTTGCCGGCATCGACGATTGCGATCCGATCGCACAGCGCCTCCGCCTCGTCCATGTAATGCGTCGTAAGCGAGATGGTAATCTCGCTTTCCTTGCGCAGCGTCTCAAGCAGGTCCCACACCGCGCGCCGGCTTTGCGGGTCAAGTCCGATGGTCGGCTCGTCGAGGAACAGCACGTCGGGCGAATGAATCAAGCCGCGCGCAATCTCGAGTCGCCGCCGCATCCCGCCCGAGTAGGTCGCGACCAGATCGTTGGCCCGCTCGTTCAGCCCTACCATATGGAGCAACCGATGCCCGCGGTCGCGGCGCTCGCGGCGCGACAGACCGAAGAACTCGCCGTAGATATCGACGTTCTCCCATCCGGTGAGATCGAGGTCCGAGGTCAGCGCCTGCGGAATGACGCCGATATTTTGGCGCACCTTGCGTGGATACCGCGCGACGTCGAAACCCGCGACGAACGCCTGCCCGCCGCTCGGCGCCAGCAGCGTGGTCAGCATCCGCACCACCGTCGTCTTGCCGGCGCCGTTGGGCCCGAGCAGTCCGAACACCTCGCCGCGGCGGACCTCGAAGCTGACCTTGTCGACCGCGGTAAAAGTGCCGAAGCGCTTAGTCAGGTCTTTGGTCTGTATTGCTGGTGACTCTGGTTCCATCGGTTCTCGGGAAGGTGACTTCCGCGGTCATTCCGGGCTTGAGTTCGCCTTCGGCCTGCAACACCTGGACCTTGACGTAGAAGGTGCGAATATCCTGGCGCCCGCGGCGTACATCGCGCTGGGTTGCGAACTGGCCTTCCTGACCGATCGCCATGATTCGACCGGTGAAAATCAGTGGCGGTGTGGTCGGCAGTTTCACCTGCGCCGACTTGCCGATGTACAGCGGACCCAGGTCGGTCTCTTCGACATCGACCCGCGCCCAGATCGTCGAGAGGTCATCGACGGTCAGAACCGGCACGCCCGGCGTCACCCATTCACCGACTTCAAGCGCCTTGCTGACCACGACGCCATCGACCGGCGATTTTACCTCGGTGTCCACCAATTGGTCGGCGTAGAGCTTCGCGTTGGCCCGCGCGCTTAGCACGTCGGCCTCGTCCTGCTCGACGCTGGTGATGGCGTCATCGCGAATCTTGGCCGCGATCACGTTTTCCTTCGCGAGTGCTTCGTCGCGCACCAGGTCGCGCCGCGCCTGCGCCAGGTTGGCCTGCGCATGAGCGAGATCGGCCTTCGACTTGGCGAGTTGATTTCTCAGATCGATATCCTCGATCAGGCATACGACCTGTCCCTTTTTCACGCGGTCGCCCTCGAGCAGATCGAATCGCTTGATACGGCCGGCGATTCGACTGGTGACATTCACTTCAGGCGCCTCGATCATCCCGACGGTCTCGATCGCCGAATGATCCTCGGCCGGCCACAAGTACGCGCGTCCGAAAGAATATAATCCGAAGGCAACACCGGCCAGGATTGCCAGCTGAATGGCCCGGCGAACGATCGTTCGAATCATTGTGGATGCTCCGGCTTGAAGTGTTGCGACGGGTCTGCGCCGAGCGATCTGAGCATCAGGTTGCCGAGCTCGCGGCTGAGATCAGAGACCGGCCGGCTGGTACCGTAATACAACAGCAGCGATCGAATCGCGCCCTGGATCGTAAACGTCGCCAGGCGCGGATCGATTCGCGTGAACACGCCGGTCCGGATTCCTTCTTCGATTAGCGACGCGAAAAAATTGAACCCGCGCTCGCGCGATCCCTCGATAATCCGATTGCGCGCCTCGGCCAGCCGCGGTTCCTCGGTTGCGAAAAACTGAAGAAAATCGCGCCGCTGATCGTAAAACTCCACCATGACGGCGATCGAACGCCGCAGCCTCTCGACCACCGGCAGCCTTGGATCGGCGCTGCTTTGATAGGTCCGATATGCGGTGTCGAGTCCGTCGCTCAAAACGCCGAGGTAGAGCGCGTCCTTGGACGGAAAGTAGAGATAGAGCGTCCCTTTGGCGACTCTGGCGGCCTCCGCTACGCGATCCATCGTGACGGCCTGGTACGGCTCGTGCGCGAAGAGCTTCAGCGCGGCAGCCAGAATACGTTCGCGCTTGGCGGCTTGCTCGTCGTGAACGTGAAACGGTCGTCCATTGGGAATTCCAGCCGAATTTATGCCTGTTCTGTTCATATACTGACCAGTCAGTCATATATATGAATGCGCGGAGGTGCGAGTCAACAGCCGGGGATTGCCGCAGCCACGTTGGTTGCGCGTCCCGGGATGCGTGCCTAGACTCGTCAGGTTCGAGCGTCCATCAAGCCAAGCGCCCGTAGCTCAACTGGATAGAGCATCAGACTTCGGATCTGAGGGTTGGGGGTTCGAATCCCTCCGGGCGCACCAGGCAACATTCCCGAATCGTTGGCAGCTTGACATACGGTTGTAACTATATACAGTTACATACTGGACAAGTTGGAGAAGCTGTTAGAGGCTGCTCGAAATAACCCTAACGGCCTTTCCTTCAAGGATTTTGAAGCCCTGCTGAGGCAGGCGCGCTGGATATTTGATCGGCAGAAAGGCAGCCATCAAATCTGGTACTCGCCGAAAAACTCCCTGATCTCCATCCAGCCGCGAGGCGCAAAGGCGAAGGGCTATCAGGTCAAGCAATTCCTCGAAGTGTACGACAGAGAATCCAATGGCTAAGCAAAGAGAGCGGGATCGTTTCGACGGTTATGCGGTCGAGCTGTTCCTCGACGAGGATAACGACTGGCTTGCCCACTTGGTTGAACTCCCCGGGATCTCGGCGTTCGGTCCAACCCCCGAGAAGGCGCTCAAGGAGCTCGACATAGCTTGGGCGGCGGCCAAGGAATCCTACGCGGCCCGCGGCGTCAAGATTCCAGCCGCGCCGGCGCGGCGACGGTACCATGGCATCTTCCAGGTGCGCATCGATAGGCGCGTACATCGCGCGCTTGCCATCGAGGCAGAGCGCGCCGGCGTCAGCTTGAATGCCTTGGTCGCGGAGAAGCTGGCGAAGAGCGTGTAATCCTGATGACGAACGAGCGGAAGCTCACGCAGGTTTGCAGCGCCCAGCCCCTGCGTCAGAGCGGGATTGCGGTGCGGAACAGGATGAATCGGCCGAGCATCTCGCCGACCAGCACCGACATCACCGCGATGTACAGCAGGCCCGTCGCCGACCTCGTCTGAGGAATTTTCAGCGTCTGCCAGCACATCCAGACCAGCACGATCGTGGCGACCGGACCGAGCAGCAGCCGAAATCCCAGCAGTCCGAGGTGCGACGCGAATAACTCATGAACGGCCGCGACCGCGCCGACGCTGCCGAGCATTGCGGGCAGGCCGATCGCGAGTCCGAGCCCGATGAGGTCCGCGACCAGCGCAATTCCCAGCAGTCGGACGAAGCTGCGCAGGTAATCGACCGGCATCTCGAGGTCGATTTGGTACCAATGTCCAAACAGCATCGCACCGCTCACCAGTCCGAGGACCAGCGCTGAGGTGATTGCGGTAAGTCCGTAGGCTACCGCCGCGACCGCGCCGAAGCCGTACGGCATCAGAAGCATTACGTTGGCGATCAGGGCGATGAGGCCGAGGCCCAGGCCAAACGCGTACGATCTCGCGCGGAGCAGACCGTTTTCAGTCCAAAGTGTGTAGAGATAGACGGCGACTGCCGCGCTCGACAGGGTCCACAGCGCTGCCGCCGTCCACAATGAGACCGCGCCCGGTCCGTCGGCCGCGCCGTCGCGGATCGCCAGCAATCCCAGGCCGATCGCGGTCGTCAGCGACGCGGCCAGGTACACCGAAGCGCTCGATTTGTAAAAGCCTCGCTCGACGTTGAAGAAAGGCGGAATCGCAAGTGCGAAGAGCCCGCCCCAGGCGAGCTCTCCGAAGACGAGGATGAAGCAGGCGGCGAATCTGGTCACGCCGGAATACTACCGATCACGGCGAACAACGAACACCCGTTGTTCGCAGCCGCACCGTACCGCTTGCCCCGGCGTGCCATTCGGTGAAATAAAATGTCAATCGAGCGCCCGACAGACTACGATTAGACATATGCGGTGGCGCGGCTATAATTAAACTCAGATAGACAGGGATCAATAGGGAAGAAAATGCGTTCATCGAAAATTCTAAAATTGTTGGTGGTTGGACTGGCGCTGGGAGTTTCGGCATGCGGCGCCATGCAAGCTGCTCGTCAGGAGCAGGTACAAAAGCAAGCGGTATTCGTGCATCGCGTTGACATGGCGCATATCTGGGTCACCACGGAAGCGCCGCCGGGCGGCAAGCCATACACGGAGCTTGGCGATCTGACTTATACGGAGCCGTTCTCTCCCGATGCGATCGAGGAGGCGAAGATCAGCGACAAGCTGAAGAAGATGGCCTTCGAGAAATGGCCTGACACTGTCGACGCGATCGTGAACGAGAATCAGTCGATCTCGGCCGACGGCTCGCAGGTCACGGTCACGGCAAAGGCGATCAAATACGACTCGTCGGTTGACCGCGAAGCCTTGCATCACATGAACGAGGGAATGGTCGCGTCGCCGTCCAGCAACTAGCGGTTCGCGATAAAGTGAGATCGAAAGCGGGCGCGTGGCGGCAACCAGGCCGCGATGCGCCCGTTTCGATTTCCGATCGCTGAGGGCGAGTCGTGGCGGTTCAGGCCGGCGCCGGCTCGGCCAATAAATTGTCGAGCTTTCCGGAGTCGTCGAGCGCCTTCAATTCCTCGAAGCCGCCGACAATCTTGCCGTTGATGAAAATTTCGGGCACCGTGCGGCGCCCCCCGGACATCTCGATCATCTTCGCGCGCAACTCGTCGTCATCGCTCACATCGATTTCATCGAAAGCCACGCCCTTGCCCTTGAGCAGGTTCTTGGCCCGCGCGCAGAACGGGCAGTAGGTAGTTGTGTACACTTCGACTTTCGCCACGTCGTACCTCGCTTGAGCCATTCTTATCCGCGCGAAAAAGTCAGTCCAGTATCGCGTCCAGTCTTTTCACGGCTAACGGGTGTCAGAGTACATGCGTTTGAGACGGGCAGGCGCCACACCCATCAGGTACATCGCACGAATCAGCCACATTCTGACCACGGTACGCATCACTCCGTCCCGGCTCCATCTCCGCGCAGACGTTGTTACGCGGGCGCGCAGACATGCGACGCGTCCTGCGCGCTTCAGCCGTCGCGCGAATTCGAGATCTTCGCATAGCTCCAGTTCGGGGAAGCCGCCGAGGCGATCGAAGACGTCGCGCCGCACGAAGATCGCCTGATCGCCAGTGCCGGTGCGGCTGATTCGCGAGCGGATGCTGATCGTCGCGCCAATAATCCGGTAGGGGAGGGCGCTCGAGTCGAGTCTCACGTCGAATCGTCCTCCCACCACCGCGGGATCCGATAATGCCGATGCGATGTCAGCCGCAAAGCTCGATGGCACGGTCGTATCTGCGTGGACGAAAACCAATACGCCGCCGTGCGATTCGCGCGCGCCCGCGTTCATCTGGTGCGCCCGGCCGCGCGATGCGCCAATCACGGTGTCGCACAATGGTTGCGCTATGGCGACGCTGGCGTCGATGCTGCCGCCGTCAACGACTACGATCTCCGCGTCGGGAGCGCCGCGCCGACACGCGCCCAGCGTGCTCGCGATGGCGGCCGCTTCATTGAGCATCGGCACGATTACCGAAAGTGTCTTCAATTTTCGAATCAATCCACCGGAGGATTCACCAACGGCGAGGAGTTTGGCGTGGGCGAATCGCCCTTGATGACAACCCGGCGCCCCTGGATCTCGAGACGTCCCTGCTGAAAGAGCGCGATCGCGTGCGGAAAGATGCGATGCTCCTGGAGCAGGATTCGCGCCGCCAGCCGTTGTTCGTTGTCGCCGGGCAGCACGGGCACCGCGGCTTGCACGATCACCGGGCCGGCATCGACACCCGAAGTGACGAAGAAAACGGTGCATCCTGCTATCTTGACGCCGTATTCGATCGCGTCCTTCGGCCCGTGAATGCCGGGAAACGACGGCAGCAGGCTGTTGTGGATATTCATGATGCGGCCCGGGAACGCCTCGAGCATCACGGGCGAGAGCAGGCGCATGAAGCCCGCCAGCGCGACCAGTTCGACCGAGCGATCGAGAAGCGCGGCGACGATCGCGCGGTCAAAGTCCTCGCGCGATGCAAACTTGCGATGGTCGATGACCATCGTCTCGATTCCGTGGCGGCGGGCGCGCTCGAGCCCCTGCGCGTCGGCCCGATTCGATATGACGAGTCGGATTTCGGCCTTGAGATCGCCGCGCAGAATCGCGTCGATTATCGCTTGCAGATTGGTGCCGCTGCCGGAAATCAGGACGCCGAGTTTGACCGTCGGATTTTCCGCCATCGAATTAGCCGCCGCTCAGCGAATTGACACTCCGCGCTTGCCGCGCCTTACTTCGCCGACAACATATGCTCCATATCCGCGGCGGCGCAAATGAGCGACGGTGCGGTCAGCCGCGCGCGCCGGCACGATCGCGACCATCCCGAGGCCGTTGTTGAAGGTGCGATCCATCTCGGCGCGGCGGATTTTGCCAAGGCGCTGAATCATGTCGAAAATCGGCGGCGTCGGCCAACTGCCGCGTTCGAGGATTGCGCGGGTGTTCGCAGGCATCACACGCGGCAAGTTCTCGAGCACGCCGCCGCCGGTGATATTGGCCAGCCCGTTTAACTTGAAGCGCTCGAACAGTTCGACGACGACGCGCGCATAGATAAGCGTGGGACGCAGGAGTTCCTCGCCGAGCGTGCATCCCAGTTCGGCGATGCGCGAGCCGAGCTTGAGTTTGGCGTGTTCCAACAGAACGCGGCGCACCAGCGAGAAGCCGTTGGAGTGAAGTCCGCTGGATGCGACTCCGATCAGCACGTCGCCGGCGCGCACGTCGGACGGCTTGGGAATTCGCGCGCGTTCGACTAATCCCACCGCGAAGCCGGCCAGGTCGTACTCGCCGGGCTTGTACAATCCGCTGAGCTGCGCCGTCTCGCCGCCGACCAGGCTCACGGCGGCCTGGACGCATCCGCGAGCGACGCCCTTGACGATATCGAGCGCGATCCCTTTTTCGAGCTTGCCGGAGCCGATGTAATCGAGAAAGAACAGCGGACGCGCCCCATGGCAGATGATGTCGTTGACGCACATCGCGACGCAGTCGATTCCGACGCTGTCGTGACGCCCGGTCTCGAACGCGATCATGAGCTTGGTCCCGACGCCGTCGGTGCCCGCGACCAGCACTGGCGCGCGCATCTTGCGCGCCGCGTTGAGTCCGACCAGCGCTCCGAATCCGCCGACCCCGCCTATCACGTGCGCGCCGGCCGTGGTTTTGGCGATCGAACCGAAGAGCGGAATCAGGCTCTCCTTCAGCGCGATATCGACGCCGGCCGCTTTGTACGTCATCCCCGGCGCCATCAGTTCGATTTCCTCCGCCGCGCCACCATCGATGCGCGAAAGGCGCGCTCGCCGCCGGGATAAGCAGTCAACCCTTCGCGGTATTCCTCGATCTCGAGTCCGTCTGCGAGCGCGCGAAGCTCTCCGTGACCGAGCAGGAAGCGCGGATCGCGCGGATGACTGATCGCGGCCTGATCGACCAGGAACGTTTCGGCGATCAAAATGCCGCCGGGTCTGAGCGCCCGGACAAATTTTGGGAACAGCGCGCGGTCGAGGAAATTTATATTCACGATGACGTCGAAAGATTCGTCCTTGAGATGAAAGTTATCCAAGTTTGCGACCACGGGCCAGATGGCCAGTCGCGCGGTCCGCGCAGTCGCGGCGAGGCTGCGCATCGCTTCCGCGGAGAGATCAACCGCGACCACCTGCATGCCGGCTCGTGCGAGCGCGAGCGCGTTGCGCCCGCGTCCTGCCGCGACGTCGAGTGCGACGCCGTGCGGGATTCGCTTGAGCACCGCGGCCAGGAACGGCGCGGCTTCGCCGGGCGGCTGGCCGCGATGGCGTTCATCCCAATCGGCGCGCCGCGGTTCGCTCATAGCACGCGCGCGAGCGTGAATACGTCCACGCAAGCCGCGCCTGCCGCGATCAGCACGCGCGCGCATTCATCGACCGTGGCGCCCGTGGTCATCACGTCGTCCACGATCAGCACGCGGCGATTCCTGACGCGTTCGGGATTGGTGACCGCGAACGCGCGGCGCACGTTCTTGACGCGCTCGTCGTGGTGACGCGAGGTCTGCGGCGTGGTGAAGCGCCGGCGCGACATCGCGGTGGTATCCAGCGGAAGATCGAGCCGCCGTGCGACTTCGCCGGCGAGCAGCGCGGCCTGGTTGAATCCGCGCCACCACAAGCGCCGCCAATGCAGCGGCACCGGGATGACCACATCGTAATCGTCAGCCGACACCGGCAGCTCGTCGCCCAAGTAATCCGCCAGCGCGCGACCGACGGATTGATCGAGGCCGTACTTGTGACGGCGAATCAGCGCGGGCAGGCTGCCGGGTTCGTCCTCGGCCGTGGTTCGATAGCGCGCGATAGTGCGTGCGATTCGATAGCTTGGCAGATGTGCGAGGCATCGGGCGCATCGCGTCGCGCCGCTGACCGCGGACTCGAGCGGTCCGCCGCACACTTCGCAGCGCGGCTCGGGCATCCGCTCGACTCGCGCCACGCATCGAGCGCAAACGCGTTTTCGTTGTCCCGCTTCGGATCCGAGCGGCGTCCCGCATGCCGAGCATCGCGGTGGATACAGAAAGTCGAGGACCTGGGCGAGCGCGGCCATATATGATTGATGCGTCCGACGGCGCCCAAACTCAAGCCCGCGGGGTTGGCTCTTGCGCGGCCGTTTGAGTGCGAAGTCAATTCGCCGCACGTGGTATAGAGAAAGTGATTTGAGCGCCGCTCACGGCAGCGAGGGCAGATAACGGGGAGTTGATCCGATGGCGATTACAGGAACACTCGAAGATCGCGAGGAAGTTCGCGCGCTGCATGCGCGCTATTGCCTGACGATCGACGCCGGCCGCTACGACGAATGGATCGATTGCTTCACGATAGTGCGGCGCCGGATCGCGATACGATCCGGCGCCGCATTTTCGTGTCGCTGATTACCCTGCTAGAAGGCTGCGTACCACGGCACTTCGTGCGGATTCTGCACTTCCCAGTTGATATTGAACTGCTGCAGAATCGTGCCGTCGGAGTGCGCGAGCGCGAGCTTGGCGTTTTCGAGATCGACTTCGGCCTGCACCTGGTTGCCCTCCGCGCTCGCTTCCTCTTCCTGGTATTGCAGCAGGTCGTGCGTGGTCGCCATTCCGACCCGGAACATCACTTGCTCATCGTGGAGCGCCTGGCGAGCGTAGTAAGTTGCCGAGGCAGTCGCGGTGGCGCGCTTCTGATCGGCATAAAGATTAGCGATCGCGCTCTCCACATTGACGACCGCTTGCGACAGCGCCGCTCGATACAGCATCCGCTGCTGCTCGTATTGTATGCGAGCCTGCGCAAGAGCCGCGCGCGGTACAGCGTCGTCTAGCGGCATCTGGAACGTCAGCACCGCGGCGTAGTTGTAATAGCTGAAGCCCCACAGGCGATTGAGCGCGTCGCCGTAGATTCCGCCTAACGGCGCCTTGCTGCCGAGGCCGCCAGCGCAGTTTCCGCCCACGACAGGATTCAGTTTGCTGACCAGGCAAGGCGTAGTTCCCGCCGCCGCAGTCAGGCCGAATTGCGCGCCGAGGTTCAACTGCGGCAGTACCTGGTTCTCCGAGTATTTCACCTGCAGCAATGAGTCGCGAATCGCCTCGCGCATGTTGCCCAGGGAAGGCAGGTACTGCACTGCCAGCTCGAGCGCGCGTTCCTCATCGACGACGATCTGCTCCTGGGGATTGGGCCGCGTGAGCGGCTGGATTTCCTCGGGCAGGAAGGTGCGGTACGGATTGAGCATCACGTCCTGGCGGAGCTGGGTGCGGGAATTTTTCAGGTTGGCTTCGGCGGTGTACACGTTGGCCTCTGCAGTGGCGGTCGCGGATTGCGCTTCCTGCAGATTGATAGGGGCAAGGGTGCCGACCTTGACGCTGATGCCGTTCTGGCGGACCAGGTCGAGATTGAAGGTCAGCGCGGTGCGCGCGACCTCGAGATTTTCCTCGGCGAGCACGACGTTCCAGTAATCGCCGCCGATTTTCTGCACGAAGTCCTGCAGCGCCTGGCCGTAAGTCCATTGCGCCTGCTTCTGACCCGACTCTGCGATCTGGACGTTGATGGTTGCGAACTTCCAGCCGAAGCTCTGCAGCAAGGGCTGTGAGAGCGAGAGTGCGAGGCTGGGCACGTAGTCAGGATTGACGCCGGCGAACGCCGAATTCGACAGCGCGCGATTGTTGTTGAAAGTCACGCCCCAGGTTCCGTTGGTGACCGAGGAAACTTTGTTGAGGCCGAAGTTCCAATCGTAGAATTTCTGCACGTACGCCGCGCTGCCGCCGGTCTGCAACGCCGACGTGACGGGCACGACGGTCTTCTCGACATCACCCTGCGCGGTAAGGTTCGGATCGAAGCTTCCGTTGGCTTCCCTGACGGTTTCCATCGAGGCGACCGGGTCGAGTTCGGCGGCCTTCAGCGACGAGTTATTCTGCATCGCGATGTAGATGGCTTCCTTGAGCGTGAGGCCGCGCGCGCCGGGAGTTTCGGAGCGCATGTAGCGCTCGCTGATCACGTTGTCGGGCGCGATTTCCTTGGTCAGCGACCACTGATGCGCGAAGATGCGCGGCAGATTCAACAAATCATCGTGATGCTCGAACTGGTTGGAGGCGCTGGGCGGCACGCTGGCCCGCGGCGGCGTCTGCGGCCCGACGGGCACGGACTGCATCTGAATCGGTCCGGTCAGATCCGGCGGCGGCAAGGGCGTGGTGGGCGGCGAGCCGGTCACCTTGAGCTGATCCTGGGCGAATCCGATCGAGGTTCCGAGCAACAGCACGGAAATAGTCAGCATCGCAAAAACAACGCATTTATATCTCGACATTCCAACGAACCTCCTTCGTACTGTTGCCATCGCCGGCGATGGCCCGCCACTTCCGCACCAGCCGATTATGCAATTTGACTCGGCAGTTTGGGTTCGATTTGCCGGCGCCGAATCGAACCGAAGCGCTTGCGCGGCGCCAATTAGCCCGCGATTATAGCCAAGGCCGCCCGCCTTGTCTTCCGGCATCGAAGGCGGCCGGACTTCTTCGCGAGTCGCACTTGGAGATGGTATGCGCGCTGTCAGGCTGGTAATCGCAGTACTCATCGTGTCCCCGATCCTTATGCTGGCGCTCAGCGAGTCCAGACTCTCGCGCCAGCCATTGGCGCAAGTTACCGCGGCGCCGGGACCGGTGCCACTGACTGCACCCGTGGCTCCCGGTCAGCCGCACGCATTCTCGACGATCGGAGCGCTGCCTGCTCTCGCGGCGGCGCCGGGGACTCTGCCTGTTGGAGTTGCGACCGCGGCGCCGACGCCGCGCGCATTTCGATGCACCTGTTCGGCGCCGGGAGTCCCTACCCAATGGGCGGGCATCGTCTCATCGTCCAGCTATGTTCTCGCCAGCCGGTCTGCGCGCGGGCAGTGCGCCAACTACGTACTGAACGCGAACGCGCCGTCGCCGTACATACCGCCGGAGGGATCCGGGCTCACTGCGCAACGGCCAACGATCTACAACGGCACGGCGTTCACGCAGCGCGCGCAGGTGTCAACCGGGGTGGGACAATCGGTGCTCCTGCAACGCTCGCAGGTAGCGCAGATGGCGACGCAATGCACGCGATGCGCCTGCAACTGAAGCGTCGGCGAAGTTGCTAGTCGATCAGCTTCTTCAAATCCTGGGGAATCGGCGCGGTCACCTTGACGTGGCCGACCGCCGGCGAGTCGAACGCCACGTCGCATAGATGCAGCCAGAAGCGCCCGTGCGCGAGCGCCGGCATCGCGGGGCCGCCATAAAGCGTGTCGCCAACTATAGGATGGCCGAGGCTCGCCAGATGTACGCGAATCTGATGGCGGCTGCCGGTCTTCGGCGTGACTGACAACAGCGTGAACTCGCCAACGCGCCGGATTGGCTCGGCGAGCGTGGTCGCGGCACGGCCGGCGCGTTTGGGATTCGCACTGGAGGGGTCGCCGACGACCATCTTGCGCGCGTTTTTTGCGTGATGCGCGATCGGCGCATCGATCTGAGTCTTGCGCTCGAGCGATCCGGCGACCAGCGCCTCGTAGCGCCGCGCGATTCGCCCCGCGCGAATCGCGTCGCGCAGTTTCTCGAACGCGCCGCGATTGCGCGCTATTAGCAGCGCGCCCGAAGTGCCGTTGTCCAGCCGATGCACCAGGCCGCCTTCGAGCGGCTTCTCGCCGGCGGTCGCGGTATCCGGGAATCGCGCGACCACCGCATTCATCACAGTGTCGCGCTCTCCCGCCTGGAGCGGATGACAGGGGACGCCGCCGGGTTTGTTCACGACGATCACGGCCGCATCTTCATGGATAACTTCGAGCGCGAGGCTGCCATTCGGCTCGATCGCCGAGTTGCGATCCCGGCGATCCGGGCGATCCGAGGCTGCCACTTCAACCCGATCCTCGGCGCCGACGATTTCGCTTTTCTTCGAGCGCCGCCCGTTGATTCGCACCATCCCGCGCTCTACCAGCTCCTGCGCAACGCGCCGCGAGGGCGCCAAGCCGGTCCGCACGAGGTAATGATCGAGGCGTTCCTTTATCGCGTCCTGCAACGGTGCTGCGTCCTGCACGGAGTCAGCGGCTCGCGGAATTGCCGGTTGGAATCGGCGGGGCCGGCGGCCGATTGTACACGGAAAATTGAACGGTCGCGGCGTAAAGCAGAATCCCAAGCAGAATTACTGCGGTGAGTACATCTACGAAGCCGAGTTGCGTTGCGCCCCGCGCCAGACGACTGAATCCCCGCATATTTCCTCCTTGCCGATTCACCAAACTATACTCCCGACTATACTCCCGCGGCAGCGCGCAAAGCCGAGCGGGCCTGGCGGCCACGTTCGGGCAATCCGAACAAGCGCCGGAGCTCGCGGCCGGTCTCGGACTTCTCGCACGCCGCGATGTCGAGGGGGGAACCGGCCGCCACGATCCGCCCGCCCTCGTCGCCGCCACCGGGTCCGAGATCGATGACATAGTCGGCGTTCGCGATGAACTCGAGGTTGTGCTCGATCACGACCAGCGTGTTGCCTTCGGTGACCAGCCGGTTGAGCACTTTGATCAAGCGCTTGATGTCGGTCGAGCTGAGCCCGGTGGTCGGCTCGTCGAGGATGAACATCCGCGGCAGATGCCTTCCGTGTTCTCCCGCCGGCGCGGGTTCGAGATCGGCCAGCAGAAATCGCGCGAGCTTGAGGCGCTGCGCCTCGCCGCCCGACAGCGTCGAGGTGGTCTGCCCGAGCCGGACGTAGCCGAGGCCGACCGCAATCAGGGCATCGAGCCGTTTGACGATGGCGGGATGACGGATGAAAAATGCGCGCGCGTCCTCCACGGTAAGATCGAGCACTTGGGTGATGTTCAAGTCGCGCAGCCTGATCGCGAGGATGTGGCTCTGGAAGCGGCGGCCGTCGCACGCCTCGCATTTTACCTCGAGGTCCGCCATGAAATGCATCTCGATCGTGACGGTGCCCGTGCCGCGGCATTTCTCGCATCTTCCGCCGGTGACGTTGAACGAAAAATTCCGCGCCTGCACGCCCAGGCGGCGCGCTTCAGGACTGGCGGCGAACAGCTTGCGGATTTCGTCGTAGATTTTCAGATAGGTCGCCGGATTCGAGCGCATCGAGCGCGTCGGCAATTCCTGTCCCATGTGCACCATGTCGCCGATCAGCTCGAAGCCGTCGATCCGATCGCATTTGCCCGGCTCCACCGAGGTATTGCCCGAGCGGCGCAGATAATTGTTGTACAGAACGTCCTCGACCAGCGTCGATTTTCCCGATCCTGAAACTCCGGTGACGCAAACCATCCGCCCGGCCGGGATTGCCGCGTCGACGCCGGCCAGATTGTGCTCGCGCGCGCCGGCGATTCGAATCGCCGGATCGCGCCTGCTGAATTTGCGCCGCTTGGCAAGCGCGCGCATCAGCAGCACGCGTCCCGGCGAGGACGCCATGCTGTCAAGGTTCGCCTTCGCCGGCGGACCCGAGTACGTGATTTCTCCACCCTCGCTGCCGCCGCCCGGCCCGAGCTCGACGACGTGGTCGGCGCCCGCGATCATCGCGGGGTCATGCTCGACGACGATCACCGTGTTGCCGAAGTCGCGCAGACTGTGCAACACCGCGAGCAGCCGCCTTGCGTCCGCCGCGTGCAGTCCCACCGTCGGCTCGTCCAGCGCATACAGCGTCCCGACCAGCACGCTGCCGAGCGCGCTGGCGAGATGAATCCGCTGCGCCTCGCCGCCCGACAGCGTGCGCCCCTGCCGCTCGACCGTCAGGTAGCCCAGCCCCACCTCGACCAGGTAGCCGACCCGATTGCGCAGCTCGCGTATCACCACCGCCGCGCGCGTGGCGACTTCGCGGATCGATCCGATCTTGTCGAGCCACGCGGCGAGGTCGCGGATCGAGAGCCGCCCGACGCCGGCGATCGACACGCCGTCCACCAGCACGTTGAGCGCCTCGGTCTTAAGCTTGGCCCCCCCGCATGCGGGGCAGATGACGAAGCGGCGATACTTCGCCAGCAGGATTCGCACGTGAGTCTTGTAGCGGCGGCCCTCCAGCCACTTGAAGAAGCCCCGCACCCCCGGCCATTTGTCTTCATCCCATTTCGCGCGCGGACCCTCGTCACCGTCCAGCAGCCAGACGCGCTCCTCGTCGCTCATCTCGTCAAACGGCGCCGACGTGCGGATTTTTCTGCGCCGCGCCAGCTTCAGCATCCGCTCGTTCATCTCGCGATACGCAGGCGTCCGCCACGGCGCGACCAACCCGTTGCGCATCGACAGTTTCGGATTCGGAATCACCTTGTCGAGATCGAGTTCGACCGTGCGGCCGAAGCCTTCGCATTCGGGACACGCGC
>CABDYH010000063.1_pt1 | contig 16716 bp, 18 predicted proteins | sample 3131921 | NCBI WGS metagenome assembly CABDYH01 (sample SAMEA5534337, study PRJEB31848) | metagenome | biome: tundra; feature: field; material: soil | place: USA | collected 2013-05 | depth 0.45 m
GACGACAAGCAGTGTGGGCAACACAAAGGCCGGAAGCCCCAGCCGCAGAGTCATCGAATTATAAATTTCACGAATAAACGGCCAAGAATGATAAGCGCCATTTGCGTTAGCAAAGGCGGAAAGATCGTCTTCATTAACCGGATCGGACCCTATAATGTCGTAGATTAGATGCAGGGCAACATCTATTTCTGCGGCGTCATTGTCTTCGGTTGCTTGCTGTAGCTGTAATCGATGGCGGCAAAGAACTTGAAGTTTATCCGCGATGCGATGGACTTCGTAAGTATCGGTCAATTCCGGCGTTAACGTGGTTGGCGGGCTGTCGGGTCTTTTTGCCGACAGTTCGGCGACGTACACATCACTTAGTTGGACTCTGCGCGCGATCCTTGCGGCAGCAGGTAAATTTAGCGCCCTTTCGGACAAATCCGTTCTCCTTACTCACGCGGCCATGCTATAACCTAGGTCTGGAAAAACGGAAGCCGCCGGAGCGGCTCCCGTTTCGATCAGTTCAACGTTTACGGTCATGGGTTCCTTGACCCAGCCCCACCGAATTGGCCGATATTGCCAAGTCAGTTCGTAGCCACAAACCGCCAACGCCCGTGCGAGCGTCTTGACGGTCAAATTGTGACTACCATTCAGCATCCTGGAGATGAACGACCTCGGACGACCGAGACGCTCCGCAAGTTCCGCCTTCTGAATCTTGCACTCCGTCATCGCCTGTTGGATGGTCCACTGCGCGCCAGCGAGCGCCGATTCGACGACCACATCAACGTCGACTTCGGTAAGCTCGCTCGGCGACAGTTCCCATCGATTCCAACTTTCCATTGTGCTCCCTTCCTCCTAACTGGAGGTACTCATAGTAGAGGCTTTTCGCCGCACCGATTTTGATTGGCTCCTCTTTTCCTTTGCCCTGTTTTTCTTTCGTCCAGCCATCCAGTAATACAGCAACCGCTATTTGCACCTTGGCGGTCCCTTCGCCAAGGGAAAAAACTTCTCGAACCGCGTATATACGAGGCGACGATCCATGTTCCTTAAATTCCCACAAAGGCTTGCCGTCACTGTGTAGACTCTTGAATCGTTCAAGTTTTTCGTACGCGGGGCCTTTTTCGATGAACATACTGAACGAGCCTTTAAATTTATTTCTAATATTCTCCTGTAATTGATCGAGATAAGCCTTAGCTGAGATACGACCATTGGGTCTGACGAAGTAATAAATCGCCCCACGCTCACCCCGTGCCCTCAATTGAAGAGGCTCCATGTCCTCCCCCTATTTTCAATCGTCTAACCATAGGCCACTGCCCTCCAGCCAAGGTTGTTATCTTTTAAGATAATACCTCCCCCAACATAATGCAAGGGCCGGTTCTACGATTTTCGCCAGCGGGCGCGGACGGCTTTACGAGCCAATTCACTACGTTTTTTCTTGGAGACGCCCTTCCAGCGGGCCTTGCCGCCCTTCAGGCCGCCCCGGCGACCCAGCGCCACGGCGGCAGGATTCTTGGCCTTGTCTCCCTCTGATGGTTCTTCTGTGGGCAATTCGCCAGCAACGGCGACAATCAGATTGGCCGCCATCTGGTTCACGTCGGGCTTGCCTGTGCGCGAACGGGTGGGCATCATTCCAGCCAAGCAGAACGCTCCGCTTTCGTCAAATTCAAATTAGGACACCACCCAAATCTTCTTCGCAGCACAGTCTGGCGCGTCTCGCTTCTCGAAAATGCGAATCTCAGAGGCGGAGCGACCGGAAACCGAATAAGGTGCACTACCCGCGCGCGCCCGTAGTTTCCTGAAAGTGAATGTCGAAAATACCCCTCGAAGGAGATGCCGCGTCCGGGGTCGAGCGTTACCTATATGTTACCTCAAGACATTAATTTGATCGACTGGAAATCCACGTTTCAACGATTCGCCAATATTTGCCGGCTTTTTTTGGAGCCATCCGCCGGATTCGAACCGGCGACCTGCTGATTACGAATCGCTGATACGGAGGCAGAAATTCGGAATTGGCCGCCTCAAAGGCGCCGGTTCAGGTCTTCGCAGGCTCGTCTTGCTGCCTACATGATGCATACATGGCAGTTCGGCCGAAACTATGGTAATTCGCTAAGCACTTGATTTTATTGGTGGAGCTGACGCGGATCGAACGCGCGACCTCCTGAATGCCATTCAGGCGCTCTCCCAAACTGAGCTACAGCCCCACCGCGGGCGAGATTTTTCAGCTAACCGGATACCGTCCGTGGAGTCAACCGATCGGGTCTGCGCTTGTCATTGGGGATCGGTTTCATCACGGCGGCGAATCGGCGTCAAGCGCGCATCATTCCCGGGCGCGATCGAGCAGTTCGCGGGCAGCGCGGCGGAATTTGTCGGATGCTTCGCCGCCGAGCATGCGAGCGATCTCCTCGGTGCGATCGCCGGGTTCCAGAACCGCCACACGGCTGCGAGTCGAACCGCGCCGCTCTTCTTTCTCGACGGTGAGATGACGGTCCGCGAACGCCGCGATCTGCGCCAGGTGCGTGACACACAAAATCTGATGAAAGCGCGAGAGTTGTTTCAGTTTGCGGCCAACCACCTGGGCAACTGCGCCGCCGATTCCCGCGTCCACTTCGTCGAAAATCATCGTGGCAACACCGCGGCGCTGCGCCTCGAGGCGCTTGAGCGCGAGCATCACGCGCGAAAGCTCGCCGCCCGAGGCGATTCTCAGCAGCGGCATCGCAGGCTGGCCGACATTCGGCGACAGATGAAACTCGATCGTATCGATACCGAATGGACCGAGCGCAACGCCGCCATGCACGAAGCCGGCGTCGTCCGTGCCGAGCGCGCCGAGCCGCGGCTCGAAACCCGGCGAGCGCATCCCAAGCGTCCTCAATTCGGCTTCCATCTTACGGCCGAGCTCGGCGGCAGCGCGATGGCGAATCGAGGACAGTCGATTTGCATGCCCGGTGAGTTCGTCGAGCGCCGCCGCCATCGCAGCTTCGACTTGAGCTTTCGACTCGCCGATTCCTTCGAGCTCGCCAATCTCGGCCCGCGATCGCTCCAACGTCTCGATAGCGCTATCGATTGACCCGCCGTATTTGCGCTTGAGCCGCGTCAGTTCCTGAAGGCGGTTGTCGATTTCCTCCAGACGCGCGGGATCCGCCTCGATCCTGGACGCGTACGCGCCGAGCGTGCGCGCCGCTTCCTCCAGGTTCGCGCGGGCCGACTTGATCATCTCGAGCGCATCGCCAAGTTTCGGATCGAGCGCCGCCGCATCGACCAATCGGGCCTCGGCTCGCGAAACCGTATCCGTCGCCGCGCCGTCGGCGCCGTAGAGCGCCTGCTCGGCCTCGAGCGCGGCGGTGGCGAGCTTGCTTGCGTTGGAGAGCACGATTCGCTGGCGTGATAGCGCTTCATCTTCGCCGGCGACGAGGCCGGCGCGCTCGAGTTCGGTCACGCGGAACCTTGCGAGTTCCAGCAAATCCGCGCGTTCACGTTCGCGGCGGTTTAGTTCGTGAAGGCGGGACTGGATGTCTTGCGCGCGCGCGTAGCGTTCGCGATAGGACGCGAGTTCGTCATCGAGGTTCGCGTAACGATCGAGAGTCTCGCGATGACTCTCGGCACGGAGCAACGAATGCTGCTCGTGCTGTCCATAAACCTGAACCAACGACGCGCCTATTTTGCCAAGGCTTTGCACGGTGGCGAGTTCGCCGTCGATCGTCACGCGCGAGCGCCCACCGCCCTCGGCGATCACTCTGCGCACGATCAACTCGCGGCGGTCGCCGTCGCGCCTGCGCCCCTCCAGTTCAGGCATCGCGGCCTCGCCCTCGAGCTCGAACAGTCCCTCGACGACTGCCTCCTTTTCGCCGGTGCGAATCATATCGGGCGACGCGCGTGAGCCGAGGATCAATCCGAGCGCGCTCAAGATGATCGTTTTGCCGGCGCCTGTTTCGCCGGAAAGCACGTTGAGGCCTGCGCCGAACTCAAGATGAGCTTCCTCGATTATCGCGAAATTACGGATGTGCAGTTCGAGCAGCATCTGGGACGCGCGCGCCTATCCCCAGTGGAGCTTGTCGCGCCAGATTTCGAAATTCGGATGAGCTGAACGGATTAGCGAAACGACGTGGCGTGCGCGATGGATTCTGACTACGTCGGTGGGTCCCAGTTGCGTCGACTCCTGGCCGTCAACGGTGAAAGTCGGGTCGTGATCCGGCGCCTTCACGTGAATCTCGATTTCGTGCGAATCCGGCAGCACCACCGGACGGTTGCTCAGAGTATGCGGGCAGATTGGCGCGACCACGATCGCGTTGACAGTGGGAAAAACGATCGGCCCGCCGGCGGAGAGCGCGTATGCGGTCGAGCCCGTGGGAGTTGCGATGATCAATCCGTCGGCGCGATACGAGCAGAAGGCTTTGTGATTGGCAAATACGTCGAGCCGAAGCATTCCGCCGAGCGGGCCTTTGCCGACGACCACATCGTTAAGTGCCAGAAACGGCTGGGTGAACTCCTTGGATGCGCGTTCGACGATTGCCTCGAGCATGATGCGTCGATCGACTTGGTAGTCGCCGTCGAGTATGCGTCCCAGGGCGGCTCGCGCCTCCTTGATAGTCACTTCGGTCAGGAAGCCAAGTCCGCCAAGATTTACCCCCAGGATCGGAATCCCCTTCGATGCGACCAGGCGCGCGACGCCGAGCAGCGTGCCGTCGCCGCCGAGCACGACGATCAGATCGGCACGATCGGCGAGGTGATGCCGTTCGACGACCTCGGCGCCGATCTTTTTCGCCGTCTCAGAGTCTGCGAGCGGAGTCTTGTGCCTGGTGCGGAGAAAGCGGGTGAGGGTTCGCGCGATGGTGATCGCTTCGGGCCGCTCGTGCTTGACCACCAGGCCGACCGTCTTTATGGACCGCTTCGCCACCGCAATCAGGCACTTATCATGCGCTGAAATCGGCGGCAACGCGAAAGCAATAAATGCCCATTGGTACTCTCACCGAAGCATTTTATACGCGGTGCCGGCCGCGGCCGGATTTTCTTTGCCGTACACGATCGCGACCGAATTGATGTAGTAGCCCGTGCTGGCTTCGCTGGTCTGCGCTCTGCTCGTGAGTATGACGATCGCATCCGCGCCCGTTTCACAGGCCTTGCGCTGCACGGCCGGCAGCACGTCGGCCTCGCTCCCATAAACGTTTCCCAATCCTTCCACGATTGCGACCTTGCGAAAATCCTTCAGCGGCTCATGGCGCAAAACCGGCATGTTGCAATCGGGCGGCTTGGCGGCGCGGCCCGACGGCTCCACTTCCGCAAGCGTCACCTGCGGCGGCAGCGAAATGATGTGAGCGCATCCCGCGGCGGCAATCGTGAGTCCCATTATGATGATCGCAGTTCGCACGAGTAATGAAGTATCCACCGATGGGCGTCGCGGGCAAGAGTGTTCGTTGGTTGCGCGGGTTGCTGCTGCTCGCTTTGGGCGTTCATTCGTATAAAATCGCGATACGCTCGCGTCCGCAAAGCCCGGCGCGTAAAGGCTGCATGTCACGATGGCAAAAACCGTCCAATCCAGTCGTCCAATCCTTGGCGCGCATATGTCGATCGCCGGAGGAGTCGGCGAGGCGCTGACCCGGGGCAAGCAGGCCGGCTGCGAATGCATTCAGATTTTTACCAAATCGTCGCGACAGTGGGCGTCGAAGCCGTACAGCAAAGAGGAAATCGAGAATTTCAAACGCAATCAAATCGAAACCGGCATCGAGATCGTGATCGCGCACGACTCCTACCTGGTGAATCTCGGCGCGCCGGATGAAGCGTTGCGGGTCAGGTCGGTCAAGGCATTTATCGACGAGCTGAATCGATGCGAGGCGCTCGGCGTGCCCACGCTGGTCGCGCATCCGGGCGCTCATGTCGGCTCGGGGGTTGAGAATGGAATCAAGACGATTGCAAAGTCGATCGACGAGGCACACGCCGCATGCAAAGGCTTCAACGTGAAGATCGCGCTAGAAATCACGGCCGGGCAGGGCAGTACGCTCGGCCACACTTTTCAGCAGATTGCGCAAATCTTCGACGCCGTCGTTGAAAACGAGCGGCTGCGGCTATGCTTCGACACCGAGCATGCATTCGCCGCCGGCTACGACCTGCGCACTCCGGAAGGATATAAAAATACGTTCAGCCAACTCGACAAGCTTGTCGGAGTCAAAACACTTGCCGCGTTTCATCTCAACGACTCGATCAAGGACTTCCATTCGCGCGTCGATCGCCATCAGCATATCGGGAAGGGATTTATCGGACTCGACGCGTTTCGCCGCATCCTCAACGATCGGCGGTTTTTCGGCCTGCCGATGTGCCTGGAGACACCCAAGGGTCCCGACATGAAGGAAGATATCGAGAACCTGGCGACCTTACGCAGTCTTTTCAAGAACTGACTATTGACTGATGATTAAACGAATACTCACTGGAGACCGCCCCACCGGGCCATTGCATCTCGGCCATTACGTAGGATCGCTGCAAAACCGCGTACGCTTGCAAGAGGAATACGATACCTACTTACTAATCGCCGACATCCAGGCGCTGACCGACAATTTCGAGCATCCCGAGAAGCTCGAAGCGAATATCTTCGAGGTCGCGCTCGACTACCTGGCGGTAGGCCTCGATCCGGACAAGGTGAAGATCGTCGTTCAATCGATGGTCCCGGAGCTGACCGAGCTGACGATTTACTTCATGAACCTTGTCACCACCGCGACGCTCGAGCGCAATCCGACTCTCAAGGACGAAATCAAGCAAAGGAATTTCACCAAGGGTCTGCCGGTGGGATTTTACACGTATCCAATTTCGCAGGCTTCGGACATCACGATCTTCAAGGCGCATCTCGTCCCGGTCGGCGAAGACCAGCTGCCGATGATCGAGCAGGCGCGCGAGATCGTGCGGCGCTTCAATCGCATGTACGACAAAGTTCTAATCGAACCGAAGGCGCTCGTCGGCCAAGTGGCGCGGCTGCCGGGGACGGACGGCGGGGCGAAGATGTCGAAGTCGCTCGGCAATTGCATCTACCTTGGCGATCCGCCCGACGTCGTGCGCAAGCGCGTGATGTCGATGTACACCGACCCCACGCGGCTGCATCCGACAGATCCCGGCCACGTCGAAGGCAATCCCGTTTTCACCTATCACGACGTATTCAATCCGGATAAGGCGGAAGTCGAAGACCTGAAAGAGCGCTACCGCAAGGGCACGGTCGGCGACGTCGAGGTCAAGGAGAAGCTGTTCAAGGCGCTGAACGTTTTCCTGGAGCCGATTCGCGAGCGCCGCGCGGATTTCGCGTCGAAGCCCGGCCACGTCCGCGAGATAATCGTCGAGGGTACGCGCAAAGGGCGCGCCGTCGCGCAGGAGACGATGGCCGAAGTGCGCACCGCGATGAAGATCAGCTACCGATTTTAGTTGTCGGAAGAATCACCTGCGCGGTGGGCGGCAGGGGCTGCGGCCCCTGCACCCGCAGTGAGAAGACGCGAAAATCTGCGCAGCGCATCTTTTCGCGACAATGCGATGGAAGAGTCCCCGCGCGGTAGGGGTGATCCCCAGCACCGAGCGTTAAGAAATAAAGATGCGGGACGGGGAGAGGAGACAGATACTTAATACGCCTTGGCGAAATACGCGCGCTCGGGCGCCGGCTCGCCGCATACCAGGCATTTGCCCGCGACGCCGTCATTCGTGAGTGGAATTGCGCGGCAAGTCGCTTTGGTCTCCTCGCGAATCCGCGTCTCGCACACTGGATTCCCGCACCAATAGACGTCGGCGAATCCACCGCCGCCTTCGCCTTCCATGTGCCGGCGAAAATTGGCGTAGTCGTCGAACTTTCGCGTATTCGCGACCATCGCGGCCTTTGCCTGCGCGTAGAGATTTTTCTGAATCTCGCCGAGCAGCGCGCCGACTGTATCCGCGATCGACCCGAGCGACGCCTTGCTCTTTGATTCCGGTCCCGACTTGTCGCGCTGCGCCAGCACCGCTTCGCCCGAGGCAACGTCGCGTGGCCCGATCTCGATCCTCACCGGCACGCCGCGCATCTCCCCGTCGTTGAACTTGAAACCCGGCGTCAGTCCGTCGCGATCGTCGATGCGCGCGCGGATTCCCGCCCGCGTCAGCGATTCCAGCGCGGCACGGGCCGCGGCGAGCACTTTTTCGCCCTCCTCGGGTTTGCGAAATATCGGCACGATGACTGCTTGCGTCGATGCGACCGCCGGCGGTAGCCGCAGCCCCTGGTCGTCGCCGTGCGCCATCACGATCGCGCCGAGCAGCCGCGTCGATACACCCCAGCTCGTCTGCCACACGAACTGCATCTGATTTTGATCGTCGAGGTAGCGGATCTCGAACGGCTTGGCGAAGTTCTGGCCGAGAAAATGCGAGGTGCCGCATTGCAGCGCGCGCCCGTCGCCCATCAAACCCTCGATCGCGTAGGTCTCGACGGCGCCCGGGAATCGCTCGGCCGCGCTCTTGCGCCCGACTATCAGCGGGATGGCCAGGACCTCCTCGACGAACTGGCGGTACACTTCGAGCATCGTGAGAGTCTCGCGTTCGGCTTCCTCGCGCGTGGCGTGCGCCGTGTGCCCCTCCTGCCACAGGAACTCGGTGGTGCGCAGGAACATGCGGGTCCTCATCTCCCATCGCACGACGTTGCACCATTGATTGAGCATCATCGGCAAGTCGCGATGCGATCTGATCCACTGAGCGAACATGTGGTTGATGATCGTCTCGGACGTGGGACGCACGATTAGCGGCTCTTCGAGCTCCTTGCCGCCGCCATGCGTAACGACCGCAAGCTCGGGCGCGAACCCTTCGACGTGTTGCGCCTCTTTTTGCAGAAAGCTCTGCGGGATGAACAGCGGGAAGTATGCGTTGCGAGCGCCGGTCTTCTTGATGCGCTTGTCGAGCTCGTCGCGAAGAGCCTCCCAAATGGCGAAACCGTCGGGACGAAACACGATGCATCCGCGCACCGGCGAGTAGTCCGCCAGTTCCGCACGCAGACAGATGTCGTTGTACCACGCGGCGAAGTCCTCGCTGCGAGGCGTTACCTTCTTGTCGTTTTGTTTTGTTTGTTTTTCCGCCATTCGTCTTGCGTGACGATTGTGATTATCGTCAATTGGTACAGTCTCCGGATAAAATCAGCTCGAATCAACTTATTCCGGAGCGCGCCCAAGGTGAAAGCCATGAAGCTGAGACTTCGAGCAGCCGCCCTCGGCCTGGCGATTATCATCCCGGTGTTCGCTCTTACGGCGTCGGCGGATAGCGGTGCGAATACTCCCGCCGTGCGGACGATTGAAGTTGACGGAATCGGCGAGACGCGCACATCGCCTGACGCCAGTATCGCAAGCGCGGCCGATTCCTATACGGATGGGAAGGGCAATGGCGATGTCGGCCAACGTGGCCACCCCGGTCGAACCCGACGAGGTCACCGTGCCGGCGACGGTTTCTCTCAGCTTCGAGATTGAGTAGGTTTTGCTTTTGCGCTATCGACCAAGCGTACACTTGAGGCCGCGATGCTGAAGCCTGGTGATCCCGCACCGTCGTTCGATCTTGAATCCGCCGTTAATGGGCGTATCGCACGCTGTAGTCTCGCGAAAATTTCTTCCGATTTGGTTCTGATCTTTTTCTATCCACGCGACTTTTCTTTCATCTGTCCCACCGAAGTCACGGGCTTCAACAAGGCGCTGAAGGAATTTACCGCCGAGGAGACGACGATCGTGGGTATCAGTATCGACGACGTGGACAGCCATCTTCGATGGGCCCGCGAGCTCGGCGGAATCGGCTACCCGATCCTCGCCGACCCGGATGGCAATCTCGCGCGCGCCTACGGCGTTTTCGACGACCAGCAAAAAGTCGCGTTGCGTGCGACGTTCATCCTCGATCGGAAGCGCAAGGTTGTGTTCTCCGCATCATGCCCGCTCAACGTTGGACGCAGCGTAAGTGAGACGCTTCGCATCGTGCGCGCGCTCCGAACCGGCCAACTCTGCCCCGCCGATTGGACGCCGGGCGTCGAGTTCGGTCCGGCCGGCCGCGACTTCTAGGACGAGCTTGGCCGCAATCGATCCCGCGGAAAAAAGACGGCTCTTCGAGCGGCTCTCGAGCGTCCGCGAAATTGTGTTCGGCGTGCAGGACGGCGTGCTGACGACCGCGGGCGTGCTGTGCGGACTCAGTGGCGCCGTCTCACAGCATTCGCAGGTCGTGCTCGCGGCGCTGGCTTCCACAGCGGCCGGTGCGCTCTCGATGGCTGCAGGAGCCTACTTGGGCACGTGCGCGGAGACCGAGGTGATGAGCGCCGAGCTCGAGGTCGTGCGCGTCGAGGCGGCCGCCAAGCCGTACATGCTGATTGCAGCTCCTCGCTACGACCTTGGCAGCGCGCTCGCCGCAACCGCGCTCACCTTGTTCGGGGTTGGATACTTCGAGGGATGGCTCGCGCATCGCGACGATCGCTGGCGGTCGGGCATACGCTTTCTTGCAATCGCGATGAGCGCGGCGGCGGCAGGCTATCTGATCGGACTCGCGATCTCGCCGCTAGGTGCGACCGCAGGCTGACGTTGCTCGCCATGAAAGTTCCTGCGTACTCGTCACTGGCCGCATTTCTTGCGCACTATCACGCGCTCAAATCGGACCCATCGCGCGGCTCTGATGACGAACAGCTATTGGCCGGGATGTCAGCGGCGATCGCGACACTTGCGCCTGAGGCACGGGCCGCACTCGATTACGTCGAGGACAGCGCCCGCGCGAAACGCCATCGCGATCGCGCCGCGCTCCAACTCCGCCGCGAGCTTGCCGCACGCGGAATTGTTGCGGGCTGAGCGATGCTCGCTTACCTCGTACGGCGAATCGTATTTGGCGCGGCGGTCCTTGTCGGAACATCAGTCATCACTTTCGCTATAGCGTTCGTCGTTCCCGCCGATCCCGCGGTCGCGATGGCCGGGGCGAAGGCCGATCCGCAAACTCTCGCCTCGATCCGGAGCGAGATGGGGCTGGACCAGCCGCTCTACGTCCAGTACGCACGCTACTTCGATCGCGCAATTCACGGCGACCTTGGCCGTTCGTATATCCGGCGCGAGAGCGTGACGCGGCTGATAGCCGATCGCTTTCCCGCAACCGCGGTGCTGGCGGGCGCCGCGATGGCGCTGTCGGTGATGCTTGGAATCGCGATGGGCGCGATCGCCGCCGCGTATCGCGGCCGCGCGGCCGACAACATTCTGCTGGTCATATCGCTGGCGCTGGTGTCGATCCCGGTGTTCTGGCTGGGCACGATGCTGCTGATCGCGGTGGCAGCCACCATTCGTTCATTTCCGCTTGGCGGTTACAGCGGCGCCACGAGCCTGGTCCTGCCGACTCTGACCCTTGCGCTTGGCTCGGCCGGCTACTATTCGCGCGTTCTTCACACCAGCTTGTGCGATGCGTTCGATCAGGATTACGTGCGCACCGCGCGCGGCAAGGGTCTCTCGCGGGTCCGCGTGATGCTCAAACACGCGATGGCAAACGCGCTGCTGCCGCTGGTCACGCTGGCCGGGCTCGATCTGGCGGGGCTGCTTTCGGGCGTCGTTCTGACCGAGACGGTCTTCAACTGGCCGGGAATCGGGCGGCTGGCGGCCGAGGCGATCTTCAATCTCGACATCCCGGTGATCATGGGCACGGTGCTATTCTCCGCATTGCTGATTGTGGTCGTCAACCTGCTGGTGGACCTGCTTTACGCGTGGCTCGATCCGCGCATTCGGCTGGCGGAGACCGGATGAATATCCGCCGCCTCGTCACGCTCGAAACGGTTGGCGCTGCGATGGTCACCGTGCTCGTGATCGTCGCGCTCTTTGCGCCCATCCTGGCGCCGCACGATCCGACGATCGTCGTCGCGCCGACCTTCGGCGATCCCGGCGCGCCCACACTCGCATTTCCGATGGGCACCGACGAACTCGGCCGCGACGTGCTCTCGCGCATCATCTTCGGCGCCCGAATATCGCTCACCGTCGGGGTCGCCGCGATGGCGGTCACGATGACCATCGGCATCGCGATCGGCCTGTGCTCGGGATTCTTCGGTGGCGCAGTGGATTTTATTCTGATGCGCTTCACGGACCTGATGCTGTCCTTGCCGCCGCTGCTGCTCGCGATGGCGTTGGTTGCGGTGCTGGGACCGAGTTTGCGCACGATCTTCATCGTCATCGGTCTCGTTTCATGGACGTCGATCGCACGCGTGGTGCGGGCGGAAACGCTGACGATGTCCCGGCGGGATTTCGTGGTCGGCGCTGCGGCACTGGGCGCGCCGTCACGCCGATTGATCGCCCTGCATATCATCCCCAACGTCTTGCCGATAATCGTCGTGATGGCGGCGCTCAGAACCTCCGACACGCTGCTGCTCGACGCGGCGCTCAGCTTTCTCGGCCTGGGCGTGCCGCCGCCAACGCCGAGTTGGGGCCGAATGATCGAAGAGGCGACGATTTACTTCCGCACCGCGCCGTGGCTGGCGACGTTTCCCGGTCTGGCGATCTTTTACGCGGTGCTCAGCTTCAATCTGCTCGGCTACGGATTTTTGCGCAGGCGCTCGCAATGATGCGTCGAAGACTCAAGCCGGCGCCTATCGCGCTGTTGCTGCATGCGCTCACGATCGCACTAGCCGTGGGATGCGGCGGCGGACCACCCCCGCTCAACTTACCGCCGCACGCCATGGTAATCCGGCTGGCGGATGCCGACGACGTCCCGACACTCGACCCGGCGGCAGGATATGACACCGTTTCCTGGACTTTCGAGCAGGCAATTTTCGACACCCTGGTGCGCTACGGCGACGGCAATATCGAACTCGAACCGGATATCGCAACCGCCTGGGAAAGCTCGCCCGACGCGACGACTTTTACATTTCACCTGCGCGGCGACGCCCGTTTTTCCGACGGACGAAGCGTAACCAGCGAGGACTTCCGCTATGGAATCGAACGCGTGCTGAAGCCAGCCACGCGTTCGAAAGGGATGGAGTACTACCGCGGTATCGCGGGCGCGGCCGATTTCGCCGCGCATCGCAATCCGCACGTGAGTGGAATCGAGACGCCCGACAATTCGACAATCGTTTTCCATTTGAGTGCGCCAGATCCGATCTTCGCGCACAAGCTCGCGATGCCGTTTGCGTCGGCTATCCCGCGCGACGTTGCAGAGAAATGGGGCGACGATTTTTCCCGCCACGTCGTTGGCAGCGGCGCCTTCATGCTGCGCGATTGGATTGGCGGGCAACGCCTGGTGCTGGTGAAGAACCCGTACTACTTCGCCAAACCGTTGCCGCATCTCGACGCGATCGTCGAGTCGGTCGGCGTAAACCAGGAGCTGCAATGGCTGCGCTTCGACGCGGGCCAAATCGACGCGGTGGTCGAGATTCCGCCGGCCGAGTTTCCCTACGTGATGAAAACTCCGCGGCTCCGAGAGTTGACCCTGGCGAAAACGACGGTCACGACCCGCTACCTCGGCCTGAACTGCCAGATGTGGCCGTTTACCGACGTTCGCGTGCGCCGCGCGCTCAGCTACGCGATTGACCGCCACAAGCTGATCGCAATTTTGAACGGACGCGGCGTCGTCGCGCGCGGCGTCATGCCCCCGAACCTGCCTGGCTACGACCCCGATCTGAAGGGCTACGACTACGATCCGGCGAAGGCGCGCGCGCTGCTCGAACAAGCGCATCTCGCACGCGGCTTCGAGTTTGAAATCTGGATGCGCGCCGATCAGACCATCCTGATGCTCGCGCAATCGATACAGCAGGATCTCGCGCCGCTCGGTATCCGCGCCAGGCTGAAGCCGGTCGCGTGGGGGCCGTTTCTCGAAGCGATTCGCCAGCCGCATACGGTGCAATCGTTCATGCAGGGATGGGAGGCTGACTTTCCCGATCCCGAAAATTTTCTCGGCGCGCTGCTTTCGCGCGCTCAGTGGGGTTCCAACAACGACAGCTTTTATTCCAACCCCGAGGTCGAGCAACTGCTTGGTGAAGCCGAGCCCGTAGCCGACATGAAAAAGCGCTACGCACTTTACGACCAGGCCGAGAAGATTGTCGTCGCCGACGCGCCGTGGGTTTTTCTCTACTACCCCGTGACTTACATAATCCGCCAGCCGTGGGTGCACGATTACGTGATCAATCCGATGCGCCCGACGCGCTTCGAGCACGTCTGGCTTTCCCCGCACCCGGAGTAGCACGAGCCCTACGCGGTTGCTGACGTGCTCGCGGGCTCGGCGCGGAGCGCGGTCAGTTCGCGGCTGGCGCGCGGCAGGAACACCAGTCCGATCAGCGCGTTGCAAAGCATGAAGGTGAGTTGCGCCGCGATGCTGTAGGCGACGATCTTCGCCGCCGATGCGTTGCCCGAGAAGAACAACAGCCACGCCGCCTGGCTGGTGCCGAGATGAGCCACCGCGATCGGCAGCGCGGCAGCCAGGAACACCAGCGGCAGAAACAGCATCAGCTTCACGAACGGGACCGCGATTCCGTACAGCGCGAGTGCGTAATACTGCGCGACGACCGAGGCGAGGAAGGTCGGCGCCTTGATCGCCAGCACCACCAGGTAGTCGAGCGGGCGCGCCTGGATAAAAGTCGCGAGCAATGCGCCCGCCCTTCCGGTCTCGACCCAGTTGCGAATCCGTGCGCTGCGCCGGGCAATCGCGAAGAAAGCGATGATTCCCGCCAGCATCGCCCACGCCGCAATGTACACGACGCGAAGAATAGCAACTAATCTTACCTGCGCGCCGCCCGCCGGCGTGTAAAAGATCACGCCCAGCGTCGAAAAGAGAAAAAGTTGATAGATCTCGAGCAGCGCGATGAAAAGCACCGAGCTGAGCGCGCTCAGAAAGCTGACTCCGGCTTTGCGATGCAGGTAATACGCGACGCCGCCCTGGGCGAGGCTGGTGTTGATCAGCGCCAGCACGTACATGCTCGCGCGTATCGGTAATATGTCGCTGTACCGCATCCGCGCGTTGAAGCGCCGCACAACCCAGGTGAGACAGGACGAATCGATCGCGCAGTAAAACAGCGAGTACGGCATGAACACCGCCAGGAACTCGAGCACCGGCACCTGCGACAGCGCTTGCTCAACTTTCCGGATGGGAATGCGCCAGAAGATCAGCGCAAAGATCGCGACGGTTCCGAGGTACGGAATCGCCTTGCGCCAGAGCGGTGTCGTGCGAGGCGCCGGGACCTCATCGCGCGGCGCATCGCTCGAGTCGGAAATCGGCCCGGCGCTCATGCGTCGCTCAGCCTGATCGCGGCGCTTCCCGTCAGCACCTGTGCGCCGCGCTGATTCTCGACGTGAATCTGCAGCTCGGCCCGCTGCGGACCGACGGAAACGATTTTCGCGTGGGAGGTCAAAGTGTCGCCGTAGAACACCGGCCTGGTGAGCGATACATCGATACGTCCGCCGCGAACAAAGCGCATGCCGAAGTTGTCCGCGAGGAATTCCGCGACTATCGCGATGGTCTGCTCGCCGGCGGCGATCGGCGCCACGAATCCCGCTTTTTTCGCGGCGTCCTTGTTGTCGTGGATGTTGCCGCGCGGACGGCGGCGCGGCGGCTGCTCGATGCCTTCGAGGTAGGCCTTCGCCGCGGCCGCATCGAGGAGGTACGGCGGCGAGACCAGTTCCGCCCCGATTCGAATCTCAGCGGGCGACGCGCTCATCGCATCTCTCCTTTGTCGTTCAGCAGCACCGACGTAATCGCCTGCCTTACCAGCAGCTGATCCGTCACCGCGTCGCGCGATTCATATTCCAGCGTAAAATAAAACTTGCCGCGCTTGCGATACGCCGCGGTGATCTTGCCTTCGCTCTTGACCGCCTGGCCCACGCGCACCGGCTCGTGAAACTCGCACCAGTGCTTGGCGTGGACTCCGCCCTTGCCGCCCTTGAAATGAGTGGCGATGAGCAGCGCGTAATCCTGCAAGCGCATCGTGGGCGACACGATCGCGCCGGGGTTGCGCGCATCGACGACGAATTCGGGACTCGCGGCCCCTACCGCCTGCGAGAATGCGCGCGCCTGCTCCGGCGTGACCACGTAATGAATCGGCCCGAGGCGCATCCCCTCGTGGAGGTTCTCCGGGCACATCGCGAGTCTGGTGTCTTCGTTCATCGTACCGATTGAACGACTTTAGCAGGCGTGCAAGATTCGGCGAACCGCGGTTTTGAGAGCGATGCCAACTGAAAGAGCCCCATATGCGCGCAAGGCGCGGATTCATCTTAGCAAGGCCGACCCGGTCCTCGCACGGATTATTGCCGAGGTCGGGCCGCTGGGAATCCAGCCGCGCCGCGAGCGCTTCCAGGCGCTGGCGCGGAATATCATTTTCCAGCAGCTTGCGGGGGCGGCGGCCAACGCGATCTACGGCCGCTTTGTCGGCTTGTTCCCCGGCGTGGAATTTCCTTCGCCGGAACAAGTGCTCGCCAAAACTGACGCCGAGCTGCGCGCCGTGGGCCTCTCGGAAAAGAAGGCGCTCTACATAAAGGACCTCGCCGCGCACGTTCGCGACGGTAAGCTCAACTTCCATCGCTTTCATCGCATGACCGACGAGGAGATTGTCGCCCATCTCACGCAGGTGAAGGGAATCGGCAAGTGGACCGCTGAAATCTTCCTGATGTTCCACCTGGGACGGCCCGACGTGATGCCCGCCGACGATCTCGGCGTCCAGAACGCGGTCAAGCGGCACTACAAGATGCGCCAACGGCCCAATCGCAAGCGTCTGCTCAAGCACGCCGAGCGATGGCGTCCGTACAGAACCGCGGCGGCATGGTATCTGTGGCGCAGCCTGGA
>CABDYH010000176.1_pt1 | contig 13117 bp, 11 predicted proteins | sample 3131921 | NCBI WGS metagenome assembly CABDYH01 (sample SAMEA5534337, study PRJEB31848) | metagenome | biome: tundra; feature: field; material: soil | place: USA | collected 2013-05 | depth 0.45 m
CATGCAATAGCGAGGGGGAGATCCCCCTCGCACTCCCCCTGCCAGAAGCCAGTACCCCCACGCGGCCCGCTGATGTACTTTTGCTCCGGCCTACTGATGCAGTTTTAGTCCGGCCTTGACAAACGCCTTCTCCAGTTCAACATTGGTCTCGCGGATCTTATCGACTACGCTCTTTGCCCAATCAAAATATTGCTGTTTTCGCTCCAGGGGCCACCGGGCTGGAGGATCCTCGACGATATCTCTCAGATTACAGACCTTGTCGGCTATCTTGACGATTCTCGCGCGGGGAGAAAGCGATGAAGCGTGTTCCACCTGTCGGCGCTTCCGCTCTTCCTTGGGCAAGCTCTTGTCGTCGGTGAGTTCGGCCACCAACTGTGAAATTTGCGACCCGAACTCCGCCTCGAGTTCCTCAAACGTGGCAACGGTGTCTTCAACCGTATCGTGGAGAAGCGCCGCCGCGATTATTTCCGGGTTGTGGATATTTCCCGTGCGGACCAGCAAATCCGCCAGCGCGATCGGATGGTTGATGTACGGAATCGGCTTGGAGCCTTTTCGGACCTGATGACGATGCTTGAATGCTGCGAACGACAGGACCTTCAACAATAGATTTGCATCGAGTTGTGCCATTCCAATGCCTATTTTACCCTAAATTATCCGGAAGTCCCAATCCACGTTAAAAACGAAGTTCATCACCTGTTTCACATTAGCTTTTTCGGTTCAAAGCGAATCGATTCGATATCAACGTTGATCGTCAAACGCTCATGCTCGGGCCAAGTTCCGGGAGACACCAGCGGCGCGCCGAGCCGAGATGGATTAACTTGAAAAGTCCGGCGCTCTCGCTTCGTGCTGGCCGATTGGACGACTTTGGTCGATTACAGTTGATCGATTTTCTCCCAAGGCATGGAGCTGTCTGCGAAATGTCCCCACCGAGCTAATTCAATGAGTGTGTCGGGAAGACTGAACCGCTCCCCACTACGAGCGAGGCTCAGGTCAACCATCTCGGTCAACACGCCTGAGGCGCTTAGTTCGCCTTTTTCTGTCAGTAGCTGAAGCACGCGCGCCGCGCGGTCTCCTGGAAACCATCCGAGAGTGACCCGGGCTTCTTCAGCCAAACCGAGTCTGACCGCCAGTTTTGCAAGTCGGCGCGCATGAAGCCCGCCCGCCCGATCAGCCTTAAAGAAGTCCTTGCCGGACCATGCGCCGCCCCCGATCGCTACACGCGGTCCATACGCATCGACGACGAGTTTTTTTCCGGAGAGCCCATTGTCGCCCTCAGGTCCGCCAACATCGAAAGCGCCGGCGCCGTTGACGGTCAATGCATCCGGGAGCTTGGACGACAGACCTGGAACGATAGATGCGAGCCGGCACATTTCTTCCTCGATGGTCAGGCGCACCGCGCGGTGTAGTGCGACATCGTCTGCTTGTTCACGCTGTTGAAGAGAGCAGCTGAAGCCTTCGAGCGACCAGGTCGTACCTTTCTCGCGAACGAAGACGATGACCTTTCCGTCGGGGCCGAGAGAGAGATTGGGCCGCTCGGTTCTTAGACGGTGCAGGCGCTGCGCTAGCTTGCGAACGACCCAATGCTCGACCGGAAGATAGTTCGTCTGCGGGAGATTGATCGCGTAGCCGATGCAGATCGCCTGATCGTCGGAGAGCTCTCGGAACTCTGCCTCACCCTCCTCTAGAGAGCCGAGGCATAGCCGGTTATCGACCTCGATTTCCTCCGCTGCGGGATACCAGCCATCGCCATATCCCGCCGAACGATAGATGTCCCTGACAATTCCATCGACATTGATGTCATTCGCGTTGCGACACGCGATGCGTCCCGTAACGACAGCATGGTTGCGATGGACAGCGACTTCGACCCCAACGAGGGCTCGTGGCTCGTGGCGGATCGCCTCGGCCACGAGTGCGTCGGCAATGGCGTCGCAGAGCTTGTCCGGGTGACCTGGAAAAACATACTCGGCGGGTACGATGCGTAAAGTCATGCTCAAACTCCAATGGTTAGGCTTGCTGTGAAATCAGCGACTTCGGCGAGATCGCTCGTGTTCGTCGTAGAGCCGAGCCAGGCGACAGCTATTTTTGCAGCCGAGAGGGTGTGCCGGTGTTGCCCGGAGGGTTTTCCAACCCAACCGTCAGTCACGATCAATGCGCGACGAACACGATTGGCCTCCATGTGATCGGCGACGCAAGCGATGGCGGTTCCGCCGGTCGATTTGCATACTCCGCGTCGAAGTTCGGCCAGAGTGATGTCTGCGACCTTTGTCGAAAAAAGATGCACCGCGGGGTGTACGAACTCCTCGCAATCGAGAACTGCGCCATAGAGCGGGCCCTTGACCTGATCCATGCTGCCGGAGACATCGAGATAGACGTGTACGCGCTCCCCTGAGCGAACTTTGCGGCGCCACGGTACTTGTCCAGCGTGTAGCAGCGGCTCGTTGCCTAGTGCGCGTAACACGATCGACCGTCGGTCAAGTCCCGGGATGGGTGTCGGCACTTCGATGGGGTCGGAGATTAGCCGGCGGATCACGCCCGCGCCGCTGGCACCGGCCACCCTGCGGATAAGGCCACTTAGAACGCTGCGGTTTGAGGGTGGGCGGCTCGCCTGCACCTGAGTCGGGTTGAGCACATCGGCAAGCGAGCGCCCCCGGATAGGGTCCGGTGGCTGGGGCCACTGCTCGACGATTCCGCGCACGATGTCAAAAAGCACCGGTGAGTGGTGCTCGAGTTGGCCCGCTGAGGTGCCATCCCACTCATGGCCGCCCAGCAACGGAACAGCTCCGATAGACTGCTCATCGAGCAGCCTGGGGAGCGCGTCGAAAACCTCCTGGTAGGTAGCTCCAGCAGATGAGTACAGTGCTTCGTGGACATCTTTCACCAATCCCCGTAGGGGCTCGGGTAGGCCTGAGATGCCGCCTGCAGCGATCACGCTTTCCGGCCAGCCCGGGGGCGGCCGCAGCAGGCATTCGGGAAACGAGTCCGCATCGTAATAGCCGGTGAAGAAGGCCGTATGGTCCTCTCCGGGAAACATCCGGCAGACGAGCCCGTTAATCACCGCGTCGAAGACAAAGTTCTGTACCCTGGTCGCCCGCGGGAAAAGCGTCGTGTGACCGAGTAGCACGTGGTGCAGCTCGTGCATCACGAGCATGAGAAGCTTTTCCGAGGTGTGCGCATGCTTGGCTACAAATTCCGGATTCACCAGAAGACGCGGCTGGATCAGGCATTCGACCGCCGCCGTGGGAATGGTGATGCTCTCGACGATGTCCATCAGCCGTAACAGCGCAGATAGCGCGTAGGAGCCGCTCGGAAAGGCGTCGAGGATGCGTTCGGCGAGGGACGCCGGCGCTGCTGGAGACAAAAGTGTTGGGGCAATCGCGACGTTCATCAGCTGACCTCCGGAAGACGGCAGGCAAATAGCGGTGGGACGAGCAGTGTTGCCTGCCGACGGGCGAGAGCCGCGTTGATTGCTGGGTTCTTGGAGCGCAACCAAATGCTGTCTGAACACTTGGCGAGGATCGCGAGTGCCGACAGGGTGTCCGCCCAGATGAGCCGATGACCCTCCAAGGCCTGGATCACCGCGCAACCTTCAGGCAGCGGCAACTCGTTCGCTCGGTTGTTGATGAGGACAACGAGCTGCTGTTCCGGGTCGGACAACGGATCTATCCCGAGATGGCGCAAGATGCCGTTGGGCGATTTTCCAGAAAGTTCGGTGGGAAGCGCAAAGCGAACCGGCGTGCCAAAGACGCCACTGCCCTTGAACCTGCCGCCTGTTACTCCAGAGCCGCCGGGGCCTGCGGTGGTCGCGAGGTCGGCCAAGCCCGAGTACTTCACCACCGATTTGGGCGGCGCCGACATGTTGTGCAGCAGTGCGCTCCGATCATCCATGGTCATGCCGCCCTCAGGTGAGTGTCAGTTGCGGCAAAGGACTGGAATGCCTTCTCAGCATCGCCGGGGGTGGCCAGTTCCTTGCGCGCGAACGCGGCTGCGAGCGCATTAGCTCGAAGGTGTGCACGTGGCTCGGCAGGGTCGAGCCGTGACAGCAGATCCTTGACTTTCGACCACGCCTGAAATCGCCCGTGCGAAGCGTGGAGGGTCTCCGAGAAATTCAGCGGCGTTGCCACATCGCGGTAGATCTCAGCTGCCTGACCGGAGACGGCGGCATTCAGACGGCCGACCGCACCGGTCTCGAACAGGTGCACGATGGCCGCCTCCCGCGCGCCGGCCTGTAACTGCGCGAGGGCGTCGGCAATCACCCGTGAGAACTCCCCCTCCGGCAGCACCGGGGTCGCAACGGCGAGCCGGAATCGCTCGAGCGGATCTGCTGCGCACAGGATCGCCTTGAGCGGATCAGCCGGATCGATGTTGACGAAGTGCCATGCATCGCGGTGAGCCGCTAGCAGTTTCACGTCAGGCAACGGAATGCCTTGCGCGCGATGCGGCAGGCTATTGCGTACCGCAAGCAGCGCCGAGTCAGACGGCGACGATGACGGATCTATGGCCATCGCTGCGGCGTGGACCGCAAGAATCGACCGATAGAGCATTCCTGCCCGCCGAGGGCTCAGCGCGAAGTCGGCCTGCGCGAGCAACGCTACGAGAGTTCGGACATACGAAGCGATACCCGCTGCGAGCGTGATCTTGATAATTGGCAACGCGGCGCGTATGCGCGCAATGATCTGGACGAGGGCCAGAACAGCGTCGGCATCGAGCGGCGTTTCTTCCGCTTGTATGACGGCGATCTGCTCGGCTTCGCTAAGCGAGTTCCAGTTTGGCATCTCGACTATGAGCGCGAATCGGTCCGCAAGCGCGGTATCGAGCGGCTCCGATCCGAGATAGCCGTTGTTCTGGTCATCCGTTGACGGCGGGTTCATTGCCGCCCAGCGATAGCGGAGCGCTTCGAGCGGAAGTCCTTGTACCTTGCGCTCGTGGATGATCGGGAAAAGCTTGTTCTGGATGTCCGGACGGCAGCGGCTGATTTCGTCGAAGATGACCGCACCCGCTCCCCAGATGGCCGCGGGTGTTTTTACATACTCGAGGCAGCCGTTCTTGCCCGGCAGTGGGAACCCGACAAGATCATCGAAGTTGAGCAGGCTCGCGTTGTAGTGCCGCGTGGTCAGCCCGAGTGCCGCGGCAACTCGGGTCAGCAGCAGAGTTTTTGCCGTGCCATGAGGGCCGATAAGTAGAAGAGGCTCTTCTGTGGCGAGCGCGGCCAACAGCACGGGTGCGAGTTCCTTGAACCCCTGTAGCCCCAGCGCCTTGAACGGGCCATCAGGTCTCGCGGAAGCGACCTTCACGGATTGTGGCGATTCTACTTTGGCCTTTTCTCTCTGGACTCCTTGCATGGATTGCCTCCTTGGTTTCCCCGAGGAGGCTCACGACTGCCCATGCTTGGACCCGCTTGATTGCCTGGATGGGCCGCATGCCGCTGTTGGGCGGAACCACCTTGCCCGGGTCGGGTAGGTTGGCGGAGGCGTGAGCCTCTCTCGCAATGCTTGTTAATATTCGTCTTGTGTTCATTTACCTGAGCATCAGAAACTCCGCTTTGTTCCCATATCTGACGAATACGACAGCGTTGTGTCTGAAGCGGTGTCATAGTGAAGCCGCAGCATCTCTTGGGACGCCGAATGCGAGAACGCTGCGCTTTGGCGGCCGGTTGCCGTCAGTGCCTCGTCCTTCGCCCTCGAGGAAGTGGGCTTTCCGGCGCTTCAAGTCTGACTTTAGATCTCGATGCGCGCTTTGGTTGACGATATTCCCGCGGCGCGAGCTTAAGGGGTCCGAGGCCGTGATAAAAACAGCTGAGCGAGCCTTGAAACGGCTCAGCGATCGATCGACCATCGGGCTTTCTAAGCCAATCCGAATGACAACCACGTCCTCATTGCTGCGGACGATGTAGTCTGTATCGAGATAAGCACCGCGAAATCGCGCAGTTCCAAAAAACATAAAACCCTCCTTCGGTCCTCCGAGGAGGGCTAGCACTCGCGCGACCCGTTTCGTTGCCGAATGGCCGCATCCCCTTTCGGGAACCACCTTGCCCGGGTAGGCAGGTTGGCGAGGGCGAAGCCCTACTCTTGATGCTCATTTACTTATATGACAGTTGCCGCGGAAAGTAAAGATGCTCGATCTCAATCAAGGACCCCCGGGACCTTAGTAACTCTGCCAATGCAATCGGATGGTTAATGTGCGGAATCCGCTCAGAGCCTTTCGGGACCTGATGACGATGTTTGTATGCCGCAAACGACAAAGTCTTGAACAATAAATTTGCATCAAATTGCGTTAGGAATTCACTCCAGGTAACCAGGAACTCCCTGTGTGTGGCGAATTGCTGATTCTGGGGAAATCAGTAATTCGCCACACACAGGTAGCAACGGCGCTGCGCTTCCCCAGGCATGAGCACGCCGGTGGTCAACCGCGCAAAGGGAGCGGGTCAGGGCTTCCGCGCTACCGACGCCGACACTCAGGCGGGCGGCGTTTTCGGGTTCGGAGCCAAGTACAGCCTAGCCGGTCTGTCGGTGCCTCCAATCCAGCGCATCCTCGACCGGATTTCGGTTGGTACCGAATACCGTTTCAACCTGCTCGCCAACGGATGGGGGTTCAACCAGTACACGGGCTCTGTCCAGTTCGGGTTCTAGCCAAGAGTAACTGCGATGGACCGTGGCCGGGAAGAGATAAATGACCACATCACTGCGCAAGGGGAGGCGGAACCCTCCTGTGCCTGCGCAAAACTCCATCTCGTGTTAGATTCGTGGGCTGCGGCGAGTACGGTGTGATGAAATGCACGAGCTGAGTCGGACGCCGACCATCCCCGATCGCGCTGGTCAGTCTGGGCAGTTGGTGTTCGCCATCGGGATTTTGCACGCGATGGCATGGCCCGCCACACAGGGGCGACCGTTGGAGATTGCGCAACCCTCGAAAGCGGATCAGGCGGCGAGGCGTTCGTAGCGATGGTGAAGCCCGCCGACTTGCGGAATCGCGATCACCTTGCCGTTGTTTGGCGGTTGGATGGGGCGAGCATCCGGGCAGTCTTTGTCGAGCGACAGATGCGTCCGAGAGCGGTGATAGTAATCGACGTACGAGATCAGGACGCGGCGCAGATGGCTCTCGTTGATCACAATTACATGGTCCAGGCACTCGCGGCGAATCGAACCGATGACCGGCTCGACGTACGCATTCTGCCTTCCTCTGCGAGGCTTTAACCGGTTCTGGTCCACGGAGTTTTCCAGCGGCGCCGGGAGGGGTGTTGGATGCCACTTTCCTGGTAGCGAACTAGTGAGAGAGCGGCATCACCGAATGGCCCCCTGGGACCGGATTGATAACTTGGTCTGCCGCTGACATTATCCATCGCGCCAACCATCCGCGAATAACTTCGGGATTGGCCACTTAAGGCGATCGGCTAAACAAAAGGAGCGTACCTTGGACCTACAGAAAATCTTGTCAGAGTTGAAGGCAGAAAGGGATCGGATTGACCGAGCTATCCAGGCGTTGGGCGGAATAGCGTTGGCGTCGGCTGTGACGAAGAAGCGTGCAGGCGGCGCGCGAGCAACTGGTCGGCGGCGCGGCGGAATTACGCCGGAGGGCAGACGGCGTTTGTCGGAGGCAATGAAGAAGCGCTGGGCGGAGCGCAGGAAGAAACGCTCCTAGCGGCACGGAAAACGACCGGCTTTTCAGCTCGACGGTTCGTAAGGTATGGAACCGTCCGATGCCGATTACGCCTCCGCTCAAGTGCCAAACGGGATGGGGCTGCTATCACGACGACAAGATGGCGCGATTGGGCTCTTCTGCTGGCTGCGGCAGTTTATCTGTTTGCGCTCTACTATTTTCAAGTCAGCTCTCAAGAGCGCCAGATCGACTTCGGCGCGTACTATGTGTGGGGCTTTGCAGCTCGCCACGGCCTCGATCCCTACCGCTCAAGCGTGCTGCCACCGATCATGAATGCGCTTCAAGTCGACGCCGTTCCCGCCAATTATCCACCGCTGGTCTTGTTGGCTTTCGAGCCTCTGAGCCTACTGCCCGTGCGGATGGCGTTCTGGATATGGTGCGGGACGAACTTCACTCTCCTGCTTGCGGGGCTCGTGATTATGATCCGCTGTGCGGGCGAGCGAGGTTCCCCAGTCGCTATTCTCTCGCTGGCACTGCTCTACGGTCCGATCACCGATGAACTGTACTGGGGAGAGTCTGACCTGTTTGTGATGCTGCTGATCGCGCTTTCACTGCGGGCGATCCGTCGGTCTTCCGACGTGGCCTGCGGGGTCTCGCTCGCGCTCGCGGCCCTGTGGAAAGCTTTTCCAGCGGCAATTCTGGTTGGATTCATCACTGATCGTAGGCCACGGTTGCTGTTGGCGGCAGCTTTGACCCTGCTCGTCGGGGCGGCAGTTTCGGTTGTGATTTTCGGTCCCGCTCTGAATTTGGAGTTCGCAGAGTCGGCGTGGCAGGCGGGTAGTTCGGCGCTGCTTCCGTATTCCAGCAACGGGTCGTTCGCCGCACTGATCACCCGCGGCGTTCAGTTGGCCGCACGCGCGTATCCGGGTGCGCCGTGGCCGGCGGTGCGTCTTGCGGCAATCCTGATAGTGGAAGTTGTGTTGTTTCTGTTGGCAGTGCATGGAGCCTCGATAGCGAACAGAAGCGGACGCCCTGAGTTTGCCTTTGCGCTGTGGGTCGCGTGGCTGGTCCCACTGCTCACCGCGGTCTGGTTTCATCGCCTGACCTTCTTTCTCGTTTTTCTTCTTTTGCTCGCGCGTGCGGAAGGGACCAGCACTCGGTCGCGACGCGCCGGACTTATCAGCTACGGTCTTGCCCAGATGGGACTCGTAATTGCCTGGACCCGGTGGTTAATACTTCCCGCTCATGACGAGCTGACCCAGAATGGGCTGGGCGCTGCAACCTTTCTGGCCATGGTGTTCGGCTTCAGCGCAGCCTACCTGATGTGTGCCGACAGCCGCTCTGCTCTCGTCGCGAAGCCGAGCTAGACATCGGCGAAATCTCTGAACGCTCGCGCCGTTACCGAAGACCATGAACTTTCTGCCGCAAGGCTGTTCGAATTGCGAGCGACGACGAGGCTGGCGCGACTTCTGATCGGATTCGGTTTTGAGGAGCCACAACCGAGAACGCCAGCATCTTCGCCACCGTCCGCGGGTCGATACCGAATCGCCGCGCCGCCTCCCGTCGGCTCAGCCCCTATGGTCCGCAAAAACACAACGACACTCATGCAGCGCGGGCCAAGAGGTTGTACTCGTGGTGAAGTCCGTTCAATACAGGACGCGCCACAACTCGGCTTGATCGGTCGAAACGATGCCTCTGACGTTGCACATGCACGGGGATGGCGCGAGACCAATCCAGCCAACGGGCTGGTGATCGATAAGACCGCGGCCGTTGTTCCCAGTTACCGCGCTTGAAAGGTGACAATTCGCGGCACTGCGAAGGAGCGGATCTCCGTGGCACGTTCCACTCGCTCCAGCCGTTTGGTCTTTCCTACGGCCTGTGTGTGGCGAATTACTGATTTCCCCAGAATCAGCAATTCGCCACACACAGGTTCCAATCCGGCAGGTTTATCATTACTCTCGATGACACCACCGAACGGAGTCGATGGCTCCCTCAATCAAGACGAACGATCATGAGAGCCGACAACAACATTGGGCTACTTGGGTCTTTTCTTCTCGCTGTTGCCGCTTCGGTCGTTCTCAGCGGTGTTGCGCGGGCGGATCCGCCGCAAAACCGGCAGCAATTGGCACAAATCAGCGCCCTCCCTTCAAACCCGAACAAGTGGGTATGCAAGGACTCGCAACCCGTGACTCAACAGGAAATCGACGCGTGGTGCGCATCGCATCCGGACCGAGGTCTTCCGCTCCCGCCGGACCTAAGAAATCCCCCGCCGGTTTCGGACTTCGTCAACTATGTTGATTACAGCAATCACCTAAAGGACTTTCTGACCGGCAAAGTGCTCGGCCAGTCGTATCAAGATTTGGGCTGGGTGTCAGATGCGCACTGGCGCCTTAGCGGCCCATCGGTAAATCCGCCGGGCGGCAACTTCAGCCACAATTACGGTCCCCATTTCCCATTGAAGGTTTACTATTCTCCAGAGATGGTCGACTGGTTGTGCAACGGCCGAAAGGGGGAGATTCCCGACGGCGCGATGATGGTCAAGGCAATGGCTTTTTATAGTAATCCGCTAACAGGCGATTTGGAAACGACGGTGGCCGACGACGGATGTATGGATTTGCAGCAGACGACCACGAAAGACATGCCTATTTCCCCCATCCTTTGGGCGCCTATGCTCAAGTCGAGCCATTCATCTTATGACGGATGGCTGTGGATGCTTCAGCAGGTTGATCTCGGTATCCCCCCTCAATTTCCTCCCCCTCTGTTCGACGCATCCGCATTCACGCAAGCACTGCCGTCCCCCATCATGGATAATCCATCCTGGTACCCCACGGGCAGCCTTCTGGAACAACTAACAACCAAGATACCAGATGTCGTCATGCTCAATCCGCTTACGGGTTTCCCGTACTGCCTGAGTTGCCACAGCACGGCCAAATCCGAATCTACCTTTGCTTCAATGGATAACATTCTCGGCAAGGAGCTGCGCTACAAGGCGTTCGCCGTTGCGGCGACTCCCACGCCGATGCCGACGGCGTCCAATTTCGCGCCTTTTCCCCAACCGCTTCCTGCTCCGTCGCAGACTTTTCTAAGTTTCTTCGATCAAGTAGCTCCGGTCAGCTTCGATGACGTGTGGGCGACGCGCATGCCGGCGGAATCATACGAACAGCAGGTAACCACGGCGCCTAGTGGACCCTCACAATTTCTGACCGCGGCGCACTGCAATGCCTGCCACAACGCGACTCCGCAAAGCCCGCTTATGCCCAAAATGGTGTTTGTGGAAGACCATGCGGCTCGCTCAAGCCGCTTGCGTAATCTATCGCCGTATGGGGAGTGGCGAGTGTCACCGATGGGGTTGGCCGGCCGCGACCCGGTATTCTTCTCCCAACTGCAGGGCGAAGCCAACAATCTATCCCAGTTGACACCTTGCATCGAGAACACCTGCCTTCACTGCCATGCGGTGATGGGACAGCGTCAGTTGGCGAACGATACGATGAGCCAGGGAGACGGAACCTGTAAGGATATTTTCCCCGTGGCGCCGCCCCCACAGGTGCCGTTCGGAAAGCCCTTGCAGCGAAGCGTGCTGCAGCAATGGCCAGGCTCGGCACAATCAGACCAACAGATTTATGGGGCACTGGGACGCGATGGGGTCTCGTGCACCGTGTGTCACCACATCGCCGCTACGCAACTTGGGCAGGAGCAAACCTCCACCGGCAATTTTATTACCGGGAACCCCAGCGTGGTATACGGTCCGTACAAAAACAGCACCATCGTAACCAAGCCCATGGAACATGCGCTGGGCCTCAGCCCAGAGTTTGCTCAGCAGATCAACAGTTCGGAGCTCTGCGGGAGCTGTCACGATATCCTGCTTCCGGTCTTTGACAACTCTGGAAACCGCGTCGGCGCGAGTTACGAGCAATCGACACATTTGGAATGGCTCAACAGCGAGAGCGGCCGTCCTGGTCCACAATTTCGGTCATGCCAGGACTGTCATATGCCAACCCGGTACAAGGGCATCAACCTCCATTTCAAGATCGCCAACAGTGAATCGAACGATCAATTTCCTCCGACGACTAATCGACTCCCCGACAAGGACATCAAGCTGACGCAGCGCGGCCGGTTTTACCGCCATTCGCTGCACGGGCTGAATGGATTCTTAAACGAGTTCTTCCAGCAATTCCCGCTCATCCTGGGCTTTCAACAGGTGGACTGGATGTCAGAGCAGCCGTCACCTCTGGACCCGCCGGCGCCGCCGTTTGGCACAAACTTCGTGATGGAGCTCCCGTTGTTCACGGGCTTCGAGTCCATGCTCGACATGGCTGAGAATCAAACCGCGACAGTGGAAATCGGACCCGTGCGAAAGACGCGGGACGGACAGCTACGTAGCGTCATAACGGTGAGAAATCTCACCGGGCACGATCTCCCGACGGGCGTCGGTTTCCGCCGGATGTTCCTGCAGTTTCTTGTCCTCGATAAACAGGGAACGACATTGTGGGCTTCCGGACGTACGAATGATTTGGGCTTCATCCTTGACGGCCTAACCAATAGTGTATTGGACAGTGAGCAGCCGGTAAGGTTTCCGGACGCTCCAATCCAACCGCATTATCAGGTCATAAACTCGGGGAGTCAGGTGCAAATCTACCAGGAATTGATCAGAGATTCCGGCGGATCTCTGACCACGAGTTTTCTGAGACGCGTTAACCCCATCAAAGACAATCGCATACGGCCAAAGGGATTCGATCCGAAATTCTTCGCTCGTTCCAGCTCACCGTATATCCGGGAGCTTGCAGTGCTTCATGGTGAGGAGGCCCGCGATCCCGATTACGTGAATCCAAAGCTCACCGGCGCGGACAAAATCGAATACCAAATTCCTCTGGATGCCGAGACACGGAGCCGCGCCGACCATGTTCAGGTCACCCTCTACTATCAGTCGATTCCTCCGTTCTATCTGCAGCAACGCTTTCAAGATGCCTCGCATGGACCAGGGAATCAGGACGATATTCAGCGGCTATACTATATGACCAGCCATTTGAATCTGGACGACGCAAAAAGCGAAGCGGGCGACCCGGTACTACAAGGATGGAAGCTTCAAATCGCAAACGGAGTGCGACAGGTCAAATAATGATCTTCGTACCGATAACGGCTGCACAGACAGGAACCGTGCCAATGCAGGTTTTAAGGAAGTGTTGCAACTTTCAAAACGGTGACGGAGGACGCCCGAGAGGAACTGGGCGGCGAGGTCTCAGGCAGCCGGATCGAACAGTTGGTCGATGAACTGATTCTGTTGGCGAACATCATTGCCGCAGACCCAGCCCGCCTGGCCCTTCCAGATCATGTGCATCGCCTCGTAGCCCTCAATCGTTCGCCGGGCCGCCTGGTACGCGCGAAAGCTCTGCTTGGCCTTTACTCGTCGTTTGATCGCTCGATGATCCTGCTCCAGGATGTTGTTCAAATATTGGACCGGTCGATGTCGGCAGCGGCGGCGCAGGGTTCCTTCCTCTTTCACTGCTGCAATCGCCGAGCCGTAGAG
>CABDYH010000265.1_pt1 | contig 10395 bp, 10 predicted proteins | sample 3131921 | NCBI WGS metagenome assembly CABDYH01 (sample SAMEA5534337, study PRJEB31848) | metagenome | biome: tundra; feature: field; material: soil | place: USA | collected 2013-05 | depth 0.45 m
TGGCCTGCTCCCCGAAAACTGAGCCAATTTGAGGTAGAGTCCGTCGCCTGAAAAAGGAGACGGCAATGAAAGGGAGTCGGTTCAGCGAGGAGCAAATCATAGGGGTATTGAGGGAGCACGAGGCCGGCGCCAAGACCGAGGAGGTCTGCCGGCGCCACGGGATCTGCAGCGCGACCTTATACAAGTGGAAATCGAAGTACGGTGGTCTCGAGGTCTCGGAGGCGCGTCGCCTGAAGGGGTTGGAAGACGAGAACCGGCGGCTTAAGAAGCTGCTGGCGGAATCGATGTTGGACAACGCGGCGCTCAAGGACCTACTCGGAAAAAACGTCTGAGGCCTGTGGTGCAGAGAGAGGCGGTGGGCAGGGTGATGGAGCGCCACGGGCTGAGTCAGCGGCACGCATGCAGACTGGTGGGGTTGGACCGTTCGACGCTGCGCTACCAGCGCAAGCGGCCGGACGATGCGACAGTCCGGCAACGACTGCGCGAGCTGGCCGCGGAGCGGCGGCGCTTCGGGTATCGGCGGTTGGGCTGGATGCTGGCGCGCGAAGGGCACGCGATGAATCACAAGAAGCTGTATCGGCTCTATCACGAAGAGCGACTCATGGTACGCCGGCGCCGAGGGCGCAAGCGCGCGCTGGGGACGCGGGCACCGATGACGTTGCCCAACGCGATCAATCAACGCTGGTCACTCGACTTCGTGTCAGACACACTCAGCGACGGCCGTCGCTTCCGCATACTGTGCATCGTCGATGACTTCAGCCGCGAATGCCTGGCCACGGTGGTGGATACTTCGCTCGGCGGAGTACGCGTGGTGCGTGAACTCGAGCACCTGGGGTTCGAGCGCGGCACTCCCAGGGTGATCGTCAGCGACAACGGCACGGAACTAACCAGCTGCGCGGTCTTGCGCTGGGCCACTGGTCGTCTCGACTGGCACTACATCGAGCCGGGCAAGCCTGTGCAGAACGCCTTCATCGAGAGCTTCAACAGCAAACTTCGCGACGAATGCCTCAACGAGCACGTCTTCCTCACCCTCGCCGAGGCGCGCGAAACGATCGAGGCATGGCGTCACGACTACAATCACCTGCGGCCGCACGGCAGTCTCGGCGCCTTGACGCCGACCGAGTTCGCGGCGCTAAAAAGACAGGAAACGCAAACGCCCGAAGAGGGCAAAACAACCGGCGGACTCTACTTATGATTGGCGGGAAATTGGGGAGCAGGCCAACGCCTTTGTCGCACAGTGGAAGTTCACGTCCGGTTGATCTCGCCACAATGAGGAAATCCGGAGCGCAACTTTTACCTCGTCATTCCGTCTTAAGAGTCGAAGAGAGGTGGGGTGACGAAGACCAATCCTGAACAGGAACACTTGGCGGCCTTGGTACGCCGGGCTCAGGATGGGTCTGAAGCGGCTTTGGAGGGGCTCGTCTGCCGGTTCCAGGATAGAATCGCTGGGTTAGTCTACTCTTTGATCGGCAGAAGTGACGCCATTGAGGACGTCTGTCACAACGCGTTCCTTAAGATGATTTCAGGATTGCCCCGGCTCAGAGATGCGAACAGTTTCGAACCGTGGCTGTTCCGGATCGCGCGCAACGCCTGCAACGATCATTTTCGGAAGGAACGGGTACGGCGACTGTTTGTGCCGTTTGAGCTGAAGCACGAACAAATGACGACGCCGGAACATCATGTGGACAGTCGCCTGAACGGCTTTCGAGTGGCGGTCGAGGGTTTGCCACGCGCGCAGAAGGAACTGATCCTTTTGCTCGCAGAAAACGACTGGTCTTACGAGCAGTTGGCCGAAATCACAAACAGTACCGTGAGCGCGGTGAAGTCACGGCTGTTCAGAGCGAGAGAATTTCTTCGAGGGAGGGAGACCGATGAAGACTAGCGCACGCTACATGCAGCATCTTCGACGTCAGGCTGGAAGTCGTCTGCCGCCGGATTTTGCGAGGCGGGTCGTAGAAGATGCCAAGCGGCGACGCCAAGCATTCGGACAGTTCAGATTGATGGTGATAACCGGCGCGCTATGTGTAGTGACGACGGTGTCTGTTCACTGGGTAAAGACCCGGTCTGCTGAGAAGCAGAATATCGCGGCGTGGACACAGGTAACTACGCAAATCCAGGCATTCGAGGAGGCAATATGAGGAACAACCTTCGGGTCATCCTGATAACTGTTGCTTTGTTTCTGTCGGGACTTCTGGTCGGAATCTGGACACAGGCTGTGCGGCCGCTACCTCCGCCACCATTTGGGCCGATGAGCGAATTCGGCGGGCAATCGCTTCCCGGGTTTCCAGGTCCCCCTCCGGGTCTTCCGCCGTGGATGCAGACTTCGCCCAATGAGCCGCCTCCCAGCCCGGAGGAGATTCGCAGAAGGATGGCGATCCTCGAACCGCAGTTCGAGGCTTTCCGAAAGAATGTCGATGCGATCGAGCAGCAATTCAAGAGTTCCTTTGAAGCGATACTCAATCCGGAACAGAGGCATAAGTTCGAAGTCATCAAGAATCGCCTCGCGAACCTTCCTGATCTATTGCCTGGCTGTGGTCCAATCATGGGTCCCGTCTTTGTGTCGATGGTTATCTACCGACCCTTGCTGGAACATTTCACCGAGGATCTCGGTCTCGATGACAAACAGCAGAAGCAACTCAAAGATCTACTGATCGATCGGCGGAACAAGTTAATCACCCTTGTTGACGAGACACCGCCGCCCAGCTTCAAACTCGAAAAAGTAATTGAGCCGTCCGGCGTCAAGCCACCTATACCGATGGCTTCGCCTTCACTTCGATAGCGCAGGTCTGACGGCGTTCAGACTCCATCCGAATCGACGCGCTTCGTTGCGAGGTGGCTTTTATCTGCCTTCCAAAACTCTCCGAGCGCTCGGCTACTCGAAGCGAAGAGCGTCGATGACGTTAAGTCTCGACGCCTTCAGAGCAGGGTAGTAGCCGAAGAAAACCCCGATGATGACGGAGAAGAGAAAGCCGACGGCGATCGCGGTAAATGAAATTGAGATTGGCCAGCCTGCGATAGCGGACGCAGCTAAGGAAATGCCTAGACCCGCGACGATTCCGACACCGCCTCCAATACTGCTGAGAGCAACTGCTTCGAGCAGAAATTGCGAAAGTATGTGGATTCGAGTGGCTCCAATTGCCATTCGAATGCCGATCTCGCGTGTGCGTTCGGTTATCGATACCAGCAATATGTTCATGATGCCGATACCTCCGACCGCAAGCGAAATCGCGGCTACCGAGGCGAGAAGCAAGGACAGCGCGTGAGTCGCGCCTTGCGCGACATTGATCAGGTCGTTGATGTTCCTGACCGTAAAGTCATCGGACTGATCCGGCGGCCGGCGATGACGACGGCGAAGAATCTGTCCTACTTCCGACATCGCCTGCCCGCTAAGTTCGGGGCTGCGGCTCTTTACAAAGATGGTTCCGACAACTCCGGCGATTTTCCGCCCTACGCCGAGAGGATTGGAGGATGCATTAAAAATGGGATTGCTGTTTGTCACTTGGGTGGTCGGCGTAGTCACGCCGATGATTCGGTCCTGGGCGGTGTTGAAGGGCACCAGGACGATATCATCTTGATCCTGGCCGAATCCGGTGCGCCCTTTGGGCGTGAGCACTCCTATAACTTCGATCTGCACTCCGCCAATCCGGATCGTCGAGCCGATCGGATCCGCATCGTCGAAGAGTGTCTTCGCGACGGTTTGGCCGAGGATGCAGACACGCGCTCCGCCGAGGTCTTCCTGGGGCAAAAAGGTCCGTCCGATAGCGACCGACCAATCACGTACCGCCAGGTAGCTTGCGCTCACGCCTTCGACCGTGGTGTTCCAATTTCGGTCGCGATAGACGACCTGCGCTGCCTGTCGATTGCTGTAGGTGACGAACTCAACTGACGGAGCGTTCTCGGTTATGGCTTCGGCATCGTCCACGGTTAGTGTCGAGCGGCTCCCAAAGCCTCCGCTGGCTCCCGACGAGGTGGTAGCTCCCGGAAAGATGATCAGCAGGTTGGTACCCAGGCCCTCGATCTGTTGGCGGACATGCTGGCCCGCCTCCCGGCTGACCGTTACGGTCGCGATTAACGCCGCAACTCCGATCAGGATTCCGAGTACGGTAAGAGCCGATCGGAGCCGGTTGCGATTGATCGCTGTCCATGCGCTCCGCACCATCATCATCGCGAAGGCGCTGGTACGCACCGGCTCTTTCTGCGACCGAGGGCGCTGCCCGGAAATCGAGCGAGCGTGCTGTTCCCTGCCGATAACCAGGGAATCGAAAGACGCGGCGTAGTGGCGAGGGGAGTCAGTAAACCGGGTACGCTGATTCTGAACGTCTGAGACGACAACGCCGTCGCGCAGCGTGATAATCCGATCGGCGTAGGCGGCGATATCAGGTTCGTGCGTTACGAGAACGACCGTAAGCCCCTGTTCCTCGTTGAGTCTGCGGATAATCGCGATGATCTCCAGTGAGCTTTTCGAGTCGAGGTTTCCAGTCGGCTCGTCGGCGAGCAGGATGGCTGGATCGTTGACGAGTGCGCGCGCGATCGCGACCCGCTGTTGCTGCCCGCCGGACAGCTGGTTCGGATAATGTCGTGAACGGTCGCCGAGGCCGACGAGGCGCAGCATGTTTGCGGCGCGCTCCCCACCGTCGGAGGGCAGGCCCGAATAGGTCAACGGCAGCTCGACATTTTCCAGGACGGTCGTCCTGGAAAGCAGGTTGTAGCTCTGAAACACGAAGCCCACCTTTAGACTTCGAACATGCGCGAGGGAAGGCTCGTCGAGTCCCCCCACGTCCGTGCCCTCCAGCCAATAGTATCCGGAGGTGGCTTGATCCAGACACCCCAAAAGATTTAGCAGGGTGGATTTTCCAGAACCTGATGCTCCCATAATCGCGACGAACTCGCCGCGCGCAATCGAGAGCGATACTTCGTTCAGAGCCACGACCGAGATCTCCCCCAAATCGTAACGCCTGGAGAGACCGGACAGTTCTATAACGGGATTGGCGACTTCGGTCACATCATTCCCGGTGGTCCAGGAGGCTGATTGGCGGAGCCCGTTGTGGACTGCGCGGCCGGTTCTACCAGGATGGTGTCGCCGGGCTGAATGCGGTCGCTGATTATTTCCGCGAATTTGGCGTCACGAACTCCGGTCTGTACCGGCAAGCGTTTTCGCGCCGACCCATCCAAAACCCAGAGAAAAGCCTGAAGATTCTCAGGCGCCGATCCCTCGCCGCTGTCTTGGTATGCGCCGACGGACTCGTACTTGATTGCCTGCAGCGGCGCGCGCAGTACGTTGGTGCGCTCCTGCGTGATGATTTTGACGTTTGCGGTCATACCGGGCGCCAACAGCATTTGCGAGTTTTCAGCTGTGACGACGACATCGTAGGTTACGACATTTTGTGTCGTACTCGGGTTTTGGCGGACTTGCCTGACCAGGCCTTCGAAGGTGCGGTCATAGGCGTCCACCGTGAACTTCGCCTTCTGTCCGGAGCGTACCTCTCCAATGTCGGCTTCGCTTACGTTGGAATCGACCTGCATCTTGGTCAAATCCTTCGCAATCAAGAAGAGCGTTGGAGTCTGAAGACTTGCTGCGACTGTCTGCCCGACATCCACCTCGCGCGCGATGACCGTGCCGCTGACCGGGGAAACGATGTCGGTGTACTTAAGATTCAGTTCCGCATCTCTCAAGTTTGCCTGCTGTTGTTGAATCGTCGCGCGGTCAAGCTCGATTTGCGCGGTCGCCTGCTCAGACGCGCTCTGAGCGCTGTCGAGCGCGTCTTGAGACACAGCCTTCTGTTTGAGGAGTTTGGCGTCTCGCTGGTACGCGACGCTTTTGTACTTCTGGTCCGCGACGTCTTTGTGGAGTTGCGCGGTGGCATTGGCCAGCGATGCCGCAGCCTCGTCGACTTTCACTTGAAAGGGACGCGGATCGATCTTGGCGATAAGCTGGCCCGCTTTAACCGAAGCGTTGTAGTCGGCAAAGATTGCGGTTATTGGACCAGACACGTAGGTGCCGACTTCGACCGTAATAACCGGATCGACGGTGCCGGTGGCGGTGACGACACGAACGATCGAACCTCTTGAGATTTTGGCGGCCACCCAATCCTGGGCGCCGGTGTTCTGATAGTGCCGTCGAATCATCACGGTCGATGCGATCGCTATCGCTGCGATGCCGAGCGCGACGAAGAGCAGTTTGCGCCGGGAGCGCGATTTTTTGGAATTGATGACCATGCCGAGATGCGAGTTGTTTTCACGCGGCGCGCTTGCGCTGCCTTGCGACGGGATGCCTCCTCCGTTATGAACTATGTCGCCCTGGTCCATTTTCTCAATGCCTCCGGGCGTGACGCGCTAATCATCCATCACTTTGACTGCCGGCAGCGGTTGCTTCGCGTCGTACTGGAAACTCTGCCAACCGCCGCCCAAAGCTTTGTCCAGCGCGACCAGATCTTTCGACACCGCCGCCTGGCTGGTGGCCAGGTCGTTTTCAGACGTGAGCAAGGTGCGTTGCGCATCGAGAACTTCAAGGAAGTTCTTCAGACCACCGAGATAAAGCTCGGTCGAAAGATCGAGCGCTCGCTGGCTCGCGCTGACCTCTGTAAGCAGATACTGGTAGCGCTCGCGCTCGTGACTGAATGCCACGATTTCGTTTTCCACTTCTTCGAGCGCATTGAGAATAGTCTGCCGGTAGGTGACGAGGGATTCGTCTCTCAGTGCCTTAGACTTGTCGATATTGCCGACTATCTGACCACCCTTAAAGATCGGCCACGTGACGGTCGGTCCGAAAGTCCAGTAGATGCTGCCTTCCGAGAGAAGATTGCTAACGCTGATGCTCTGCAACTGGGTGGCGCCGGTGAGAGAAAACTTGGGGAAAAGATCGGCGGTGGCGACCCCGATGTTGGCGAACGCGGCAGCCAGCTTTCTTTCGTCGCGGCGTATATCGGGGCGCCGGCGCAACAGTTCAGAAGGCAGCCCGAGCGGCAATTCCGGCGGTGCAATCGGAATTGGCGCGGGCGAACTCAATTCCTCGGACAGAGCGTCCGGCTGCTCGCCAAGCAAAGTACCAAGTGAATGAATCGATTGACGGCACGATGTCTCCAGCGTCGGAATCTTCGAGGCAGTTGCCGCGACCTGTGCTTCCTGCTGCGCGACGTCAAGGTCGCTGGCGAGGCCGCCTTCATAGCGGGCGCGCGTCAGCTTAAGCGTGCCGGTTTGCGCAGCAAGATTATTCTCGGTGACCTCCAGTTGCGTCTGATAGGAGCGTAAATCAATGTAGCCGCTCGCTACTTCGCCGAGCAGGGTCAGAAGCACATCGTTGCGGTCGTAAATCGACGCCTCGAAGCTGTCCTGGGCCGATTCAACCGAGCGCCGCGTTCCACCGAAGACGTCAATCTCCCAGCTGGCGTCGAAGCCCTGCTGGTAAAGATTCATGGGTTGATTTGAAATGATGGATACTGCCGAAAGCGAGGTGCTTCCGATCTGAGCCGAGTTCTGACTCTGCAAAGTTCGCGAGAAAGAACCGGTCGCATCAAACTCGGGCCACAACGGTGCGGCCTCGATCCGCGTGGTCGCCCGTGCTTCATGAATCCGCGCTTCCGCCAACTGAAGATCGAGATTAGCCTTGATAGCGCGTTCCACGAGCGAACTAAGCTCGGGGTCTTTGAATACCAGCCACCACTGATCGAGGCCGGTTTGGCTGGGGCTGGTATTTTTGTTCGCGGCCGCTTCGCTCCACCCAGACTCCACTGGAATCTTTGGCTGCCGGTAGTTTGGACCGACCGCGCAGCCCCAGAGGACGCCAAGTACGGCCAACAGAGGCCGTACAACCGCTGGCGCCTGGAACCGATCAGGCACTCGCGTTCTGCGGCGGTGCGAGAAACTACAGTCTTTCTTTGGGCGATAGTTGTTCAAAGGTATTTGCCACGATTGCGCTCAAGTACTCGTCCGATTCGATCCCCGCCGTCTGTGCAGGTCTCTTTTCTTCGCTCGACCCGCTCGACCACTTCACTATTTCGCTGGCCAGGAAGCGCACGGATCCGCTGACGCGAAAGCACGGCAACGCCCCGCGCTTCGCCATCCGATAAACCGATCTCCTGCTCATTCTCAAAAATGCTGCAACATCCTGCACCGTCCAGACCGAATGTGATGGTCGTAACCCGGGATTAGTCACGTTCCATCTCGATTGTTCTGGTAGTTGCCGCGGAACCCCATCTGTCGATGCTTCCCGAATCAGAATGCATGACGCTCCAAAGATGATTTAGTTGCGGTGCTGTGCGTGGACACCCGTAACCAAAAACTGGTCGGCGGCACTCGAATCTTTGCGGCGTTGATAAATCCTGTCACGGCCGCCGAAGTTTAGTCCCACGACTCCCCCAAAAATTCCCCGCTCGGCCCTTGCAGGATGTTGCTGCGCAACTTTTTGAGATCGCGCCCGTCTCCCAACTTGAAGCGGTGAAGTGAAGTTGCGCCTTCGAACTTGCTTCGCCCCAAGGCACCAAAGCGCCATTCAGCCGAAACCATATGCGGAGATATTTTTAATGATAAGCCGTTTTTTGCGGGCTCTAGTCGCAGGCGTATTCCTCAGCTTGATGGCGTTTGGGTCCGAAGCTGCCGAAACTCCGCCGATCTCGCCCAACAATACAATTACGATGAACTTCCAAAACGTGGATATTCCCGTCCTGGCCAAGTTCATCAGTGCGATTACCGGCCGCAATTTCATCATCGATGAATCCGTGCGCGGCAAGGTCACCATCATCTCGCCGAGCAAGGTCCCGCGACCAATGCGTTGGTGGTTACCGCGGCGCCACAGGATTGGCAGACACTGCGGCAGGTCATCGATGAGCTCGACGTTCCACGCGTGCAGGTGTTCATACAGGCCATCATCGTCGAGATTTCCCACCAGCATCAGCGAGAACTTGGTATTCAATTCTACACCGCCGCTGGTGGCGGAAGCGCGCTCGGCGTCGGATCGCTGAACTTCGGCACTCTATCGAGCGCACTCACTAATCCCCTTTCGGTGACCGGTCTGAGCCTCGGAATCGCATCTGGGAGCAAATGCACCGTGTCAACCTCTTCGAGTTCAAGCAGTTCGTCGAGCAGCTCGAGTACTGTGACCGTTCCATGTGACGCCGCATTAATTAATGCTCTACAGGCAGATACACATTCGAATGTGCTTTCCGCTCCGACCCTGCTGACGGCAGACAACGAGGAGGCGATGATCGTGGTCGGCGAGAACCTGCCTTTTGTTTCATCGTCAGCGGCCAATTCAGCGGTGGCAGGACAAATCTACAACTCCGTGCAGAGGCAGAACGTAGGCATTACACTCGACGTGGTTCCTCAAGTCACATCGGGCGACTACGTGAAGATCGATATGTACGAGGAAGTGTCAAATGTCGTAAGCGGAACTGCAAACAATACCAACGGTCCCACCACGACTTTGCGGTCCGCGTCGACGACCATATATGTACAGGATCACCGGACTGCAGTGATTGGCGGATTACTCTCAAGCGACGAAGACAATACTAATCAAGGGGTTCCGTTTCTGTCCGAAGTACCGATGATCGGAAATCTATTCTCGGACAAGTCAAAAGAAAAGGACAAGACGAATCTCATCGTATTCGTCACCCCGCACATCATTCGTAGCAAATCGGATCTCCGCTCACTCGCCCTAGATGAACGCCAGAAGCTCGTTAACTCGCTCGGCCGCAAAGAGATTCACGACATGCCCGCTTCGCAGATCCACGAGATCTATAAGCCCAACTTTTCTATTCCCGTTCCGCCCGAGGCCGACTTGAACGCGCCGTACGGTACTCCCCCAAACTCAGTGCCGGAGGGCGGGGCCGCGGGACCGGGCGTTTCGCCTAGCGGTGATACGCCGTTCAACACGACCGAGATCCCGCCTTCGCAATGATGTTAGGCGGTAAGTATCCCCTAGAAGCAGGTACTAGCATTCCGCCGGTCAGACGAAGGAACTTTTTTGCCAATCTTGAAATGGCAACGCAGCAACAGAAGGAACAATGAAGATGAAAACCCTACGCCATGCCACTGACTCGCGTCCGTCCACCAGCCATTGAGGGCCCATTTGTCGGTCGCGCGTCTGTCTGCTAACTCAATGTCGATGAAGCCCCGACACGCTGCCACGTTCGCGTGTGAACGCTGCGGGAACGTCGGCAAGCATCGCTGGATAGACGATTTTCTCCGGTTTCGCATCACGAAGATTGGTGTGTTTCTGTGCGACAAACATTACAAGTCCCTCTTGCAAGCTGACGCGCGAGCTTGGGCGTGGTTTCGGGAATATCGCGACCGGCTGGCGAAGTAGCCTGAAAAAAGAACCGGCCGGCGCACCTGAGACGCCCAAGCCCGAGACCGACTGCGGAAGGGTGTTTGCTTAGCGCTGGTCTTTTGGTAAACCGC
>CABDYH010000288.1_pt1 | contig 9812 bp, 2 predicted proteins | sample 3131921 | NCBI WGS metagenome assembly CABDYH01 (sample SAMEA5534337, study PRJEB31848) | metagenome | biome: tundra; feature: field; material: soil | place: USA | collected 2013-05 | depth 0.45 m
CCGACACGCTCGGCATCAACGTCACGACGCTGTGGCGCAAGCGCCGACGCTACGGAATCGAATAGTCGCAGGCGGCCGTTGTCGGCGGGATGCTGAAGCCGCACGCCGAAAGGAGCAATCGTGGAATATCGCAAGCTTGGCAACTCGGGACTCAAGGTTTCGGCCGTCGGACTGGGATGCAACAACTTTGGCATGCGATGCGACGAGGAGCAGACGCGCGCCGTGGTGCATCAGGCGCTCGACGACGGCATCACGCTGTTCGACACCGCCGACATATACGGCAATCGGGGCGGCTCCGAAGAGCTGCTCGGGAAGGCGCTCGGAGATCGCCGTCGCGAGGTCGTCGTCGCGACCAAATTCGGCATGGCGATGGGCGACGGTCCCTACCTGCGCGGCGCGTCGTGCCGCTACATCATGGCGGCCGCCGAGGCGAGCCTTAAACGGCTGGGCACTGACTATATCGATCTGTATCAGATTCACGCCCCGGACGCGGAGACGCCGCAACAGGAAACTCTCGAGGCGCTGAACGATCTCGTTCGCGCCGGCAAGGTCCGCTATATCGGATGTAGTAACTTCGCCGCGTGGCAGACCGTCGATGCGCTCTGGATATCGCGCAGCCGCGGGCTTGCCTCGTACATCTCCGCACAAAACCAGTACAACTTGCTCGACCGCCGCATCGAGCGCGAGCTCGTCCCCGCATGCCGCCAGTTCGCATTGGGTATCCTGCCCTACTTTCCACTGGCTAGTGGATTTCTGACCGGAAAATACCGGCGTGGCGCCGAGCCGCCAAAGGGCACCCGGCTTTCTCTGGTGCAACGGATGGCGCAGCAGGCCCTCACCGACAAAAACTTCGCGACGCTCGAACGGCTCGAGAAATTCGCGCGCGGCCGGGAGCACACGATGCTCGAGCTGGCCGTGGGATGGCTCGCGTCGCAGCCGGAGGTTTCCAGCGTAATTTCCGGCGCGACCAGCCCCGAGCAGGTCACCCAGAATGTGAAGGCGGGAAGTTGGAAATTGTCCGCCGAGGAACTGGCCGAGGTCGACAAGCTCACCGCCGCTAAGTGACAGGGGGCCGCTCCGGTCAATCGCCGCGATGAGTGGACCGGCGGCGGCGATCATCGATTTGTAGTTAACGCGAAGCGGCCTCGCCGTCATAAGGACCGGCGAGGCCATTCGATCTGAGTATCGGAAGCGGTACGCCTGTTCAGGCGGTATCGCACCCGCGATTAGTTCTTTGCTTCGTGCCCGCTCGCGTGACCCGCATTCGCTTGCTTGTTCTGTTCAGGCCGCTGGCGAGCCGCCTGTTGATGAGCGGCCTGCTGCGGACGCGCCTGCTGCTGGCGAGACGCCTGTTGATGAGCGGCCTGCTGCGGACGCGCCTGCTGCTGGTGAGACGCCTGTTGATGAGCGGCCTGCTGCGGACGCGCCTGCTGCTGGCGAGACGCCTGTTGATGAGCGGCCTGCTGCGGACGCGCCTGCTGCTGGCGAGACGACTGCTGCTGATGAGTCGCCTGCTTCTCCTGATGAGGGGCCTGCTGCGGACGCGCCTGCTGCGGACGCGCCTGCTGCGGACGCGCCTGCTGCGGATGCGTAGCCTGCTCGTTGCGATTCGCCTGGTTCTGCTGCTGGTGAGTCGCCTGCTCGTTGCGATTCGCCTGGTTTTGCCGCTGGCGCGTCGCCTGCTCGTTGCGATTCGCCTGGTTCTGCTGCTGATTCGGGCGGTTGCTTACCCAATGTTGGCGCATCGGCGCTCGATGGTCCTGCTTCTCGGTATGACTCACCCAGTTTTGGTGTCGGCTAATCCAGTTGGGATGGTGGGCGGAAACCCAATTCGGGTCTTGGTTGTACCACCATGCGCCGTAATGCCAGTTGTGCTGGGCGTCGTAGTCGCCGTCCTCGCCAAGCCACCGCGAATTCCACGATACCCAATTTGGATGATTGCTGTAGAAGAAATCCGGGTCGTTTTCATGCCACCAGTAGCCATTGTGCCAAGTGCCGTAGTTGTCGTAGTCGCCATCTTCATTGAGCCACAGCCCGTCCATGACGACCCATTCCGGATGATTCTCGTAGAACCACATGATCTCGTGGTCATGCCACCATCGGGCACCGTGCCAGATGTGATTACGGTCGTATGCTCCCCATCCGGCTTCTCCCGGCCCTCCGTAGTAGCCTTGGCCGGCATAGCCGGAACCATACTGCGCGAATGCCGGCGCTGCGATCGTGAGCGCCAGAATCGCACCTAACAACGTAATCATTTTATTCCATTTGTTTTTCATCAATTTTATTTCCATGGGCAGCAATACCATAGGACCGGTTCGTCTCGTACGGACCTCCTCAAGCCTTATTCTCTGTCGATTTGCGATGGTCTAGCGAAACGCGGTCGAAGGCGAGCGGAAGGGCCACTGTTGGGCTGGACCAGAGTCGGCCTCGAATCCTACATCGATTCCGACTAGTCGATAATATCTTTAGCCATTCGGAATGTCAAAATGAGTAATCCAAATTAACGTGAATGCGGTGCTCAGGAGAACAAACTGACTAAATATACTCTATTACTTATTTTACTATCGCCGACCATCGCACAATCAGCCAAGTACAATCCGCACTCGATGCGTGATGCCGTCGTCGGCGAGGGCGATCTGCGCTGGGCGCCCGGCGAGCGCGTTGCCGTCGAGTTTCACGCTGCTCGCTCCGCGACTAACGCTGCGTGGGTTTTCGACCGCGATTTCATATCGGGTCGAGCCATATCGATAGACAATCTCGAAGCCCGGCCATTTGGTCGGGATGCACGGATCGATCAGTAGCGTTTTGCCGCGGACACGAAAGCCCAATATCCACTCGAGACCCGCCCGATACATCCATCCCGCCGAGCCTGTGTACCATGTCCATCCTCCCCGCCCGACGTGCGGCGGCACGGAGTACACGTCGGCGGACACGACGTACGGCTCGACTTTGTAGCGATGGATTCCTGCGCGGGTGTTGGCATGATTGATCGGGTTCAGTAGCGAGAACAGTTCGCCGGCCTTGTCGCCATCACCGAGCATCGCAAACGCGATCACGGACCACAGCGCGGCGTGTGTGTATTGGCCGCCGTTCTCCCTGATGCCGGGCGGATAGCCCTTGACATATCCGGGGTCCAGCGGAGTGTGATCGAACGGCGGGGTGAATAGCAGCACCAGGCCGTCTTCGCGGCGAACCAGGTATTCGTCAACCGCCGCCATCGCGGCAGCAGCGCGGACCGGACTTCCGGCGCCGGAGATTACGCTCCACGACTGCGCGATCGAATCGATTCGGCATTCGAGATTGCCGGCCGAGCCGAGCGGCGTCCCGTCATCGAAGTAACCGCGCCGATACCAGTTGCCGTCCCATCCTTCGCGCTCCAGCGATCCCGCAAGCGCATTTGCGCGACGCCGCCACGTCGAAGCGCGCGCATCCTCGCGGCGGGTTTCCGCCAACGGCGCAAACGCCAGCAGCGTCGTGTAAAGGAACCACCCGAGCCAGGTACTCTCGCCCTTGCCCGCCTCGCCGACGTGATTCATGCCATCGTTCCAATCGCCCGACCCGAACAGCGGGATTCCGTGGATGCCAACCGCGAGGCTATGGTCGAGCGCCCGCGCGCAGTGTTCGAAGATCGTGCCGCGCTGCTCGGAGACCGTGGGCTGAAAGAACGATTCATCCTCGCCGGCATGCAACTCCGGACCGTCAAGGAAGGGGACCGTTTCCTCGAGAATGCCCAGATCGCCCGTCACCTCTATATAATGAGCCACTGCGAACGGCAGCCAGACGCGATCGTCGGCGATGCGGGTGCGAACTCCCTGGCCCGCGGGCGGAAGCCACCAATGTTGCACGTCGCCAGCGACAAACTGGCGCGCCGCCGCGCGGATCAGTTGCTCCCGCGCCGTCGCGGGCTGCGCCACCGTCAACGCCATCACGTCCTGGAGCTGATCGCGAAAGCCGTACGCGCCTCCCGCCTGGTAGAAGGCCGATCGAGCCCAGACGCGGCACGCCAGGGTCTGATACAGCAGCCATCGATTGAGCATGACGTCCATCGAACGGTCTGGAGTCTTTACCTGAACCGTGTCCAGCAAGCCGTCCCATCGATGCACGGCGGCGGCCAAAACCGAATCGAGGTCCGCGCCACGATATTTTTTAATCGAGGAGATCGCCTCCGCCCTGGTCTCCGCCTCACCGAGAAGGAAAACGACCTCGGTCACGGCGTTGGGCCTCAGAGACAGGGTCGTTTGCAGCGCCGCGCACGGATCGATCGCGGCTCCGGCTCTGGCGGACAGCGGCCTGCCTTCCGCGAGCGCCGCGGGATTGTCCAGCGCGCCGTTGCGGCCGAGAAACTCAGTTCGGTCCGCCGTCCATGACAGTTGCCGGCCGTTCAAGTCTGCGAATGCGATTCGACTTCCGTATTCGGTGCTGAAGGAGTTGCGCGCGAGTACCGCGTGGGTTTCGGGCTCGATCTCGGTCACGATGAACGGGGCGGATGCGCCGCGCGAAGTGCCGAGCACCCATTCCACGTATGCGGTGATCGACAAACGCCGCGCGCGCGCCGAGAGATTTCGAATCTTCAGCCGCGAAATCTTGATCGAGTCGTCCACCGGCACGTACTGCGTCAACTCGAGTGAAATTCCGTGCGAGGTGTGCTCGAAGACGCTGTAGCCGTGGCCGTGGCGAACGACGTACGGCGCGACATCCTCGCGAATCGGGATCGCGGTCGGTCCCCACAGCTCATCGCTATCCAGGTCGCGAACGTAGATCACCTCGCCGGGACGATCGCTCACCGGATCGTTTGACCACTGCGTAATCTGATGCTGCTGGCTGTTGATTGCCCAAGTGTAGCCCGCGCCATCGACCGAGACCTGGAAGCCGAACGAGGGATTTGCGATCACGTTGATCCACGGCGCCGGCGTCCATTGTCCCTCGCCGAGAATCGTCACGTATTCATGGCCGTCGGCCGCAAACCCGCCAAGGCCGTTGAAAAATTCGAGCTCGCGCCGCGGCGTCGAGATCTCCGCCCGGCCTGTCGCAGGGGTTCGCCGCGGTGGCGGGGCTGCCGCCGGCGCAAACATCTCCAGCCGTTTGACTTGCTCGGATAAGGTCCCGCGCCTGCTCAGCAACACCGCTCGCGCCACGGTCTGCAGAACGTTTCGCAGCTCGACCGAAACCAGATCGGAGCGCAGCACGAATACATTTCCGCATGCGCCTTGCCCGTCGGAAGACGACCGCGCCGGATTGGACCGAACCATGGCCTCGAGCGCGATTTGCAGGTCTTGATCGTATGACGGGGGCCGCTCGTTCAGAATCACCAAATCGACGCACAGCCGCTTCATCCGCCAATATTCATGAGCGCGCACCAGCTCGCGCACGATCTCCAAATCCCCTAGCTCGTCGATCCGAACCAGCACGATGGGCAGGTCGCCGGAAATCCCGCTGGGCCATAGCTTCGATTGTCCGCCCGCGGCGCGCTTGAGCAGGTCGGACGAAGGCCGCAGGGTCGGGTCCGAGTAGAGCACGCGATTGGCGATACGCTGAAAAAGATGCGCTTCGTCGGCTTCAACCCGCAGGTGATGCAGTTGCACTTGAGCCTGCGTCCACGCCAGCGTCACCGCGCGCTCGAATGCGCTCGAGTCGTGATGCTTGTCCACCAGGTCGAGCGCTTCGGCCCGCGTCGGCGCGACGATGGTCCAGAACGCTACGCGCGCCGTCGCTCCTGCCTGTATTCGCAGCCGCCGGCGGACGCTGAAGATCGGATCGAGAACGGTGCCCACCGTATCCGAGAGCGGCCGCCCGTCGATCACCGAAATTGCATCGCGGACATCCCGCCCGCGCCCAAGAAACCGCGCGCGATCGGTCTCGAACTGTATCTCGCCTACGGACTCTCCTTCGGCCACCGCCAGATGCGCCGCCCAGACCGGCACGTCGGTGGGCGAGCGGAGTCGCCGCGTCGCCAGCAGCGCGCCGACCTCGGCATCGAACTCCGTCTGCACGAACATCTTGGAGAAGGCCGGATGCGCAGTGTCCGACGCCTCGGGCGCCAGCACGATTTCGGCGTACGAGGTCAGCTCAATCTCGCGGACGCGATTGCCGAGATTCGAAATCGACACGCGCCGAACTTCGGCGTCATCTTCGGGCGACACTGCGACTTCGAGCGTCGTCGTCATGCTGCCGTCGCGCCGCACGATTTCCGCCCGATCCTCGGAGAACTCGACTTCGTAGCTGTCCGCCTCGACACCGGCTGGTTGAAAACCCGCCGACCAGACCTTGCCGCTGTTCACATCGCGGATGAAGACATAGGTCCCCCACGAATCGCAGGTCACGTCCTCGTGCCATCGCGTGACCGCCATGTCGTGCCAGCGGCTGAAGCCCGAGCCGGCCGCGGTGATCATCACGGTGTACCTGCCGTTGGATAACAGATGCGTGCGCGGGATCAGATCGTGCGGCGAATGGAACCGGCGAATCGTCGGCGGAGTGCTCTCGCGGACATTGGCTTCCGCCTTGACCTCTTCGGCACGCGGGCGCGCCACCGCGACGTCGCGCGGCGTTCGCTCCTGCAGCAGCAGCTCAGTCGCCTGGATCATGGGTTCGGCGTGAAACCGCGTGCGCATCGCGCCAGTGTTCAGCGCGTCGGCAAGAGCCACCAGCGTCATCCCCTGATGATGCGCCATGTATGCACGCACGATGGCGACGCTCTCACCTTCGGGAACGCGCGACGGCGTGTAGTCCAGCGCCTCGTACCAGCCGAAATGCCCAAGCCCGCCGGCGATTAACAGCCGCGAGAAATTCTGCGCGGCGGCTTCCGGATCCACCATCGCCGCCAGCGCCGTAGCGTAGGGTGCTATCACCGCGTTCTCGCTAAGCCCCCGCTTCAGGCCGAGTCCGGGCACCCCGAAGTTCGAGTACTGATAGGTAAGCTCGAGGTCGCGCGCGTTGTACGCGGATTCCGAGACACCCCACGGAATCCCAAGCTCGGCGCCGTACTTCATCTGCCGGCGAACAACCAGCCGATTGGTTTGCTCGAGCAGGCTCCCCGGCGGCGCGCGCATCACCAGCGACGGCATCAGGTACTCGAACATCGATCCCGACCATGAAATCAGCGCCGAGCCGCGATCGACCGGCGTCATGGCGCGCCCCAGGCGGAACCAGTGCCTGACGGGTGCTTCCCCCTTTGCGATTGCGACAAAACTCGCCAGCCGCGCCTCGGAAGCAAGCAAGTCGTAGCAGTTGGAATCGAGGCTCCCGTCCGTGACCCGGTAGCCAATCGACAGCAGTTGGCGCGCGGGATCGAACAGGAAGTCGAACTGCATCGCGTCGAACATCTTGCCCGCGGTTGCGGCCAGCCCGGTCAGTTGCCGCTCGAGCGATTTGGCCGCATCGCGGGCGCGCGCAAGCGCATCGAGAGTCGGGTCGATTGATCCGGGCGCCGCGCCAATCGCGCCGGCGCCGGCATCAGCCGGGCGCTCGTCGCTCCGGCGCTTCAGGGATCCGATCGCCTCATCATACAGGTCTGGCAGATCGCCCAAAGTCGGTATCGAATCGAGCTGGGCTGCGGGAGCGTCGAAAGTCGCGTCGCGAGCGCCGCGAGTTGACCACGGCTTTAGCAATTCGACATCGCGTCGATGACTGCGGATGCATGCTCGGAGCGCTTCAGCCCATGCGAGCACCTCGGCGGCGGCCCAGTCGGCGCGCTCCAGCGTCAACGCGCGCGCAATGTCACTGATCGAATCGCTCTGAATCTCAAGTTCCGCCAACCACGCGGTGAGTTCCACCACGGTTCGCGGATCCGACTGGATCAACGGCGCTATGGCGTCGAGCGCTTCCTCCAGCTGCCTTGGAGTGACAGTGTGGCTTCGCCGGTCGGCGGCCAGCGGGCCGAGCGCCTCGCGAACGAGCGCGATCGAGTCTTCGATTCCCTTGAGCCATTGCCTGTCCACAATCGGCCGCGAGATCATCTCGCGGCATGCGTTGCCCAGCGCGATCAGATGCCCCGCGAGATTGCCGCTGTCCACCGACGATACGTACCTGGGGTCCAGCGGCCGCAGGTCGCGCGTGGCGTACCAGTTGTAGAAGTGGCCGCGGAACTGCTCCAGGCGCTTCATCGTGTCGAGCGTCGCGCCCAGCCGCTCGGCGGTTTCATGGGTTCCCATCCAGCCGAAATCGTGAGCCGCGACGACCGAGAGCAGATACAGTCCAAGGTTGGTGGGCGAAGTCCGATGAGCCAGCACGGGCTTGGGGTCTTCCTGGAAATTGTCGGGCGGCAGCATGTTGTCTTCCGCGGTCACGAACTTCTCGAAATAACGCCACGTGCGCCGTGCGCTCAGTCGAAGCGCCCTCGTGTCGGCGATCGAGAGCGGCTTCGTGCCCTCGATTCGCGGGGGAAGACTTGCCCATCGCGCGACGGCAGGCGACAGCATCCACAGGATCACGAAGGGAACCGCGACGATTGCGCCGCCCTGGCCTGCCCATGCGACGAAGATCGCCGCCGCGGCGCCGAGCACCGTAGCGCCGGCCATCATGGCGTAAAAGCCGCGAACGTCGAGACGACTCGTCCGCTTGGCCTGCGCCGCGGTCGTCCACTCGAGCATCAACCGATGACTCACGTACAAACGGTGGAGCGTTCGCGAAATCGCGTCGCTCATCAGCCACGCCTGATGCGCGAGCAAGGTCAGCATCATCGCGAGCTGCGAGAGCCCGACTACCAGATCAGTGACGACCGCGCGGATATGGCTGCGCTTGGAGATATCAAGCCGCCGCGGGATGATTCCGGTCAGGAACGGGAGCATCGGCGCAGTCGCGATCGTCGCGACAATGAACCCGGTCCAAATCGCAGCAGCGGCTTCAGGAAGCCGCCATCCCGCCATCAATGCCAAAAACGCCATCGGCGCCGACAGCGTGCGGCGCAGGTTGTCGATCATTTTCCAGCGCCCGAGCGGCGGGATCGATGACCGGCCGTCGCGCGGGACCGTCGTTGCCGTGCCGGCGCTGGAACCATGGCCGAGAATCCACGGGATCAATTGCCAATCGCCGCGGGTCCATCGATGCTGTCGGGCGGCGGCAACGTCGTAGCGCGATGGAAACTCCTCGACCAGTTCGATGTCAGACACCAATCCCGAGCGCGCGAAAGTTCCTTCGAAAAGATCGTGGCTCAGAAGTGTATTGTCCGGGACGCGCCCCGCCAGCGCCGCTTCGAACATGTCCACATCGTAAATCCCTTTGCCGCTGTAAGAGCCCTCATCCAGAAGATCCTGGTAAACGTCGGAAACTGCGAACGCGTACGGATCCATGCCCCTGGTGCTGGAAAAGACGCGCTGAAAAACCGATCCCTCGCGGCGGGTCGGCAATGAAGCCGTGATTCGCGGCTGTAGAACCCCGTGACCTTCGACCACCCGCCCGCATTGCTTGTCGAATCGTGGAGCGTTCAGCGGATGCGCCATTTTGCCGACCATCCGCTTGGCGGCGCCGCGCGGGATACGCGTGTCTGCGTCGAGCGTGATCACGTAGCGCACGCCCTCAGGAACCGCCGGCGGATGTCGATCCGATGCGATAAACGTCGTATCTGTCGCGCCGCGCAGGAGCAGATTCAGCTCGTGCAGCTTGCCGCGCTTGCGCTCCCACCCCATCCAGACGCCTTCGGCTTCGTCCCAGATGCGCCGGCGATGGAGCAATAGAAATCGCTTGCCGCCCGGCCCCGGTCCGTGACCTTGGTTCAGGCGCGCTATCCCTGCTGTGGCTGCGGCGAGCAGGTCGTCGTCGCCGGGCGCGGTTTCGGTCGCGGAGTCGTCCCAGTCCGAGAGGATCGCGAAGTACAGCTC
>CABDYH010000292.1_pt1 | contig 9615 bp, 7 predicted proteins | sample 3131921 | NCBI WGS metagenome assembly CABDYH01 (sample SAMEA5534337, study PRJEB31848) | metagenome | biome: tundra; feature: field; material: soil | place: USA | collected 2013-05 | depth 0.45 m
ATCTTTGTCGGCGACACCCTGACCGGCGTGAGCAAGGTCGCCGACGTGCTCGAGAAGGAAGGCGGACGCGGCGGCAAGATGACGCTGCTCATCACCGAAACCGAGTACACCAACCAGAAGGGCGAGAAGGTCGCGATTGCGCGCTCGACGCTGATCGAGACCGGACAAGCGGTCAAAGCATAATCGGGCCGTATCCGCGAAACGACTCAATCGGAGAACCAAAAAAAATGGCAAAACTGAAATTCGATTCGATCAAAGTCGGCGACGAAATTCCCAAGTTCGAGGTGGCCGGCGTGATGCGTCCCGATTTCGTCCGCTATGCGGGCGCGTCGGGCGACTTCGTTCCGCTGCATTACGATCAGACCTTCGTCGAGATGGCCGGAATCCCGACCGTGTTCGCGCAGGGGATGTTCACCGCGGGACTGCTCTCGAAGGCCGTCACCGATTACGTGGGGGTCGGCAACGTGCGCCGCTTCCAGGTGCGCTTCGCCACCCGCGTATGGCCCGGTGACGTCGTCACGTGCACGGGCAAAGTCACCAACAAGATCGAGAAAGACGGCGAGAAGCAGATCGAGGGCGACCTGATCGTGCTCAATCAAAAGGGCGAGCCCGCGATTCGCGGCAGCTTCCGCGCCGCCTGCGCATAGGCAGCACCCCAGTCAGGAGAGCAAAGAGAAGGGTGCAGGACCCAAGCCCTGCGGTGCAGGGGCTGGCCCCTGCCTGTGGATGGAATTGTTCAAGGATTGTGGATAGTTAGCGCTTAAATTCGCTCTTTCGCTTGATAAGCTGGGGATAATCCGGCAAAGAAGGCGGATAAGTTTTACTCTGCTGGGCGGGTGAGCTTTCGCAGGGCGGCTTGGAGGCGCAACATAGTCTTCGATGGGTGAACCCAGGTACGTCATAATCCACGGCCATTTTTATCAGCCGCCGCGCGAGAGCCCGTGGACGGGTTTGATCAATCCTGAGCATGGCGCTGCCCCGTTTCCGAACTGGAACGAGCGAATTCTGAGCGAATGTTACACGGCCAACGCTCATGCCCACACGATGCAAGGGCCGGTCGTTCACGTTCGCAATAATTACGAGTCGCTGAGCTTCGATGTCGGGCCGACGCTGGCAGGATGGCTGCAAACGCATGGCAAGGCCGCGTATCGCGCGATGATCCGCGGCGACGCGTTGAATGCCAATGCGCACGGCGGCCATGGCAACGCGATCGCGCAGTCGTACAGTCATTCGATACTGCCGCTGTTGCCGCCGCGCGATCGCGAGCTGCAGATCGCATGGGGTATCGACGATTTTTTCTTCCGATTCGGCCGCAAGCCCGCCGGGATGTGGATCCCCGAGTGCGCCGCCGATGACGACACGCTGGCGTCGATCGCGGCGGCGGGAATCGGGTTCGTCATTCTCGCGTCGGATCAAGGGAAGTTCAGCGGCCCGCGCGCCGAGTCGCGTAATGCCGGGCCGTTCCAATGGCGCAGGGGCGATTTGAACCTGGCAGTGTTCCGCTTCGACCGTGAATTGTCCACGACCGTCTCTTTCGGCAACGGATTGGCCGACGGCGCCCGGCTGGCGGACTGGATTGCCGACACGGCGCTCAAGCTGGAGCCCAGCGCGGCGCTGATGTTAGCGACCGACGGCGAAACGTTTGGGCATCATAATAAACACGGCGCCGCCGAGCTGGCGCGCGCCCTGATGGCGCTGGAACGCCGCGACGACGTGATTCTTACCAATTGCGCGGACTACCTGGCGACGCATCCCGCGGCGGGATCATTCGAGATTGCGTCCGCCAGTTCATGGAGCTGTCCGCATGGCGTCGAACGATGGCGCTCGAACTGCGGATGCCGCCACGATCCGAACACCTCGCAGGAATGGCGCGGGCCGCTTCGCGCCGCGATGGATTTCGTGAAAAACCATGCCGAGGCGACTTACGACCGCTTCGCCCCGGCGATTGTGAAAGAGCCCGGCGCGATCCTGCGCGGCGCAATCCGTTTGCTGATCGATCCGAATCCCGCCGTCCACGAAGAGTTCTTCAAGCGCTTCGGGGTTGCCGACGAAGGTAATCGCGAAACGTTGCTGCGGATGTTCGAGATGGTTCGCGCGGGGCAGGCGGCGCTCACCAGTTGCGCGTGGTTCTTCGATGATTTCGGAGGCCTGGAGGGGCGCGTCGTACTCAGATGGGCGGCGCGTGCGGTCGAACTCGCGGCTGAGCATTCGGCGAGCATCGAAAACGAACTGCTCGAGAGGCTGCGCGGAATCAATTCGAACCGGCGCGAGAATGGCGACGCCGCGACCCTGTACTTGAGCTTGAAAACGCGCGAAGCTCGCGGTCGCGTGTAACCCCCAAGCCCAATCGACAGGTGCTCGTGCGATGCCTTCGACCGAAGCGACTCATATCGATTCGACGCTGACCGAATCGCGCAAGTTTCCTCCCCCCGCCGAGTTCAGTGCGCGGGCGTGGGTCAAAAGCCTCGACGAGTACAAAGCGATCTGCAAGCACGCTGACGCCGATCCGGAGGCATTCTGGGCGCAATGCGCGCGCAACCTTGATTGGTTCAAGCCGTTCGGCAAAACCCTCGAGTGGAATTTCCCGCATGCGAAGTGGTTTGTCGGCGGCACGATCAACGCCGCCTACAACTGCCTCGATCGCCATCTCGACGGCCCGCGCCGCAACAAAGCCGCGCTGATTTGGGAGGGCGAGCCGGGCGACTCGCGCGTGCTGACCTACCAGATGCTCGCCGACGAAGTGGGCAGGTGCGCCAACGCGTTGAAGAGCATCGGCGTCAAGGATGGCGACCGCGTCGCGATCTACATGCCGCTGGTGCCGGAGGCGGCGATCGCGATGCTGGCGTGCGCGCGAATCGGTGCGATTCACTCGGTGGTCTTCGCCGGCTTCTCGTCCGAAGCGCTGGCCGATCGGATCAACGACGCGGAAGCGAAGGTCTGTATCACCGCGGACGGCGGATGGCGCCGCGGGCAAATCGTCGAGCTCAAGAACAATGTCGATGAGGCGCTGAAAAAGTGTCCATCGATCCAGAAAGTCCTCGTGCTCAAGCGGGCCGGCAACAAAGTCGAGATGCGCAAAGGGCGCGACCTGTGGTGGGACGAGCTGGTTCCCGCGCAAAGCCCCCGATGCGAGGCCGCCGCGCTCGACTCCGAGCATTCGCTCTACACGCTTTACACCAGCGGCACGACCGGCAAACCCAAGGGCGTCGTGCATACGACCGGCGGGTACCTGACGCATGTCCTGATGACGATGAAGTGGGTGTTCGACTTGAAGGAGGACGACATCTACTGGTGCACCGCGGATATCGGATGGGTTACAGGCCACAGTTACACCGTGTACGGGCCGCTGGCGGCGGGCGCGACGGTCGTGATGTATGAAGGCGCGCCGAACTTTCCCGCCAACGATCGCTTCTGGCAGATAATCGCGAAGTACCACGTCAGCATCTTCTACACCGCGCCCACTGCGATACGGACTTTCATCAAATGGGGCGAGGCGTGGGTGAAAAAGCATGACCTGTCGAGTCTGAGATTGCTCGGTTCGGTCGGCGAGCCGATCAATCCCGAAGCCTGGATGTGGTACCGCAAAGTTATCGGCGGCGAGCGATGCCCAATCGTCGATACCTGGTGGCAGACCGAGACCGGCGGGATCATGATAAGCCCGATGCCCGGTGCGATCACCACCAAGCCCGGCTCCGCGACGTATCCATTGCCCGGCATCGCGGCCGACGTCGTCACGCGCGAGGGCAAGAGCGTCGGCGCCAATCAGGGCGGCTTGCTGATCGTGCGCAAGCCGTGGCCCGGGATGCTGCGAACGATCTACCGCGACCCCGAGCGCTACAAGAACAATTACTTTGTCCAGATTGACGGCGCCTACTTCACCGGCGACGGAGCGCGGCGCGATCAGGACGGCTACTTGTGGATCATGGGCCGCGTGGACGACGTGATTAACGTGTCAGGCCATCGCCTGGGCACGATGGAGATCGAAAGCGCGCTGGTCTCGCATGCGGCGGTTGCGGAGGCCGCGTGCGTCGGGCGTCCCGACGAGATGAAGGGGCAGGCCGTGGTCGCATTCGTCACGCTCGAGGGCGGGCGCAAGGGCGACGGCAAGTTGCGCGACGAATTGCGCGCGCACGTCGTCAAGGAAATCGGCGCGCTGGCGCGGCCCGACGACATCCGCTTCACCGATGCGCTGCCGAAAACGCGCAGCGGCAAGATCATGCGGCGCCTGCTGCGGCAAATCGCGTCGGGCGATCAGACGCTTGGCGACACGACGACACTCGAGGATTTATCGGTGCTCGCCAAGCTGCGCGATGAAGAGGAATAATTGAATGCGGAACCCACCGTGGGTTCCGCACCTCCTTGGGCAGGGGCTGCGGCCCCTGCACCCAGTATTAAAACAAAGATGCGGGCGGAGTTTATCCTGAGTACTCGAAGGGCCCTGTTAGAAGGGGTTTAGGGGAAAGGGCGGCCGTCTTGTGACCCTCCCTAATAGTCAGTTGGCTTGCAGATGACTTACTAGTTCGATGACGCGGGCGGGGTCGATAATGACTATTGCCGCCGCACCGACGGCGAACATGATCGCGAACCCCGCCATCAGGCGCAGGTAGAAGGCCGGCTGATGGCTGGTCTGCGCTACTCCCGACTTGAAGATCGCGTTGACTCCGGCCGCCAGCGTGAGACCGATCACAGCGTCGCGCGCGGCGCTGGTGCCTGTCTGAACGAAAGACGCCAGTGTCAGCGAGATCGCATCGACGTCCACCAGTCCGCTGATAGCCGAAACCACCATCTGGCCGTTGTACCCCGCGTAATTCTTGGCGACGCGGGTAACCAGCAGCACGATGGTGAATCCCACGCCGAACTTGAGCGCGGGGCGGATCGAAAATGGGTTGCGGAAGGTGGAATCCGCAACCTGATCACTTTTTTTCGTTTTCACCGGCGCGCGCGCCAGTACCAGGGCGGCGGCGAATCCCGCGAGCATCATCGCAGCGAAAGCAGGGATTGCCGCGATCGCGAGCGTCGGGCTGACCACCGCGACCAGCAGCAGCATCCGCGGGAATAGTATCGAATTGGCTATCAGCGAGTAGCGGGCCGCCGACACGGCAGACTTCGGCGCGTCGGCGACTGCGCGCGAGATCCCGGCGGTATAGGCGGTCGTCGAGGCGATTGCACCGACTATCGCAGTGAGTAATTCGCCGCGCTCGCGCCCGGTAAACTTGGTCAGGAAATAGCCGACATATGAGACGCCGGATACGAGGATTACGAATAGCCAGATTTTGCGCGGCTCAAAAAATCCGAATGGTCCGTAGCTGCCGGCCGGCAGCAGCGGGTAGATGATGAAAATCAGGCCGAGAAAACTCAGCGTATCGATGTAGTCGCGGTCGGAGATTGCATCGCGCACAAAGTGGCGCAACTGATCGCGCTCCGCCAGAATCGCCGCGAGCACGATTCCGAGCCCGGCGCCGAACTGACGGTCCGAGGTGAGGCACAGGCCAGCCAAGACGAAGGTCGCGGCGGCGGCGAGCTCGGTGGTGATGCCGCTGCGCTCCGGATGCTGCGCGCGCAACACGAGCAGAGCGCCGATCGTACCGGCGAACAATGCGATCGCGATCGCCGGGTTGCCGACGTGGCCCGCGACCGCGCCGAGCAGCGCGATTATCAGGAAATCGCGCATCCCGGCACGCGGCGGATCGTCGGGTCCGGGTTCTCGCGTACGGCCGACGAGGAATCCGATCGCCAGCGCGAGCAGGAATCCCAGGGCGGGTGAGTTGGGGCCGGTCAGCTCGGGCATCGAGACAGGAATGTTAGCGGAATGTTACGACAAATGCTTGCCGGAGCAGCAAATAGGGGAACTTAATTTCATGTGAAACCCACCGTGGGTGCAGGGCTGAACCCTGCACCCAGTATTAAAGCAAAGATGCGGGCGGAGTTTACTCTGAGTACTCGAAGGGCCCCGTTAGAACTTTTTTTGTGTCATCCTGAGCGCAGCCGAGGGATCTCGCGCGCGCAAGCGCGTGCCCTCGCAGGCGCCAGACCAGATCAACGACCCGATACTGAAATTCTTGAAATCAGCATCCTAAGGTCACTAAGAAGAAAGTCCCTCAGCCATCGAATCCTGGCGTGTCCACGATCTGGGTATATCGTTCAGTCCAGTCGCGCAGGGTTCCCATCTTGCTCGAGACTTCGGCCTCGTAGCGCTGGATATATTCCCAGATGATCAGTCGGTCGAGCAGCATGTAGAGGGAAAAGCGTTCGCGGAAACCGGGTCGCGGCGCGCGCAGCTGCAGGTAAGTGGCCAGAAACTAGCGCGCCAACTCCGGATCCCGATCGAAATATTCGGCAGTAAGCGCGACAGATCGGTCTCGCCATCGCCGAAATAGCATCCCATGAAGTCGAAGACCCCGCTGACCTGCCATCCATCGGGTGTCCGACTCAGTACTACGTTGCCTTCCTTGTAGTCCTCCATCGTGAAGCACGGAGTAAAAGATACTGCTAACGCGGCGTTCGCGCGTTCGATCAATTCTTCGGCCCACTCGACATCAGCCGTCGTCGTGCGATCGCTCGCGGTATGCGCTCGTTCGAGGTAGCGGCGGACGCGCGCGGTGACGAGCGCGCGATGCGGCGGCGGCTGAATCACTTCACCGTAGCCGTTATTGAAGGGCCAATCGGCGTGATCCTTCACCGGCACCGGTCTGACGATATCCCGGTCCGGATCGTAGCGCGCGCAGCAAGGTATCGTGACCTGCTGCATCGCGACGAGGTTGTATGCCATCGCCCGCGCAATCGCGCGGAGGTCGGCGCCGGTCAGGTCGCGTCGCACCTTGCGATCCGTGACCTGCAGCCCCGGCATCCGGGGCATGATCACGTAGCTCCAGGGAAAAAAGTCGCAAGAATCATCAATCTGATATGGCCATGGCACGGGCACGCTCGTCCACTCGTGGAGGATGCGAGTGAAGAAGCGCTCGGTCGGAAACTGAGGAGGTCCATGCGGCGCTCCGCGGAACACGAACTCGCCGACGCTCGAGGTGACGAACAGGTTTTGCCCGAACAGCCCGCATGGCACGGGCTCGACCGTCAGCAAATCGCCCAACTCGAAGCGAGTGAGCGCGCGGCGAAGCACGTCGTGACTAATCGGCCCGAGCCGTTTCGAAGTTTCGTAAATTCGTTGAGGCATCGTCGGCGCTGCTGAATTTCAATCTTGCGCGATCGATGACCACTAGTCGAGTTCTACGCTCCGTCAACTGCCAGTAGCTGCGCGCGTCCGGTCGGACTGCGATGCCTATACAGCGCCATCGCTGGATCCTGCCGGCGGCGGAGTGCGAATCAACCCATAAGCCGTCACCGCGAAGAACACGGCCAGGTTGATCGAAGCAGCCGCGATCAGCGCCGCGTTCGGATGGTCGGGAAAATGTGACGAGGTGTCGCTGAGATGCTTGATGTAGACCAGGTTGAACAGGAACGTCGCGCTTACGACGGCGAAGATCGAAGTGAGAAAGCCGTTCTCCAGCGCGATCGGAATCAGAAATACGATCGGGTAGTACAGATATCGCTCATGCATTCGGGGCGCGAACATGAAGAACCCGAATAGCGCGACGAAAATCGCGAGCATCGCGGCGCCGGCGGACCGCGCTCGCCAGATCAGATACGACGCGATCAGGTAAACGGCGCACGTCAGCGAAAGGCCCAGCGCGCTGTACGAAACGCCGCCGAAGATTTTGTCGGTGTCGGGCGTGCCCATCCCGCCGACCAACCCCATGAAATTGAACGCGCCCACCGAAGCTTCGCTGAATCGCGTGCCGAGATCCTTATATACGTTGATTATCCAATCCCACGAATGTCCGAGTTGATACGGCATGATTCCAATCGCAACCGTGCCGAAGAATGCGCCCGCAGACCATCCGCATTCGCCGACTCCCGCGTTGAACAGCGTCCACAGTCCCAGCGGCGGCGTGAATGCCATCGCTTGCGGCTTGGCCAGGATCGCGATCGCGGCCGCGCTCCATCCCAGCCGATAGCGGCCGGTGAGGATCAGGATCGCGGCGGCGATCATCGGCAACGCGACTATCGAATCGCTCTGGCCCCATACCACCGTATCAAAGATGAGCGCCGGGTTAAGCGCGAACAGCATCATTATAATGATGGCGCGCAAGCCGCGTCCGTCGCGCCACGCCGCAAAGTACAGAGTCAGACCGATAAAAAGATCGGCAATCAGCGGCGGCGTCTCGACGATCACGCGGAAACCGTTTGCGGTCGGCTCGATCAACCTGCCGATCCATCCTGAGAGCCACAGCAGGTACAGCGACCCGGGCGGATAGGCGTCAACCGGCAGACCGGGATCGTAAATTCGTGAGGGGCCCACAACGGTGGCCAGCAACGCGCGATTGGTCTTCGCCCAGATGTCCCAGTAGAAGCCGCTGAAATGAAATAGCGCGGCAAACTTGACCGCGGTGATCGCGAGCATGAGGCCGGCAGGGAGCATCCACGCCGATCGCCCTGCCCTAAGCCCCGGCCGCCATATTACGGCGAGCGCCCATCCCAGCATCCCCAGCAGAATCAGGCCGGATACAACGCCCGTCGCACGGATCGAGACTCTGCTATCCGGCTGATGTGCCTGGTCCTTGTGGTGTTCGCGAATTGCGGCGAGATCGAATCCGCGCGCGCTGCGCGACGCCGGACTCGCAACGGCGATCACTTTAATATTGCGAAATGACGCGCGGCCCGTATCCGGGAAATCCGCCATACCGAGCTGGCAGAGCAATTCACTCGAATCGCCCCATCGATCTTCCTTCAGAAAGAACGAGAGTTTCTGCCAGCCCGTCGTGCCGTGCAGATGCGCCGAGACGAGTCTGATTCCGTCGTAGGTGCTGACGGCTATATTCGCGCCGCCTGCGTGCGGCTGCGCACCCTCGATGCTCACTTCGGCGCTGATTTCGTAAATCCCGGGCCGTAGTATCAGCGCCTGATGCCAGCTCGCATAGTTCGGATTCAGATTGGAGATTCCAAGCGCGCCGCCCACGGCCGGCGTATAGGTCCATGAAAACTTGCTCAGCTTCTTGTCGGAAGACAGCGCGTACCAATCCGCCGGCGCGCCGTCGAAGCCGGCGGTAAGGTCGCCGTTCTTTACGATATTAGTTTCAGCGAAGGCGCAAATCGGCCTCCAGAGCCATGATGCGCACATTGCGAGCGCCGCAACCGCGATGAATCGCCACATTGCTCGATCGAATCCGATGCCGTCAGCGGTACCGATCCCCGCGCATCCAATCAAGTCTCCATACGCATATGCAAGACCTGATGCGTTTCACGCGCCCGCCGACTAGGATGTGCAAACCAGCTCGAAAGCCAAGGGGTGCCAAAATGGAAGAGAAATCACGCGGTGTGACTCTGACGATCTTCGCGCTGCTGCTCGCACTGATGGCGATCTCCAATTTCGGCAAGCCGTTCTCGCATAACCCCGGCGTCGGCTTTGTTTTCTTCGGCACGCGGCTTTCGGGCGCGCCCAACATGATCGTCGCTCCGATTTTCGGGATCGTCCTCGCCGTGTACGCGTACGGAATTCTGGCGATGCGCAAGTTTGCGCTGCCGATCGGAATCTTTTACGCCGCGTACGTGATCATCAAC
>CABDYH010000322.1_pt1 | contig 9257 bp, 8 predicted proteins | sample 3131921 | NCBI WGS metagenome assembly CABDYH01 (sample SAMEA5534337, study PRJEB31848) | metagenome | biome: tundra; feature: field; material: soil | place: USA | collected 2013-05 | depth 0.45 m
CCGCCGCTTGCCTCCTTCAAAACTCCATCCACGCCGAAAACACAGGAGTTTCGCGCCGCGCCGCCCGCCAGATGAATTTCCCTGCTCCGCCCTGAAAAATCCCTGTTACATCGAAAAAATTCCCTGTTCCTCCAAAATAATTCCCTGTTTCGGTTGAGTAGGGAATTTCGTCAAAAACCCGTGAGAAGACAAGACTTATTTGGTCCCAATTCGACCCCAAGGCGGTCGAAATCGCGATAATTCCCTGTATTTTCCCTGATGATCAGGGAATTTGATGCAGAGAGCAGTTCGCATCAGACTGCGTCATCCGCCATCCAGTCTTCACATTCAGAGATTCTCCGCGGGGTTCGCTGAAAATCGCCGCATTTCGGGCTAATTTGCATCTCTCGCGGCACCAGAGACAGGCGAGTTCGAGCCATACCGAGCGAATTTCGGCGTTTTGTCTCTGATGCGAATTTCGCTGGTGCCGCGAGAAAACAGAGCACAAACCTGTGTGGTAAGCAGACGATGAGGCGGCGCTAGGTGGCGTCGAAGAATGCTTTGACGTCAACGAGGAGAGACAGCGCAAGCGGTTTGTCGGTGTCGGGGTACTTCAGTTGCCTGACTAGGTAGCTGTATGCGCAGGCAGCTATTTCTCTATTTCCAGCGGCAATGCGGCGCGCCCACATTCGGCACTCTTCGATGAAAGCGGCACATGGGCAGCCGGCGAGATAACGGGTCAAGTCTCCCCAACTCGCTGAATTGTCGCGAGACGGCCAAGGTAAACCTTTGATAGGGCTCAGAGGATGAAACAGAAGACAAAGCTCAAGGGTGATTGGATCCAGACTAGCTGGCCCTTCTCCGACGTCGCCAAAGTCAATTATGACCGACTGACCTGCCGCCGTAGTCAGGACGTTGCTTCCGTGCAAGTCTCCGTGTACGCAGCACCATCGTGTTTGGATGTGCTTGGCTTCAAAATCTTCGATCCAAACCAGCGAGAAGGTTCTAACAGCTTCGGCCAAGTCGTCGTCCGATATCAGGCGGCGTCGTATCTCGCGAATCTCTCGGCGCGTTTCAGGAACTCCTTCTGACCATCGCCGCAAAGCGAATTCGGCTGTGCCTACCAAAAACTCCGAACGCGCCGGAAAGTCTGGAGTTTTTGGATTCACTGACGCAGTATCGCCGGCATGCTTGAGCTCGAACGATCCGTCATCTCTGTTGTTGCCCGCCGATTGCGCAGCCGGGCGGCGGTGGAACTAGAGAACCTCGCCCTCCGTCACCAGCTGCACCTTCTTCGCCGCCAGCGGCCGGGTCGGCCCCGGCTGTTCGCGATCGACCGCCTGCTCTGGGTCTTGCTCTACCGATTGTGGCCTCGCTGTCTGGAGGTGATGGTGTTGGTCAAGCCGGCAACTGTGATCCAGTGGCATCGTCAGGGATTCCGCCTGTTCTGGCGATGGCGTTCGAGATCCGGGCGGCCGTCAATGGATCGCGAGATTCGTGACCTGATTGGGCAGATGAGCAGCGCCAACCCGCTCTGGGGCGCGCCCCGGATCCACGGTGAGCTGCTCAAGCTCGGCATCGAGATCAGCCAGGCGACCGTCGCAAAGTACATGGTGCGAAGGCGAGGAACGCCACCTTCTCAGAACTGGCGGACTTTCCTGGTCAATCACGCCGAAGGCATCGCTGCGATCGATATGTTCGTTGTGGCGTCCGCATCGTTTCGGCTGCTCTACGTCATGATCATACTGGCCCACGATCGCAGGAAGATCATGCGCACGGCCGTCACCGAACATCCGACCGCAGCCCGGCTCTCGCGCCAGGTAACCGAAGCATTCCCGTGGGACACGGCGCCCAGGTATCTGCTGCGTGACCGTGACGCATCGTATGGCGCGGACTTCCGCAGCCGGGTCGAAGCGATGGGGATCACGGAGGTAATCACGGCGCCACGCTCACCTTGGCAGAACGCCTACGTCGAGCGCGTAATCGGTTCGATTCGCCGCGAGTGTTTGGATCACATCCTGATCTTCAACGAGCGCCATCTGCGCCGCGTCCTGTCCTCGTACGTCGACTATTACCAACGCACCCGCACGCATCTTTCGCTCGATAAGGATTGCCCGGATTCGCGCCCGATCATGCCACGCAGGATCGGAAAGGTGATCGCCATCTCGCAGGTCGGCGGCTTGCATCATCGCTACGAACGCCTCGCAGCCTGATTCGTCCCGGATTCTTGCTCACCAATCGTTGCGTCACGGCCAGTACGCCGTCGCCTGATGATCTATGTATCGGAGGGTTGTTCGATCTCGATCAGGGTGGGCCGCTCGAGGTTCAGATCGCAAACCGTCTCACCTAAGTACATCGATTCGATGGCGATTCTCGCTAGACGACTCAAAGTCCGGTTCAGATTGAATTTTTAGTAGCGACAGCGCACTCATTTTGAGTGAAGCGTCCGGCGCGGAGGACAGGTATGAAAATACGTCCACGATTTTTCACCGGCGCGGGATTGATCATCCTTGCGCCGTGGAAGGCCTATGCTACCTGCTGCAGCGACCTCCGGAGTCACCTGTCGTTGGACAAGCACGCCAAGGTTGTGGTTCCTCAAAACTAAATCCGCGCGAATTCGTTAGTGGTTTCGATGGGCTGGCGATATATTACATTTCAGACTTGCGCGCAGGCGCCGCCGGGCGGCTGAACCAGAAGGAGAAGCATTATGGCCCGCATCTCGGATGAGCGCGCAGTGAGAGGGCCAAAGCGTCGAGCTCTTTTGGTCCGCTGCTGCAGGTAATCGCGACGAGGAATCGCATGGAAAGCTTCCCGCCAAAGGAAGTGCTCAGAGACCTTATCGAGGGCAAGTTCGACTGGGTCCGCGTAAAGCAGATCATGAGTTCGCCCAAGGACTCGGTGTCGGTACCGAAAATTCAAAATTCTGCAGATGACTCGACTCTTTTCCGGCCATTCGGGGTTTATGATAGGGACGACGGTATATTTGAATCGCGAGAATCTCTTAAGGTGCCGAAATGCCGAGAAAGCTGGTTGTGTTGCTGATTTGGGTCGTGATCAGCGCGGCGGCGGCCGGAAACGTCAGCGTCTGGGCTGCGGACGATCACTGCATGGACCCATCCCAGGCTGAGCCTGACTACTATATCCATCCATCGGATGTGGATCTCGTTCACATCTTGGCGCCGCCACCTTCAATCGATTCACCCGAAGAGAAGATGGATCTCCGCGAGGTGCTGAACCAGCAGAGAGTCCGAACCGAGGCCGAGGTGAAGAGCGCTCAGGATGATGCGTGCCTCTCGATTTTCCGTTTCGGCGACGTGATGGGACCGGGATTCAAACCTGAAAATCTGCCCTTTACCACTCCCTTCTTCCAGCATGTCTTTTCGGACGACATGCATGCGGTCGCGACCGCAAAGGCATACTTCAGCCGCCCGCGTCCCTTCGTTGCCGACGAAGCTGTAAAGCCGGTCGTCAAGCAGGGAGCAACCGCGGCTTACCCAAGCGGTCATGCGACCTTTGCATACACTGCCGCCATCCTTCTGGCGGATATGGTGCCAGAGAAGGCCTCGGCGATTTTCGATCGCGCCGCGGTCTACGCGAATTATCGCGTGGTGGGCGGCGTTCACTACCCCACCGATGTGGAGGCAGGTCGCATTTCCGGCTCAGCGATCGACAATGTCCTTCTGCACGACCCCCGTTTTCTCGGAGACCTCGCACGGGCACGCGCGGAAGTACGACATGCGATTGGATTGCAGTAGAACGACGCGTCCTGACCGCGTCGATATTTGGTGACTGAGCGGAAAATTCTCAGAGACGGGGCCTTGTGCCTACCAAAAACTCCGAAAGCTCGGAAAAGTCTAGGGTTTTGAGATTCACCGCCATGCGGGACGGCGCCTGCTACGGCCGGGCGCGGTTCATCATGCGATGGTCAACGTAGAGTCGGCCGAATCTCGACGGGCGATGGAATCCCGAGATCTTGCCGGATTGAGCCTGCGTTGTCGCCGGATAGCATGCAGACCACGAGAAATTCTATGCTATGATTACCTTTTGACCACCCCTCCCACCCACTCGTCAGATAACCGATCTCGGCATCCCAAGTGCCCGAGAAGTCGGGGCGCTCGGTCGCTGGCTCCTTCCGGCAATAGAGCTGTTTCTTTATAACAGCCGTCGCGGGGGTCAAAGCAAAGCTTCCCACGACTTCAGCCTCTTGGGTCCCGAGCAGAATCCAGCTAACGTCCGGCGGTCGTCGAACCAAATCTCTGCAAGTCTCCGTTGATTCATTTATCCTCAAAGGCGGCCCCTGCATGCCAGCCCACTGAAGCCTTAGATCTGGAAGGTTTGTTAGCCGCATATCGACTCGGGCCGTTATGTCGTGGAATAGAAAACTCGGGACCCAGGGTAGGGTCAGTTCCAAGCGCTCGTCAATATAGTCACGATAAAACAAATCCTCGCGGGTGATACCTGGCGAGCCGATTCCCACTCCAAGCTTGACCCAGTGGCGGATCCGGCGAATCACTCTTATCGGTCCGGCTTTATACGCGAGCAACTCGCTGCCGATGCTGTGCTCGCTGAAATGAATCCTGAAGAGGCCAAAAAGGCGGGCTTGGACCAAGACTTCAAGTCCGCGCGCAATGTCCGGACTGATCTGATCCCTGCGTCCCAGAAAGGCAAACCCGTCTGGCAATTCATTTTTCAATTCCAGGCGGTAATGATCGCTTTTGACCAATCCAAGCTCAGGATCGTAATCCACGTAGTTCATGGTGCTCCGCAGCGGCGACGCAACCGCTGCGATATACGCGTAGCGGGTTGCCCCGCCGAGCGAATCATGAACCGCAATCTCAAGAGTTTGCGGCGGAAGAGCGTCATCGTTTGTAGTTCGCGGACCCAAGTCAGAGACCATCAGAACCACTTGATCGTCAGGGCCAAGAAATTCAACTTCATTCTCATGCATCGCATGTGGCCCGCTGGGTAGGGCAAACCTTCCGTCAGGGAGCACGTCGTCCACTTGAAATGGAATGGGTTCCAATCTGTCGCCGTGGAACGCCAGCACTTCCAGATGGTCTTCGCGCTGGCCAAGTAACGAGCGCAGTTGAGAGCCTTGTAGTACAACAGGTTTCCAAGTGCGCAGACCCCCGATAGCGACCGACGCTTGAAGCAGGATCGCCAGCGTAAAGGCACCCCGCGTTAACATTCTCGCGGCTCCTCTGCTAACCGCCTGCGCGCCAAAACTCGGCCCCAACGGACAAGGGCAATTCGGTTCAGCGAATGGCGGATTACTAGATTTTGCGGCAAAACAAACCCTTAGCCGGAATTTGAATCCTGATTCACACTCGCACCGGGATCAGGCGGTTTGCAAACGCGAAGGTCGAGCCCGGTTTTGAGGCCAAAGGGCTTTCCACAGTGCCACAACGCAACGAATTTGCGCGTCTGTTCACTGATTGCGAGTGCCCGCATCCGCGAGGCCAAAGATGCCGTCGCCGGTCGATTGCACGATGTGGCCGCGCGCAGCCAATTGCGGTGCGCGCGTCCGAATAGCGAGCAGTTCGCGAGCGAGGCGATCAAGATAACCGGCGCTGCCGGCGATGCGATCATTTCGCATGGGCTGCTGTGGCACGACACTTCGCAAAATCACTCCGCACCCGCCGCCTGAGGGTGCAGAGTGGATCGAGGCGTACCGCCACTGGCTCAGCTACGGGTGACGAAATCGTCGGCGAGCCGAAGCCCTTGGCAGAAGCTCGAGGACTGGATCGAGGCACCAGAAGCGTTTTCATCTCTCGCAGGTGCGGATGGCCCTTGAGCTCGGCCTGAATCAGAGCGCCCGCTTCTCGGCATGAACGGCTCGGTTTGAAAATCTGGGTGTTGCGTGGACAGTCTGATCCCGTCTTATGTTTCATTCGATTGTTTTAGAAGACGAACACGCGCTTGCTGATTCTCAATTCTGCAATTGTCATTTTGGTCGAGGAACGAGACGATCGTTCGCACGGGTCGGGGCGTGACAGAGTCAGTTCGATGACTCGATATTCCCTCGGCGGCACGCGTCATCGTGCCTGATGGCGATAGCTGCCGTTTGCCGTTATATCCTCGCTTAAGCCTTGCTCGCAGGAGGAGAAATCACCATGGGCATTCTTGAGCAGCGCTTCAGGAAGTCTCTGCGCAAGCGGCTCAGGCGGGGGTTTCGCGGCTATCCGGTTGCCACGGTTGCCTATTACGGCCCTGATGATCAGCGGGCCAGCAAGGTGGCGGTCGGCATCACAAACGGCGAGGGACAGGAGGTGGCCGAGCTCAGGCGCTGGTTTTCCGAAACCGGCGACGTGCGGTTCGACCCCGTCATCAACCGCCAGGTCGTTGAGTTCATTGAGGCGCATGCGGTGCGAACGGTGACGGGAGTGGAGCGGATAATCGGCTGTCCGCATGAAGAGGGAGTGGATTACGCGCAAGGCGCTGTTTGTCCCGCCTGCCGCTACTGGGCGCATCGTGATCGCTGGACCGGGGAAACCATCCACTGACGCCTGGGAACCAAACCGGATGAGACCAAGCGGGGCTGAAGGGTGCGAGATGGCCACGGCCGAAAGACATCGCTGGCAGTTTGCGGCACGCTTTCGGCGCAACGCTTTCGGCTGGCGCTCGCAGCCGGCGATTGCGCGGGTGCAGGAAGCGGTGGCGGAGATCCGGAAGGTTCGACGCAGCAATTCTGTCCTCGCGGCCGAGGGGGCAGTGCTGTTTTTGGAGAAGGTCTCACCGGCATTGGAGCACGTGGACAGCTCATCCGGGGCAATTGGCAACGCCATCAACCGCGCTATCGCAGAACTCGTCCCGGTCATCGCCACAGCACCGGCTGATCTTGCTCGGCGTTCCGTATGGCTGGAGCGGCTGTGGGAGGCGTACGAGGCCGACCATATACCTTATATCGAGACCCTGGGGGATTTCTGGGGCGAGTTGTGCGCGGGCAGAGAACTCGCTTCGGTATGGGCCGAGGCCTTGTTTGATGGGCTGTGGGAGAACTGGGAGCGTCACGAACCCGGCGTCTACTTCCACGGCACGCCGGTCTGCCTCTCATCGCTGCTGGCGGCGGGACGATGCCAGGAGCTGCTGGAGCTGCTCGACAAAGCGCCGTTCGTGTGGTGGGAATACCGGCGCTGGGGCGCCCAGGCCTTGGCGGCAATGGGAAAGAAGACCGAGGCGATCGCCTATGCCGAGGCTTCGCGCGGGCTTAACGACGACCCATCCGCGATTGCCCGCGCCTGCGAGGAGATTCTGCTCTCCATGGGGCAGAGCAAGGAGGCCTACGAGCGTTACGCCATAGCCGCGAACCAAAGCGCCTCATACCTTGCGACCTACCGTGCGATTTTACGGAAGTATCCGGAAAAAACTCCGCGCGAGATTCTAAGCGACCTCCTCCGCAGCACGCCCGGTGAGGAGGGCAAATGGTTCGCCACGGCCAAGGAGGCGGGGCTGTTGGAGTTGGCGATTGAGCTCGCCAATCGCTCGCCGAGTGACCCGCGAACCCTAACCCGCGCAGCACGCGACTTGATGGACAAAAATCCCGCCTTCGCGCTGGAAGCCGGGCTGGCCGCACTGCGCTGGCTCGCGCAGGGCTACGGCTACGAGGTCACCGGGGCTGATGTTTGGGCGGCCTACTCGCACACGATTCAGGCCGCCGAGCGGCTCGGCCGGCGTGATGAGGTCCGCAAATGCATCCGCGAGCTGGTACCCACTGCGGGCTTCGTCGCTGATGTGCTGGGGAGGGAACTCGGGCCTGGTGGACAGCCGGGAATCTCAAAAAAATCATGAGCGGGAGCAGGCTGAGAAACCGCATCTCGTACTTACCGGTAGACTCCTCCGAGCCACCGCGTGTGAATAATCGTCGTTGGTGGCAGTTGACTCAGGAGCGTGAGGGGCGAAGAAATACTGACGCACCACTTACTCGGAGCGGACGTACAAATGGAGACGGCCAGCGACAGGGAAATCGCAAAACCCACCATCGCCAAGCTCCTGGCGGAGTTCCTAGCCGAACAGCAAAAGCGCCTTTCGGCCCGGAGCTTCTCACGCTATCGGCTGGTGATTGGGCTTCTTACGGACAGCCTCAACAACTATGCCTACCAGGCTCTTTCCGAAGCCGATGCCGAACTGTTCAACCGGTTTTACAACGCGGTGGGCGATGAGCATCGCGAGTTTTGCGAGACCTTCGGGCCCGAGCAGATTCTTCCCAACTTGGGAGAGTTCTTGGGCTACTTCATGATCCGCAAGGTGATTGCGGACGCCGAGCTTAAGCGCGCCGCGGGCACGGTGACCAAGGCCCTGGCCCGCTGGCTTGCCGGCAAAGGTTACGTCAGTGAGGAAGAGGCCGCGGAAGGAGCGGCGCAGGCAGCCGGGGCAGCTCGCGACCTGCCGCGGGCGGAGGCGCTCGCTCACCAGCTGATGGAATACACCGAACGGCACGGGACAACGGGCGACGAGGACGAGGACGCAGTTGAGGACCACTTCACAATCAAACGCGTCGAGGCCGGGCGAATCTGGCTTGAAGGGATGGACGGCAAAGAGCTTGGTCCGATTGCACTTCCACCCGCACTTGCGCGCCGATGCCCGGTCGGCTGGAGCATCTCCGGCGCGGTCGGTGAGGTGCGCGGCCGATGGAGGTTGCTGGAGGTCTGGAACGTTTATCCGCAGTGACGAGGGCTGGAAAGACCTTTCCTCAGGCCCAGTAACAACGGTTCGTTCGCCGAACCAAACAACCAGCTGTCGTCAGGTTGTTCTAGAATCGGAACCGGCAGTTCGAATTCACTTTGCTCCGCCACCGAGTCCCTCGGTTTTCGGACATCTCGGAGAATCGATCGAAATCCGCGCGCGTGCGCGCGATTTGCGATCACGCATGGACCCGACGAATGCGTAGGACAAGCCCGCGCTTCTCCAATCGCGCCAAGGAGAATTGTATGGCAACGATCTACAAACCGGGTGACAAAGATAACACCCGCCAACGCACCCCGGTCCAGGCGCGCGCCAAGTCCTCGCGCGTGGGTCGATGAGACGTATATTCGAGTGAAAGGCCGTTGGTGTTACCTGTATCGGGCCATCGATTCCACCAGTGCCACTATCGACTTCCTGTTATCGGCGTTGCGCGATGCCGCAGCGGCCAAACGCCTGTTCCGCAAGGCTCTCAGAGATCCATCGCATCCTCAGCCCCGCGTCATCAACACTGATCAGGCCCGCCTCTATGGCTCGGCGATTGCAGCAGTGAAAGAGGAAGGAACCCTGCGCCGCCGCTGCCGACATCGACCGGTCCA
>CABDYH010000328.1_pt1 | contig 9189 bp, 9 predicted proteins | sample 3131921 | NCBI WGS metagenome assembly CABDYH01 (sample SAMEA5534337, study PRJEB31848) | metagenome | biome: tundra; feature: field; material: soil | place: USA | collected 2013-05 | depth 0.45 m
GGCAACATGATCGTCGATATCGGCGGCGGCACCACCGAGGTCGCGGTTATCTCGCTCGCCGGAGTCGTCTTCTCGCGTTCGGTGCGGGTCGCCGGCGACAAGATGGACGAGGCGATCATCCAGCACATCAAGCGCAAGTACAACTTGCTCATCGGCGAGCGCACTGCGGAACTGATCAAGATAACTATCGGATCGGCTTACCCGGGCAACGAGATCCAGACCATGGAGATCAAGGGACGCGACCTGGTCGCCGGGGTGCCCAAGATTATCGAAATCACCGATGAAGAGATCCGCGAAGCGTTGATGGAACCGGTTCGCCAGGTGGTTGAATCGGTGCGCATCGCGCTCGAGCGGACGCCGCCCGAACTCGCCTCCGACATCGTTGACAAGGGAATCGTGCTGGCCGGTGGAGGCGCGCTGCTGCGCAACCTCGACGTTTTGCTGCGCGAGGAGACCGGTCTGCCGGTGACGCTCGCCGACGATCCGCTGACCGCGGTCGTGATGGGCGCGGGCAAGGTGCTGGACGAACTGTCGCTGCTGCGCGACGTGACCGTTGACTGATTTTTCGGGCGGATACCTGCTGACAGCCGAGTGTCGGCGTTGAATTCTCTGATTCAGGGACTGGTTGGCGGAGTCCGTCTCGGCAACAATGCACGGCTACGTGCTGATGCTGAATTTGGCGAAGCGCCGATGATCCGAGCTTACGCAGATGTCCTCGATCCCGAAGGGCGTAATGTTGCGTTCGATTCAGCTTGAAATCCGCGGGAGTGGCTTCGAAGCCCCACCGTATCGAGCGTTACTTGCTTTCGAACGATCCGGGTTGGCTCATCCTGTTGAAGAAGTCAGAGCTCTCAGGCTTGACGCTAGTGATCAAGAGAAGATTCTGGCACTAAACGCTAACGGGACGGCCTTAGCTCGGAATGAATTTCCAGTAGCGCTGGATCACGGACGCACTCGGTGATCGTTTTCCATTCTCCAAATAGCAGATATACGCAGCGCTGATCTTGAGACGAACTTGCAGCCGATCTCCGGATCGGCTGAGGATTGAAACCGTATGGCGGCATCGTCATTGACATTCCCGATACGGGTTGCAGCCGATCTCCGGATCGGCTGAGGATTGAAACACCTGGGATGACTCCGAAGCGGCACAACACTGGCGCGTTGCAGCCGATCTCCGGATCGGCTGAGGATTGAAACCTCCTGTACTCAATCTAACCGCAGCGGTGCAGTTTGGTTGCAGCCGATCTCCGGATCGGCTGAGGATTGAAACACGTCCCAATTGACGTTGCGCATCGTCATCGCCCGTTGCAGCCGATCTCCGGATCGGCTGAGGATTGAAACAAGGACCTCTCGACGTTGACGGATACCGAAGGCAAGTGCATCTCGCGTGCGAGCACCTGCATTTCGGAATCGCTGAGTCCGCGCGCGTCGGTAAAGACCGCAAGGCCGTAACCGTGACGAAGGGAAAACGTCGCATCGCGCAAACTCTATCGGCGCGGCATGTGCGATGCCACTGCGGGTCGCGATCGTCCGAACGAAGCGAGGCGGCATTCGGCCTCACCTCGAAGCGCCCGATTTTGGTTGAGAACCTTGACGACCGACGCGACGGTCTGGTGCGGCGTGACGGTCACGACGTCATAACGTTTGAGCTTCAGGACCGACGAATCCTTTGTTCCAATGTTTCGACCTCCTGGCTTTAGATCCGAGGCCCTTGCAAATCCTCAACCCTACACTTCAAACCACGGAACCCGCGCGACTCGCAGAACTGTGAGTTTGCGAAAACGCTTCTGGTGCCTCGATCTAGTCCTCGAGCTTCTGCCAAGGGCTTCTGCTCGCTTACAATTTAGTCACCCCTAGCTGAGCCAGTGGCGGTACGCCTCGATCCAATCCGCACCCTCGGGCGGCGGGCTGGGGAGCGGAAGGTCGAGGATGGGAAGGCGCTGCCGATCGCGCCCACGTGAGCAGATGGCAACGATTTGGTCGGCCTTGTTCAGGTCGACGCCCTCGACGGTGACGGAGACTCCGAGGACCATCGTCTCGAAGGGAACTGCCAGCTTCTCCTCGATCATCGTGAACCAACCCGTAACCTGCTCCGATTCGTTGTAGCAGTCGACCGTCGCCTCCTCGATCATCGCCCTCAGGCGGGCCTTGTTGATGCGAGGCCGGCGGCTCGTGCCTCTCGTCTTGCGCCCCTGTGTTCGTGCCATCTCTCTCACGTAAGATCGGCGGGATCTTCGAGTGATCGAAGAACGTCCTGGTCGTACTCGATGACAACCTCGTCGTCGCTCTCGCCGTATCCCAGAGGCGCTTCGCCCCTGGCGTAACCGATCGCCCGGTATCCGCGCAAGCGCTTCTCGAACATCCGGAGCAGCGTCGCGACGTCGCGGTCGACGTAGTCAAAGATGCGGACCTCACTCTTGCGGGGATGGAGGCCCTTCCGCTGCCCGGCGAACGCTATCCCCAGGCCATTGAAACCACCAATGAATCCGCGTGGATCAAGTTTTGAGAAGCCACAGGTATCGATACACCACCTCGGTTGGTGGGGCTCTGACTGGACGCGGCGGCAATCTAATCGTCATCGACGATCCGATCAAGCCCGAAGATGCGATGTCCGACGCCAGGCGGGATGCCGTCAACGAATGGTACGATCGCACGCTCTATTCGCGCCTGGATAGCAAGCGCGACGACGTGATCCTATTGATCATGCAGCGTCTGCACGTCGAAGATCTCGCCGCTTACGTGCTGGCGAAAGAGCCGTGGATCCATCTCAACCTGCCCGCGATTGCGGAAGTGGAGCACCGGATACCGATCGACCCCAATCAGTTTCATTTCCGCCGAGTGGGAGACTTGCTAGACGAGGCGCGCGAATCCAAGGCGGATCTCGACCGTATCAAGGCCACTATCGGTAGCTTCAACTGGTACGCTCAGTATCAGCAGTGCCCGGTGCCGCTTGAAGGTGAGATTCTCAAGTGGGAGTGGTTTCCATTCTATGACGAGTTTCCTTCGCGACGGCCCGGGGATCTAATCATTCAGAGTTGGGATAAGGCGTCCACCGCGGGAGAGCTCAGCGACTATTCCGTCTGTATGACCTTCCTCGCGTGGGGAAACGAATATTTCCTGCTCGACGTGCTGCGCGAGAAGCTGAATTATCCGGACTTGCGCCGCCGTATCATCAATCACGCATTCGAGTTCGGCGCCGATACGGTGATCATCGAAGATAAGGGATCGGGCACCTCGCTGATACAGGATTTGCACGGTGATAGCGGCGGCGCGCCTAAGCCAATCGCTTTCCAGCCGGACGGTGACAAGACTACGCGGATGGCCGCTCAGTCCGCCAAGATCGAAGGCAAGCAGGTGTTCCTGCCTCGACGGGCAAAGTGGCTGGATGAATTGCGAGCCGAACTGATGCAGTTCCCATACGGGCGCTACGGACGATCAGGTCGATAGCCTGTCACAGTTTCTGAATTGGATCTCGCAGAAATCGCGCTATTGGACGATCATAACGGAGCTCCGGATCTAGAACACGAACGAGGGGTACAGATGAATCCAACTGATGGTACCTGGATCGGCGACTGGGCTTGGAGCCTGCCGTTGATCATGCTGAACGTGGTCATTCACGTATGCGGCCTCGCTCTCATCGGAGAAAGAGTCGTCCGTGTTCTGAATCAGGCGGTGGATCGTCGCAACTTCATCCCCAAATTCGCCGTGGTCATGGGCGCTACATCCTTGCTGGTCACCATACTGCACGGAATCGAGGGAGGCATTTGGGCGGCCGCGTACCGGTTTCTAGGCGCCCTACCAGACAGCAGGAGCGCGATGCTTTACTCGCTCAGCGCGATGACGAGCTACGGCCATGCGAACCTGTTTCTGAAAGCTCACTGGCAGTTAATGGGTGCTCTGGAGGCGCTAAACGGGATGCTGCTCTTCGGGCTAACCACGGCCTTCCTGTTCGCCATGATCCAGAGGGTCTGGCCGCTCGGTAGTAGAGAACGGCACCGAGAACCTTAGCGGCACAACATTCGCAACCCGGAATTCGCAAGAACTTTCTCCCGGAGAAGCGAGAGTCAGAAAAGAATCTGCCATTTTCACGCCGAACAATCGGTACCGGCAGTTCGAATCCACTTCGCTCCGCCATCCAGTCTGGCATGTTTCCCTACATTGTGGAGAAGCGATAAAATCGACGCGTGGGGCGCGATTCACGCGCGTCGGTGGACCCGGAGAATGCCACCGGCCGCGGCTGAGCGCAAAACTCGCTCAAAATTCTCTGTTCGCGATTTTTGCATGTCCATCTGCGATCCGGCCGACATCTTGCGGGAACCCAGTACGCACCCAACGCCGGTCCTGTCTTAAACTGAACCACAGTCTCGCCAGAGATTTTATGGACACTGGAGATCAGTAATCCGATTCGCCCCACAAAAAGCGAGTCGCAAGATGCCCGCGACACTCCCGGGCCTTACGGACGAGGCTCTTCTTGGGAACAGCGATATATTGGCCCGACTGGTGGTTGGTGTCACGCCCAACATAATCGCCTGTCCATTCCAGCCCCGGCTAGGCCCCCCATTCGGGGTCGAAGTTTGTCGGGGGATCGCTTGCGAGGCCAAACCAAAATTCTGGTAATTGCCCTGAACCTCGTTTGGTTCCTTGTCCGTTCAGCCGAGCCATTGCGGGTTCTGCCAGGTGCCGTCGAAGTAATGACTCGTCTTGTAGAGTTCGAATTTGCCGTTGCTTGCCACTGGTGCGGTTCGCGCCAGTAGTGCGGCGCGCTCGTCATCCGTCATCGGATGGAAATTGCGCGCCACATCGATCGCCTGCTTCAGAATCGCCATCGAGTCGCATCCGGTGATCACCACGCTGGTCGGCAGGCTCATCGCGTAGCGTAGACACTCGGGTGCCGTGACAACGCCGCTGCGCAGGATGACCTGAGCTCCCATCGGCTTCATGCCGAGCACGCCGATGTCGTGTTGGACGAGCACGGGCAGCACCAGGTTTGTGAAGCTGTCGTAGTGCGCATCCATCACGTTGAGCGGCATCTGCACCGTATCGAAGGTGAAATTGTTCTTGAACGCGGTATCCAGCATATGGAGATGAATCTCGGGACTTTTGTGTCCGGTAAATCCGATGTAGCGAACCTTTCCCGCCTTGCGGGCTTTGAGCATGCCTTCCAGCGCGCCGGAGGGCGCGAAGATTTTCTCCGGGTCGTCCATCCGGATCACTTCGTGGAACTGGATCAGGTCGATGTGATCGACTTTCAGACGCCGCAGCGATTCGTCGAGCTGAACCGTGGCGGTCTTTGCGTCGTGGCCGTCGAGCTTGGTCATCAAGAACACTTTCTCGCGGTATCCATCGCGAAGCGCGTTGCCCATGCGGATTTCACTTTCACCGCCGTTATAGTCCCAGCAGTTGTCCATGAAGTTGATGCCATTATCGATCGCGGTGCGGACGATACGCTCGCTGTCGGCATCTGAGACGCCTGAAAAGCCGATATGAGCACCGCCGAGACCGACGATCGAGACTTTTTCGCCCGTGTGGCCGAGCGTCCGATATTGCATCTCGCCGGTTGCGGCGGACGCGCCGTGCACCTTTAAGATGGTGGGAATAATCGCGGATGCTGCGGCAGCTTTCAGAAATTGACGGCGGTTCACGGAAAATCCTCCGTAGATGGTTGGTTACCAGAGTTCGCCTCGACCGGCTGGACCGGTTCGCCGTCGTGCACACCCGTCACGATTCCCATCGAGGCCAGGTCCCCCATCGACCATGCGCGCGTCACGGAGACTTGCGGTTGTTCCGCAGCCGGCGTGCAGGCTTGTGGATGCGTACACCACCGTGAGGGTAGGCAGACGGCTTCGGAGTGAGAATCTCCGCGATGTAATCCCATCGTGAACGCTAATTCGTTCGGATCGCGCGGGCGTTTCGGGCGATTGACGGGCATGCCGTCAGTATTGCACGGATCGTTTCGGGGCGGAAATTCAAACTTGACCACTACCGGTTGCGGAGGCTATTGGCGACTTCCGAGCTTTTGTGCTCGAGCTGTTCGCTTTTCGCCTTGGCTGCTTCGAGCGCCGGCTGCAGATCGCCGATCGGCACGCCAGCTTCCTGCAGGTTCGCGCTCAACTGAATCGCATGCCGAGATTCTGCTGTACGAATCGCTCAAGCCGCATCTTCCTGAGGGCTGGTATGCGTGGCATTCGTTGCGCGTTCGGGAAGGCGACGGCATTTTCGGCGAAGGCGATTTCGTCGTTGTCGATCCTGATCGCGGATTGCTTGCTGTTGAAGTCAAGGGCGGAAACATCGAGCAGCGGGATGGCAGATGGTTTCAAAATGGCACTGAAATGCGCATCAATCCGCGAGCGCAGGGAAATGAATTCGTTCGAAAACTGATATCCCGACTCGAACGGGATGCCTGCGCCCCGCCGGCGTATGGAGTTGCGACATGCTTTCCCGATGTTTCGTTCGATGCGCCGCCGGACCAGGATGATCTCTCCCGAACGACCATAGGCAAACAAGATTTGCCCTGGCTTGATGAGCGTCTAAAGAGCCTGATGGAAGATGCGCTGCCTCGTGCCAGGCGGCCCCGGGGTCCTTGGATTGACCATCTTCATAAGATCTGGGGCGAAACCTGGATTCCAAAACTCGGGCTCGGGCATCGCGCACACCTCGAGGATTCTGAGCGGGCAAAACTGGACGCCGATCAGATTCGGATACTCGACATGGTCGAAGCCAATTCGAATCTGTTGGTAGAAGGCGGAGCCGGGACTGGTAAAACCTTAATCGCCCGAGAGGCAGCGTGCAGGTTTGCCGAAAAAGGCGGGAGCGTGCTGCTGCTAGCCACAGGCGCGTGGTGGGTTCCGGACAATTTTCGAGTCTTCCGCGAAGAACGCGGAAATCGCGGACTGGCTGGCGGATGACGCAGTCTGATGCGAACTGCTCTCGGCGTGAAATTCCCTGATCATCAGGGAAAATACAGGGAATTTCCTCGATTTCAGCGTCGATCCGAGCGGTTGAGGCTCGAAAAGCCCTGGAACCGCTTGGGGTTTTTCGGCAAATTCCCTACTCAACGGAACAGGGAATTATTTTTGGGTAACAGGGATTTATTTCGGTGGATCAGGGAATTTACAGGGCAGATCAGGGAAATCAGTAATTCGCCACACACAAGCCTAGGCACGACCGCGCCTGTTCAGCCCGGACCTCACCGGATGCAAAAAGACCTCACCATGCGAGTTCATTGGCCGCCATCCGAATAATTTTGCGGAGCACAGGCGGTCACGGTGGCCACCGGGTCGGGCGCGGTTCAGGCGGTGAACTACCGCTCGCTGCATCTGAACCAGTTCGAGGAAGCCGATCGCTATGCGATCGATCTCTACGGCGCTGTTCAGGACGCGTACCTGCAGACGCGCGTGCACAACGTCAAGAAGCTCCACGACGAACAGTGGTAAGCTGCTCCGGATTCGTCAGTTAAATCCAAAGGATCAGGCTCTCGGTTTCAGCGCCGCGACGAAGAAATCCGCGATCGCGGGCGCCAGACGCGCGTGAACCGCTTCCCTATCGACGCCGGCCGGATCGAAGGTGGCCCCGCCCAGCGCGATCGCGGTCGCACCTCCCGACGAATGTCCGATTGCGCCGATTTGCGCCGCGTCGACACGACCCGTGAAGTCGTCGTGCTCGAGGATGCGGTCGATCGCGAATGAGCAATCCGGCGGGCGCATCCACAGCCGCGTGACGGCGGCAGGCTCGATCGTGTCAGGTCCGTATATCCACGACTCTCCGAAGTGCGACACGCCCGCGACGACGAACCCGTGCCGCGCAAGGTACTCGGCAATCCATCCATAGTCGCGCGCCGCGCCGAACGCGCCGTGTGACATCACAATCAGGGGCAGCGGCGGGTCGCGCGAGTCGAGGGCGCCCTCGAGCGCCGCCAATCCCGCGCCGAGTCCATAAACGATCGGCTGCTCCACGGTATCTGCGGCGGCTGGATACCAGACATCGACCCACACGGGCCGCTTGCGCGCAGAATCGCACCATTGATATTGGCGAAAACCGACCCGGTGCACTCGAAACCCTCCCCGGACGCGATCGAATTTTCAACCCACGCCGCGGGCAAATTGATTCCGCTTCACCATCGCGCGCGGCGATGCATTCCGGTCGTAAAAGTGGCGAAGGATCTGATTCCTGATCTGATCGTTCCGATTCACTCGACGACCGATCGTATCACCTCACGCCGCGAACTTCATCTTCAGGATTGCCAAGGTTAACTTGAACTCGCCCGAACCCGCTCGTCGCTGATGCCAGCGCTATCGCGTTCCTTTCGCCCAGAATCTAGCACCTACCATCGAGCGGAACGGTGCGCGAAGGGCACCGGCTCGGTTCTCGATAGAGAGAATCGAGCACAAATCAGCTGCTGACCGCCGAAACTGAGGTTCGCCGGCTCTCTTAGGTCGAACAAAATCCGCAAACATGCGAACCATTTTCGAGTTTTCTGCAAGAGAACGCGAAAATTTGTAGTACTCTGATTTTGTGTTGGTCGGCCAGCGAGACGCAGTCGGGCTACTGAGCTGGCCCGTTGACTTGGGGATGTTAACTTGCCGAGGCCACGATGAGACAGAGCAATGCCAAGAGAAGCGCAACAGGCCCGTTCTGAAGCCGTTCCGAACTGCTCGACGAGAGGAAGTTAGCTAGTGCACTCAGCGCCATCACACCGACGAGCGCCCATGTCCCCCAACGCAAGATACCGAAGCGGTCGGTTAACGACCAATAGCGCGCGCGGCCGAGGACGATGATGGCACCGGCGACGAGCAGGACGGCCGCGAACGCGCTCGCGACTCTGAGCCCAACGGATAGATGGTCGTGACCGCCACCCCAAGCGCCGGAAAGCCCCCAAGAGCCGCCAAGCGCCCAGAAGATCTCGAAGGCCGCGACTACGATGAAAGCGGTTGCGACCACCGTCGCAGCGAAGCGAGCCGGTCGTGTGGCGATCGTAACGCCGCGGAGTCTCATGCTCGCGTTTGTAACGCGCACCGCGTAAATCAGCAACACACCCTCAAGGCACCATCGGAGGATGCTTGTCCTGCCCAGGGGCGGGGCGTTCGAACTCGGCCGTCAGCGCGATTATGCCCGCTTCATCGCCGGGCCGGCCGACAAGTTGAATCGCCAGTGGCAGTCCCGCCTTATTGAATCCGTTGGGGAGTGAAATAG
>CABDYH010000337.1_pt1 | contig 8838 bp, 6 predicted proteins | sample 3131921 | NCBI WGS metagenome assembly CABDYH01 (sample SAMEA5534337, study PRJEB31848) | metagenome | biome: tundra; feature: field; material: soil | place: USA | collected 2013-05 | depth 0.45 m
GAGCCGAGCTGGTGCTGAGCTTCGCGCGATGCGTCGGCGCAGACGTGATGCGCTCCGGCGGCGGCGCGCATGCCAGTTACATCCGCGCGGCGCGAAAATGGCGCGGCGCGCCCGGCGCGTTCGCGATGCGTATCAGCCCGTATCATCAGGTGCAGATGCTCGTCGAGCGCCAGGCCTTCCGAAGTCCCGGCCTGAAGCGCGCGATCGCGGTGTCGAATTTCGTTCGTGACGATCTGATTCGGGAATTCGGCCTCGCGCCTGAAAAAGCGGTTACGATCTACAACGGCGTCGATCTCGATCGCTTCCGGCCCGCCGCCGATCCGTCCGAGCGGGCGGCTATCCGGCAGAAGTTTGCAGTTCCGGCCAGTGCCCGGGTGATCGTCTTTGTTGGCAATGGCTTCGCGCGCAAGGGATTGGGATTCCTCATCGAAGCATGGCCGCTGCTGGCGGGGGGAGCGTTTTTGCTGGTGGTCGGCGCCGATCGAGCCGCCGGCAAATTCGCGCGCCGCGCTCGCGCCCTCAACGTCGGCGCTCGAGTAGTCTTCGCGGGTCCACAACCCAACGTCGAGGCTATCTTTCACGCGGCGGACGCGTTTGCGATGCCGTCGCTGTTCGAACCATTCGGCAACGTCGTAATGGAAGCGATGGCCAGTGGATTGCCCGTGATGACCAGCGCGTCCTCGGGCGTTGCGGAGTTGGTTCCGCCCTCGATGCGCGGGTTTCGAGTCGAGAACCCCGACGACGTGGGCGAGGTTGCGCTTCGTCTCGGCGCCTTGTTTGACGCGCCTGCAAGTGTTGGCGCTGAGGCCCGCGAGACGGCTGCGAAATTCACCTGGACGGGGTACGCAAACGAATTGAACGCGCTGATTGAATCGACAGGGTAGGGCGCGCGGCGCGTTTCTAGCCGGCCAGGCCGTCGAACATTCCGCGCGCGATTGCGAGCCTGCGTTCCTCGCGCGCGATTCGCGGGATGCCGGCGCCCGTCAACTGCGCAATCCGCAGCCGCGTCATCGCGATCGCGTTCTTCAGGATCACGTCCAGGCTGGAATGCTTCTCATGCAGCATCCGGCACCGGCCGCGCTCGCGCGCAATTCTGATGAATCGTTCGCGATTGGCGCGTGCGGCATCGACTTCGTGATAGACGAGCGCCTCCGGCGCGTATCCGATTCGAAAGCCCGCGCGCCGAATTCGCTCCGACATCTCGGTTTCCTCCTCGTGCCCGCCCGCGCCCGGACCGAGGCGCTCGTCGAACGGTCCCACTTGCTTAAGCATGCCGGCACGAAAAGCCATATTCGCGCCGAGCACTCCGCGCACCTCGATTACTTTTTCGCCATGGTCGGCGATCGGCAGGTCGAGGTACACTGCCATCGGCCCGACCTTTTTTTCGGGGTCTTCGGCCGGGAGGATCCGCCCCTTCATCGCGGCGAACTCGCGATGGGTGTCAAAGAACCACTCGACCGCCTCGAGGTAGCCCGGCGCGACGATCAGATCGTCGTCGAGGAAGACAAGGATTTCGCTTTCGCCGGCCGCATCCGCGATTGCGCGATTCTGAATGCGGCATTTTCCGGCGCGAGGTTCGTGCAGATGCTTGAGCGTCGCGCCTTCGAGCGACAGCTCCATCGGCGCCGGGGTGCCGTTTTCGGCGACGATTATCTCACGCGAACCAGTCGCGAGTTCGGGCGCAAGGCTTGCCACCAGCCGCCGAACCGAGTCGGGCCTGCCGTGAGTCGCGACGATGACGGAGGTCTTCAATGCCCTTCAATCTTGACGCGAATCGGAGCTATCCACCTTGCGAAATCGCATGATGATATTTTCGTCCATCAGCAGGCTCGCGCTGGTCATGAACCCCAGCAGCTCACGATTGATTCTGCGCTGTGCCGGTTCTTTTGTGCGCCCGTAGAGCATCCACGAGAACCCCGCGATCAACGGCCACAGAATCGGCGCAAAGATCCGCGATCGCAACTTGCGCCGGTTGCGCCCGAGCGCCTCCATCCGAAGTCCCGCTCCCCATGCGATCCAATGCAGGTCGTTGAGGCCCATCACGTGCCAGTTGCGGCCGTCCGCGACGCGATAGTGGTACGCCAGCGGCGCACGCCGTCCCTTGTAGTAGCCGCTCAGCAAGTAATGCATTCGCGAGCTGACGTTCAGGCGATTGGGCGTGGTGACGATCGCGACCCCGCCGGGCCGCATCACTCGCGCTATTTCACCGAGCGCGTGCGGGATGTCGGCGAGATGCTCGATCACTTCGAGCATCATCACCAGGTCGAAGCGCGCCGGACGAAACGGGAGATCGTGATCGAGGTTGACCGCCACCCAGCCGGGTTTGCGGGTTCGATACTCGGTCGATACTACCCGCCATCCACGCTCCATAAGGAGACGGCTCGACAGGCCGTCGCCCGCACTCAAGTCCAGCGCGAGCGTTGACGGCCCCGGCGCCGGCACAAGCGCGATCGCGCCGCGAACCCGACCACTCATCGTAACTGCAGATTGTCTTTCACTTTTTCACTTTTTCACTGGCGCCGTGTGCTCAAGCCGGCCGCGCGAATTTTGGAATCCCGTCTTGAATTGGAATCATCAGCCGGTTAAACCCTATACTCTTGGCCTCGCACGCGAGAGTGGCGGAATGGCAGACGCGCAAGGCTCAGGACCTTGTGAGCGCAAGCTCGTAGGGGTTCAAGTCCCCTCTCTCGCACCAATCCCCTTTTCACTGGCGCCGCTGGGTCGCGTTTTTCACCGGCGCCGCGAGGCCGCGTTTTTCACCGGCGGCGCGAGGCCGCGGCGTGCTCAATAGTCCGACGGGATCGCGGCATCCGAGGTCTTGTTGCCCGACTTTTCAGTTCCGTGGCATTTTGCGACATCCTTGACGCTGGCGCCGATGGCCGATGCGATCTCAGCATCCGAGCGACCCGATTCCGTCTGCAACTTCACGACGTTGCAATCGACGTGGTCGGTGGAAAGCGAGCTGCAACCCGCCATTCCGCCGGCAATAAGCAACGTTCCAAGCGCGGCTGCCATACCCAGTTTGCTAAACACGTGAGCCATAGAAATTTCCCCTCCGGAGTCGAATTCAGCCCATCCCCACGGGCATGCGCACGATATTATTAACCGGCGCGCTTTTACAAGCCATTTGATCGATGGGGCGGCTTGCCGTCAAGGGATCGCGCTTGAGAGGTGACCGGCGGGACAATATGATTTGAGACGAAGGGCGCGCCGCGCCCTTTTTTCGACGGAGCGATTGCGGTGGATTTGCCCAAGACATTTGATTCGAAGTCCGCTGAAGAAAGGTGGTTTCAGAAGTGGATCGATCTCGGCTACTTCAAGGCCGATCCCGCGCGCGAGGGCAAAGCCTTCTCGGTCGTGATTCCGCCGCCGAACATCACCGGCCAGCTCCATCTCGGCCACGCGCTCAACGTCTCGCTCCAGGACATCATCGTGCGCACGCGCCGGATGCAGGGTTTCAACACGCTGTGGCTGCCCGGCACCGATCACGCCGGAATCGCGACGCAAAACGCGGTCGAGAAGGCTCTCGCCAAGGATGGCAAGGACCGTCATATCCTCGGCCGCGATGCATTCGTCGATCGCGTCTGGCAATGGCGCGCGACTTACGGCGATCGAATCCTGAACCAGTTGCGCAGGCTGGGCGCGTCATGCGACTGGAGCCGCGAGCGCTTCACGCTGGACCCGGGTCTTTCGCGCGCCGTGACGAAAGTCTTCGTCGATCTTTACAACAAGGGTCTCATCTACCGCGCCAAACGGCTCATTAACTGGTGCCCGCGATGCGAAACGGCGCTGTCCGATCTCGAAGTCGATCACAAGGACGTTCAGGGCAGCCTTTGGTATATCCGCTACCCGTTTGCTGACGGCAGCGGCTCGATCACGATCGCAACGACGCGGCCCGAGACGATGCTCGGCGACACCGCGGTCGCCGTGAATCCCGGCGACGAGCGCTACAAATCGTACGTCGGCAAGACAATTCGTCTGCCGTTGATGGGCCGCGCAATAGAGATCATTGCCGACGCCGCGATCGATCGCGAATTCGGCACCGGCGCCTTGAAAGTTACTCCCGCCCACGACCCCGTGGACTTCGAACTGGGCAAACGTCACGGCCTCGAGCAGATCCCGGTGCTCAACGGCAGGGGGCGGATGAATGAAAACGCGGGCGCATATCGCGGGCTTTCGCGCGAGGATGCGCGCAAGCAAATCGTCAAGGACCTCGAGCAGGCCGGACTGCTCGAAAAGATCGAGCCGCATTCGCACGCGGTCGGCGTGTGCTCGCGATGCGACACGGTCGTCGAGCCGATGCTCTCCGAGCAATGGTTCATGCGGACGCGGGAGATGGCCGATCGCGCGATCGAAGCGGTGCGCAAGGGCGACACGACCTTTCATCCGAAGTTCTGGGAAAACACGTTTTTCAACTGGCTCGAGAACATCCACGACTGGTGTATCTCGCGCCAGCTATGGTGGGGCCATCGGATTCCCGCCTACCGATGCGCGCGATGCGACCATCTGATTGTCGCGGCCGAGCGGCCGGCGCGATGCCCCGAGTGCGACGGTTCCGACATCATCCAGGACGACGACGTGCTCGACACCTGGTTCAGCTCGGGCCTGTGGCCGATGTCCACGCTCGGATGGCCGGACGATACGCCCGAGTTTCATCGCTACTATCCGACCAGCCTGCTGCTGACGGGATTCGACATCATCTTTTTCTGGGTCGCGCGCATGATGATGTTCGGGTTGGAGCTAACGGACAAGGTGCCGTTTAAGGACGTGTACATCACGCCGCTGGTGCGCGACGAGCTTGGCAAGAAGATGACCAAGTCGAAGGGCAACGTCGTTGACCCGCTCGATTTGATGGAACAGTACGGGGCGGACGCGGTCCGCTTCACGCTGGCGCAGTTGGCCGCGCAGGGTCGCGACGTAATCCTGTCGCACGACAGATTCGCGGCGTCGCGCGCATTCGCGAACAAAATCTGGAACGCGGCGCGATTCGTGATGATGAATCTCGACGGCGCGGCCGCGCCGATCGCAAGAGTCGAAATCGCAAAGCTGGGATTGGCCGAGCGATGGATTCTGTCGCGGCTTGACGACGCTATTCGCGAAGTCACCCGCTCGATCGACGCTTACGAATTCAACGTCGCGGCGATGAAGCTGTACCAGTTCATCTGGCACGAGTTCTGCGATTGGTACATCGAGCTGTCCAAGGAGCCGCTCAAGGCCGGCGGCGAGCGGCAGGCTGCCGCGCGACGGGTGCTGGTGAACGTTTTCGACAAGATGCTGCGCTTGCTGCATCCATTCATGCCGTTCGTGTCGGAAGAAATCTGGCAGGTGATTCGGCCTTACCTCGACGAGCCGAATCTCGTGGCGCATCTGCCAATCGCGAAGTATCCGGAGGCGTCGGCAACGAATCCGCTATCGCCGGCGGAAGAAACCGCGATGAATCACTGCATCGAGGCGACCGAGGCGATCAATTCGCTGCGTTCGCTCATGGGAATACATCCCGCGCAGAAGATTAGTGCTTCATTCAAAGCAATGTTCCCACCTCCCGGCGAAAATATGGTTTCGCTCTCAAGTACGGAGGCTTCCTTCGCAGCGGATTATGAACGGTGGATTCCCTATCTATCGGTCCTTGGAAAAGTGGAATCCGCCCATCTGATACACTTTCGCGACGCCCCGCCTCCTCATTCAGTCCCAAAGGCACTCCTGTGGTGCGAAGTGTTTGTCTCGGCCCCGTCCGACTTTGACTTCAACAAAACGCAATCTTCAATTCGCAAGAAGCTGGATGAGCTCGAAGGGCACCTCAAAAGACACGAGGATCGCATCAACAACGAAGACTTTATCAGAAAAGCGGATTTGCTGACCTTTCACGAAATGCAAGACAAAGTCGGAGAATTGAAGGTGCAGATAACCGTGCTCGAAGAACAGTTGAGGCTGCTATCCAGCGCGGCCTAGGCAACCCGCCGTGGAACTGCTCGAACAACTCGACTTCACCGAACTCATCAAGCGGGCGCTTGCTGAGGACGTCGGCCAGGGCGATATCACGACGGCTGCGACCGTCGCGCCCGGCGCGAAAGGCCGCGCGCGAATCGCCGTCAAAGAATCGCGGATGATTCTCGCCGGAGGCATCCTGATTGAGCCCGTGATGCGACTCGCAGGCGCGGAGCCGCGAATCGTCGCACTCGCGCCCGAAGGTGCAGAACTGAAGGCAGGCAGCGTGCTCGCGGAAGTCGAGGGCAAGCTCGCGGGGCTGCTGATCGGCGAGCGCACGGCGCTCAACTTCGTGCAGCTCCTCTCGGGAATCGCGACCACGACGCGATCATTCGTCGATGCGATCGCGGGCACTCATGCGAAGATCCTCGACACGCGCAAGACTCATCCCGGTCTGCGCGCCGTCGAGAAGTACGCGGTCCGCGTCGGCGGCGGACATAACCATCGCCTGGGCTTGGACAGCGGCGTACTGATCAAGGAGAACCATATCGCGGCGGCGGGCACAGTGACGAAAGCGATCGAGGGTGCTCGCCGGTTAGCGCCGCACACCCTCAAAATCGAAATTGAATGCGAGACGCTCGCGCAAGTTGAAGAAGCACTTAAAGCCGGCGCAGATGCGATCCTGCTCGACAACATGACGCTCGACAACGTCCGCAAGGCGCGGGCGATGGCGGGACCGAGAGTTCAGCTCGAAGTCTCCGGTGGCGTGACGCTCGCGACCGTTCGCGCAATCGCGGAGGCGGGCGTCGATTTAATCTCCGTCGGTGCGCTGACTCATTCGGCGCGATTTCTGGATATCAGCATGAGAATTGACGCGGTCTGATTGGCGGCCCCGTTTGACTTACCGGCCCGCGGATTCACTGAAAAAATGCCTCAGAATCCATATCTTGCAATCGAACGAGGCGCGCCCGGCCGCATCGGCTGGCGGATACATTATTTCCACGAAATCGATTCCACGCAGGAAGCTGCGCGGGAACTGGCCGCGGGCGGCGCCGACCAGGGCACCGTGGTGATCGCGGAGCGTCAGAGTGCGGGGCGGGGCAGGATGGGCCGCACATGGCATTCGCCGTCCGGCGTCAATCTATACACGACGATAATCCTCCGCCCGCCGATTCCGCTGGCCGAGGTGCCTTCCTTAAGCCTGGTGGCCGGAGTCGCGGCTGCCCAGGCACTCGAGCGCGAGGCGCCGGGTATCGTCGCGCTCAAATGGCCCAACGACGTTTGGCTGCGCGGACGCAAGGCGGGCGGCATCATCGCCGAGGCGGTGACAGACGCGCGCCAGAATCTCGACTGCGTGCTGCTGGGCATCGGAATCAACATCAATCTCGCGGCAGACGACATCCCGCCGGAGCTGCGCGACAAGGCGACCTCGATGCGTATCGCGACCGGGCATCCATGCGACCGGATTGCGATCGCCGATTCGCTTTTTAATCTGCTCGACTCCCGCTATATGGAAACCCTGACGCGCGGCTTCGAGTCGGTTCGTCCCGCGTGGGAACGCTTCTCGGCGCTGACCGGCAAGCGCGTCGCAATCGTGGACGGCGGGCGGCGCCAGTCGGGAGTGGTCAAGGGAATCGACGGGACAGGTGCACTGCTGCTAGACATCGGGGACCGGGTCGAGAGAATCGTCGCGGGTGAGGTGAGCGTGGAAGGGGCGTACGAGTAAGCCGAATGTGATCAACGCGAAATAAACTGCATCGAGCGGCGTCGCGGCGCTCTGGAATCGGCGCTGGTCCCGCCGGGCAGGCTGAGAGGTACTCTCTATGGCTGTGGAGGAAATCGGACGGCTTAGAACTATCGCAATCGTGGGCCAGGGCGGGACCGGCAAGACGCAGGCGGCCGATGCGATGCTCTTCACGGCCGGCGCGACACCGCGATTGGGGCGGCCCGACGACGGCTCGGCGGCGATGGACTTCGAACCCGAAGAAACCAAGCATCACATTTCGATCAGTTCGGCGTTTAATCATCTCAACTGGAAAAAAACCGAAGTAATCCTCGCCGACACGCCCGGCTACGCCGCTTTCCTGCCCGAAACGATCACGACTCTGCGCGCGGTGGACGGGGTCGTGATGCTGATCAGCCCGGGGGCCGACACCAAGGTTGAATCGGAAAAAATCTGGGCCGCGACCCAGGAGCTCAAACTGCCGCGAATCGCATTCGTGTCGCGGCTCGATCGCGAGCGCACCAGCTTCGAAGCGGCGATGAAGGACCTCGAAAAGGTTCTCGGCGCGCGCGCCGTCGCGCTGACGATTCCGATTGGCGAAGAGCTCGGCTTCACGGGCGTCGTCGATGTGCTTGCGATGAAGGCGCTCACCTACGCCGACACCAGCGGCAAATTCAAGGAAGAAGAATTGTCCGCCGAGCTGAAGGCCCGCGCGGAAGCGGCGCGCACCGCGTTGTTCGAGGCGGTCGCTGAGACCGACGATGCGCTGCTCGAAAAATATCTCGACAAAGGGACTCTCGACGACGGTGAAGTTCGCGCGGCGCTGCACGCGGCCGTGGTCGAGCGCAAGATCACGCCGGTCTTCTGCGGATCGGGGACAAAGAATATCGGCATCGGGCCGCTGCTCGACGCTGTGACGACATATCTGCCCGCGCCCAACGAACGTCCGTCGGTGGAATGCCAGAATCCAACCACCGGCGAGCCGGTGAGCCGTCCCGCCGATCCGGCGGCACCGTTCGCCGCGCTGGTGTTCAAGACGATTATCGATCCGTTCGCCGGCAAGCTCTCGATCTTCCGCATCATCTCGGGCCGCGCTCAGACCGACGCGGCCGTGTTCAACTCGACAAGGGAATCGAAAGAGCGCTTCGGCCAGTTGCTGCGGCTCGAAGGCAAGAAGCAGTCGCCGATCG
>CABDYH010000345.1_pt1 | contig 8579 bp, 9 predicted proteins | sample 3131921 | NCBI WGS metagenome assembly CABDYH01 (sample SAMEA5534337, study PRJEB31848) | metagenome | biome: tundra; feature: field; material: soil | place: USA | collected 2013-05 | depth 0.45 m
AGTGCTGGCATGACTGGCCTGGTGAAACGCGACGAGCGCAAAGAGGAAATCTGGCGGACGCTCAAGATACTGGTCGGCGTGATGGTCGTGCTGGTAACGGTCTCAGTCGTGACGATTCTGGTGAAGCATTGATATGGCGCCCAGCGTGACAGCATCGACCCGCGATCGCGATGCGGCACACGCCGATCGGTTGGAACCGTCACTTACGCCGGGAAATCCCGGCAAGCTCGGGATGTGGACGTTCCTGGCCGGCGATGCAATGATTTTCGGCGCCGCATTCGCTGCCTACGGTGCGCTTCGCATCAACAACCCGAACTGGCCGGTGCCTGCCGGCTACCTGGGCATCGCCATCCCGGCGGTGATGACGTTCATCTTGCTCTGCTCGTGCTTCACGATGGTCGAGGCGCTCGACGGCGTCCAACACGGGATGCAGTCGAAGTTCCAAATGTTCATGGCGCTGACCGTCCTCGGCGGGCTCCTGTTCCTTGGGATGCAGGCGTTCGAGTGGCATCGCTTGCTCATCGAAAAAGGGATGTCGCTCCAACGCGACCTGTTCGACGCGACCTTCTTCATCCTGACCGGCTTTCACGGCTGTCACGTTTTCGGCGGCGTGATGTACAACGGCGTGCTGCTGATTCGCGGAATGAGGGGCAAGATACCGGTTGCGAAAGCCGGTCTGGTCGAGGTCGCGGGCCTGTACTGGCAATTAGTCGGCCTGGTCTGGATTGTGATCTTCACGTTCATCTATCTGATTTAGGGCGCCGGTTTTTCCAACGACTACGGTCCGGAGATGAAATTCAAGCCATGACGACGCAAGTGGCGATTTCAGGGCATGAGGCCGATCCTAGCGGGCCGAACTACGTTGCGGTTTTTATCTACCTGGCGATTTTGACCGGGATCGAGCTGGTCGTGTATGCGACGGGTCTGCCGCAAGTCGCCAAAGCCGGCCTGCTGATCGCGCTGGCGGGGGCACAGGCCGTGCTGGCGGCGATGTACTTGATGCATCTGGCGATGGAAAAAAAGGCGCTGGCGCTCATCGCGATAGTTCCGGTAGTGCTGGTCACCTTTCTGTGCCTCATGCTGCTGCCCGATCTGACGGCGCGGATGTGGACGAAGTCCGAGCACAAGATCGGGGAGACGAATCCGGCCGAGATGGAAGAAAATCCGGTCGCGCCGCCGGCCCAGCAAGTCCCTCAGCATTAAAACAGTGAAAAACTTGGCAACCTGATTGGATTCCTACCATTCACTGGCGCCGCTCAACGCGATCCTCAATGGATGCGCCGCCATTCTGCTGCTGGCGGGATTCGTCTTCATCAGGAACGGCTGGGTGCGAGCGCATCGCGCATGCACGATCGGCGCGATGGGTTTTTCCGCCGCTTTCCTGACGTCATATCTCGTTTATCACTACCACGTCGGAAACGTGCGCTTCAGCGGCCAAGGGTGGGTTCGGTCGCTGTACTTCGCGATTCTGATTCCGCACGTGATCCTGGCCGGTGCAATCGTGCCGCTTATATTCGCGACGCTTTGGTTCGCGCTCCGCGGCAAGTTCAAGCGCCATCGCCGAATCGCGCGATGGACCTTCCCGCTGTGGATGTACGTCTCGGTGACCGGAGTGATCGTTTACCTGATGCTGTACCGGATCTACACGCCGATATATCCGCCGGCGGCGGCGGCTCTCGCCCCGTCCGCCTCGCGCTGAAACTCTGTCCCCTCTCCCTGCAAGGGAGAGGATCAAGGTGAGGGTCCTTATACAGCGCGCATTCTTCGCACGCGATTCAAGGTTCCTTCTTCGGCCCTATGCCTTGGCGCTGGGACGGCTCGATACCGCCTGATGCCATCGCGCGAGGTTCTTCTGATTCTCCTGGACCTTGATTCCGGTCAGCCGGCCGAAATCGATTCCGATCAGCGCCGTGATATCCGCAATCGTGTAGCGCGGTCCCGCGATGAATTCGCGATCTGCCAGCACCGTGTCCAGCCATTCCAGCCGTTTGACTGCCGCGCTTCGACAGATCTCGCCGTATTCCTTGACTTGCGGGATGCGTCCCTTGAAGAAATCGCTGGTGTTGCGGAACGCGCCCGCCGTCATCATCAATACTTCGAACTCCATCCGCCGGTTCCACATCTCGACGACCGCCTTGTCCTTCGCATCCACGCCCATCAGGCGCGGCTCCGGCTTGGTTTCCTCGAAGTAGCGGCAAATCGCCACCGACTCCGCGATATGAGTGCCGTCGTCAAGTTCGAGCACCGGCACCCCGCCCAGCGGATTAATTTTCAGGAACTCGGGCTTGCGATTGTCGGCAGTAGCAAGATTGACCTGCACGAGAGGAACGTTGATGCCTTTTTCCGCGAGAAATACGCGCACGCGGCGTGGATTTGGAGCCCCGGTGAAATCGTAAATTTTCATAGTTGCAATTTAAAACTGTGCGCTGCCGCCGTCAACTCCAAAAAATCATTGGATTCAGCCGCGCGACGGTCAGCTCAATCGCTCGCGATGATAGGCGAGATAGATCGCGGTGCCGATCGAACCGGTCAGCGCGATTGCCAGATAGATCACGATGAACCCAATCGATCGATCCCCCTCAAGATGCGTGTACCAGAACAGCACCAGGTTGTAGGGGACGTAGAACGCATAGACGATCGAAAGTGGGATCACCCACGCGCGCAGGTTCCAGATGCCGTGGGCGTAGATGAGAAATACGATGCCGAACAGCGGACCGAGCACGAGGTTGTTCGCGACGCCGTGGAACTTGTGCCCGAAGACCACCAGCCCCCCGACCGCCGGATTATGCGCGAACTGGAGCGCCTTGGTGAAATCGGAAAGCGCAAGCACGACGAACAGCACCGTCATAACGGTGAGAAACCATCCAAGCGGCGCGCGAGCGGATTGCGACGTTTCATTTGCCATGCGCCGGACGCTAATCGCGTGCGCAATTAGATTCAAGCGAGCGCGTCGCTATAAAAAAGCAGGGGCCAGCCCCTGCACCTTAGTGAAGGAGAAAAGATGCGGCCTGACGGCCTGTTAGAACTTTTTTTGTGTCATTCTTGAGCGCTTCTGGATAACTCCGCTTCCACCAGCCGAAGCCCTGAGCGCCGCCGAAGGGGAAGAATCCCGGCGCTGGGTCTTCTTCGTGTCATCCCGAGCGTAGCCGAGGGACCCCGGTTCCTTCCTTGCCGCGTGTCTGTGACACCGCTCCTGACAGGGAGGTGTCACAGACACACGGCCGACGCGAGACCTTGCGCGGCGGGTGAGGGACCTAATTTTCCGTGATTCCCCGAATGCGCGGCGCGTCAGACAATCGCGCCGCGTCGCGCACGGCGATCAGCAAGTGATTGAGCTTGGCAAATTTTTTCTTCGCGCGTTTCACTGGCTCGACACTAGTTGGCGGTCGACTTCACACTCAAGCCGCGCATCTTTGTTTTAACACTGGGTGCAGAGCCTGTCCTGAGCGAAGCCGAAGGAGGTCACCCCTGCTCAGGGATGAACTATTTCAGCCTGCCCCGGCCGCGCCCGGCGTGCTACGCGTACTGATATGGACAACGATCAGCATGCTCTACCCTCGCCGGCCTTGGCCTTGCCCGAAAGCGGGCTGCCCGCGCTTTCGCCGCGCCAGCTTGCGGCGCGCCGCGCCAACGCGAAGAAATGTACCGGGCCGCGCTCACCCGAGGGCAAGGCCGTTGCGTGTCTCAACGCGCTCAAGCACGGTTTCTTCGCGCGCGACGTCGTGAACCCCGAACTCGACGGCCCGGTTCGCGTCGAGGAATTCAATTCGCTCCTCGACGCTTTGCTCGAAGACTTCCAGCCGCAATCCGCCCATGAGCGCATCCTGGTCGACGAGGTCGCCGCATGCTGTTGGCGGATCCGCCGAGTGCTGCGCTACGAATGCCGCGAATCCTGGCTCGATGAGGACGCTTCCAGCCGCGACGCCGATACTGAGACGCCCAGCGAATCGCTGCTGGCCACGATGGGTTATGACAACTACGGCATTCGTCGGCGCACTGCTCGCAAGCTCCGGCGCGCCGGACTCGACGCCTTTGTCCTTCCGAGCGATTTGGATGTGGATAAACTCGTCCGCTACGAACGACTCGTAAAGCGCAATCTGCACCGCGCGCTCTATTCACTCGAACGCATCCGCGCCGCACGCAGCCGTTCGGAATCATCGGACGCAACTTCACCATCACAAGCATGACTCAGCATCGGGCGACATCTGCTTCGCGAAAAATTAATTTTGACGGAACGAAACTACCGATGGGAGTACAGCCTCCGCCGGACCACAATGGTAGTATGAATTGCGGCGGTTGACTTGGCGCTCAAGGCGCGTAGTGTTCATTGAGATTCGCCCGGGGAAGCCGGTGTGAGACCGGCGCTGCCCCGCAACTGTAAGGCTGAGCGTCGCCACGAACAAATCGCGGCGCTCGTCGAGTCAGGCGACCGGGTGAATCGATGGAGCCGAAGGAACCTTCGCGGGAGAGGGAGGCTTCAGGAGTCTTTTCAGTGACTACTGCCGGTGCCGTACTGCCGCGTAGTCGTTCGTCGCTCCTGGCCGCTTCCATTCCGATCCGCGAAGCCTCGGCCGGACGACGTGGACGACGAACAGCACAAATCGCAACTTTCCTGCGATGCGACCGAGCCGCGCGCGACTCGTCATGTGGCGTCGTTTGCGGCTTCGATCGCGGCTCACGCGGCGATTGTCGGTTTGATTGTGTGTTTCGCGTCGCCGGTGGCAAGCCTGCCCGGCGATTGGGTTCTCGCCTATCTCGTCGAAGGGACAGACCGCCCTGCGGGACCCGGCGGCGCGCGCGCTGGCGCATCCGAGGCCCCGTCGATTCATGCGGAGAGCGGGATGCTTAAGCGAACGCTGGCGGATGCGACGATGCGCTCGGCACCGACGCGGGCCGCTCGGCAGCCGCGTCGCCGGATTGTAGAACCGGATTCCGAAGTCGCCGGGCTGGCGCCGCTGCGCTCGGTCGCGCCCGCGCGATATGCCCATTCAGAGCATGACGAGCATTCGCAAAATCGTGATGATTCACCGGGCGGCGCGTCTGGTTCTTTTTCGGCGGCCGTTTCCGGCATCGGTGCCGGACCAGGCGGCACCGCGGCGGCAGGTGCCGGCAACGGCGACGGCGGCGGCGACGGTGGCGATCCAAATTCGATCGCCCACGCCGATTACGCGAGAAATCCTCCCCCCGCTTACCCTGCCATCGCGCGCCGGCGGGCGCAGCAGGGCACCGTGACGGTCAGTGTGCTGGTCGGCGCTGACGGTTCCGTAGAGCGCGCCGAAGTTGCGGATTCTTCCGGGTTCGACACGCTCGACGACGCTGCGCTGGAAACAGTTCGGTCGCGATGGCGCTTTGTGCCGGCCCGCCACCGCGGACTTGCCGTCGAAAGCTGGGTCCTGGTGCCGATACGCTTTGCTTTGATCGAGGCCAACGCTATTCGATGAGCTTCTCACTTTTCACTGTCGCAGTCGTGCTTATCCGGAGAAGCCGTGATATAAGCCCAAGCCGAGGAGGGTAGGAAAGATGGCTGCGAAACCGTGTACTGCTCTGATGGTGGCGGGGCTGATTGTCGCGGCGATTCTTGCGCCCAACAGCGCACGCGCGATCGAAGTCAAGAAGGATCTTTACAAGAACGGCGGTCCTGCCGGTCCGAGTGCTGCCGGTCCGAGTGCTGCTGGTACCGGCAAACAGAATCCCATTCCCAAGGCGCAGCAACAGGCGCTGATGGACACTGTCGCGAGCGAATCCGATAGCTATCTGAGTGACGAGAGCGAGAAGAAGGCGTCGGGCAAGCTGTACGTCGATCTCGAGCACGCAAAGTTCACCTATCTGCCGGCGATGAAGGAGGGACACTGGACCGTGCTCGCCAAGCTGCAGGCGGCCGAGTACATGCCGTCCAAGAGCGGCGAGGGCAAAGGAAGGGCGACCGGCAAGCAAAAGATACTGGTATTCAACTACCGTCTCGACGGTAGCAAATGGGCCGAAGTCGAAGCTCCGAAATGGCAGGATGTCGAGACCAAGGGCGCCGCGGCGGCCGCGCATAAGTAGCTATTCGGGCGAAGTAGCTATTGGAGTTGCTATAGCCATTCGCGCAAAAGGGAATCGCGGCCACGCTTGCCGCGTTGGGTTTGATCGCCGTGACGCGAAGCAAATTCGCGTCACTGAATACGCGAACAGGAATCGCGCCCACGCGGACCGCGTTGGGTTTTTCCCGGCGTTGACACAACGTAGATTCGCGTCACTGAAAAGATCACTGAAAAGATGAAAGGTAAGATTCAGGGCGATCTCAAGGCCGCGATGAAGAGCGGCGACAAGCTGCGCATGATGGCGCTGCGCGGCGTGTTGTCCGAGATTTCGCGTCTCGAAAAAGACGTTCGCCGCGACCCCACCGACGCCGAGATTATCCAAATAATCAAGCGCGAGCGGGCCAAGCGCGAAGAATCGCTGGAATTTGCGCGCAAAGCGGCCCGCCAGGATCTGATCGAGCAGAACGAGACCGAGGCCAAGGTCCTCGAGTCATATTTGCCCGCCGCGGCCTCGCCCGACGAAGTGCGCGCGGAAATCGCGGCTGCGATTGCGGCGGGCGCATCGCAGATAGGCCCGATCATGAAGGCGCTGCGCGACAAGTTCGGCGCCGCCCTTGACGGCAAAACCGCCAGCGAGCTCGCCAAGGAAGCGCTCGCGAAGAAGTAGTCTCAGTGACGCGACCCATCGCCTTGCCAGTGCAGGCGTGGCGGGTGACGCCTAAAACCTCTTGCCGGTAGCGCTTGCACGGGGCGCGGTCACGCGGACGCGGCTTCGTCGAACTTGACCAGGTCCGCGTACAGCTTTTCGATCTCGTGGCCCAATCGTTCGTAGCGTGCGATCAGATCGTCGGCGTCTTTTCGCGCGAGATAGAAGTTGGGATCGTTCATCTCGGCGGAGAGCGCCGCGCGTTCGGTTTCCCGCTGCTCGATTCCGGCTTCGATCTGAGTCCGCTGGCGCGCGATTCGTTCCCGCCTGCGAAGCGCGTCGCGATCGTCATTTGCCGGATGCCCGGCCTTCACCGGCTGAGCGTCCTTGGGTGGTTCCGCTTTCTTTGGACGCGACGCATTTCCGTTGTTGCCACGCGTATCGCGCAATTGCACCGGCCCGGACCGCGTCGGCTGCGACGATGGCGACGGCGCGGCGTCGGTCTGCGCCTTCTTCTCGAGGTATTGATCGTAGTTGCCGAGGTAGCGAATCGCATGGCCCTGGCCGACTTCGAGCACCTCGGTCACGAGCTCATTGAGAATGAAACGATCGTGGCTGACTATTATAACGGTACCCGGAAATCGCCTGAGCGCGTCGAGCAGCGTGTCCTTCGCGATGATGTCGAGGTTGTTGGTCGGCTCGTCGAGCAACAGGCAATTGCTCGGCCGCGCCAACACCTTCGCCAGCGCCAGGCGCGCGCGCTCGCCGCCCGACAGCACTTCGACGCGCTTGTACACGTCGTCGCCCGAGAACAGCATCGCGCCGAGAAGCGATCGAATCTCCCCCATCGTCCGGCCTTGCGCGCTGTCGCTCAGTTCTTCGAGCACGGTCTTTTCATATGAGAGAGACTCGGCGAGATTCTGCGCGAAGTATCCAGCCTGCACGCTGGCGCCGACGATTCGCTCGCCGCCGGTCATCGCTTCGACGCCCGCCAGCAGCTTCATCATCGTGGATTTTCCCGATCCGTTCGGACCGACCAGCGCGATTCGCGCGCCGCGCTCGATTGTCAGATCGACGCCGTCGTAAACCGTGAGCGCGCCGTAACGTTTGACCGCGCCCTTCAGTTCGAAAACCCGCCGCGTACTCCGTTCGCATTTCGGAAACGAAATCGCGGGCGGCTTCTGCGCTCCTTCCGGCGGCTGGAGGCGTTCGAGCTTGTCGAGTTGCTTGATGCGGCTTTGTACCAGGCGCGCCTTGCTCGCCTGGTAGCGGAACCGGCTGATGAAACTCTCCATGTGCTCGATTTCGAGGCGCTGTTTCTCGAACGTCGCCATCTCGAGCGCGAAGCGTTCCTCGCGCGCAACCAGGTACCGCGAGTAGCCGCCGACGTATTCGGTGAGCCGCCCGCGCGACACTTCGACGGTGCGCGTGGTGACGCGGTCCAGAAAATAGCGATCGTGCGAGACCAGGATGATCCCGCCCTGGTATGCGCACAGATAGTCCTCGAGCCAGTTGCGCGCCTCGATATCCAGGTGATTGGTCGGCTCGTCGAGCATCATGAACTCGGGCGCGTCGAGCAGGAGTTTCGCCAGCGCAATTCGCATCCGGATGCCGCCCGAAAATTCGACGACGTCGCGGCCGAGGTCTTCATCGGTGAAGCCCAGCCCGAACAGCACCGACGTGGCGCGGCTTTCGGCGCTGTAAAAGTCGTGCCGTTCGAGCTCGGTCAGCACCTCGCCCAATTCCTCGAGCGCGGCATCGTGCGCCGGCCCGGAATGCTCGTGGGCGAGAATCTGCTCGACTTCCTTGCACCGCAGGTCGAGCGCCTGCATCCTGTCCAGCGCCGCCAGCGTCTCGCGCAGCACGGACCTGCCGCCCATCTCCGGAGCGTCCTGCGCCAGGTATCCGAC
>CABDYH010000366.1_pt1 | contig 7871 bp, 6 predicted proteins | sample 3131921 | NCBI WGS metagenome assembly CABDYH01 (sample SAMEA5534337, study PRJEB31848) | metagenome | biome: tundra; feature: field; material: soil | place: USA | collected 2013-05 | depth 0.45 m
CGACGATTCAGGAAGTTGAGAACCGGAATTCGGCTCCGGCGGCCTTGAGAATCTTCACCGGTTCATCGACGAGTTGCCGTTCGACGACCACTGACGGTTTTCCCGCAAGGCTCAGGCTTCGCTCTTCGCGATGAACTTGTTCAACGCCTTTTTTTCGCCGTGGCGACGCACGCGACTCATTTCTGCGTTTCTCGGTGGGCAAGGAGCGGGAAAGTCGACCGCCCAGCGCCTCACCGGCCGCCTGCTCGTGGGACCTCGCTTCGAAGCGTCGGACGTGTGCGCCGACCGTGAGGACGCTTTCATCGCGGCGATAACAAACAAAGTCGTGTACGCCATAGCAGGGTGTTGATGAAAGGGTTTGAATCACGAGTTGGCTTGGTCTGATGACGGTGGGAAGTGAGTATTGAGGTTGCGAGTCGGGTAGTTACCGGGTTGGCCGTGGCAAGTGCGGCTCGCTGGCGGCTCGATTCATCCGCCGGGACAGAGCTTCGCGATCCGCAGCAGGTTGTAGGCGGCGCCGACCAGATAGGCGGCGAAACTGGTCCGCTCGAGGCCTCGATAGCGCGTGCGGCGGAAGTTCCCGACCGTCTTGATCCAGCCGAAGATCTCCTCGACCCGCTTGCGCACTCGTTGGCTAACTGCGTATCCCGGCCAACTGGTGGTGCGATAGTCGAGCGCCGAGCCTCCCGGACGCCGCTCATTCTGCGCCACGTGTGGAGTGACATTGAGCGCGCGGCAGCTTGCCACGAACGCCGCAGTGTCGTAGCCCTTGTCGCCGGCCACCGTGGTCCGGCGCGCTCCGCGAACCTCTTGCAGCATCTCCAGCCCCTGCTCGCATTCGGCCCGACCACTGGCCTGACCCACGCGCAGATCGATCATTATTCCGTTGCGATTCTCCATCAGCACGCTCTCGGTGTAACAGAGCTTGGCCTCTTTGCCGGCGCCCTTCTTCGCCAGCCTCGCTTCGGGGTCGGTGGTCGACTGGTGAGTCGCGTTTTGGCGCCGCTCGCCGTGGAAGTTCACGCTCGGATTGCCTGGATCATCCGGAGGCGTCCGATCGCTGCGTTGCTCTCCCTTGGGACGAAAGCTCTTGAGCGACGCCCACGCCTCGATCAGCGTCCCGTCTACCGTAAAGTGCTCGTCGCTGGTCAGCTTCAGCTCGCGGGCCTCTGCAACCACGGTACGGAAAAACTCGCCCGCTACGTCGTGCTCAAGCAAGCGCGCACGATTGCGGCTGAAGCTGGAGTGGTCGAAGCCCGGCTCGTCCCAGTTCATATCCAGGAACCACCGGAACAAAAGGTTGTAATCCAACTGCTCGCAAAACATCCGCTCGCTACGCACCGTATAGAGCGCCATCAAGAGCGAAGCTTTCAACAACCGCTCCGGCGGGATCGAAGGGCGGCCCACTTCACTGTACATCTGCTCGAACAACGGCGAGAGTTCCTTGAGCGCCACCTCAGCCAGCGCCTTGATCAGCCTGATCGGATGGTTGGCCGGAACCCGCTGCTCAGGGTTCACCAAGGTCAGCATCGTGGCCTGTGGCCGATCGTGTCCCCGCATCTTCCGCTTCCTCCTCAACCCCGCTGGCCTCGTTCAACTATACAGATGCAAAACGTTCCGTCGATCCCATCGGCGAGGACTTTTTCAACAGCCTGCTAGGACTGCCGTTCGCGCGCGGTCTCAATAATTTGGCAGAACTCCGGTCGGCGAGCCAACCAGGCCCTGCTGCTGGAACGGATTGCGTCCAAATGGACTTCTCCCATACGAGCCCAAACCGCCAAGCGTCAACTGGAACTGGATCTGTACTTCATTGGGATTGTACGAATCGGTGACTCCGAGGTCCGCCGCCCAACAATCGCACGGCGATTTCAGCCGCATGCCATATTCGGTCCACAGCGCTTTACCCGACGCGAAATCGTAGTTGGGTGAAAAGTAGACGCCCATGAAATCGAATAGCTCTGTGTACGCGGCTCCCGATACGAACTCCGCAGCGTTGTTGTTCGTCCCGGGAATGACCGTGTTGCGCCGATTGGCATAGTTGATTCCCAACTTGAGGAACGAGCCTTGCAACGCCCTGCCCATATTCATATTCGACCCGCTGGTCGACCACGGCGGCTGATAACTTATCGACGCGCCGGCAAGCGTGACCCCGGCATGGGCTCGCGGACTGTAGTCGATCTGCGAACTAAAGCTCGCAACCCGGGTCGCATAGATTTGCATCAGCGCCTCGATGTCCGACATGTCCGATCCATTGGCCACTTGGTGCCCCATGTCGTAAGCCTGCTGTATCGTCAATGAGCCAAGTTCCGAGGAATGCTCGCCGTCCCGGACGATGTTTCCCGCGTGTGGCACCAGGGAATCCGCGATCGGTTCTTCGTGGGACAGCCCAACGGTCGAATCGGTATCGGATAATCCTTCGGTCGGAGTCGCGTCGGTTGTAGTCTCCTCCGGAGGCAGTCCGCTGGTCTTGGCGAACAGCCGCGTGGTGAACCCATAAGTGAAGAGACTGCGCGAGTTCAGACGATCGAACGAATCGAACAAGGGCATGTTGCCCTGGTAGATGTTCGGCACATAGTAATAGTTGGCAAACGGTTCGATCGTATTTTTGAGCTTCTCGATCGACTTCCATTTGACGTCGTAAACGCGATCGAGGACCGTTGAGATTCCCGCGGTTGCGTATGGGACGATTCGTGCGCTGGTTCCTTGGGCGCTGAAGGGGCTCAGCACAACACAATTATTTTGAGTAAGCTGAACCGCGCCACCCTTTGCGCAAGTATTGTGGGCGGCGGTGGCTGAAGGTGTGGTACCGACCGGAATGATCTGCAGGTTGTGTCCGGCCGTGTCATAGAACGCCGCTTGCGAACCTATCTCCCCATAACCCTGGAGGTAGTCGCCCAACCGCCACGGCAGTGTAATGCGAGGATTGGCGTCCAGCCGCGCGCCGTCGATCCCTTTGTACCGGTAGAAGTTAACCGCCTCCGCATCGTAATCCGCGAACACAAGGTTGTTGAATAGTTCCTGGCGTCCGGTCACCGTCAGATCGGGCAGCCGCTGCAACGCGAATTGTTGCGGCTGAATCAGATCCTCATTCCAGGTGCCTTGCAGCCGCACGAACGCGTCTTCGAATTGATCGAGCAACCCGAAATTCGACGGCGCATTTCGCATCGAGTTGAAGTTGCCGCCAAAGCCGTGCGACAACGTCCACACATCCATCTCTCGCAGGTACAGGCTGTCGCTGACCGAAACTGTGTCGCCGTATGCGATCAGATCGTTTGTGAGATGCTCCCGCGTCATCGCGATAAGCCCGTAGCGGTCCAGTGGGATGTGCGAATCGGCGATCTGCGGGTCCACGATGTCTTCCTGACGATTCGCATTCGACCGGAGCGACTCGTCGTAGAACGCGCCGTCCGCCCACAAATAATCGTCCTTCCCATTAACCAACCGATACTCGGCCAGGCCGCCGACTCGCTGCGAGGTCTCGATGTCGAGCGCGACCGTCGCGTCGGAACTCCTATTAATCGCGATATAGTACGGCTGAAGCCACTGAAATCCGCGCAGTCCCGATTCACCCTCTCGCCCCATCAGAAGGCCGCTGTGCCGCGAAGTATCGGCCGGAAAGATCAAGTACGGCGTCTTCATTATCGGGTAGCCGGCCACGTCGAAGGTGGCGTTCTTGGCGGTGCCGGTGTGTCCGATGTTCACTACCATCTGATCCGCGTTTATCGACCAGTCGGGCGTGCCCTTCTCGCATCCGCAGGTCGTAAAGAATCCATCCTTCACCTCGTAGCTCTGCCCCTCGAGCTTTACGATCTGCTTGCCTTCAAGATGGTAAATATCTTTTTTCGCCAAAATCTTGGCGTTGTTAAGCACCATCGTCTCGTTGGTAATGTCGATCGTCCCGTCGCTCGCCCACATTTCGATTTCCGGATCGATCAAATGAACATGGCCGATCGCGCGGGCCTGGCGGTCACGGCGCATTATGTCGATCTCGTCGGCCTTCAGCACGCTGCCGCCCTGGCTCATGACGGCGTCGCCCTTTACCACGAAGGTGTCGGTCTTGGAGTCGTAGATCGTTTCCTGGCCGGTGACGGTGACCGGTGTTCCTCCGTGCTCGGCGCGGACCGGGGCAGGGATTCCACCCCTCTTCCGGCTCGACTTCACAGGCGCGGCAGCCGGCGAATCCGCACTGGCAATAGCGGCGGGCCACAGCATCGCTGCCCACACCAACAAAACCGCAATCGCGGTTCTTCTAAGCGCCGGCTTCAGGAAACAACCCAATTCGCCCCTCACGGGTGAGAAAATACGGGTAAACTTCGCCGATAAGATACACCGATCCCGTGATCAGCGCCACTTCATCGGGCGCCATTTCAGAAATCACTCGCTCGATCGCGCGGATCGGATCGCGCTCGACGCGCGCCGGACAGTGCGCCACGAAATGCGCCACCAGTTCCTCCGGTTCGAGCGGGCTTTTGGGCTTGGCCCGCGTCAATGTCACGTCGCGCACGCGCGGACCCAGCATGGCGGCCATCGCGCCCCATTCCTTGGCCGACTGGCAGCCGAATATCAGGCGCGGTTTCACGCCCGGACCGAGCTCGACGCTCATCGTCTCGAGCAATGCCGCAATACTCATCTCGTTGTGCGCGCAATCAAGGATAACCAGCGGCCGCTTCGATACAACGTCGAAGCGCCCCGGCCAGCATATTTCCCAGATGCCTCGCCGGATGGCGTCCTCGTCTATTCGCCAGCCCTGGGCGCGGATCGCCTCGAGCGACGCCAGCGCAATCGCGGCGTTCTCGTGCTGAAATGGCCCCGCGAGCCCAATCTCGAGATCGTGCAGATCCAGCCCAAGGCCGTGGTAGTCGATTCGATGCGCCGGGGCGTGCGATCGATACGAGAAGTCGCGATCGATCAAACGCACGGCGCTTCGGCGCTGCGCGGCAAGAGAAGTCAGCGCCAGGCGCGCCTCGGGGTCGCGCGCGCCAATCACGACCGGGACATCGTTTTTGATTATGCCGCCCTTCTCACCCGCGATCGCCGCGATCGTGTAGCCGAGATATTCCATGTGATCGAAACCGATCGGCGTGATCACGCTCAAAATCGGCGTCACGACATTGGTCGAATCGAGCCGCCCGCCCAGCCCCGTCTCGACCACCGCGATATCGACGCCCGCCTCGGCGAAGTACAGGAACATCATCGCGACCGTGAACTCGAAAAATGTGAGCGCCAGGCTGGCCCGGTCGTAAATCGCGCGCAGCCGCTCGATATAGTCGAGCATCAGCGCCGCCGGAATTTCGGCGCCCGAGATTCGCGTCCGCTCCGCCAGGTTTACCAGATGCGGCTTGGTGTAGAGTCCCGTGCGGTAGCCGGCTGCGCGGATGCAACTGTCGAGCATCGCGGCCACCGAACCTTTGCCCTTGGTGCCCGCAATATGCACGGCGCGAATCCTGCGATGCGGATTGCCGATCAGTTCGAGCGCGACGTCCATGCGTTCGAGCTTGTAGATCTCGCCGCGCGACTCCAGCGAATAAAGCCAGTCAATGGTTTTGGTCAGCTGGTCCATTTCCAGCCCGGAGTTTACCGGCTAACGGCGGTACGCGGAAGATTCTGGCCGCCTCGCGAGCCTTGCGTAATTAACACCGGACGCCGGAGCGTCCGTCGGGATTCTTCGCTACAGCAGCTTTCGCTCAGAATGACACGAGCGGCCGCTTGCTTTTTTTGTGTCATCCTAAGCGCAGCGAAGGATCTCGCGCGCCAGCGCGCATCTCTTCAGCACCAACATCCGGTTATGCGAAGCTCTCCTGAGGGGAAGCGCCCGATTCCCACCTCGCCCAAGTTAGGGTGCCGCGTTTCGCGCGACTTGTTACCCGCCTCGCCCGTTCAGTTGCGGGAGAGGCCGCGCCTACCGGCGCGGGTGAGGGTGCGGACTTTACGGGAGAGGAAGCCGGCCGCAACGCGGCCCGTAGGTGAGGGTTCTGCGATCACATCACCAAGGTCCGCTCCGCGCGCCTTCTTGTGTCATCCCGACCGGAGTCTGCGGAGCGCAGCGACCCCGGATCTTTTTCCTAAATCTCGCCGTCAGGGGATGGTAGCGTTCTAATTTGACTTAGGTCGTTCGCCCTTCAACTCCTCAGGCGTAATGTCGGGAAACAGGCGATAAAGTTCGGTCGAAAACTCGATCGTGCCGTACATGCTCATGCCAATAAAATGGACATACTTCTTGAATTCTTCCTCCGATAAGTCGCCCTTCGGAACATGACGCCGCATGTACTCGACAATGGCGTCAAGGTTCAACCGAACCCCGCCCAAGAGGGAATCAATTCTAAGCGCGAAGTCTCTCTTCATATACCTGCCTCATCAAGTAGCTCAACCATTGACCATAGCCCATCCCTGACGCCAGCCGCGCGAGCGCGCGTCATTCGCAACGTCAAATTAGGACACGACCCAATCGGCGTACTTTACGCGAGAGGCGTCCGTCCGCCTAGCAGTCGGTAGGTGAGGGTTCGGGGCTCCAGCAACAGTTCTCTTTCCGTGTCATCCCGACCGGAGTCTGCGGAGCGCAGCGACCCCGGATCCTAACCTCTCCTTGTCCGAGGAGAGGTCGGCGCAAGCCGCGTGTAACGCGGTGGCGCCGGGTGAGGTACAACGCCCGCTAACGCAACCACGCGCGTCAGGACCCTTCCCCGGAGCGCTAGTGCTTACCTTTGCCGGCGCCCTGCCCTGCGCCATGGTTACCGCGCGGCTTTGTCAGCATCGTCAGGATTCGCGCCAGCGTGAAGCGCATCTGATGCCGCGGGACGATCGCGTCCAGCATCCCGTGCGCCAGTAAAAACTCCGCGCGCTGAAAGTCCTCGGGAAGCTGCTGATTGCTGGTCTGTTCGGTCACCCGGCGGCCCGCAAAACCGATCAGCGCTCCGGGCTCCGCGATATTCAAATCGCCGAGCATCGCAAACGATGCGGCCACGCCGCCGGTGGTCGGATCGCAGAGCACGGAAATGTACGGAATGCGCGCGTCGCGAAATCGCGCGATCGCGGCCGATACTTTCGCCATCTGCATCAGCGACAGCGCGCCTTCCTGCATTCGCGCGCCCCCCGACGCCACGAACACGATCACCGGCAGCTTGCGCTCGCGCGCGATGTCGAACAGGCGCGCGAGCTTCTCGCCCACCACCACGCCCATGCTGCCGCCCATGAACTCGAAATCCATCACGCCGATCGCCACCGGCCGATTCTCGATTTTGCCGATTCCAACCACCACCGCGTCGTTGCGGCCGCTGCTGGCCCGGGCCTGTTCCATCCGCGCCGGATAGGGCTTGGAATCGACGAAGCCGAGCGGATCGCCGACCGCCATCTCGGCCATCAGCTCACGCCACGTCCCGCGATCGACGCCTATTGAAAGCCGCTGCGCGACTGTGACGCGGAAATGATATCCGCACTTGGGACACACGTTCAGATTGCGTTCCACTTCTTTGCGGAACGCCATCTCCTTGCACGACGGGCACTTCGACCAGATGTCGTCGGACGGCGCCGGCGCCGCGACGGTCGTCGGTTCGCGCTCAGCCATCGCAATCCCCCGATCCGCGCACGCGCTCGCCTCGACGCGCCGCTTTCATCGCATTTTTCATTGCGCCGACCAGTCCGCCCACCGCCTCCCGCACGTCGCCGGACTTGATGTGCGCCTCGATCAGCAAGGAAATCGCACTGCCGACGACCACTGCATCCGCCATCGTCGCGACCTCGGCGGCCTGCTCGGGCGTCGAGATGCCGAAGCCGACTCCTATTGGCAGATCGGTGACGCTTCGCAGCTCGCGCATGTGCGCACCCAGGCCGGCGTCGAGATGCGCTCGCGCGCCGGTCACTCCCGTCACCGATAC
>CABDYH010000388.1_pt1 | contig 7190 bp, 7 predicted proteins | sample 3131921 | NCBI WGS metagenome assembly CABDYH01 (sample SAMEA5534337, study PRJEB31848) | metagenome | biome: tundra; feature: field; material: soil | place: USA | collected 2013-05 | depth 0.45 m
CCCCTGCACCCGAGGTTAAGAGAAGGATGCGGGTTAGCTCTTTTTCTTTGGCGACGGCGCGGGCGTCTCGGCCGGCTCTTCGGCCGCCGCGTCGGGCGGCGGCGCTACCACCTTGGCGGCCAGCTTTTCGCGCACCCTGGCTTCGATCTCGTCGGCCAGCTTCGGATTCGCCCTGAGCAAATCGCGCGCGTTCTCGCGTCCCTGCCCGATTCGCTCGCCGTTGTACGAGTACCACGCGCCGAGCTTCTCGATGATGCCGTGCTCGCTGGCCAGATCGACCAGCTCGCCTTCCTTGGAAATACCGGTGCCGTACAGGATGTCGAACTCGGCCTCGCGAAACGGCGGCGCGACCTTGTTCTTCACCACTTTGACTTTGGTCCGCGAGCCGATCACTTCGGTCGCGTTCTTGATCGTGCCGATTCGCCGGATATCGATTCTCACCGACGAATAAAACTTGAGCGCGTTGCCGCCGGTGGTCGTCTCCGGATTCCCGAACATCACGCCAATCTTCATCCGGATCTGGTTGATGAAGATAACGATGGTGCGCGAGCGCGATATGATCGACGTAAGCTTGCGCAGCGCTTGCGACATCAGGCGCGCCTGCAAGCCCATCTGCGGCTCGCCCATCTCGCCTTCGATTTCCGCGCGCGGCACGAGAGCCGCCACCGAGTCGATCACCAGCACGTCGATCGCGCCCGATTGCACGAGAGTCTCCGTGATCTCGAGCGCCTGCTCGCCGTTGTCGGGCTGCGAGATGAGCAGATCCTCGACCTTGACGCCGAGCTTGCGCGCGTAGGCCGCGTCGAGCGCGTGTTCCGCGTCGATAAACGCGCAGGTACCGCCCATCTTCTGCGCTTCCGCGATACATTCCAGCGCCAGCGTGGTCTTGCCCGACGATTCCGGGCCGTAGATTTCGACTACGCGCCCGCGCGGCAATCCACCCACGCCCAGTGCGAGGTCGAGTCCAAGCGAGCCGGTCGATACGACGGCGACATCGCCCGAAATCGCCTGCTCGCCGAGCTTCATGATCGAGCCCTTGCCGAACTGTTTCTCGATTTGGCTCAACGCCAGGTCGAGCGCTTTACTTTTGATCTCTATCGACATCGATTGTGCCCATACGGGATTTGTTTATCGCGGTGCGAATCTTGCCACAAACTCGCGTCGATAGCTCTATCCGCGCCGGTGTCACCAAAAGAACAAAAAGCGGCACTGCGGCCTGCTAACGCGACTGGAACAGAAATGTCGCGAGCGCTTCGTAGCTGGATCCGTCGGGCCCCAGATGGCTGCGGTAGAGCGTGATCGATTCGATCCTCGAGACGCCGAACTCGCGGTCCCGCGCCGCGTGTAGTGCCTGGCGAATTTTGCCCGCGATCGGCCGATCGCCAACCCGCCCGATCGTCAGATGCCCGCTCCAGCGCCGCTTCTCGCGCTCGAATCCATAGTCAGCCGCGACCGTCTCCAACCGGGCGGCGAGCGCGGCAAGCACCCCCGATTCCACACTATGCAATCCCACCCAAATCGTGCGCGGATGCTCGAGGTCGGGGAACGCGCCGACGCCGGCCGCGGCGACCTCGAATGGGGCGGTCTTTGTCGCGAGCTGATGGAGCCCGGCGGTGAGGCGCTCCAATCGATGCGAATCCACTGCCGGTCCAAGAAACTTGAGCGTGATATGCAGATTTGCCCGCGGCACCCATCGGACGGCGTCGCGTGGATGCTTCAGCTCGTCGATCGTCTCCGCCACCGACTCCTCGACCTGCTCGTTCATCCGGACTGCGACGAACGCGCGCACTCCCTTGACTTCGCGATCCCCGAAGTCGTCGCGCAGATGCGCTCGTGCCTGAAGTTGCGCCCAATGCGTCATTCGATCCTGCTTGAAATTAAGTTGAGCTGCCCGATCCTTCGTCCAAGGCCCCGCCGACTCCGACCGCCAGTTCATGCTCGACCAGAGGCAGCCGATCGTTGCCGAAGAACATCGACCCCTCGACGAACATCGTTGGCGATCCAAAACCGCCGCGCGCGATCAGCTCCTCGACGTTCCCGCGCAGCTTGGCCTTGTACTCATCGGATGCGATCTTGGTGAAAAACTCTTTTTCGTCGAGGCCCGTTTCGCGCACGATTTCGCGCAGCACGTCGTCCTTGCTGATGTCCTTGTCGTCGGTCCAATAGCTCTCGAATAGGCGCTTGGAGTAACGCGAGATCACCCGATGCTCGTCGGCGACGAACGCCCCACGCATCGCCTTGACTGAATTGACCGGGAACACCGTAGGGTTGCCGATCTTGAGGCCGTAGAATCGCGCCCAGTCGGCCAGATCCTTGACGTAATACCGGGCCTTGGCCGGAACCGGCTTGGCGCGACTTTCGTACACCGAAGGATTGACCGTGTTGAACAGTCCACCCACCAGGATCGGCCGCCAGATCAGTTCCGCGTCGTGGCGTCGCGCGAGGTCCTCGATCTTCGTGAACGCCAGGTATGTCCACGGGCTCGAGCAGTCGTAGAAAAATTCGAGCTTCTTAGGCATCGTCCGATTTGCCCCCACCTCATAGTAGCTCAGTCAACCGGCGGAGCCATCACTTTTGCGCACTCTCGACTCCATCTTTGCCATCGATCTTGATCAAGTCCGCCCGCACATGCCCGATGAACGCCTGCGCCTCGATTCGCAGCGGCAGATGGCGCTTGTCCGCCGATATCCACAATACCGTTCCGTGCACCTGGCTGCGCATCTCGCCGTCGCTGACGTACCAGACGTCGGGCACGATGCGCCACGCGTCGAAGTCGCCGAGCGAGAGGTGAATCTTCTCCCGCTTTTCGACCTCGAACGCGAAAACATAGCGCTGGCTGCCGCTGAACACGTCGAAGGCATAGGTCTTGCCCGGCGCGAAGTTCTGCGTCAGCGCCATCATCGCGCCCGATATCGGTCCCCATGGATCTGACGCGATGAATTCCTTGCTCTGGGTTCCTTTGTGATTCTTCTTCGTTATCGTGACCATCTGCGCGGGCCGATCGACGGTCACGTCGTAGTAATTGAGCCGCGATTTTTCGTGTTGGACCAAATAAACACCGCTGCTGTGGAGCGTGTCACCGGCCATGCTCTCCCGCACGTAGTCGCGCATCTTGTAGAACACATCCGCAAACGGGTTGGTCTCGATCCAGATTTCCCCGATCCATCGCGAAGGATCTTTTGGCCGTTTGTGGAACTCGAGACAAGCCTGCGCCGCGGGAATCCCGACCCATGACGCTTGATAGATCAACTGCTCGCCGTCGTGAAACGGTATCGGCCCCGGTTTGTACGCCGGAACCTTCGCCTTGACCTCGGGCGGCAGCGCCATCGGGGTCGGCGCCGGTGTCGGCAGATGGCGATGCTTGTGTGGGGGCGCCGGCTGAGGCTGTGCCGGCGGATCCGGATTCGACGCAGCCGATGCCAGTATCGGCGCCGCGATGACGCCCGCGCCGGTGGCGACCATAATGAGCATGAACGCGGCGGCGATAATGCTCGCCAGCGCACCGCCGCGAACATTCACGCGCCTCGCCCCGGCGGCGAGCTTCCTTGCAATAGCTGTCATAATCACCAATAATTCTGGCCGATTGCAGAGGTGCGGGAAATGACTATCACGCGAAATTTATTTGCTGTCTTCGCGCTTGGCGTCGCTCTTGCTGTACCACACCTCGCCTTTGCGCAGTATGGCGGCCAGGGATTGGGCAGCGCTCTCAGTGCCAGTCCAATGTCGCATCAGGGGCAAGTGAGACCCGGCGTTGACGATATGACGAATCGGGCGATGCAGGAAACGCCGTTCAAGATCATCAAAGACGTAAAGCTGGGCCTCAAGGACGCCGACCCCGCCGCGCGCGTCACCGAACTGGTGAAACTCCGCTATCTGCAGGATCCGGAAGTCAACCAGATCCTGATGAACTCGATGTCCGACCCGGACGCGCGCGTCAAGATCAAGGCCGTCGACATCCTCGGCGCGCGTGAAGCCAATGAGTCCCTGCCGCCGATGTCCTCGATGCTCTTCCTGCGTTCCACCGAGCCCATCGTCAAGCTGCATCTGGTGGCGGCGCTTGGCAGGATCGGCGATGCGCAAGGCGTGATACCCGTCATGCAGTATCTCGGCCAAGATCAGGACGAGCGCGGCCGCGGCACCGCGGTCTTCGCTCTTGGCGAAATTGGAAGCGACAAGGCTGTCTCGCTGCTGAACACGGTCATTGCCGAGGATCAAAGCCAGATGGTTCGGCGCCTCGCGAAGGAAGCGCTGCAAAAGGTCAGCGGCGAGTTGCCGACCGAGCGCGCCAAGACTGTGGCTTCCGATTCGCGCAAGCAGAACGAGCCGACCGACCAGAAACTCGCCAAGCTGCGCGAGATGGACAAGAAGATGCAGGACTCGGAGCGCTGAACCGCGCCCCTGCTCTCTCCGACTTCAGGCGGCCGAGCGGAAAATCTCCGCGCGGCCGTTTTAGTTCCCGCCATGGCGGCGGTCAGGCTGCAAGCTCCGGCGCGCGCGCCTATTTCCTGCCGATCCACTCGCCCGCCATCACGCCGTCGCCGCACCACTTGCCGTCCGCGACGACCGCGGTTGCGTTGACCATCACGTGCTCGATTCCTACCGGCGCTGTCGTCGGCGTTCTCGAATCGGCGGCGCATCCGATCGTTTCCGGATTGAATATCACCAGGTCTGCCGCGTATCCCGGGCGCACCAGACCGCGAGCACCCAGCCGCATCCGCTTCGCCGCCATCCCGGTCGCCTTGTGAACCGCGTCCTCGAGCGTCAGCAGTTTCAACTCGCGCACGTAATGCCCGAGGATTCGTGGGTAGGTGCCGAAGCTCGCGGGATTGTGATGCCCGTGCGAAGTCAGAATCGTGTCCATCTCGAACATGTTCAGCGGATGCCTCATCGCCTCCGTCAGCGCATGCTCGTCGCCGTAGTCGTCGCCGCTGTAGAGATGGTTCAGCACACGCGCGCACGTTCCGCTCTCACGCGTGATCGTCAGGTACGCATCGATCGGATCCAGCTTCAGTTCATCGGCGATCTGCCCGAAGAACTTGCCCTCGAGATGACTGAGCTCGGGCTTGACCGCCCACATGAGCTGAACCGCGTCGGCGATGAACGGCGCGAGCGGGCGGAATCCGGCGCGCAATTTCGCCCAACCGTCCGATGAATCGAGCAAACGCTCGAGTCCCGTTTGCGACCACGCGGGAAAAATAACGCGAATCGTCGTGTTACCGCACGTGTAAGGGAAAGTGTCGAACGCGATATCGACCCCGTCGCTCTTGTGACGCTCGACTTCGGCAATCGTGTCTTCGACCGTCGCCCAGGTTTGCGGGCCAACAAAAATCAGATGCGAAACCTGCAGCGGTACGCCCGCCTCGCGCGCCACGTTGGCCATCTCGCGCACGGCCAGGATGTTGTGTGGAACCACCCTGCTGTCGAAGAACAACGAGCGCTCCGTGTATGCGCGCAGATGCGAGGTCAACACGCCGCCCGCCGCCGCAGCCACTCGCGCCAGCGCGGCCAGCTCGGCCGGCTTCGCGATCATCCCCGGAAAATAGCCGAGCCCGCACGAAAGCCCGACCGCGCCATCGGCCATCGCGCCCTCGACCATCGCCTGCATTGCGCGCAACTGCTCCGCCGACGGCTCTCCCGCGTCCGAGCCCATTACGCTCAGGCGGATACTGCCATGCCCCGCCAGATGCGCGACGTTCAGCGCGAGCCCCCGGCGCTTCAGAGACGCGGCGAAGCCCGCCACGTCGTCCCATTCCCAATCGAACTTCCGCTCGGCGCACAGTTGCCCCGACTCGTCGAGCATCCGCTGCCGCTCGCGCATCACCGGCGCCACCGAGAAGCCGCAATTGCCGCCGACAAACGTGGTCACGCCTTGCAGCAGAAATGGCTTCAGGATTTTCCCGTGATCGGCAATCGGCACAACCCAGTCGGAGTGCGAATGCATATCGATGAAGCCCGGCGCGATCGCGAGTCCGGTCGCATCGATTTCGCGCGCCGCGGATGCGCTCGCGGCGTCGCCCGGATCGATCAGCGCGGCTATTTTGCGATCTTTGATTACCACGTCGGCCCGGTAGCGCGGCGCGCCGCTACCATCGACCACGACGCCGTTGCGGACGACTACGTCATATTCCATGAACGCGATTATTCGCGAATCATGGCGCCCAGCGCAAACCCGCGCGCTGGTTCACACCTTGATCAATCCATCGAGGTGGCCGCTAGAACGTGAACGTCCCGGAAATACTCGATCGATCTGCGCATCCGAAATGCTATCTCGGCGCGCGCCCCCACGCCTCGATCAGCCGCTCGAACGCCTCGCGCAACTCGGGATCCTTCAACTCCGGCAGCTCGATCGATTTCCGTGTCGCGCGCGCCACCGTGCGCAGTTTCGGCCGCTGCTCGCGCCTGCTCAGCCGTCCCTGCACAAATCGCAGCTCACGCACGACGTCGTCGCCCAACCTCGCGGTCACGCGCGCGAGAATTTGCGACCTCATCAGGTTCAGTTCTTGTATCCACATCGCACCCGACACTTTTACGACTGCGGTGTGGAATTTCAGCGAGACGATTTCCGTGCGCCGCGCGATCGCCTCGCCGACGATCTCCGGCCATGCTTTCGCCAGCCGCACGATCGCGAAATGACCTTCGCGGTCGATGCGATCGAGTAGCGGCTGCATCGCGGCGCCGATCTGTTCCGGAGCCCTGTGGCGTCGAGTCGGCATGAGCGGTCCACGATAGCGCCCCACGCATCGCACGCATACCAATCCACTTGGCCGGCGACTTTCGGCGCGCATCTGAGTCGCCGGATTCGACCATAGTTTCTATTAGCAGGGCTAATTGGAAGCGATCGGTCAGTCATAAATTTTAAATACAAGCGAACATTTACCAAAAGTTATCAACAACCTGATATATGGTTTATAAACAGATTGTCCTACACTACCTGTAGCGGTTTGGCGCTTGACAGATTGCATGGGGCGCGCGCATATTATCGCCCACGAGTCACTTGGCGACTTCTAGATTGAATGCGGTCTTAACGCGCATGTAACTGAGGCGGGGAGGATGCGGGTGATGGGCGGGGGAGCGATAGATTTTGAAATGGATTCGAAGTCAAAAATGACCGACCGAGCACCAGCCCCCAATGCTGCGCCCGCCGACTCTGCCGCGCCCGGCCGCGGTATCATGCTCGAGCGTTTCTTCAC
>CABDYH010000396.1_pt1 | contig 6886 bp, 9 predicted proteins | sample 3131921 | NCBI WGS metagenome assembly CABDYH01 (sample SAMEA5534337, study PRJEB31848) | metagenome | biome: tundra; feature: field; material: soil | place: USA | collected 2013-05 | depth 0.45 m
AGGCCCGCAGACCCCCGCATGAGCGGGGTAAAGTGCCAGTCCGGGGTGGGGTGCCCACGCACAATGAATTTAGGTTGGTCCCCAGCGTAACCATAAGCCCTCCCCGGATAACAAGGTAAGAGTTCTGGACTGTATCCGGTGCAAGACAACCCCATCGGCTCGACTAGTTTGTGCTTCAGCAACATATCGACTGTTTGCCCTGTCTTGAGCTCAAGGATGTAGCCCAAAATGCCGTAGCCAATATTCGAGTATTGTTGCCGCCCCTTTGTGTCTGAGCTGAAAGTAGCTAGGTAATTCAAAGTATAAGCGAGGTCAAAGTGGCGATAGAAATTGTTTCCATCGAACAGGTATTCCACAAAATATGCCAACGTCTGCATTGTAGTAGGCTGCCTAGGCAGCCCCGATGTATGCGTGGCTAATTGCAACAGCGTAATGGTTCGGGCATCCATACTCAAAGAGGTTCCCGGGGGCAAGAGGGTCTCCAGAGTATCGTCCCAGGAGAGCTTCCCTTCATCCACGAGCAGTGCCGTAACCGCAGCCAGATACCCTTTGCTCAACGAACCAACTGCAAAAAGCGTATCGCCGTCGGGCTTTCGATGGGTGATCTGATTGGCGACACCATAACCATAAAAATGCGTGCTGCCGTCGGCTAATAGTACGCCTACCACAACACCCGGCGTATGTCCCGTCTCGACCAGCGGTCGAACCAATGAATCCACTTGAGATTGAAGAGTGGCGTCACGAGTCTGTCGCGCGGCAGCGATATCCTCTGCGCTCAGATCCGTTGTTGACAATGCTCCGCAGCCAGTTACGAGTAAGCAGACACAACACCCCAGGATTATCAGCAATGCTTGGCAACGCCGGTTGCGATGCCATTGAGTTAAGCGCACGAACAAATCCTTCACCCCTGTCGGTTGGTTTAATGATGGGTAGGTATTCAACTGTCGGGTTTATTTCCAGTTCGCACCCGTCCAGCCCAAGGTGCTAAAAAAAGGACAAAGGAATTCCCGCTGCCGTGGTACCGGCGAAGGATCGAATGTCGGCAGCATCGCGATCCTTTGCAGTACGACCCCGCCGGTCCTCAGGACCAATGCCGTCAACAAGAGCGACGCAGAAGCGTGCCAATGGGTGGCCCTCTCCGCGCTGAAGGAGTTTCGGAGACGCGCGATAAACGAAGGCGGAAACGCCGTCATCAATCTCCACAGTTATTACAAGAGAAATGATCTTTCGGATCCAACTCGGTACGATTGTGATGCCGGCTTCGTGGTCGGCGGGGTCGCGTTCAAGGGAACCGTCGCCAAGCTGGCCAAATGAGACGCGATCGCTCCGAGCCCAATCTGATCTAAGCTGAGTCCGTGTGCGGCAGTCTCGCTTTGAATTCTAGGGCCGCCAAAGCTGCATCGCAATTGGCCGGAAGGGGCGCGTGTGGAGCGACCGCGATCGCATACGCATAGTCACCCGGGAACGCGCCAGTCGAGAATAACCATCCCTGCTGTTCGATCACGGTGCGCCAGATACCCGTCTGGGGCGTGCCGGCAAAGAAGTCGTGTTTGCTATCCAGAATGGAGAACCGCGCGCCCGACGCTTTGGCTAACGCTTCCCGCAAAGTCCATATCCGATAGAAGGCGCTCGGGCCTCCGGACGCCACCGCACGCCGTTCGCCTGGCCCGAATACCGATGCGGCGATTTCGTCTATCGACCGCTCCGCGCAGTATTCCACATCGATACCGATTGGTCCCAGGTCGCTGATGGCGCAGGCTGCGATCATTCCGCTGTGACTCAGGGCGACTTCGATTCCGCCCGCTCCATGTCTTGCGTCAATCATCGGTTTGCCGCTCTCGGTCGGGGTGATATCCGAGGACGATAACGAATGACCCGTCTCACGCTCGACAAGCGCGCGTAGCAAACTGTGCGCGGCCAGACTTTGCGCCCGACGCCAGCTCCCGTGACGCCTACTCCGATGATCGTACTGGGTGAATCGTCGATCCGCTGTCGTCGCGGCGCAGGTGCGCTCGCCTTCGATCGATTCCATCCGGAGATAAGCTGAGGAGATCATTTGTTTGATGCACAGCCCGCAACTCTGATACTACAAACCACAGTATGGGGGCAAATCTTTCATTGGGAGCCGGGTTAAATCGTAGCGTGGGCAAGTCGATAGCCTCCGCTCGTTTTCGGGTTGAGGACTGGGCGGCAGGCGCTTTGGGATTGCGAACGCGCGAGGACTGGAGGGCTTGGTCGCGCGGAGCGGCGGCTCCCGATACGGGAGGGCCGGAAGTGACATTGCCGACTATGCTGCGCCGGCGTATCAGCCCGATCGGGCAGATGGCTTTCCGCGCCGTATGCGCGTTGCCGCAGCAGCCGACGGCACGCTTCATCTTCTGCTCCCGGCACGGCGAATTTCAGCGCACGCTTGGCATCTTGCGGTCGCTGGCCGCGGCCGAACCGGTCTCACCGGCGGAATTCAGCCTTTCCGTGCATAACGCGCTGGCCGGTCTGCTCTCCATCGCGTGGAGCAATACATCGGGACATACGACGATTTCCGCCGGCGTTGACAGCTTTTGTTCCGCGCTCGTGGAGGCCTCGGCATGCCTGGCGTCACAACCTAGTGAGCCAATATTGCTGGTCTATTTCGACGATCGTCTACCTGAGCCTTACGCAGAGATCGCTGACTCCGACGAAGCCGGCGTCGCGTTGGCTCTGCTGCTGAACGCTCCTCGGGGAGATGGCGAAGATCTGCTGGTAGAACTCGAGCCCAGAGACGAGACGATGACGACCGCGACCGCGACCGGCCAGGCGTTTGATTTCCTGCGGTTTCTGCTGACGGACGAGAGTCAAAGAACGTGGGCCGGCGAGCGCATTCAGTGGCGGTGGCGTCGTGCTTAAGCGAGCTTTCTACTTATGGCGTCTGATATGGACGTTGGTTGCCTTTGCGGAGCTGGGCATCGGCGGATTCATTCTCGCCACTACCGTCATCCCGCTCAGCACGCTTTTCGTTCGTGATGAGCAGACGCGGAACCGGCGCGCGCAGAACATCATTCGGAGCAGCTTCCGACTTTACATCTTGATGCAGCAGATGCTGGGCGTGTTCAAGCTGGAAGTGAGAGGCGGCGATAAACTCTCAGTCTGCAAAGGCAAGCTGGTCGTCGCGAATCATCCGACGCTGCTGGACATTGTTCTTCTCATGGCGTTGTTGCCGGATGCGAATTGCGTTGTAAAGAGTGAGCTCTGGCACAACCCGCTCCTGCGACCGGTCATCAGGGCAGCGGGATACATTCGTAATGATTACGAGCCCGAGGTCTTGATCGAGAAGTGTCGCGACGTACTGCGCGCCGGCAGTAATCTTATCATTTTCCCCGAGGGCACCCGGTCTGTGCCCGGCAAACTCCTCTCCTTCCAGCGCGGCTTCGCGCACATCGCCACTCTGACGGGAGCGGCGATTCAGCCCATAACTATTATGTGCGAGCCGATTACGCTGACCAAAGGCCAACCGTCCTATAGGATTCCCGAGTCTCGCCCTCGCTATCGGATCGAAGTTGGAGACGAGGTTGACGCCGAACGATTCCTGGGCTTGAGCTCCGAATCGCGTGCGCGGGGCGCGCGCAAATTGGTGTCGTATCTGGAGTCGGACTACCGCAGAAGGCTTTTACATGGCTGACCTCGAGCGTGAACTGAAAGAGCTCATCGTAAGCTCGCTCAACCTCGAAGACATCGCACCCGAGGACATCGACAGCGGCGAACCTCTGTTCGAGAAAGGGCTGGGGCTCGACTCTATCGATGGGTTAGAGCTCGGGATGGCGATACGAAAGAAGTATGGACTCAAGGTGCAAGGTTCCAAGGAAGAGATCCGTGCGATCTTCGAGACGGTCAGCAGCATTGCACGATACCTCGCGGAGCAGAAATCTCATTGATGGTCTCAAAGAGCGATATCGCGGGGGTACTTTCGAAATATCTGCAGGACCTGTTCGACCTGCCAGCGGAGAAGATCACCCTGGGCGCACGGCTTTTCGATGACCTCGATCTCGACAGCATCGATGCGGTCGATCTGGTGGTGAAGCTGCAGGAATATACCGGCCGCAAGATTTCGCCCTCCGAATTCAAGAGTGTGCGTACCATCGGCGACGTCGTCGATAGGATTTATGCAAAGGTTAACCAATGACGCGCCTTGGCGTAGTGTCGTTGGCAGTAGGCCTCGCGTATCCTTTCCTGGTGTATTTCGGCTTACAGATCTTGCCGGCGGGATTTATCGCGATTGGTTTGTTCGTGCTTCTCGCGCTGAGACTCACATTCAGCCGCAAACCAGATAGTCGCAACACCTTGCCCTATTTGATTGCCGCCCTAGTGTTGTTGATCCTCGCCGCGCGTTCGCCGATGGTCGGTCTGAAAGCGTACCCGGTGCTCCTGAGCCTCGCGCTCGGCGCGGGATTCGCGTACTCGCTGATCCGGCCACCTACCGTCATCGAGCAAATCGCGCGCATCCGTCATCCGGATTTGCCGCTGTCTGTCAATTCTTACCTGCACAAGGTCACGATTGCATGGCTGATGTTCTTCCTTATCAACGCCGCACTCTCGGCGGCGACCGCGATGAGCGGCAGCCTGAAGCTGTGGACGCTCTACAACGGATTCATCTCCTACATTGCGATGGGAGTGATGTTCGCCGGTGAATTCCTGATTCGCCAGGTCGTGCACCAACGCATCCGGCGCGCCGCATGAGCATCGTATCGTTATCGGATCTGCTCGCTGGCGCGCGGCCCGACACACATTGCGTCGCGCTGAAAGATCATCGGCAAATCACGTTGGCGCGATTGCGCGCCGACGTATCCCACAACGCCCAGCGACTTTCCGCGCGCTCCATCCGGCACGGCGCCGTGGTCTGCGAGGACGGATACTGGTTCCTCGTCGGCGTGCTCGCGCTGGTGAAAATCGGTGCCGATGTCATTCTGCCACCCAACTCGCGGGCCGGCACTCTGCGCGGACTCGCGCACGAGTTAGACGTGTTACTCACCGATTCAGGCGCGGGTGAGGTCGCGAGCCGGGTTGCGCTGGAGTCGAGCGAGACGGAAGCCGCACCGATGCGTTTCGATGTCGCGAACAGCCGGATCGACTTTTTTACCTCAGGCTCAACTGGCGAGATGAAACGCGTCACCAAGTCGCTTACACTCTTCGAGCGCGAAGCCGCCGTGCTCGAGCAAATGTGGGGCGCGGAACTGGGAGACGCACCGGTCTTTGGGACCGTCACGCATCAGCACGTTTTCGGAATGACCTTTCGGATCATGTGGCCGCTGCTCGCGGGCCGTCCATATCACTCGGAATTCCACGTCGCATGGGAACCGCTGCTCGCGCTGCTCAACGGTCCTGCGATGATTGTGTCGAGTCCGGCGCAACTCACTCGGCTCGCGGGCCTGGCGCCAGTGGCGCTTGCGAATCGTCCTCGCATAGTCGTCACCGGCGGCGCGCCATTGCCCCCTGATGCGGCGATCGAAGCGCGCGAAATTTTTGGATGCATCCCGACCGAGTTTTTTGGCAGCACCGAAGTCGGAGTCGTCGCGTGGCGGTGCGGCGCGACGCAACCTGCGCTCTGGCAACCGCTGCCAACGGTCGAGGTCGCCAGCGCCGCCGACGGAGTTCTGATGCTGCGCTCGCCTCACGCCTCTCCTCATGTCTCAGGAGACGGATGGTGCGAGCAGCCGGAGCGAATTTCATTTGCTCCAGACGGACGCTTTCTTCTCGAGGGACGAATCGACCGGGTGGTAAAGATCGAAGGTAAGCGAGTCAGCCTGCAGCGACTGGAGCGCGAGATCGCCACTCTTGCATGGGTCGAGGAAGCCGCCGTGGTCCACCTCGGCGACCGCCGCGCATATCTCGGCGCGGTCGTGAAGTTGTCAGCGGCGGGGAACACTGAAATCCAGCGGCTTGGCAAGTTTCGCTTCGAGCGGATGCTTCGTCGCGAACTTTCGTCGACCGAAGATCTTTCCGTACTTCCGCGGCGCTGGCGTTTCGTAGATAGCATGCCGATGGACGGGCTCGGCAAACGGCGCGTTCGCGACGTTGTGGCGTTGCTGGAGCAAACCGCATGAGCACGCCGCCGGTGCCGGAAGCGGCCCCAGAGATCAAAAATCCCGAAATCGTCGGCGTCACCCGATTGGAAGACCGGCTCGAGTTGAATCTCGTGATTCCGGGCGCGCTGCTTTATTTTCGCGGTCACTTTCCCAACTTCCCTATTCTTCCGGGGATCGTCCAACTCGATTGGGCGATCCAATATGGCAAGCAGCACTTTGCGCTTGGAGCCGTTTCGCCGACGACGATAAAAATCAAATTCCGCAAGCCGATCCGGCCGAACCATCGCGTCACGCTGAGTCTGAAGCATTTGCGCGTGCGCAACAGCCTCGAATTCAACTACACGGACGCGGAAGGCGCATGCTCTTCGGGGCAGATCGGAATCGAGCCGCCATGACTTTCAAGTGCTGCGCCATCATTCCCAGCTTCAATCACAGCAAGGCGGTTGGTGAAACGGTGCGCCTTCTGCGCGGCGCTGAGCTTCCGGTTTTCATCATCGACGACGGGAGCGGCGAGCCTTCGCGCGCCGTGCTCGCCGCGCTTCATGCGCCTGATCAAGGCGTGATCGTTCATCGCTTCGACACCAATCGCGGCAAGGGTGGTGCCGTGATGAAGGGCTTCGAACTCGCGCGCGCCGCGGGCTTCACCCACGCACTGCAAATCGATGCCGACGGCCAGCACGATCTAGCGATGTTGCCGGAGTTCACCGCACTCGGTGAAGCGCATCCCGGCGCGCTGATCGCTGGCGCGCCGATCTTTGATGAGACGATGCCGCGCAGCCGACGCCGTGGCCGGCGGATAACACACTTCTGGGTTGGTATCGAAACTCTTT
>CABDYH010000029.1_pt1 | contig 6298 bp, 7 predicted proteins | sample 3131921 | NCBI WGS metagenome assembly CABDYH01 (sample SAMEA5534337, study PRJEB31848) | metagenome | biome: tundra; feature: field; material: soil | place: USA | collected 2013-05 | depth 0.45 m
GAACGGAGTGGCGTACCCGCTCAGCCAATCGCCAAACTTGAATCATATACCTGGAGGCAACACTGCAACGGCTTATTTCAGACCCCAGCCGCCACCTGAATTGCAATTCGACACAGACATGTTGTCGCAAGTGACACTTCTCGGGGAAATTCATTCGACTCGCGATCTGATCTATATTCTGAACGCGGTTCGTCACGCACTCGGAAGATAGCTGTCCACGCTCGTGTTTGGCTCCCAAGCCATAAAGCTCTGAGATCACGCTGCACGCCGGCGATACTACCGCGGCCCATCCCAAAACTCGAAGCTTTTCTAGCTTTCAGAGTCTTTACTAGCGACAGGTCGTCGAGTATGTTCTGAGCGATCGATTCCAACAGCAGCGCAGTGCGGGTTCGAGGTTCGCTTAGAGCGACCGGAACCGCTCCACTTGTCGGCATCGCCATGCACCGCAGGCTATCGCCAGCCCATCGAAACCACCTACGAATTCGTGCGGATTAAGTTTTGAGGAACCACAGGCGGGAGACGGCGGCTAGTAGTAGCTAATATGCTGCTCGATTCTTTGATCGTCGGGAGCGCGGGGGGCCAATGGTCAGCGAGATCGATTCGCGCTGGACGATGGCCTATGCCGAAGCACTCAGCGATCGCCAGGCGCTTCGGCTCGAAAGCATACGGACTGCAAGCTACCGCGAGTCTCGCACGGCTGCTCGCGAAGCTGGGTAAGCGCGATGCCTCGAGGGAATCGCCGTGCCGCCGGCCAAGGGCAGCTGAAGAACGCGTGCGGCTATTCCTCTTCGACCGCCTGGCGGATCGCGTTCAGGATGAACAAGAACTGATTCGGCGACGAGACGCGGCCGAGCATGCTCACACTACGCAGAACCTTGAGTTCCCGGCTCGTCACCTTGTGACGTACTAGCGCGCCGCGATCGCTCACAAACTTGCGCCATGTGTCTTCATGCTTCTTGGCGGGCGAAGATTGCCGCTGCTCACCGACTACCCAATGGGCCTCGGGATGCACCAGCAGGAACAGCCGCTGCCTGTCGAGATCGAGTGTGTTCGCGAGCCGCGACAGCAGCGAAAGGGAAGGGCGGCGCCGTCCGTTTTCGAGATATGCGACGTGGCTGGCCTTGACGCCGAGTTTGCGCGCAAGTTCGCGCTGGGTTAGGGCGTAAGCAGCGCGACGCTGTTTGAGGACCTGACCGAGAGCCTCTTTTTTCATAGATCGTATTCCAGGAGTAACGCCCATCGGAGTTTTGCGTAATGGATCATTCTGGTCAGATGGTTGAAGCACTGACCGGTGGTTAGTGAATCGCCAAAATCAGTCCCGCCGAATTTCTGTACGTGCTTGCGAATCTGTGCGAACGCCTGATCGGGAAGCTCGTCGGCGCGCGCAACCAACCCCCATTCCCACGGCATTGCGAAAATTCTGCGCGCGAGCGGTTCGGGGTACACCGCGAGGCTGACAAGCACGTCGGCCGTGAGTTCCGCCGGATTGCCAACATGATTGTGATGGGCGCCGCTGAAGAAATAGTTAACTCCGCCGCCGGCGCGTCCCGCAACGTTCGCAATCACGTGATGGCCGATCTCATGGATGAAGGTCGTCGAGACCGCGCTCGGATGATGCGCGGTGTTGAGAAAAATGAGCGGATGCTTCAGCATTTTGGGGACTCGGTCGACGTAAAAGCCGCGTAGCGCCATGCCCTCGAGTCCCGGATAAGGGGCAGCCTGAAGATGGACGCAGGTCCGACGAGATCCCGACAAGCTCGTCAATTGGCTGGGGCCAAACCCGTTCGCGATTTAACTGCGGCCAAATCCTCGCAGATTCGCAAATGATAGCGCGCAACACCTGGCAATCAAGCGTTCGGCGGATGATGCGCACGTAGTCGATGCACGCCAATTTCCGCAGTTCCTGAAGGGGCTTTCTACATGCCTCAATTTCGTTGCTGCCGACGTTGTGTGCCTCTGTCAGGATCCCTTCGACCAGGCCATCTACTGCGGAGCTTTGCTCGGACTTCAGAGCCACCACCAGTCACCGTGTTATAAACATCGAGTGTAACCGCGATGCCCCCGCGTGGCAAGTTGTCAAAAGAGAGACGGCGGTGATTTGTGAAAGGCAAATCGCTCGCTGTGCCTATTCAAAACGGCTGGCTAGCAGGTCCTGTGGAACTGCCCATGCCGGCGACATCATGGCGGTAAATCTCAAAACTCTAGACTTTTCGCCCCTTTCGGAGTTTTTGTGAGGCACAGGTCCAATATTTGAACAACATCCTGGAGCAGGATCATCGAGCGATCAAACGACGCGTGAAGGCCAAGCAGAGCTTTCGCGAATTCCAAGCAGCCCGGCGAACGATTGAGGGATACGAGGCGATGCACATGATCCGGAAGGGGCAGGCGCGGTGGGTCAGCGACGCTGATGTTCGCAAACAAAATCGGTTCATCGACAAGCTGTTCGATCTGGCTGCCTGAGACTTCGCCGCCCAGTTCCTCTCGGGGCGTCCTCCGTCACCGTTTTGAAAGTTGCAACACTTCCAGTGCGACTCCAAGGCTTCTCCGAGAACCGACCCCGCGCTCCTGAAAATGATCTAGGCGCCCGGCTTATGAAGCGTCCACCACACGTAGGCAGATGCCAGAAGGAGCGCTAGACCGAGATAGAAAAAGCCGCGAGCGGCCCGCTGATACCAGTAGTCAACCCATGCGTCTTTTCCGAATTCGTGACCGCAGGACAAGCAGACTTTGCCCCAGGTCGCGCGGAGCGGGGACTTGCAGTTTGAGCAGCGAGGAACAAACGCTGCCCGGATGACCGAGATTATTGTTCTTCGACGGCGGAAGTTTATCACACTACTGGACGGCCGGCGCCGCCATAGAACTCGCCAGCCCGCTGCCGACTGGAAAAGGGGGCAAACCCAACCGGCACCCTCCGTTTACCAAAGTGCCGCGCGATCATCTATCTGAACCGGCCGGGGGCAATTCAGGCCTGCTTCTGCCCTCCGGCGGCCTGCGACACGCGCTCCTTGGGGAATACTGTTATTTTGCGGTCTTCGCGGATGCCATCGATCGAGCAATGCCCCTCGAACAGCGCGCCTTCGTGAACCGAAAGCACGGGAGCCGTGATATTTCCGCTCAGCTTCGCCGAAGGACGGATTTCGATTCGCTGGGTCGCAACGATATCGCCGCTGAACTTGCCCGCGACCGAGACCGAGGCGGCGCGTATCTGGGCGGTAACCACGGCGGACTCGCCAATCGTGAGGCTGTCCTTCGCATTAATCTCGCCGTCGACCTCTCCGTCGATTCGCGCGGGACCCTCGAAGGAGATTTTGCCGGTGATTTTCGATCCGCGATCGAGATACGCTCTTCCCTCGGACGGAGCAGGCCCGTGCGGCGTCGTGGTGGGTTGAATGTTCGGATTCTTTTCCGGCTCTTTCGTGAACAGCGCCATCGCAAAACACTCCTGGGCGCAATCAGCCAATGACCCGCGCCGCCTGCCAAGGTTTGAGCCCAGGCTTGGCTATTAACCCATGCAAATGTAGCTGTCAAATTTATCCGGCATCTTGCTTCTTGATCCGGCGTCTGGCCGTTCTCATCATGACAGTCGCCGCAGGCGCTTCGCCGATCAATCTGGTCTAAGCTAACTCGCATTTGCATTGCGTCCGGCCCAAACGGTCGCGCCAAATTTGCCAACGGAGATTTTGGCCGCGAATTGCGCGTCACGCGCGGAAAAGCGATTTTCTCCGCTACCACATATATGGCGTTCTTACCAATATGGCGTTCTTACCAAGTGCGTACCGGGTTCCCCCGAGATGTTGGCCGGTTCGCGGATGGACCCGCCGAAAACGCGAACAGAGAATTTTGCGCGATTTTTGCGCTCAGCCGCGGCGGATGGCATTCTCCGGGTCCACGGCCGCGCGTGAATCGCGCCCAACGCGCCGATTTCATCGCTTCTCCAAAAAGTATGGAAACATGCCAGACTGAGTGGCGGAGATGGAGACATTTGAACCTGTGCCTATCAAAAACTCCGAAAGCAGCGAAAAGTCTAGGTTTTTGAGATTCACCACCATAATGTCGCCGGCATAGGTAGTTCCAAAGGACCTGCTAAGCAGCCAGCCAAGATCGGCGATTCTTTGGCGAACCGAACCGATTTGTCGCTTCTCAAAACCGAGTTTGCGCCGCGGCAGCCGCCCTTCGGAACCGTTCACCACGCCCTTCAGGCTATGCGAGGCCATCTAGATTTTCGAAGGAATTCGGGCCGGACCAAGTTTTGACAACCGACAGGCAACCGCGCGCTATTTCATCGGGAGATTCGACGCACCGGCCCGCAATCCGGCGCAGCACCTCATTCGCGGTTCTTTAGTTGCTGACTATCGCCGAGCCCATACACCATCGCGGTCTTGGTGGTGCCGAGTTTGATCCATTCCGCACAATCGAGCTGCACTCTTTTGTAGAACTCTTCGGAGAGCTCAAGGGACTCCTTGCTCACCTCGTCAAGCCGCTCGAACTTGCACTGAAAGGCGAACTCGCCCGACAGTGATTTTTCCAGCGCCCGGCTCCGCCATATCGCGATTGTGGTCTTACCCTTGAAGTGGTGCCCGAAATGGATCACGCCCATGGTATTTTGCACCTCTTCGACCGCTACGTTGTTGACCAGCTCCATTTTGGTTCTGGGCCGTATGTCTATCCGCTTCAGGGTCGGAAAAGCGCGGGCAATGTCCTCGATACCGCGTTCGAGCTCAATGTTGGGCGATGTAAGCACGCAGCCATGAGAGTAGACGCTGCGCATTCCGCCCAGGCGGTCGCGCTCGAGCAACAACTCCTCTTTGAACTTTATCTCATCGTGTCCACCCAATTGCGGACGCACGTCAACGGCCGCGGCGTTCTTGAGCTCCGGGGTGCGGTATTTGAAGGCCAGCTCATGGCCGGGACGGGGCCATCCCTGGTCGTAAAAGGTCCGCTTTCGCAGAATGAAGTGGTTGTTGTAGAGGTCGAACTCCGGGGTGTCATAAAAGAGCACTTCCCGAACCTGACTGTCGAATGCGTGCTCGTCAACATCTACTTTAAGGCGGAGTTTCTTTAGAGTCTTGGACGCTGTATCCCAAAATTCGAGAAAACCATGTTTGCTCGTAAATCGATCGGGTTGCAGCAGAATTTTGTACTCGCGGTAATGAACCACGTCGGCGGGGAGATGCTTGGTTTCGGGATGCTTGCTTATGTGCTTGTCCATGGGTCAAATTGCACCATATTCCATTGGATTTGGCAAAAACGAGGCCAACCCATTCTCATGCCAGGCAGGATCGGAAAGCTGGTCGCCGTCCCGCAAGTTGGCGGCTTGCTTCATCGCGGATTTCTATGAAATGAAACGATGAGACGCATGAGCTTAAGCATGTCGGCCGCACCGCGGCGGTGACTCGCGAAAGTCTAGACTTTTCGCCGCTTTCGGAGTTTTTGGTAGCCACAAGTGGCTCCCCGAAGCGCTGCAACAGTCCCGCGACGTGGACACCGTCGGACCCAACAAATCCACGGAAGCGGAAAGCACCGCGTCTATGTCGAGGCGGCCGTCGTAAACGACGCCCACTACAGCGATATCGTCCTGCCGGAAACTTTCCACATTCATGGCTTTGTTCCTGCGAAGCGCACCCCACGGCCTCTTGCGCCGCGCTTATACTATAGTTGAGGCTCAGGCTTTCCTCGAGCCCGATGTCAGCTACAACTTCGAAAGCGGCTGGTACGTCCAGTGCGAACCGTCGATTACCCACGAATCGGCGGATTCTACTTATGATTGGCGGAAAATTGTGGAGGTCAAGCGGAAGATCGGCCGCCCTTAGGTTGTCGAGAATGGCCTCGCGGTCGGCATCCTCACGGAGGCCGAGATTGTCCAAAGCATATGTGATGGATAGCAGCCCCCCCACCCTGTCTAAGCTGCGGGGGAGTTGTAGTTGCTCGGCGGAGATTGGATACTTATGGTATGCGCTATCAAACAGGAGGCGAAATTGGACCTGAACAGCATAATCACAGAGTTGAAAACGGAACGAGACAGGATAGGCCGGGCTATTGCCGCCCTTCTCGAGGATGGGAAGGCGGCGGTCAGCGGTACTGTTCGAAGAGCGGGTGCGCTCAAACGGCGCCGCGGCGGAATCACGCCGGAGGGCAGACGTCGTTTGTCACGGGCGATGAAAAGACGCTGGGCAGAGCGGCGTATAGGGAAGACTACTGGTAAGGCCTCTGCGCCCAAGCGACGTGGCGGGCTCACTGCTGCTGGCCGGAAGAAGCTCTCTGAAGCGATGAAGAAGCGCTGGGCAGAAAAGAAGAAGAA
>CABDYH010000069.1_pt1 | contig 5350 bp, 2 predicted proteins | sample 3131921 | NCBI WGS metagenome assembly CABDYH01 (sample SAMEA5534337, study PRJEB31848) | metagenome | biome: tundra; feature: field; material: soil | place: USA | collected 2013-05 | depth 0.45 m
CTGAAGGGAGGTTGTGACCGGCAAGATTCTGAACCCGAACATCTGCCAGAAGCTGTCCGCCGTTTTTGGTTGCGGAGTCGAAGGTCACTGCCGCAGTCGTAGTCTGCGCCTGAATGACCGCTCCCTCAACCGCATTTTTCTGGCCGAAAACCGTACTCGCCAGGTCGGGCGGTAACAACCCATCTTGCTGGTACAGCCCCAGATCGGTCCGAAACTGATCGAACATTTCAAGTGCGAAGAGGTTGATGCCGAGCAGTTGATGACGCGCATAGAATGTACGGTTCTGGAGAATCAATTCGTCAGCCGGCAACGATGTTTGTATGCCAATCTCTGGTATCCGGGGGAATGTGCTGTCCTCGATGTTGGCGACTTGGAACTCCAGCTTCGCGCCCTTGAAATTATCGGGCATATGGCAGCTCTGGCACGGTTGATTAACGAAGGAGCTGTTTTGCCACTCGAGGTAGGTGGTCTGCTCGAAATCGGTCTTGGGAACGCCATTCTCAATGACCTGATTGCCTTTGGCGTCATAGACCGGGAGCACGATCGTGTGGCAAGAGGCGCACAGTCCTGCCTCCCCGACCTGAGCTCCAAATATCGGTACTATTCCTACAGAGTTTTTCATCGGCCGCGGAATTACATTGTCGCCGACCTTCACGTCGGAATCGCCGGAGGAATAAGGACCATAGAGTACGTCGGCAGGGCCGACGAGAAAACGCCCCGTATAAGCAGAGGGATCGTCCAGGTTCTGGTCGTCGTCGGAGATGTGATGGCAAACCGCGCACGAGACCCCGTCACGCGCCAGCGCTCCGTACGGCGAGGTGGCATTTTGCAGTTGATCGCGGGTGAATAGCGTCTTTGGTGCGTTTCCTTTGTCCAGGTGGAACTGGCGCTGTCCCATTACTCCGTGGCAGGATAAACACGTATCCTGAATGAACCCGGGAGCGTTGCGCTTGCCTTTGAGCTTGGAATGTACGGTCGACTCGGTATCCAGCTGGGCGAAGAATATGGGGTCGCGGCCCGAGAGCCCCATCATCGAATAGCGCCATTCGCCATAGGTCGACAGGTTAACCGGAGTCGATGATCCGGGTTCGGTATAAAGCATGTGGGTGGGCATTGGTGCGTTGTTGGTAGCGTCGTGGCAGCTGGCGCATTGATCTGAAGTAACGAACAGCGAAGGGCCTCCCTTCGAAGCAGGTTTCGAAGGCACTCGATCCAGCTGCTGGGGCACCATACACGGTATGGTGGCAGCGGGGAGCATCCTCACATTGGCAAATATCGAGCTCGGCAGCCGGCCGGTGAATCCCGATGCCGGTTCCTGATCGGCTTGCGCTTGCAAATGCGTCGCGAAGGCCGGAAGCTGCGCATCAGCAGGCATCGATCCGGCCGCGCCCGCCGAGGCCTGATTCGAGTCCACAAATGTCGGGGTGGAGAAGGTTCCGGCTCCGGGAACGTTCGAGACTGCCGAGGCATGGCAGCCTATGCAGTTAACACTAGTGGGGCCATTAAACTGAAACTGCGGTTCGGCGCATCCATTCGTCGTGGAAGACGCGGCGGGCGCGGACGCGCTGCTTTCGGTCCCAACGACCGACCAATACCATCCGTCCCACCAAAGGCTTGAATCCTTGACCATCCCGCTCCAAAACTGGATGGGGGAAGTCTGACTCGAATACTCTTCCTTGATGGCTATCGCGCCGTCAGGTACCGGACCCTGTCGGTTCAGAACGGTCATCCATTTGAACAGCAAGGGCGAGTACCAGATCTTGACGAGGGTGTCATGAATGTTCTGGCTGGTGCGCCGGTTCGCGTCGTGCTCCCAGTTCTGCTTCTGGTAGCACAACTGCATGACGAACTGATTAAAGCGATTTGTAAAATTCGGCGCGGAAGGCGACGGCAATTTTCTGCAAGCACCCGTAAAGGCCGGGTTTTTCGTATTGCCGGCGCTACCGCTGCCGGCCGACCACAAACCACCCGCCACAATCAATAGAACAATGAACAGTAGTTTTTTCACTGTACTCAGAAAGCCCAAGTCAGCAGACGCGACTCTGCCGACCCGATTTCCGCTCGTGCGCCTAAAACTTTTTGACCGATATAGGAGGCGCACGCCGCGATGCTGGCCTTGGGGGTTAGCGACGAAGCCGCTGAAAATACCTTTTGCATTCTCATGAAACCCCTCATTCCCCCCTCGGAAGACTCTAAGCTTGTGGGCTGCCGCGGGGCTGGATGCTGTCCCAAAGATAGCTTTAGCCTCCAGTCGCTCGGGCGAGGCCTTCACATGCTCGACGCCCTGATGTGTGTAGCGGGCCAAAACCACAAACGTTGCCATAACTCTCGTCCTCCGAAGCGAATTGACGCCGACTGGAAACGGGCTCGTTAAACCAGCCGATGCACTTTCCCCACTAGCAAATCGCCGCGTGAGCGTCCATCAAGAAATTAGACATTCACGTTTTCAAGTTCAGCCACTCAAGTCCGAATTAAGACAGCACCGAAAATGCGGAGAGTCGGGGTTGGTGGTCAAAAAAACGTCCGGAGAATCTCCGAAAATCGACGACTGGCTGCCGGAGAGAGAGGGATTCGAACCCGCGGTACCGGTAGCTGGTACGCGAGATTGATAATCTGATGCGTTCTTGCGTGAAGCTTTTGACAGCCAATTTGACAGCCACGGGCTTGGACAAGGGCGGATGAAGGGTATGCCTGCAGAATTAGGCCCCCGCCATTTAGCTAGGTTTGGACGCGTGTGGACGCCTTTTCCACCACCTTTCACGTCGGTAACACGGGTTCAAATCCCGTCTGGAACGCCAAGGTTGTTTCCTTCTTTAGGGCGTTTGACACTCACGGGATCGTAGAAACAGAAAATGACCTCGCTCAGAGGACCACACCAAACGCCGATGCCTCAACTTATCGCTGTCTTAGCTTTCGGGTTTTGGGTCAGTGGCCGTCCTCTAGCGAGCCGGCGTTGGCAGAAGATGCGTCATTCATAACGTGGTTGATAGATTCCGCTGAAACCTGGCGGCCGCCAGCCCTTATTTGCGCACGATAGGCAAGCCGAATAGTGCTTGGGTCTGCCATTTTCGCGGCCCGTCAAACTGATCATTAGCGCGGTCGGCGTGGTCTTTTGGCAGCGAAGCAGATCGCCACCAACGCCTTATTGTCCTTAGCGGAGAAGGCACTCGGCATTTGCCTTTATCCTCGACACAAGAGGGCGGCGGTGTCCTCTTGCCAGTGTGAGATGAACTCCCCACGAAACGTACTCTCAATTCAGGCCTCTGCCGATAGCCGCGACTTGCGAAACGCGTGCTCCTCTTGGGCTTCGCGACTGTCGGGCGCGGCGCATCCCGGCCGGCTGCGTCCATCGCTCAGTGCGTCTGACACGAAGTCGAGTGACCAGCGCTGGTTGATCGTGCTCCTCGCTGAAGCGACTCCTGAAGGACGGACTTGAACTTTGTGCTGCTACGATTTCGTCCGCAAGCGCGGAACTCCGAGAGCAACCATCAGCAGAGGACTCATGCCGGCGGCGTGCGGCTCGAAGAATTTCGTCGTGTCGTCGTCGTAGAAAGTCAATCCGGTGGCGCCGCGGCCGAGCGAATATGCGGCGAGATAGGCGCGTCCGCCGAGAATTCCCGCTTCAAGGTGCGCATCGCCATAGCCGCGATTGCCGAACGCGCGAAGTGCGCGCTCGAGGTCGGCCATGTAAACGATCAGCGCCGAACAATCCATCCCGAGCGGCTGCTCCAGGCACAGGTATCCCGCCTCGCCGCGGAAGTTGCCGGCCTTGATTAGCTCGAACGCGCGCGCGCGGCGGTTGTAGTAGTAGGCCCCCGGTTCCATCGGGTCGGCCGCGTTGACGATCAGATAGGTGTCAGTCAACGGCGGGAAGTCGGCCTGCGGATGTTTGCTGGAGGCGGCCATGATGGTCGCGAGTTCAACCGCCGGGAGCGCGTCGCGGGTGAACGCTCGCGTCGAACCGCGGCGCAGGATCGTTTCGCCGAGACCCAGCGATTCTTCGGATAGTATCGTTTCGATTCGGAGCAATTTTGCGGCTGACGGTTTGGGACCTGGATCGATCGCGGCGGCGGAAACTGCGGACACTTCTTCGGCGGTGATGAGGCGCGACTCGCGATGAATCTTGAGCAAGTCATTGTAAACGACTTCTTTGGCCGAGAGCGGTATCGTCTCGAGCGCAAGCGGCTTGGCCTCGGGCGACGGCGCGAGCGGAGCGTCCGAGTTGCCGAGCGCGACAAGCGCTATCATACCTTCGCGGTCTCCGTCGATTCCGAGCAAGGTCTCGAGCGCCGGATCTTCGAATGCGGTGATCACTTCGGCCGAAATTTCCTCGGCCGCAGCCGCCGCGAGCAGATTCGCGAGCATCGTGCCGCCGTCCCAGTAGCAATATCGATACGCCCGCGCGCGATATTTCCACGCGCTGCGCCAATAGATGGACGAGATCGCGATCACGGCGCGCGCATGGCCGAGCGACAGGCGCATGGCAGACGCGCGTGCGAAGTACTCGCGCCAATCGCCGCGTCTTAATCCAATCATGCGGAGATCAGCGGGGGAAAAGTGGTACAGCCCGGTCTCGAGGCCCTCGATTTCACCGGCGGCCACATAAGTCTCGACCGGATAGAGCGCTCCCGCGGATGGTGCGGCGCGAAAATGATAGTCGTCGGCGCCGACCCGCTTTTGCCGGGTGAGGCCATCGGCGCAAAAGAGCAACCGGGTCAGCGACGCAATGTCGATCGACGCGGAAAATGGCGCGGGCACGTACGACGATATGGCTGACAGCGCCGGAGTCGAGGAGAGGCCCAGATCGCGCGGCAGAGAGACCGACGCGGCGCCCGGATAGATCTTGTAGGGCAGCGGCTTCAGATCCCAATCCAGGAAATGGGGCGAGGAACGGACGCTGGTGTACGAATGCTTGGTGAGTTCATGAAAGACCCGCGCCGCCTCGATATAGTTGTTGCCCAATTCACTTCCTCGCCTGGATCCGAATCACATACCGATCGTTCAAAAATTCAAATTGACAGGGCCGCGTCGGACCGTGCTATACGGAATTTCTCACGCATCGGTAGCTTGCTGGAGAGAATATCATGGCAGATAAACTTACGCCCTCGGACGTGAAGGGGCTGTTCGAGAAGCTCAGCAACTGGGCGCGAAGGGCACCGGCTCGGTTCTCGACAGAGAGAATCGGGCATAAGTCAACTGCTGACGCCAAAACTAAGATTCTCCGGTGCCCTTAAGTCGAACAAACTTCGCGAACGTGCGCAGCATTTTCGATTTTTCCGCAGAGAGCGCGAAAATCGCGGACTGGCTGGCGGAGAGGGAGGGATTCGAACCCCCGGAGCCGTTAGGCTCA
>CABDYH010000085.1_pt1 | contig 5094 bp, 6 predicted proteins | sample 3131921 | NCBI WGS metagenome assembly CABDYH01 (sample SAMEA5534337, study PRJEB31848) | metagenome | biome: tundra; feature: field; material: soil | place: USA | collected 2013-05 | depth 0.45 m
GCACCGCTTCGCGCGCCGACTCGGCCGCGGGATGCTCGGGAGCCTGCGAAAGAAAACTCTGGAAGTCTTCGAGCGCCGGCTTGAAGCATTCCAGCCGCTCGAACAAACCGCCGCGTTCCACCAGCTCGTCGAGCGCGCGCGGCTCCAGCATGATAATCCGGTCCAGCGCCGCCAGCGCGCGCATCCAGTCCGACGCGCCCATGTAGATGATTTTCAGGTTGCGCAGCATCCGCGCCAGGATGTGGCGGGCGCCGCGCGCCTTCAGCATCGCGGGATTCAACTCGACCGGCTGTCCGTAAATTTGCGTCAGGCGCGCGCGAATCTCGTCGAGCGCGAGAATCTTTCCGCCGACGAATGGATCGATGATCAGCTCGCCGCGCTCGTCCACCGCCTTGACCAGGAAATGCGTCGGGAACGAGACCCCGTAGAGGTTGAGACCGAGCCGGCGGCCCACTTCCAGATACACCACCGAAAGCGTGATTGGAATTCCGAGCCGGCGATTGATCACGTCGTTCAGAAATGAGTTGCGCGGATCGTTGTAGTTCTCGGCGTTGCTCTCGAATCCCTTCTGCTCGAACAGAAAATGCGAGAGCAACTGGACGCGTTCCACCGTGTCCTCGCCCGCGCGGACGATTGGTTCGGCTTCACGCGCCAAGGTCGCAATCTTGTCCAGGTATTCTTCGATGTCGAGGTCGGGATACTCTTCTTTCGCGATCAGCAGCGCGCCGCGCGCCAGTGGCACCGGCTCTTTCGCCGCAAGCATCGCAAATTCCCGCCGTGCATCGTTCATCGGGTGGGCACCGTTCGCAACAGTCTCGCCTTGCGCGAATGCTTTGACAAGCGCCCGCGATCAGTTTGTTCAGTTTGTTTCCAGCGCCGCCGCGGCCTCATCGCGCACCGCCGCGTCGCAGTCGCCAAGCGCGCGCTCGAGTGCGCCGCGCCCGGCGCGTCCTCCGATCTGTCCGAGCGCCCATGCGGCGTGCGACCGGATCAATGGCTCCGGCTCGGTCTCCAGCGTGCGCGCCAGCGGCGCCGTCGCGTCGGGATTTCGCGTGTTGCCAAGCGCGACCGCGACGTTGCGCAATAGCCCGCGCCGCTTGGCGCGCTTCACCGCGCTCTTCGTAAAGCGGCGGCCGAACTCCTCGTCGTTGAGCGCCAACAACTCGGGCAAACGCGGGAGCAGATCGTTCGCATCTTCATCAGATGGATGCTGGTCAGCCGCCAACTCGCCGTTCCATGGACAAACGTCGTTGCAAATATCGCAGCCGAAGATCCAGTTGCCGAGCTTCGATCGCAACTCGCGCGCAATCGCGCCGCGGTTTTCTATCGTCTGATACGAGATGCACAGATCCGAGCGCATCACGTAGCCGTCGGCGAGCGCCCCAGTCGGACACAAATCGAGGCATCGCCGGCATGTCCCGCAATGTTCGCGGTAAGGCTCCGTCGTCGCCTCGAATTCCGCATCGGTGAAAATCTCGGCAAGAAAAAAATACGAACCATGCTCGCGGTTCAGGAGCATCGTGTTCTTGCCGAACCATCCCAGCCGCGCATCCGCCGCCCATTCGCGCTCGAAAACCGGACCGGTGTCCACGTACGCGCGCGTGATCGAGCCGGGACGAAGCTGCGAGATCACGTTGGCTACCGCGCGCGCTCGCCGGCCCACAACGTCGTGATAGTCGCGGCCAAGCGCGTATGCCGCGATTCTGCCGCGCAGCTCGCCGCGCCAGTCAACGTTGGGAATCGCGCGCGCCGCGTACGGATAGCCGAGGCTCACGACGGACTTGTAGCGCGCGTCGAGGCGGCGAGGATCGAACCTGCGCTCGGGCTCTCGCGCCAGGTAAGCCATCGCCGCGTGACCGCCGTCGTCGAGCCATTGGCGATAAAATGCCTCGCGCTCCTTGAGTTGACGTAGCGGCGCAAATCCAACCAAAACGAATCCCAGTTCGATCGCGGCGCGGGCCAGCGTTTCACGCGAAACATCCATGGCGATACCAAAACGCTAGCATTTGGCTGGGCTTTTCGCGCTGGTAATGGTGGATGCATTGACTCCACTATTGCGCTACGATTAGTTTCTTGGTGAGGGGCATGATCGACGGGCAAGCGCTCCTTGCCGGAGGTTTGTAGCAGAAATGGCCGAAGGACTTCATATCGAGCATCACACGCCTGGCCACGAGCATCACGGGCACGAGCAGACTGAGCAGGCACCGGTTGAGCGGGCGGGGGTCGAACCAGTCGACCCCGCGTCGCTGCCCGACGTGAAGCTGACGCCCACCGCGATCGAGATGGTTCGCAAGATGTACGCAAAAGAAGGCCTTGGTGCGGGCTATGGAATGCGAATCGGCGTGGTCGGCGGCGGATGCTCCGGGTTTCAGTATTCACTGAAGTTCGACACGCAGAAAGAAGGCGACCGGGTGACGGATTTCGGCGGCGTGCTGGTGTACGTGGACGAAATTTCGCTGCCGTATATCGCGGGCACGACGCTCGACTACGTCGAAGGACTGCACGGCGCGGGATTCCGCTTTGACAATCCGCGCGCGAGCCGCACTTGCGGATGCGGGTCGTCCTTCAGCGCGTAAGACTGACGACTGACTTATTCAGAAGGCCGCTCCGCTCGGGGCGGCCTTTTTCTTTTCAGGAAAGGGCGTGTTAGACGGATCGATGATGCTGGCGGGATTGCTCTATTGGCTGTCTCCGGCGCGCCGGCGCTTCATGCGGCGGCTGGCAAAGCCGGGACTCGACGCGATGCGCGCACGATTGGCCGAAGCGGGATCGCCGCGCGCGATTCAGTTCATCTCGACGATTCTCTACGCCAATACCGACTTCCTTGCCTACGCGCTTTCGTCGCAGGGGCCGCTTAAGATGTATTGCGAGCGCGCGACGCCCGAGAGGGTGTCGGCGTGTATCGTCACGATGCTGATCTACTCGGTAAATCTGTTTGCGCGCGACGAGATGACGAACAATAAGAGCGAAATGATCGCGCTGCTCGCGCATCTTGCGGGCGTCAAGCCGATCCAGGTGATGCTCCGGCGCGACGCGATCCGCAAGGCGCCGCGCTCCGAGGAGTGGATGGTGCTGACGTGGCTCGCGAAAGATCTTGGCGCCGAGGCGCCGAAGTACGACGCCGAGCTTGAGCGCATCTTCGGATACAATTATCTGTCGTACATCGCTCAGTACCGGCCGGCGCTGGAGCGCGAGATGGCCGCGGCGGACACGGCCTGAGCTTCGTTCGGATGGAGAAAGCTGTGCAAGATCTCAAGATGAAAGATCTCGAGGGGCGCGGAATCATCGTCACCGGCGCGACGCGCGGAATTGGCCGGGCGATCGCGCTGGAAGTCGCACGGCACGGCGCCAACGTATCGTTCAACTACCTCAAGAGCGATCAGAATGCGGCCGAGCTCAAGGCCGAAATCGAGAAACTCGGCGTCAAGGCGCTCTCGTACAAGGTCGATGTCGGCGATCTGAAGAATGTGCGCGAGATGGTCAACGCGACCAAAAAGGAATTCGGCCAAATCGACGGGCTGGTCAACAATGCGGGCATGACGCGCGACAAAGTATTCGTGATGATGTCGGAAGAAGATTGGAGCGAGGTCATCCGCGTCAATTTGACGGGCGCGTTTAATTTCGCACGTGCTGCGGCGTTCATGATGATGAAAGCGAAGCGCGGATCGATCCTCAATATCACGTCGGTCAGCGGGATTGTCGGAATCCCGGGTCAGGCGAACTATTCGGCGGCGAAGGCCGGACTGATTGGACTTACAAAATCAATCGCGAAAGAAGTAGGGCGGCTGGACGTTCGCGTCAATGCGCTCGCGCTGGGATTTATCGAGACCGACATGACGGCTGCCATGCCCGAGGAGAATCGCGCGCAGGCGCTCGCGATGATTCCGCTCGGCCGCTTCGGCAAAATCGCGGACGTAGTGCCGATGGCCGCATTTCTGCTGTCGGATGCGGCGTCATATATCACGGGCGCAGTGATCCAGGTAGACGGCGGCCTCGCGATGTGACCGCGGCGCGCGGGCGCGCGCGCGCTACATGCCCATCTTGATGCCCGGCGGGAGTTTCCATTCGGTGGAGTCGAGCTCGCGATCGCGCTCGGAAAATTCCCAGTAGTGGCCCTCGATGTCCTTGGCTTCGTAAATACGCCCGCCCCAGAATTTGTCGTCGGGCTCGGAGATGATGGTGGCGCCGGCCGCCTTGGCCTGCGCAAAGTGGCGATCGATGCCATCAACGTACACCTTCACCGATTGAGTTATCGCACCTGCTATCCGCGGGCTCTGGCGACCGTGCCCGCCTGCCGTGCTGAGCGAGATGAGGCCGTCGCCCACTTCCATCCAGGCCAGCACGAAGCCATGGCCAGTTAGACGCGTGCCGGCTCGCTCGCGAAAGCCGAATGCGCGAGTGAGGAATTCGACGGCCGCGGGTACATCTTCGTACGCAAGGGCGGGAACGATGGTCGGTGTGCGCCAGAGTTTCGTTGCCATGAGCGCGCTAGTTCCTCTCGATGCAGGTCCTGACAATATAAACCGTCGGGCGCAAGAAAGGCTACGGGGCCGGCCCCAGCACCCTGGTCATGAGCTAGATTCAGACGGCAAGCGCGAGCCCTGTGGTAGCCGGGAAAATGCGGTATTTTCCCGCGAGCCTATTTTACAGCATTCTTTACCTTGTCGACCGCGCGCTCCACGGTCTTCTTAACCTTGCCGGTGGCTTGGTCGAGCTTCCCTTCCCTCTTTAGACGTTGGTCGTCCGTCAAAACACCAACTGCTTCTTTCACACGGCCTTTGATCTTGTCGCTCGTTCCGCTCATTGCACTGTACTCCTCTTGGTCAAGACCATTGCTGGCCAGCGTTAAGGTTCACCAAATACATCTGCGCTGCTCGTTCGGTCACGATAAGTCGGTGCGCTGCCGCTTTGGGTTAGTCGCGGAGGCGCAGATCGTCCTGGACTGCGCGCACGCCCGGAACCGAGCGCGCTACCACTGCGGCCTCCAGGTTCCGCGCCCCGGTTGGGACGGTCCCAGTCAACCGCGCGACGCCGTTCTTCACCTCCAGGCCGACGTCTCTGAACTCATGCTCGTCGAGAGCCTTCCTGACCGTG
>CABDYH010000101.1_pt1 | contig 4772 bp, 6 predicted proteins | sample 3131921 | NCBI WGS metagenome assembly CABDYH01 (sample SAMEA5534337, study PRJEB31848) | metagenome | biome: tundra; feature: field; material: soil | place: USA | collected 2013-05 | depth 0.45 m
GCCGCGCGGCTTTCAACAGGCTGAGGTTCTGTAGAATCGTTCATAGAAAAATCGCGAGAGTTGTGAGCCTGCGCTCGACTCCTTCGGCAACCCTCAGATGTCTCGGTTCAGATGATAGCGGTCGCGAGTCCACCGGTCACGCGCCGGCCTCAACAATCGTGGGAGCCAGGAACGCCGATCGAATCAACCGCCGGACATAATTCGGGAGGACCTGTCCCTCCTAAAAATTTCATCTGAACCGAAATTCGAGCGGCTGCGATAATAGCTATCGAATTGATGCGATGGAATGAAACGGCCTGCGATCTGAACCCCAAGCGGTCGGCTTGGGCTCGAGATCGAAAAACGTCCGATACATAGACCCTCAGACGACGGCAACCGGCCGCGACGTAACCATTGTTGAGCGGGAACTGGTGCGAGTCAGGCCGTGAGACGTTCGTAGCGATGATGCAGGCCGCCAACTTGCGGGATTGCGACAACTCTTCCGATCCTGGGTGGCATGATCGGGCGGGAGTCGGGGCAATCCTTCTCGAGCGAAAGATGCGTGCGGGTGCGTTGGTAGTAGTCGACATACGAGGACAGGATGCGGCGTAGATGGCGCTCGTTGAAGATCACGATGTGATCCAGACATTCGCGGCGGATCGAACCGATCACTCGCTCAACGTACGCGTTCTGCCAAGGTGATCGTGGTGCCGTGACGACCTCCGTGATGTCCATCGCTTCGATCCGGTTGCAGAAGTCCGAGCCATACGACGCGTCGCGATCGCGCAGCAGGTAGCGCGGAGCAGTGTCCCACGGGAACGCTTCGGTTACCTGGCGCGAGAGCCAAGCTGTGGTCGGATGCTCGCTGACAGCCGTGCGCACGATCTTCCTGCGATCGTGGCCAAGAATGATCATAACGTAGAGCAGCCGAAACGACGCGGACGCCACGATGAACATATCGATCGCAGCGATGCCGGCGGCCTGATTGCGCAGGAAGCTCCGCCAAGTCGGGGAAGGCGCACCTCGTTTTCGCTGTCCCTCTTCAAAACTTGATCCGCGCGAATTCATTGGTGGTTTCGATGGGCTGGCGATAGCATGCGGTGCATGGGGATGCCGACAAGCGAATCAATCCTGCTGGCACGAAGCGAACCCCGAACCCGCACCGCGCTGCTGTTGGAAGCAATCGCGCTGCGCCATCAAATCGTCGTGCTGGCGCGCAGTCGAGCTCGTCGCCCGTGCTTTCGCCTTTGGGATCGGTTCTTTTGGATTTTGTTCTCGCGCTGGTGGCCCAAATGGCGCGACAGCCTGATCATCGTCCAGCCCGAAACGGTGTTGTGCTGGCGCCGTGACGGGTGGTCAGCGCTCTGGAGATATCGATCCCGGGGTTGCTGGCGCGGAGGGCGTCCCAGGGTTTCCAGTGAAGTCCGCCATCTGATCGCACAGATGGCCCGTCAGAACTTTCTCTGGGGTGCGCCGCGGATCCATGGTGAGCTTCTGATGCTCGGTTTCAGCGTTTCCGAGGCCACCGTGTCACGCTACCTGCTTGCACGAAGCAGACGGCCGGGACAATCGTGGCGGACTTTTCTTCGCAATCAAGCCAGTGCGTTCGGCCATTATTCCGAGGAGCGATCGAGGGGAGACGCCGGCCTGCATATTGAGTTGTATCGGGCCCACCTCAAGCGATCCGAGATTGCGCAAATCGCGGCGGTCGGTGTGAGGCGCAGGCGCGGCCTTGCCCAACCACAGCCGACCCTGCATGTTGGAAGAATCAGTGTGCTCTCCGCTCAGTGCGATATTGGAGTGACACATCGCGCTGCCACCGTGTCCGGCGGATCAAGCAGAGCGCTATATGACCGCCGTGGCGCCGCTTTTTCGATCCGAAGTCCACCGCAGCAAGCTTGGGGTCGCGATTGCCGTGACCGCGGGCCCACTCAAGACGTCGCTTTCGTGCAGAGTCGCGCCAGAATTCATCACGTCGGTCCGTGCTAGGGCCAACGCCTCGAACTCATCCGCACCGCCGCGAGCCGCCCGGGCGACCTTTTGCGTCTTCCGTACCCGCGGATTAGGTTTTGAGGAACCAAAATGCGATACGATCGGTGAAGGCCGCGTAGAACTCTAGCCTTCCCTTGCATTCGGAGTTTTGAGTAGGCACACCATAGCGATCGCCGATTGTCTGAGCTAGCGTTTGATCAAACCTCCTCGAACGCGGAATGTTCCTCAAGCTTGGGGTGCGTTGGCGGGTGTTATTCGGGCTGGGCAATCCGGGCGGCGCCCAGGTCTCAACCGGGCCGGCAAGGGGCGTAATTCGGTGATCCTCAATTCAATTTTTGGCTGGTTCTCCGATGATCTCGCGATCGATCTCGGCACCGCCAACACCCTGATTTACGTCAAGGGCAAAGGGATCGTTTGCAACGAGCCTTCGGTGGTCGCGGTGCAAAAGAACTCGCGCGGCTCGCGGCGAGTGTTGGCGATCGGTTCCGAGGCGAAAAAAATGCTCGGTCGCACGCCCGCCTCGATCGTCGCGATTCGGCCGCTTAGGGACGGCGTGATCGCCGACTTCGAGATCACCGAGAACATGCTCCGCTACTTCATCCGGAAGATTCACCCGGGCAAGACCCTGGTGCGTCCGCGCCCGCGAATCGTCATCGGCGTGCCCGGCGGGATCACCGCGGTTGAAAAGCGCGCGGTGCGCGAGTCGGCGGAGTCGGCGGGCGCGCGCGAAGTCTATCTGATCGAGGAGCCGATGGCGGCGGCGATTGGCGCGGGCCTTCCGATCACGGAGCCGACTGGCAACATGATCGTCGATATCGGCGGCGGCACCACCGAAGTCGCGGTGATCTCGCTCGCGGGCGTGGTCTTCACGCGTTCGGTGCGCGTCGGGGGCGACAAAATGGATGAAGCGATCATCCATCACATCCAGCGCAAGTACAACTTGCTGATCGGCGAGCGCACCGCTGAACTGATCAAGATCACGATCGGATCGGCGTACCCCGGCAACGAAATCCAGACCATGGAGATCAAGGGACGCGACCTGGTCGCCGGAGTGCCGAAGACAATCGAGATCACCGACGAGGAAATTCGCGAGGCGCTGATGGAACCGGTGCGCCAGGTGGTCGAATCGGTGCGAATCGCGCTCGAACGCACTCCCCCGGAGCTCGCCTCCGACATCGTGGACAAGGGAATCGTGCTGGCCGGCGGTGGCGCGCTGCTGCGCAACCTCGACGTTTTGCTCCGCGAAGAAACGGGGCTGCCGGTCACGCTGGCAGACGATCCGCTGACGGCGGTCGTGATGGGCGCGGGGAAGGTGTTGGACGAACTGTCGCTGCTGCGCGCCGTGACCCTTGACTGATTTTTCGGGCGGATACTGCCACCGCGCAACCTCTTTCGGTATTCAGCTCGACGGTCTGTAGGGTATGGAATCGTCCGATACTTGCGCTAGCAGCCCGTGGTGTAAGTGGTCGCCGCTGAGGAGTTGCCGGTGGTGGTGATCGGTGACGGAAACCAGCGCACAGCCGCGATGAGTGGGTGCCATGCGGAAATCGCGACCAGCCAGCGTCGGGTAGCGCCCAGGAGCACCAAATGCGCGGCCATGACGGTCGCCGGGCGATCCTGCAGCCCGCGCGGCGTGCCGATGCCGATCGGGTGGCGCATGACGAGCCCGAGATTGAAGCCTGTGCCTGCGCAAAACTCCATCTGGTGTCAGATTCTGGGCTGCGGCGGGTAGGGTGGGATGAAACGCACGAGCTGATCCCCCGATCGGGAGGGTTAGTCCGTGCAGTCGGTATTCGCCATGTGGATTTTGCACGCGATGGCAAGGCTCGCCACACACTGCGTGAGCGTTGCAGATGGCGCAGCCCTCGAAAGCAGGTCAGGCGGCGAGGCGTTCGTAGCGCTGATGAAGCCCGCCGACTTGCGTAATCGCGATCACCTCGCCGCAGTTCGGCGGTTGGATGGGGCGAGCATCCGGGCAGTATTTGTCGAGCGACAAATGGGTCCGCGAGCGGTGATAGTAATCGACGTACGAGAACAGGACGCGGCGCAGATGGCGCTCGTTGATCACGAGTATATGATCCAGGCACTCGCGACGAATCGAGCCGATGACCCGCTCGACGTAGGCATTCTGCCAAGGTGATCGTGGCGCTGTAACGACCTCCGTGATCCCCATCGCCCGAGCCCGCTTCTGAAAGCGTTCCCCATACGACGCATCGCGGTCGCGCAGCAGGTAGCGTGGCGCGGTGTCCCACGGAAATGCCTCGGTGATCTGGCGGGGAGAGCCAACCTGCGGTCGGATACTGCGTGACATTCAGATGCAGGATCTTCCGTCGAGCATGGCCGAGGATCACGCTCACGTAGAGCAGACGAAACGCAGCTGTGACGACCACAAACATGTCGATGGCGGCGATGCCGTCGATCTGATTGCGCAAGAAGGCCAGCCAGGTTGGCGAGGGCGGACCATGCCGCCGGACCATATGTCTCCCGACGGTTGCCTGGCTGACCTCGATACCCAGTTTGAGCATTTCGCCGTGAATCCGTGGCGCACCCCACAGCGGGTTGGCGACGCTCATCTGCCGGATCAGCTCACGAATCTCGCGGTTCACGCCCGGCCGTCCGGGGCGTTGCGATCGTGACCTCCAGCGCCAATATATGCGGAAGCCCTGCCGGTGCCAGTGGAGCACGGTTGCCGGTTTGACCAGCACCATCACCTTCAGGCAGTGCGGCCAAGCTCGGTAGAGCCAAGCCCACAGTAGGCGGTCGCCTTGACGAAGCCACGGTCGGCCGGGCCGCTGCCGGTG
>CABDYH010000104.1_pt1 | contig 4734 bp, 2 predicted proteins | sample 3131921 | NCBI WGS metagenome assembly CABDYH01 (sample SAMEA5534337, study PRJEB31848) | metagenome | biome: tundra; feature: field; material: soil | place: USA | collected 2013-05 | depth 0.45 m
TGCAACAAGGTAATTGAAGCACTCAAGGCAATCCTCGCCCGCGACGGCGCAAAAGCGCCGGCGGACGGAACGAGTGGAACATAGAATCGCGGAAGCAGAGGACGATCCGCTTGACCGCCTGTGTGTGGCGAATTGCTGATTCTGGCGAAATCAGTAATTCGCCACACACAGGCCTAGGTTGTTCATATATACACGCAAATTCTGAATAATGGCGGCATATTATGGAAGCTTTTCGTTATCACATCTATGTTTGCGATCAACAGAAGCCCGAAGGCGTGCCCTCCTGCTCGGCGCGCGGGTCCGGCCAGGTGCTTGAAGCGCTGCGCCGGGAGATCGCCAGAAGCGGCCTCATGGACAAGGTCCAGATCACGGTCTGCGGCTGTCTCGATCTGTGCGGGCGTGGGCCTAACATGATCGTCTATCCCGAGGGCGTCTGGTATTCGTGCCCCGAGCCCGGGGACGTGCCGGAAATCGTGCGCAGCCATTTGCAGGAAGGGCGGCTGGTGGGGCGACTCGCCAACATGGACGAGGCGGCGATTTCGGCGGAGATCCGCACCCACCGCGAGAAAGTAATGGTCGGCCTGCGCGCCAGGGACGCCAGCGGCGCCGTGCCGGAGGATCTGACCCAAGCGATACAGGCCTTTCAGCAGAGCCGCGCCATCCTCACCGCCCTCGAGCTCGACGTGTTCACCGCGGTCGGGCAGGGCAGCACGGCTGCTGAGGCCGCGGCGAAGCTGCACACCGACCCTCGTGCCACCGAAATGCTGCTGAACACGCTGGTTGCGCTGAACCTGCTCGCCAAACGCGACAAGGTCTTTCAAGACATGCCCGCCAGTGCCCGGTACTTCGCGGCGGGATCTCCGGACGACGCGCGCGCCGGCCTGATGCACATCGCGCACTTGTGGCGTCGCTGGTCCAATCTCACTGAATGCGGGCGCCGGGGCACGGCGGTCGACGGCCAGGAAGCGGGCGATCGAGGCGAGGAGTGGACGCGGGCGTTCATCGCCGCTATGGACCGCAACGCACGCGAGCGGGCCGCCCAGGTAGTGCGCGCGCTGGGGACGGACGGCGTCAAGCGTATGCTCGACGTAGGCGGCGGCTCGGGAGCGTACGCCATTGCCTTCGCGCGGGCCAACGAAACGCTGCACGCCGACGTGTTGGACACGACTGCGGTGGTGCCCATCGCTCAGGCGCACATCGACAAGGCAGGCCTGGCGCAACGCGTGAAAACCCGAGTGGGCGATCTCCGGAAGGACAAGCTTGGCGAGGGATACGACCTCGTTCTGCTCTCGGCGATCTGCCACATGCTGAGCTCGGAGCAGAATCGCGACCTGCTGCGGCGCTGCCACGACGCCCTGGCGCCGGGCGGGCGCGCGGTCATCCAGGATTTCCTGCTGAAGCCCGACAAGACCGGCTCGAAAACGGCCGCGCTGTTCTCGCTCAACATGCTGGTGGGAACCAAGTCGGGCGCCAGCTACAGCGAGGACGAGTATGCCGCCTGGCTGCGGGAAGCCGGCTTTCAGGATGTGCAGCGAATGTTCTTGCCGGGACCGACCGGCCTGATGGTCGCGAGCCGTTGACGGCGCCGCCGCCTTCCCCCGTAACAATGGCGGATGTGGGCATGGAGATGGAGAGTCGGTGACCTTCAACCCGGCAGGCACGACTTCGCATCCGGCTGACGAAATCTGAAAAGTTGCAGACCGCTGACAAAGTCGCCTGAGAGTTCGAAACGACTGCCCTCCGCCAACGAGTCCTCCACCGCGACGCCGGCAGGATTGCACAGGCTGTCGGCGCTGACGGTACCACTGCCCAAATTACACCCGTCGGTGATGAAGCTGCCGTTTTGCCCGAATACTTTGTTGGCCCCCTCGCCGTTGGAAAGCGGTGCGCTGAACTCCAGCACGCGCTCGCCGGCCGCGTCCGCCACCCACGCATTGCCGGCGTTGTCGATCGCGACCGCTTCGGGCCCCATGAAGCAGAACTGATTGACCTCGCAGTAGTCGTATCTCTGAACGGAGGTGAAATCGCCCTGACCGAGGACTAGATCGGCGGTCGCGTCGCCGGCGGCGCCCGGCGTGCCGGGTGTGCCTCCTCCCGGAGCGTAAGGATTCAGGTACTCGAGCACGCGCTGATTTTCGTCGTCCACCACCCAGAGGTTGCTTGAGTTGTCCACGAACACTCCCACCACCGGTCTGCATAGGGTATCCGCGGTGGGGGTATTGGTTGGCGGAAGGACGCCGTTATTGACGCCGAGATTGCAGAGGTGGGAGAAGAAATCAGGCTGACCGAATACCTTGTCAGCCGGCGCTCCACTCTGGAATGAGCTTACGTCATTCCACGCGAGCACCCGGCTGTTGAAAAGATCCGCGGCGTAAAGATGATGCGGCGTGGACTGTCCATCGACGGCGACACCTCCGCCGTTGAAGCCATTGGTACCGCAGCAGCCGGTATTTCCAATCCCGCTCCCGTCGATAAAGTTGGCGATTGAGTGATTAAAGTTGCCCTGTCCCAGGACCGCATCGGCGGTCGTATCTCCGGCTGACCCGGGCGTTCCTCTCCAGGTCGGGCTCGAACTTGCGTTTGTGGACCGCTTGGTCTTGGTGCGATGCTGAATCAAGATCCAAAATGGAAATCCCGGCTAAAGCTTGCCCAGAGAGACCGTTTGGTCTACAAGGCGAGTTCAAATCGGAGAGTTAAGGGGAAATCCCGGGTTAGTATTCCGGTATCACAAAATGTTGGGGCATCGGCCCCATTCGCGGAGGGGTCATGGCTGCGTCCAATCAGCATCGGCTATCGACGATCGCAAGAATCAGCAGAATGCTTGTGGTCCTCGCCATCGTAGTAGGGGCAGTCGCGCTGTCGCGAACGATGATGGGATGCGGCGGCGGAGCCTCGCCAAGTCAAACCACAACCGCGTCCTCGTTCCCACAGCCGCAAGTGCTACGCTCCTCGCATGGCGTCCTCTCCCTGACTCTGCGCGCGAAAGTCGCGACCAACAACATTCTCGGACCCGCAGCGGTGCCGACGATGGTTCCGGGCGCGATAGCCGATGCCTCCAATACAGTTGTGGTCGGGACGATTACGGGCCCGACCTACGACGGCAAGCTGACCGGTCCAACGCTGATCCTTGATCCTGGGGACACCCTGAAGATCAAGCTGATCAATGACCTTCCCGCAAATCCGCCGGTCAGCCGAACCGGGATGTATCCGCATGAGCCTTACACCACCAACTTTCATAGCCACGGGCTCGAGGTTTCGCCGGAAGGCAACTCGGACAACGTGCTGCGGATGATGTATCCAGGGACCACCAATCTGGTCGAGATCAAGATTCCCTCTTACCATCACGCGGGAACTTTCTGGTTTCACCCGCATGTCCACGGCGCAGTCACCTTCCAGATGATGGGAGGAATGGCGGGGATGCTGATCGTGCGAGGCGGTGCCGGCACCGTCGACGACGTCCCGGAGGTCAAAGCCGCCAAGCAGATAGTTATGGACTTCCAAGTCCTGCACACGACGAGCGCCAACCAGGTCGCATACGTCAATCCTACTGCTACCCAGTTGGGTTCTCTGACTCCGACGGCTGCCGACGGAGTATGGAGTGCATATCTCGCACCCAGCAATACCTACTTCACTACTAATGGAGTGCTCAATCCGACTTTGCATATGCGGCCGGGCGAAGTGCAGCGCTGGCGGATGCTTAATGCGGGTTCGGGAGAGACTCTGCTTCTCGCACTCCAAGGTCACGCGCTCAATGTATTGATGAACGACGGCATCAACATGCCGAACCTGCTGACTCTCGCGCCTGGCACTCCCTATGTCATGGGCGCCGGGCAGCGCGTCGATATGATGGTCAAGGCTAGTCAAACGCCGGGGACCTATCTGTTGCAGTGTCTGAATCCCAGCACCAGCGCATCGGTTTCGCCGCAGGGAATCGCTCCCGCGCCGCGCAGCTCGCACATCAGTTTCGACTTCCCGATGCCGACCTATCCCATCACCCTCGCTACCATCGTCATCGATGGCAGACCCGAGGACATGCCGCTGCCCATGGAAGACCTGCCGCCGCCGACCGGACTTCCAAGTATAGCGACGATGACCACTACTTCTCCGAATGCTATTCGCGATATTGCCTTCGAACTGTGCGGCGAACATGCTGGGATGACCCAGCCGAGCGCTCGGCTGCCATCGTGCGGATGGTATGCGGCTAAGTACGACACTAACTATTGGGGCGGCATTCCATTTAGCAGTCTCAATATGATTCGCGATGCGGATGACACTGGAGTTCCGAGTAATCCGCCGAATCCGAATGAGCCGCTGATAAACTTTCAGAAAGAAGGACTCTTCGATGATAACGTCCCCCTGTTCGACGACATGATCGTTAACAATTACGAGCAATGGACGGTCGTCAACAAGTCATTCTCCGACCACGTGTTTCATATCCATCAGAATCCTTTTCTCATGACCCAGATTAACGGTATCGCGCTGCCGATCCCTGAGTGGCACGATTCGATCGTCGTCCCGGCGGCAACGGGCGGCGTGCCGATAACCAGTCCCAACGTGACCTTCGGCTCGATCACTTTTGTCACCCACTTCGATCCGATCACGGTCGGCTCGTTTGTCACGCATTGCCACGTGCTGCAGCACGAGGACATCGGGATGATGCAGCGGGTGGATATTCTTCCCGCATCTGCCTCAGCCGCGCATCATCAAAATGTGGCGTCATTGGAGCGTCGCCAT
>CABDYH010000112.1_pt1 | contig 4609 bp, 10 predicted proteins | sample 3131921 | NCBI WGS metagenome assembly CABDYH01 (sample SAMEA5534337, study PRJEB31848) | metagenome | biome: tundra; feature: field; material: soil | place: USA | collected 2013-05 | depth 0.45 m
CCACGGCACAGAACCGACACAGTTGGCGGCATCACAGGCGACCCGTGAACATCAGGCGAGTCAGCGTTCAAGAGGTTCGAACCACCCTGAAACGCGCAGGAGCAGAAGGGATTTGAACCCTTCGGAGACCCCCAAAAACCCAAGAACTCTGGGCGCTGACTGTGTCCTGAAGTGGCCGGATTGGTCCAGTTTGCCCCTCGGTGGGGCAAAGTCTCGCTGGCCCCGCGACGATTCCGGGAGCCGCCGAACCCGTCGGCGCCTAAGGACCGCTCGCAACGGGCGGGCGGCCTAAACACTGGCGCGTGTCCAAGCCGAAAGTCCGGTCTTGTCCGCAGAGGCTCGTCCGAAGTGCCATGGGGCTACGGTCGCTGGCTTGACCAGCGACCATCGCCTTCAGTCATCGCGGCCTCAGTTGACACGCGTACGCGCGCTGCCACCGAATTTCTTGTAATCGGCCCGCCCCAGTAGGCAAAGTAAGGGAGCGGGCCTGCACTGGCACTTAGTCTTGCTCCGGATCACCGCCTCCTTCCAGATATGGTTTCAAGATCTCGAACGCCTTCGGGATCTTATCAAATGCAATTGACATTTCAGCTTCGGCGACATCGATCAGCTTGCGGGAACTCATTTTGCTTTCGCTCACGGCGAGCTCCTCGATAGCCTCGAGGTCAATTTCGCACAGTTCCAAGGGCCACTCAGTGGCAGAGAGACCCCGAGCTGATTTCAGTTCCCGGAGCTGATGCTGGTATTGCTGAGCACATTCTTGGGTTCTTTCGTGAAGCTTTTTTGCCTCTGCGGCAAAACATTTAAGCAGCATGTTATGACCTCGTGCGTACTTGCTCCTCGAAATGCTTTCGCAGGTCAGCGCCAACGACCGCAATTCGCTGAGGTTCGAGGAGATGTTGCCGCGTGCCCTGACCAGAAGTGCAGCAAATGTTCCAACGGCGGTCGTGTCTCTCCATCGAGCGGTTGGATTGAAAGCTCGGAGCATACCTTTGAACTGCAGGATCACTTCCGTCAAATCGAGCCGATGCTGGGCACGTGAGATCAGGTCGTCAGCACTGGAGTTGAGACCTGCGTGCAATTTTCCAAGGAAGTACCAGAGGCTCATTGTGTGCTCCGGATCGGGCGTGCCTCGGCCTTCAGCCTCTTTGTCAGTACCCGTGCCCTTTGGGGAATCCAAACCGAGCCAGAAAGTCGCCAGCTTCCTTCCGGCCGACCCTGCGGGTAGGCATTCAAGGTATTGCTCGGGCGTTTCGACTCGTTCAAGCAGATCGAACCAATCGGAGATGAATCCTCGGGGTAGCGATGATCTTTCCAGAGCCCCGATGCTCTTTTTGCCTTTGGCCTTCAACTCCCTTGCTCCGCATTCGGATCGAACAGACCATCTTTTGTCTCCGATTCTGGAAACGACTGTTCCATATCGTGCAGCCTCCTCAAGTCGCGAACCTCCAAGGCCTTGATCAGGCTGTTCGCGAGGTTGCAAATTGTCGTGCCGGCGTTTGGTGCGAGCTCGCCGCGGCGTACTTGGTTAATCGTGGCAACGAGAAGCGGAACCAGGTCGCTCACGGTCTCGGCAGCAAATTCAGGCGCATCGATTGGCAGCGAAGACGCCCGATTGCCCCGGCCGCCAAGGGCTTGGGCAGCCCGGAGTTCCTTTGCCTTCGCTGGATTATGAAAGAAGCAAAAATCGGAGCCCTCCCGAACCCTTACGGAGCAGGGGCTGCCGTCGGACTTGGCCGCCCTGCACGTTAATTTCCTTTGGTCACTCTTCCGATTCACTTCCACGGTCCTCCTTCACTTTTAGCCGATAACTTTTTGAACTCCAGCTCTCGGACAGGGCGAGCATCATATCTATTGTTTGCAACGATCCCTGTCGGTCTTTGACTGGTGGCAGCTCCTTCCAGCCGGGAAACTGATATGGTTCGCCGCGGTCGGATTGGCGTTCCCAATTCATTAGGATCGAATCGTCGATCGATCCGATCAAGTCGATGATCTCGCTTGTCCTCAGCTTAGGCATCGTCCGATTCTCCTGCGCCATGCGTCCATATATCGGATGCGGAATCTTTCTGAGCCGCCCGGTCTTCGATTTCGTTCGCAAACGTCAAAAGTCGATCGAAGAGACAGAGCACCGCTCGCTGGGCGTAATATATTGGGATGGTCTGGTGGTCAGTTTCAGACCGACGCTTTTTTTCCAGAATCATGCGCTGGATGAAAGGCAACACACGAAGACTTTCTCGATCGGAAAGCTGCTCGAGAGTGGTTTCGCCGCCCGTGTTCTTCGCGCTCAACGGTCGTTCTATGTGGCTCATTTTCAAAATCTTACCTCGCTGAAAAATTCCACGGCGTGTTGATCAAGCCGCGGTGTTGATTGCTTCGGCCGGGTCTCCGGCAGTCCGGGCTATGTCTGGCTAGAGGAAAAGTTTTACTTGGTAGGTCGCCGCGAATACGAATTCGCCGCGGTGCAGGTCAAATTAATTGACCTGCTCATTCTTTGCGTGTGCCGTTATAGTTACTACAGTGTTGAGTAATTGTCAAATGTTGTGGATCGGCCAGCCATGATCAGGCGGCTTCCCTTGGTTGACTGTCAGTTGGTGCAGTAACGTGGTTGTCAGCGGCACTCCGGACTCCATCGGCGAACTTCACGCCAGCACGAACCAGGGGCAATAGCTGGGCGCCATCGAGGCGGCGCCAGCGCTGCTGGGCCATGTCGAGCAGCTTGAAGGCCATCAGCAGTCCCTTGGTCTCGAGCCCGCACCCCTGGTCGCACGCTCGCGCAGCCGCACGGTGGCGAACGGCGACTCGATCACGTTGGTGGTGCGCAGATGCTTCCAGTGCTCGGCGGGAAAATCGAAGAAGGTAATCAGGCGCTCCCAATTGGCCACCAGCGATTCGACCGCCTTGGGATTGTGCTCCGCAAAATTATTCGGGAGGCGGTCAAGGACCACGCATAGTGAAGGGTTTTGCGTCCGGTGAGGTCCAAGCCCGAACAGCGGGCAATCGTGCCGTGGCCGTTCTACTCCTCGGTTCGGCGGTGCGAAGTTGCCTCATCGTCAACCCAGTCCTCCTCCGTGTAGGTCATTCCGCGGCGACCGGGAACTGTGCGCGCCGGTCCGGGCTGGTAGAGCGGGCAGGAAAGAGGACCGTAGCAGAAGGTCTCGGTTCGGTAGCGGCGCCGAGTCGGATTCCACTGATCAATGATCATCTCTACAGGCATCCGGCATCCCCAGATACAGCTGGATCACTTCTCCTGGAAGGTTCGCGCGGCGAGTCGTCGATGACCGCGCTCGCGGTAGACCGCAAGCGGCGGTGGAACACCGCGCCACGGAGGTGGTGGTGCCTCGTCCTCATCCTCAGGTAGTCTAACTTTCAACTTGCTGACCTTGTAGAATTCAACCGTCTCCAACCGCGCATCCGGAACCTGTGTGTGGCGAATTGCTGATTCTGGCGAAATCAGTAATTCGCCACACACAGCATGGAAGGAGTAGCGCGAGTCGCGCCGAAGATACTGCGGATAAGGGCCTTTGTTGAGTCGCCACAGATCAACGCTGTCAGCTGCCACGTTGTTGTTATCATTGCCGCCTTGTCGGCCGTTCCGTCTTCGCAACCGTTTCGCTCATAGAGTCAAGCCTCGATCGCATCCAGGCACGCCCTGGGGCTCAAAATTCGTATTCGCTGGAACGAACCCAGATCGCGTAGGTGCGAGTCTCCACTGACAATGATCGTCGCCTCTGCGGCAAGCGCACAGTCCAACACGCGATTGTCCGGCTCGTCCTTTCCGATGACAGAAATTCGCTCGGTCGGCTGAACCTCCTTCGCAAATTCGCTTATCGCTGCCAGCGCGTCGCGCGTTCGACTGGGCGGCCATTGGAATTTCCTCTTCAGCACGCCTTCAATCTCTTCCAGTATCGGCTTAGAGACGAACATGGCGATCAGGCCTCTTCGGGCCAGTGCGAGTACCTGATCCGGCACTCCGCCGAAGTTGAGGGCGGAGATGTAGACATTGGTGTCAGCGACCACCCTGAGCATTCAGCGTTCCGTTCGGTACTCTTGTAGGAGCCGCTCGACGTCCGGTTCCTTGATTCCCAGCTTACGTGACTGGGAGCGACCAAACTCTTGAAGCTCTCGCCACCGACTGTCCGCCAGGTAGCGCCTTAAAGCCTCCCTTAGGAGTTCGCTCTTGGTCCGGCCTTCCCGGCGGGCGAGGCGCTCCGCCTCGCGCAACAGCTTCGGTGGAAGCGACAAAGATGTAACCTTGGTGGTCCGCATAATACTTTTTATTAAATCACGTCCAACGGAAAAGAGGGAGATCGGCGGCCTGGCATCTGCATTCGAGCGGCGGTGACTTTCGCTGAGCAGCCAGTTGAGCGCCGCGGCAAGGATATCCGCATCCGCCACCGGAACCGTGAGGTCCATGGGGCCATCGAGCGAGACGTGCGGGCACTTTGGCTTGGGCTAGCCCCGTGAAGGGCCAGGATGCGTTCTTCATTCCAAAATGCAAAGAATTCACGCTCGCCGTCGTGCGAGGCCAGCGCAAAATAGACCCGACCGAGCCAAAAATCTGGGTCGAATCGGCCGATCCCTCCGAGAAGAGAGCCACGCTGGTTCAGTT
>CABDYH010000115.1_pt1 | contig 4597 bp, 5 predicted proteins | sample 3131921 | NCBI WGS metagenome assembly CABDYH01 (sample SAMEA5534337, study PRJEB31848) | metagenome | biome: tundra; feature: field; material: soil | place: USA | collected 2013-05 | depth 0.45 m
CCTGTGCAGAAGCCGCGGATCCCGATCTGGGTCGCTGGCACCTGGCCTCGCAAGCCGCCGTTTCGGCGCGCCGCGCGCTTCGACGGTATGCTGCCGATTTCCGGTGATATCGAAACTTCGCTCACGCCCTCACAGGTTCGCGATCTTGTCGCGTTCATAAAAGGCGTTCGCACCTCCGATGCTCCATTCGAGGTGATTCAATCGGGTGAAACCACCGGCGAGAACTCCGAACAGGATCGCGCAATCGTTGTCCCTTACGAAGAAGCCGGCGCGACCTGGTGGTTTGAGAGTAGACTCCCGTGGCGGACATCGCCAGAAAAAGTGCGAGAAAGAATTCGGAGGGGGCCGCCGCGGTTGTGACGCATACCTCTTGTGATTCCCATTGTGCCAATCGATGGGCCTATGGGTCGATGAAAACAGTAGTCGTCGAAAAGCCCGGAACGCATTGGTCTCGAGATTGAAGCGGCGGACTAGCTCGCGATCAACTCGACTATATGAGAAGGGTTCCTTTGTTGGGAGAGGTCGCGCTTCGCGAGATTGATAGACTCTACGGGTCAATTCCCTTAGGGAGGGCCCGTAAGCATTTACGGCAAAGAGCATAACACTCGCCCGGGTATTCGCTTAAGACAAGAATTGCTACGACGCACGAGTTAACGTCTGAGCAGCGGTGACAGATAAACAGGCCGCCTTGGGAAAGAATTTCGGACCCGCATTCGGCTATCGTCAGTGGATTGTCGATCAATTCGACTCGCACCAAGTCGGGTTCGGTCGCCAAAGGCTCTCTCCTTAGATAGGGCGCCGCAGTTTTGATATGGCTATTCACGGATTCACAGCGTGCGGGCATTGAGAATTGGGTTTCAGCAGATTGCTACGGTTAGTCCCTCTGGCTGGGATTCGGTCTGAAGCATCTGCAGGACGTTTCTTTGGGCTGATCGGCAGGCCGTAATTTCGCTCTTCCGGTATGTGCATCGAGCCGAGCGCATAGCCCTTGTCGTACCGTTCTTCGTGGCGATCCTGAGCCGCCCACGCTCAAATAGCATGGTGCTCCACTTCGCGGTGGTGGCGAAGGTGGAGTTCCACTTTGGGGAGTTGTTCCCCCGCGTCGCCTTCATCGTGACCACCCTGGCGGCTGACAACCGCGCAGTGGTACGGTTCTACAACAAGCGCGGCACGGCGGAGCAGTGGATCAAAGAAGGCAAGCAGGCGGTGAAGATGACGCGGCTTAGCTGCCATCGCTTCCGCGCCAACGAGGTGCGGCTGTGGTTGAGCGTAATCGCCTATAACCTCGGGAACCTATGGCGGCGGCTGGCGCTGCCCGCGCCGATCGGGAAGTGGTCGCTGACCAGCTTGCAGCAACGGTTGGTGAAAACCGGCGGGCGTTTAATCAAGCATGCGCGCTATTACTGGCTGCTGCTGGCGGAGAGTCATCTGACGCGGCGGCTGTTTGGCTGCATGCTGCGGAGGATCGCGGCGCTGCCGTCGCCAGCGGGATAGGCGGCTTGCAGAGCGCAGCAGATTTCGGTGACGAGATAGGGAGGCAAAGGGATAGGTGTCTACGAATCCAGTCGGAAAAACGCCAGTTTCGGATGTTTTACGCCAACGCGAGGCAGAACCGGCCGTTGCGGCAGGGTGGAAAGCCCTTTGGACTCAAAACCGAACTCGAGCTTCGCGTTTGCAAACTGAATGGTCCTAGTGCGAGTCTGAATCAGGATTTAAAAAGGAAATTCCGGCTAAATCGCAAAAGTTGGAGGTTACGAATATGGCCCTTGAGGACGAAGCCGAAAGCGCGGGCGAATCGATCAGCCCGGTAACAGAGGCGACAGAACAAGCGGAAAAGGCGGTTAAAGATACCGCTGGCAGGTACTTAAGAAGTTTTGGGATGAATCCGGATCTCGCGAAAGTTGAAAAATGGATTCGCGATAGGCCCCTTCCTTCTGCGGCAATCGCCGCTGCTGCAGGGTTCATCATTGGCGGAGGGATGGCTTCACGTCCTGGTGTGGCAATGCTCGCCTTGCTCGGCCGCAAAGCCGCTAAACAAGCCGCCACCAACATGATCAGCGGCATGGTGAGGAGCAGAATGCGTTGAACCCGCACTGCATCAAGCGGGCAATGAACTTTTATGCTGAGTTTAGCCCGCATCTCGCAGCTCTGGTGATCAAGTGAATTCCAGCTCGAGGAAATTGGTGATTGTCGCAGGCGTGGGGACCGGATTGGTGGTAGCAAGAGCGGCTCTGCCAACAGTCTTGACATGGCTGGGGAATCTCGGCCTCCGGAAAATACCTGGCTATCGCGGAAGAGTGCAGAAAGTAGGCATCGACTTCACAGCTCCATGTCTCGTACTTCGGGGTCTATCGTTCGCCAAATTCGACGGCACCAAAGCAGAGCAAATCCTGGATGTAAGTTCGATTATCGTCGGCAGTGAATGGAAAAAGATTTTCACCGGAGCCTTGGATGGATACGTCCGATTAGATTCGCCCCGCCTGCTGTTGGACATGGAAGGAATCCGCCGCGAAGCCGGGGATGGCGCGACCAAGTCGAAGCCGGACCGCGATTCGAAAGTCGACAACGACCAGCAACCGTGGCAGGAGAGCTTGAAGAAGTTGCCCGCTTTCAGACTATCTTCAGCGGTCCTGACCGATGGCGAAGTGCATCTGCGGGGAATTCCGGGCCAGAACGGAGCTGATATCAGAATTGATCGGTTGAATCTGTCCTTGGATAACGTCACCAACAGCACCAAGCTCGCAGCAACGTTGATGGCCAAGGGCTCTTGCAAAGCTCGGGTGATGTCGAACGGAAATCTCGAGTTGCGGGCAGAAGGCTATCCTCTTGCCCCGGTGACTACTTTCAACGCCGACTTCCAGACCAGCAACATCGATCTGACGGAGGTTAATACTCTTATTGAGCACAACACAGGAATACATGTGCTACGGGGTATCGTCGATCTCTACGTGGAGGCGGCAGCGGCCGACGGCCAAATCCAGGGATACGCAAAGCCCATTTTTGATCACCTGGAATTGGAACCGCCCAAGCATAGCAGCTTTGCGGGAAAAATCAAGGCGTGGGCAGCCGAAGCTGTCGCGAAACTGGGCAAGAACAAACGAAAGGACAGAATCGCGACACGCCTGGATTTTGAAGGTTCGCTGGACGATCCAGACCTAAACCTGACTGACGCCATTCTCGGTTTCATTCGCAACAGTTTTGTGACAGCCGAACGTGCGTCGATCGAGCATAGAATATGGTTTTCCAAGGCTGGTAAAACGGCGGACGAGGTTCAGATCCACGACGGGACGGAACCTCGCTCAAAAGCCGCGGTGGTATTTGGCTTGCTCGGGGAGACTTTTAGCAGATGGAGCGAAGACGCGGCCCCCCGCATGGCTGCCGCGCTCTCCTACTACACCACATTCTCGATGGCGCCGCTTCTTATCCTTGCAATCTCAGTCGCGGGCCTGGCGCTGGGCCACGAGGCGGCTCAAGGCAAGATCGTCGAGCAAATCGGTGGTCTGGTTGGCAAGCAAAGCGCCGCTGCGATACAGAGCATGATCCAGGCCGCGAACCGTCCATCGACAGGGATTGTCGCCAGCGTCATTGGCATTGTCTCTCTGATCGCAGGAGCTACCGGTGTGCTCTCGGAATTGAAAAGCGCGTTGAACAAGATCTGGCGAACATCGGAACGCAGCGACGTGAAAGAGATCGTCAAAAAGAACGTTGTATTCCTCGGCATGTTGCTGGGAATGGGATTTCTGCTGACTGTTTCGCTAGTCGTGAGTGCCGCCATTTCCGGTTTGGGGAAATTCCTTGGCGGCTTGCTGCCCGCGCCGGAATTCCTGCTACACACCGTGGATTTTGTGTTCTCGGTGGGAATCATCGCCGTCTTATTTGCGGCGATGTATAGGTTGTTTCCGAACACGAAGGTGGAATGGCGCGATGTGTGGGTAGGTGCTGCCCTGACTTCTTTCCTGTTCAATGTAGGAAAGCTGGGTCTCGGTCTCTATATAAGCAAAGGTGCTGTCGGCTCTTCGTACGGGGCAGCGGGAGCAATTCTGGTGCTTCTCTTGTGGGTTTACTATTCAGGTTTGATCTTCTACTTCGGAGCGGAGTTCACGAAGGTGTATGCCGATCGATACGGGTCGCGGAAAATGAAGACGAAATCGAAGGCGCAAGGAAAGCGTTTAGCTCATGTCGTGTAGCTAATCGCCTACGAGCGCGCTGAGCCGCTGCTAATCGCCGATAGCTGCTTTTTCTCCTCGTTGGTTGAAAAAGCTGAAGCCTCCCACGGGATCCGTTCTGATAATCGAAAATGTGGGCAACCCGGTTTGTCCTGCGCTGATCGATCTGGCGAGCACGCGAAGGTTGTGGTCATGTCAGTCACGAAGGCAAGCCGCTCAAATATCCGCACATCCTTCGCCCAAGCCCGAGATTTGATCGTCGCGACTGCTGACTACTTGAAATTCGCGTTTGCGAAATCCCAGTTGACCAACTCCCACCACGCCTCGACGTACTTGGGGCGCGCGTTGCGATAGTCAATGTAGTACGCATGCTCCCAAACGTCGCAGGTGATTATCGGCGTCTGATCCTGGCGTATCGGGCATCCCGCGTC
>CABDYH010000155.1_pt1 | contig 4155 bp, 8 predicted proteins | sample 3131921 | NCBI WGS metagenome assembly CABDYH01 (sample SAMEA5534337, study PRJEB31848) | metagenome | biome: tundra; feature: field; material: soil | place: USA | collected 2013-05 | depth 0.45 m
GACGTAACCGGCGTCTCGAAGGGCCACGGCTACGCCGGCGTCATCAAGCGCCACCATTTCTCCGGCTTCCCCGGCTCCCACGGCACCCACGAGTATTTCCGCCACGGCGGATCGATCGGCAACCGCTCGTATCCCGGGCGCGTGCGCAAAGGGATGAGGATGGCGGGGCAGATGGGCAATGAGACCGCCTCGATCCTGAATCTCGAAGTGATCGAGATACTTCCCGACGACAACGCAGTCGTCGTGTCGGGCGCGGTGCCGGGACCCGACGGCGCTTTGCTCGTCGTCCATCACGCGGCCCGCCCGCGCCGCCGCTCGAACGCCAAGGTGACGGCCAATGCCTGAGCGGAAAGAAAATCTATCGCCGGTCAAGCTGCCGCTGTACTCGGCCGCCCATGAAAAAGTCGGCGAGCTCGAAGTCGCCGGCGCAGTTTTCGGCCGCGACGGCGATCTGTCGCTGCTCCACGAGGCGGTCCGGATGCAGCTTGCCAATCGGCGCTCCGGAACGGCGTCCACCAAGACCAAGGGACTCATCTCCGGCGGTGGCCGCAAGCCGTGGCGGCAGAAGGGAACCGGACGCGCGCGCGCAGGATCGACCCGATCGCCGATATGGCGTCACGGCGGAACCATCTTCGGCCCGCAGCCGCGCGACTATTCATACAAGATGCCGAAGAAGGCGTGGCGCGCCGCGCTCTGCCTCGCGATTTCCGATCGCGCCCGCAACGGCAAACTGTTTGTCGTCGAGTCGCTCGATCTGCCGGAGCCGAAAACCAAAGCCGCCAAGGCCGCGCTCGACAAGCTCGGCCTCGAGCACGCGCTGATACTGCTGGGCGAGGGCGACGGCAAGTTTCTTCTCGCCGCGCGCAACCTCGCCGCGCACAAGGTGCTCGCGCTGGAAGGGCTTAACGTTTACGACGTGCTCAATTACCGGGAACTCGTGATGACCAGTCGGACCGCCAAGGCGATCGAAGCCCGATTTGCCGGAGAAGCGAAATGAGCAGCCCCGAGAGTCTGATTCTCGCGCCCATTATCACCGAGAAGGGCACCATGGCCAGCGAAAAGGCCGGCCAGGTGCTGTTCCGCGTGCGCCCCGGGGCGAGCAAGGACAAGATCCGCGAGGCCGTCGAGCAACTGTTCAAGGTCACCGTCCTCAAGGTCCGCACTTCGAACTTCATGGGCAAGGAACGGAAAAAGGGCGCAATCAAGGGCCGCCAGATGGACTGGAAGAAGGCCTACGTAACCCTCAAGGAAGGCGACAAGATCGAATTCTTCGAAGGTCTGTAAGCGGCAGAGCGCGATGCCTGGACGAGAGCTGGTAGCTAGACAGAAGAGATACTGAGAAAAGAAGAATGGCAGTCATACAATTAAATCCGCGCACCCCCGGCCAGCGCTTCATGCAGATAGCGGATTTCTCCGGGGTCACCAAAAAAGAGCCCGAGAAAAGCCTGCTGGTCCCGCTCAAGCGCACCGGCGGGCGCAACAATCGCGGCCGCATGACCTCGCGTCATCGCGGCGGCGGACACAAGCGCCGCCTTCGCCTGATCGATTTCAAGCGCAACCGTGACGGTATTTCGGCCGTCGTCTTCGCGCTCGAATACGATCCCAATCGCTCCGCCAATATCGCGCTGCTCCACTATGCCGACGGCGTCAAGACCTACATCCTGGCCCCCGACGGGCTCAAGGTCGGCGCCAAAGTCGAGTCGGGCGAGAACGCCGACATCAAGCCGGGCAACGCGCTCATGCTCAAGAACATCCCGCTCGGCACCGTCGTCCACGCCATCGAGATGAAACCGGGAGCGGGCGCGAAGCTCGCGCGCGGCGCGGGTGTGCAGGCTCAGTTGATGGCGAAAGAGGGCAAGATGGCGCTGCTCAAGCTGCCCTCGGGCGAGCAGCGGATGGTGCAGGCCGATTGCCGCGCCACCATCGGCCAGGTCGGCAATCTCGACCACGAAAATATTTCTATCGGCAAGGCCGGACGCTCGCGATGGCTGGGCAAGCGCGGTCATGTGCGTGGAGTCGCGATGAACCCGGTTGACCATCCGCACGGCGGTGGCGAGGGCAAGTCGAAGGGAAACCATCCCCAGTCGCCGTGGGGCCAGCCCGCCAAGGGATACAAGACGCGCAAGAAGCAGCCGTCGGACAATCTGATCGTCAGCCGCCGGCCGCGCGGGAAGCATTAATCGTTATGGCCAGGTCACTCAAAAAAGGTCCCTTCGTTGACGGGCATCTGCTGAAAAAAGTCACCGCCGCGACCGCCTCGGGCGACAAGCGAATCATCAAGACCTGGTCGCGGCGGTCGATGATAACGCCGGACATGATCGCGCTGACGTTCGCCGTCCACAACGGGCACAAGTTCATCCCCGTGTACTGCACCGAGAACATGGTCGGCCACAAGCTCGGCGAATTCGCGCCGACCCGGACCTTCCACGGTCATGCCGGCGATCGCAAGGGCGAAGTGAAGTCGGCCGCCGCCGCTCCCGCCGCACCGCCTCCGGCCGCGGCCAAGGCGTAAGCGGGGAAGTTGTAACAGTCATGGAATCCGTATCGCGAACCCGCTTCATCAGGATCTCGCCGCGCAAGCTCAAGCTCGTGTGCGAGCTGATCGCGGGCAAGAAAGTCGATCACGCGCTGTCGATCCTCGAGTTCACGCCCAAGAAGGCGGCCCGGTTCGTCTCTAAAACTTTGCTTGCCGCAATCGCCAACGCGCGCGATCAGCAGAACGTGGACGAGGACAAGTTGTTCGTAAAACGCGCGACCGCCGACACCGGGCCGACCTGGAAGCGATCGCTCATGCGCGCACATATGCACGCGACGCCAATCCACAAACGCACCAGCCATCTCACGGTAATCGTGGACGAGCGGGCGTCCTGAGGTCTTCGATGGGACAGAAAGTACATCCGCGCGGATTTCGCCTCGGCATCATCGAAAGCTGGGACTCCAGATGGTACGCCAGCCACGACTACGCCAAGCTGCTGCACGAGGATTTGAAGCTGCGCGATTTCATCAAGAAGCGGCTCTACCACGCCGGCATCTCGCGGATTGAAATCGAGCGGATGGCCAACAAGGCCAAAATAAATATTTACACCGCGCGCCCCGGCATCGTCATCGGCAAGAAGGGCGCCGAAATCGACAAGCTCAAAGTAGATATCCAGAAGCTGATGAAAGGGCGCGACTCGTTTATCAATATCCACGAGGTGCGCCGCCCCGACCTCGACCCGCAGCTGGTCGCCGAGAATATCGCGCTCCAGCTCGAGCGCCGCGTCGCCTTTCGCCGCGCGATGAAGGAAGCCGTCACGCGCGCGATGCGGATGGGCGCGCAGGGCATCAAGGTCCACGTCGCCGGACGCCTGGGCGGTGCGGAAATCGCGCGTCAGGAATGGTACCGCGAGGGTCGCGTGCCCCTGCAGACGCTGCGCGCGGACGTGGCTTACGGATTTGCCGAAGCGCGCACGACCTACGGCCAGATCGGCGTGAAGGTCTGGATTTTCCGCGGCGAAGTCCTCACCCGCAAGGATGCGGACGCGAAACGCGCAGGCACGCCTGCGCAGGCGAATTGAAGAAGTAGGATGCTCGCACCAAAAAAAGTTAAATGGCGCAAAATGATGAAGGGCCGCGTCCGCGGCGCCGAGTCGCGCGGTCTCACCCTCGCGTTCGGCGACTACGGACTCAAGTCGCTCGAGACTTGCCGCATCGATACCCGCGCGCTCGAAGCCGCTCGTATCGCGCTGACCCGCCATATCAAGCGCGGCGGCCGCGTCTGGATTCGCGTCTTCCCCGACAAGCCCTTCACCAAGAAGCCGGCCGAAACCCGCATGGGCAAGGGCAAGGGCTCGCCCGAGGGATGGGTCGCGTGCGTCAGGCCCGGCAGGATTCTGTTCGAGATGGAAGGCGTCGATTACGCCACCGCAAAAGAAGCGATGCGCCTGGCGGCGCACAAGCTGCCGATAAAAACAATTATGATCCAGCGCGAGGAGGGCGGCCTTGGAGCTTGATGAACTAAGGCAGATGACCGCGCCGGATTTGCGCGTCAAGGAGCGCGAGGCGCGCGAGGAAATTTTCCGGCTGCGGCTCAAGCTGCGCACCAATCAGCTGGATAATCACGCCGGCTATCGGCGCGCGCGCCGATAGCCGGCGTGATTATCCAGCTGATTGGTG
>CABDYH010000157.1_pt1 | contig 4130 bp, 5 predicted proteins | sample 3131921 | NCBI WGS metagenome assembly CABDYH01 (sample SAMEA5534337, study PRJEB31848) | metagenome | biome: tundra; feature: field; material: soil | place: USA | collected 2013-05 | depth 0.45 m
GAAGGCGGCAGAAGCCCATGAATCGGCGGCCAAAATTCATCGGACGGCGGCGGAACGTCACCAAAAGGGTGACCATAAAGCCGGCCTTGAGCACTCAGAGAAGGCCATGAAGCTTTCAGAGAGCGCGCACGAGGTCTCCAAAGGTGCGCATGCCAAGAGCAAGACAGCCGCTCACTGAACGCAGCACTGAGCGCGCAGTGACAGGCTGATGCGCTCGAGAACTACCAGTCGTTCCCCCGGGCTGCTGCCAGCCGGCCCCCAGCCGGGGGAAAGCTGGCAACTGATCTCCTTCGGGTGCCCGTTTATCGCCTCGGTCTTGACCCCGTCGTGATGTTTCAGCCGGAATTTCCATTTTGAATGCGAGTTACACTCGCACCGATACCAGGCGGTTTGCAAACGCGAGGTTCAAGTCCGGTTTTTGAGTCCAAAGGGCTTTCCACGGGCGCAGGGAGAGGCCTGTGGCTTCTCAAAACTTGGTCCGGCCCGAATTCCTTCGCAAATCTAAACGCCTCGCATAGCCTGAGGGGCGTGATGAACTGGTTCTGACGGACGGCCGCCGCGGCGCAAATCAGGTTTTGAGAAGAGACAAGTCGGCTCGATTCACCAAAGATTCGCCGATCTTGCCTGGCTGGCTAGCAGGTCCTTCGGAACTACCGATGCCGGCGGCGTCATGGCGGTGAATCTCAAAACTCTAGACTTTTCGCCCCTTTCGGAGTTTTTGTTAGGCACAGGGGTTCGGCTCTTCGCTTTTTGGGTTGTCTCTGTTAAATCCCGCGCATGAAGCCCCGCCGCGCTCTCGCGATGACGCATTGCCCCAACTGCGGAGCGAGAATTGTTCCCACGCCGAAAGAGTTCAAGCAGTGGCGAAAGGCTGCTGGTCTGACTCAACGTCAGATGGCTGCTCGTCTTAAGATCACTGCTGCGCATGTCGCCTACTTGGAACATGGAAAGCGATCACCTAGTGCGGCCCTGGTCAAGCGTTACCGGAAATTCATGCCGAGCTAAGAGAGATGCGCTAACGATGGACCGGATAGTGAAGTGGATCTTCTACGTCGCGATCGGTCTTGCGGTCGCATGCTTGTGGGTGCACTTCGAGGCACCTCATTACGACCCCTTTCATTGACTGGCCTGAAAAGTAACGGGATCGGCAGGTCACGATCAGGCGGCTTCCCTTGGTTGAGTGTCAGTTGACTGAGTAACGGGTTTCGCTCCATCCGGGCGAACTCCGAACGCCAAGTGCAGCTGGCGTCAATTACTCAAAGCAATCTTCGCCCGCGAGCGTAGCCGCGCCTCAATCTGCCGGACCCGCTCGGCGCTGATCCCGAGGCGTTTCCCGATTTCCTGCAAACTCAGCCCGGCGATCCTGAGTTCGTCCACCTGCCGGTGCCGCTTAGTAGGAGCTTGCAGCTCGAGGCGCGAAATCACCGCCCTGAACCTCGCGCATCTCTACTTGAGCGATTGCTCCCGCGCGTTCATGGGCAATTCTTTGCCGGCCGATATCCGGCCGCTTCCGCGGCCTGAGCGTTGGGAAAGCCGGCCCGATTGTGCGGCGCGATTTTGTCGTAATAGGGACAGCCGGGCCACTCGTAAATCATGCTACGGCGGTTGCCAACGATCGGCCCGGCCGCTGCTTTCGGAGCTGCTTGCGCGGATGGGGAAGCACCTTCCGCCGAAGTGGCCAGACGCCGCGACCGGGCCGCATGGATGTTCCAGTTTTGCGTGTATTTAGCGGCAAGTGTTGGATCATGGATCACCAACAGATTTTCCGCGTTCCTGTGCTCGGCCGACCAAGTGTAATTGAAGCTGCCGGTGATGACGGTCGCACCGTCGACGATCATGACCTTGTTGTGCATCAGACCCGGCACGGTATCCACGAGGACAGGTACGCCGGCGGAAGCAAGGCGCCCCACGGCGTAAGTGTCGCTTCGATCTTCCTTAAGCTGGCTGCGATCCACGATGGCGCGCACGTCAATGCCCCGGTGCTTCGCGTTGCCCAAGGCGCTCACGATCTCTCGCAACGTGAGCGCGTACATCTGGACGAGAACCGTCTTGCGTGCCTCGTCGATCGCTTGAACGACAGTGGCCAGCGGGTCGCAGCCGCCAGGAAGCGGCGGCGTGAAGCAGACCTCCATTTGCCCGGCCGATGCCGGGGCCGAGGCAAGCTGAGCGGCCAAAATAGCGGCGAGAAGCAGCCGCAAACTCCTTGTGAGAAAACGGTCTCGCATGTCCCGCTCTTTCAAATCAGCTTTCTAACCAGTCCGTCTATCTCAGCCATCAAGTCTCCCAGTTGTTCCCTAACCCATGCGCGCCGCTGGGCCAGGTGGTTGGGAAACTCGCCCGCCGCTAGGAACGTTTCTTCCTGCGCTCCGCCCAGCGCTTTTTCATGGCTTCCGACAAACGCCTTCTGCCTTCTGGCGTGATCCCGCCACGCCGCCGACCAGGCCCTCGCGCGCCGCCCGCCCGCTTCTTCGTAATAGCCGATGACGACGCTATTCCGCCCAGCGCTCCTATAGCCTGGTTAATCCGATCCCTTTCTGCCCTCAGCTCCGACAAGATTGTCTGTAGGTCCATGGTGTTCTCCTTTCGTTAAGCCGATCGCCTTAACTGGTCAATTCCGAAGTGATTTTATGGGCGGTTGGCGCGCCCTGGATAATGTCAGTGACGGTCCAAGTTCGCAACCCAGTCCCGATAAGGTCCTTGGTATCTCTCCGCCTCCCCGCTTTAGTAGCTCGCTTCGAAGGAATGGCTCAGATTCGCAGGTGTTGTTGGCCGCATTCCTAGGTTCTGCACTCCAAAGGCAAGCTTCTGGATAGGAAAAACTGCGCGTTCACGACTGGACTGTGCGCGGCGACAGAGCAATGTGTCTGTCCACCTGCCGGGGAGGCGGGCATTCATGCGAAACGTATCGGACAGGGAGCGCGAAAAGCTGTCAGCAGAAATCGCCGGTCTTGAGTCACTCGATCTCAATCAACTGAGGGCCCGGTGGAATCTTCTCTACGAAACTGAAGCACCCCCACATCTGAGCCGGGACCTGGTCAGGCGAGCGGTTGCGTACCGGACCCAAGAGAACGTGCTGGGCGGTCTCAAACCGGCGACGCGCCGACTGCTTGAGCGCGTCGCCGAAGATGCCCGGGCGCGCAAGACCAGCAAAGTCGTGCCGGTGCGGAAAGTCGGCCCAGACACAATCCTGATCCGGGAATGGGGCGGTACGCGACATGAGGTCATGGTGGTCGAGAACGGAGCGATGTTCCGCGGCAGGCGTTACCGTTCACTCTCTCAAGTGGCCCGCGTGATCACCGGCAGCCAGTGGTCGGGTCCGCTTTTCTTCGGGCTCAAGGCACCGGCAAAGGAGGCAGGCAATGGAGCGCGCTAGTAACGCTATCCGCCGCTGCGCCGCCTACACGCGGAAGTCTTCCGAAGAGGGTCTTGAGCAGGACTTCAATTCGCTGCATGCACAGCGCGAGGCCTGCGAGGCATTCATCAAGAGCCAGCAAGGCGAAGGCTGGAGACTCGTCAAAACTGCTTACGATGACGGCGGCGTCTCCGGCGGAACCATGGAGCGGCCTGCATTGCAGCGGCTGCTCGAAGACATCCGCCATGGCCTGATTGACGTCGTGGTCGTGTACAAGGTCGACCGGCTGACCCGATCCCTGGCCGATTTCGCAAAGATGGTCGAGGTCTTCGATGCGCAGGGTGTCTCGTTTGTGGCGGTAACCCAGCAGTTCAATACCACCACCTCGATGGGCCGGCTGACCCTCAATGTGCTCCTGTCATTCGCCCAGTTCGAACGCGAGGTTACGGGAGAGCGGATCCGGGACAAGATCGCAGCCTCAAAGCGAAAAGGAATCTGGATGGGTGGTTGTCCATCGATCGGGTACGACGTCCGCGATCGCCGTCTGGTCGTCAATCAGGCTGAAGCCACCACCGTACGACAGATCTACCACCGTTATCTGGAAGTTGGGTCTGTCCCGAAGCTGAAGAAGGATCTCGACCGGGACGGTGTCGTGTCAAAGATCCGAGTCTCCAGGAAGGGAATCAGATCGGGCGGGCGGAGCTTTTCGCGCGGCGCGCTCTACGAACTGCTGTCCAATCCGATCTACATTGGCGAGATTCGTCACAAGCGGGAGCGG
>CABDYH010000168.1_pt1 | contig 3983 bp, 4 predicted proteins | sample 3131921 | NCBI WGS metagenome assembly CABDYH01 (sample SAMEA5534337, study PRJEB31848) | metagenome | biome: tundra; feature: field; material: soil | place: USA | collected 2013-05 | depth 0.45 m
GACGCTGGCTGGTCGCGATTTCCCCATGGCACCCACTCATCGCGGCTGTGCGCTGGTTTCCGTTACCAAGCACCACCATCGGCAATTCCTCAGCGCCGACCACTTACACCACGGGCTGCTAATGCACAACAAGGTCATGATCGTTGACGGTGCGACCGTCATCACCGGCAGCTTCAATTACACCTGGTCGGCCGAGCACCGGAACGCGGAAAACCTGTTGGTGATCCATGATCCAACGCTTGCCGCTGAATACACGCAAAACTGGAACATCCATGCGGCCAGGTCGCGGCCTCTGGCCGCTTCGGCGGAAGGTGCCTCCCCGTCTGCGCAAGCAGCTCCGGAAGCAGGAACCGGGCCGATCGTTGGCAACCGCCGCAGCATGATTTACGAGTGGCCCAACGTCAGCGACCGGTCGATAGACTATGTCCGCCTGCACTTCGCGTTCGAGGACCGCAACGGCAAAGTCCTCGACGGCGAAAGCCTTTACAACCATCATGCCGAAAGCCTTTCTGACGATGCGTATGTGCAGAAAGTCCTGAACGAGAAGCCGCATTTCGATCCGATCCGGCCGGGTCAGAGCGACACGTTCCGATTTTCGATTCCATGCAGCGAGCTTCCGATGTTCTCCAAGGTCGAGATGTTTTCCGACGACATCAAACGGTAAACGGTGAAAAGTAGCGTGCCGCTCTCCCCGCTCGCCTGATGCCTGATCTCGGCGCAATCGAACCCGCGGCACTCAAGGCCCGCCTCGATCGAGGCAATCGCGTCTTCATCCTCGACGTTCGCGAGCCCGCCGAAATCGCAGTCGCGCCCTTCCCCGGCGCGACTCACATCCCGATGGGCGACATCCCGGCGCGCGTGACCGAGCTCGATCCCGCCCGCGAGACCGTCGTCGTATGCCATCATGGGATCCGCAGCGCGCAGGTCGCGGCGTACCTCGCGCGGATGGGTTTCGAGCGCGTGCTCAATCTCTCAGGTGGAATCGACGCATGGTCCCAGACCGCGGACCCATCAACCCCCCGTTATTGAAACTTCACGCGCGTAAAGTAGCTGTCGTGCTCGCACTTCCCACTTCCGACGACAAAGAGAGAATTCGTGCAGTTGTATAAGATTACCGTTGTATGGCCGCTGTTCTTGCTCCTTGCCCTGACGCTGCTCGCAGGATGCGGCGGCTCTTCCGGTGCCAATGCAACGGCGCCGTCAACTCCCGCTCCGCTGAGCGCCCGCGACCTCAACCTGATCTTCGTGGTAAGCGAGGATTTGGCTTACCAGGCTTCCGGGGACGTCAATCCAAGCACGGCAAACCTCACCGATCGGGGGTTACAGCGGTCGCTCCAGATGGCCACGTTCCTGCGAGAGCATGTACTGGGGAGGAAGAATGTAACCGGCGTGTACGCGCTCGAACCGATGACCCATTTGCAAACCACCAGCAATTACCCCGATATGGCGGCGCCGGAGGCCATTCAGCAGTTCGCCCTTCTGAACCGAATCACTCTGTCCGGAGACGGCGCGACCTATACCGGCAACAGCTACCCGCTCAATACATCGTATGCGTCAGGGCAGCCCCTCCCCACCGGAGTCGCTACGCCGGCAGTCACCTGCCCAAATTGCCAGGGTCTCGATTTCAACGACAATGGGAACGACAACGAAACCCTGGTGAACGGTATCGTCACGGCAGAAGTCCCGGGCTTTTATGTCTTCTCAGCGCCTTGGGAGACCACTATAGCTCTGATGGCAAGTATCAATGAGCACGAAGGTTATGGCCTGACTCTTCCTGCGACCTATGCGGGCCCCAACTATATCTATGCTATTTCGATCCCGCCGTCGGGAAAGGCCCGCCTGGTTACCTTCAACAGTAAGCTGAACCCGTCTTTCACCTATCCTGCGCTGCCCTCGCCGGCGCCGGCCAGCACTCCATGCACGGCGCAGGCGCATTTCAGTATCGAAGTGACCGGCGGTAGCGGCAGCGCCGAAACTCCAAAGAATATCAACACCAACGAAACCGTTTACATGATTCGGCACGCGGAGGCGCATCCGGTGAGCTATTTTGAGGACGGCAACTATGTCTGCGCGGGGCAATGGCGCGCGCTGGATCTTCCCAACGCACTGCGCGGCGTAATTACCCCCAACTTGGTCATGTCGATCGACCCCGCTCAGGCTACCCCAGGCGCCGAGAGCGCCTCGGGTAATTCCACCTGGTCGTATGTCAGGCCCTCATTGACCGTCGAACCATACGCAATCGCCAATAACCTGCCTTATGATCTGGCCGCGAGCTTCGAGCTCATCGCTCAGAACCCACCCCAGCTAGCCACTGTAGCCAGTACTTTTTTCTTCAACGGCGGCACACTCTCCAATCAGACCGTGCTGATGGCGTGGGAGCACGATCACATCCCACCGACGGTAAACGCCCTGCTCGCGAGCTATTTCCCGCCCGGCGTCACCCCACCAACGGCGCCCGGTTGGCCGGACGACGACTACGACACCATCTGGACGGTGACGCTTGACGCCGACGGCAACTTGTCGGTGAACAACTCGATGTGCGAAGGCATCGACACCGCGTCGCTGCCGGCCACGTGTCCTGAATTCTGACCGTCTCTGCGACGACTGATTTATTTGACTCCGCGTTGACACCTGTCATCACGCGCGTAAAGTAGCAATTGGGCTCGCGCTTCCCACGAAGAAGGAGTTCGTGCAGTTGAATATGGGCGATCTCCAGTCACTCAGCCCGCCGTCGTCTCATGCACCTTTGGCTACCGAGGCTGAGGATCGCGGCCTCATAGAGAGGATTCGACGCGTGTGGGATGCCAAGCCATACCTCAGGCCAGATCCTTCAGAGCCTTTATACTCCGCCGCATCAAGGGCATTAATCGAACATCAGGCCAGTCGACTATTGAGGTCCGCGTAATATAGTGACATTACTGGTATTTTATGCTAGGTAGGGAGCATGGGATTTCCAGCAGGGGTAGGCAGGGACTTCGAGGGGTTGGAGCGGCGGCGGATGCGCGCGGCGCGGCTGCTGGCGAAGGGACTGAGCCAGTCGGAAGTGGCGCGCCGCGTAGGCGCGCATCGGCAGTCGGTGAGCCGGTGGGCGGCCGAGTTGCACGCCAAGGGGCTGGCCGGGCTTAGGAAGGCCGGCCGTGCCGGACGCAAGCCGCGATTGAGTGCGGAGCAGTTAAACCAGATCGAGCGCGGACTCAAACGCGGGCCACAGGCGCTGGGATATGAGACCAGCCTGTGGACGGCGAACCGGGTGGTCCATCTGATCGAGCAGGAATGCGGAGTGAGCTATCACCCCGGGCATGTGTGGAAGATCTTGCGGCGGCTCGGATGGAGTTGCCAGCGACCGGCGGGCCGGGCTCTGGAGCGTGACGAGAAGGCCATCCAGCGCTGGAAGAAGGAGCGCTGGCCGGAGTTAAAAAAAAGGCCAAAAATCAAGGCCGGACCATAGTTTTCATCGACGAGAGCGGTCTCAGCGAGCGGCCCCATCGCTGCCGCACCTGGGCGCCGCGGGGACAGACCCCGGTGCTGCAACACCACTTCAACTGGAAAACCATGTCGGCGATGGCGGGGGTGACGTGGTGGAACTTTTACTTCCGGCTCTTCCCCGGCGCCATCAAAAGTCCGCAAGTGGTCGAGTTCCTCGAACATCTGATGCGCCATCTGCCGGGCAAGCTGCTGATCGTTTGGGACGGCCTGAGCAGTCATCGCAGCCGCCTGGTGTGGGACTTTGTCCGCCAACAGCACGGGCGGTTATGGCTGGAATTCCTTCCCGCCTATGCTCCCGAACTCAATCCGGTGGAGTATCTGTGGTCCCACTGGAAACAGCATGAGCTACCCAACTTCTGTCCCACCAGCTTCGCCCAGTTAAGCTTCCATGCCCGCCGCGCGCTGCGCCGCATGCGCCGCCGACCATCCCTGGTCATGGCCTTCTGGCAGCAAGCCGACCTCTTTCCTTTGTAAGTATATTATGCGGAACTCAATAG
>CABDYH010000174.1_pt1 | contig 3947 bp, 4 predicted proteins | sample 3131921 | NCBI WGS metagenome assembly CABDYH01 (sample SAMEA5534337, study PRJEB31848) | metagenome | biome: tundra; feature: field; material: soil | place: USA | collected 2013-05 | depth 0.45 m
CGTCGATTCCGTTTTTTCCGACCGAGCGACACTCGAAGCGGGTATTGATTATCGGGAAGGGCTTTCGGGCGGCGATGGACAGCACGGAACCGGGCCACCACCTGCCTTTGCCCACGCGGACGATCCAGACCCAGACAGGAGCACCTGGACTAAGCTCGCAGATCCGATGAACTTCCATTTGGTAGTCTTCCCTCCACCTCAGTTCTTACGTCAATGACTTTCAGCCAAGAGCGGAAATTTCTAAAATACGAATCGTATGAAGGGCACCCGGCTTGCCAGTTTTGTTCCAATCCGGCGCTGAGGGCTCCCCGCAAACCCAGTCGAAGAAGTTCACGATTTCTGGCGGAGGACGCAGCAAGCTGACTGCGGTTGGTCACGGCAGTTTCCTCGGGGCCTCGATTGTCGCCGAGATCCCCAAATCACGCTCGGCGTCAGAGAGGGCCGCGAAGATTGAGTCGGCGCTGACGGCGGCCATCAAGGTTCGCAGCGTTTCAGGCCGCGAACACATCTGCGGGAGCTTTGCCAGCCAGGGCAGGTGCAGTTCGTGATACTTGAGGCCGAGTACGAAAAACAGATGAGTGGGCTTACCGTCGAGAGCGTCGAAATCGACGCCGCCACGTGATCGGCCCAAGATCATGAACGGTTTGACTACGTGATCGGGATGGCGATTGAGCGTGTGCAGGAAAGCGAGTCCGTTACCGGTCGCGCTCGGCATGATATTCTCGCGCTCGATAAGAGCGCCGACGAACCAGGTCTTGTCCCTCACCAAATTCAGCCGGCTGGCCAGATTCGCCAGCTCCTCGATGACCCCGGTTTTGGTGTTGGCCTCCAGATCGGGAATTATGTGGCTTGGCTGAAAGCAACTCGCGAGATTTAGCATTCTGCGCGCCGCGGGCGCGCCTCTGGAAACGTCAACGCTCCGTGGCGTGACTCCCAGCATTTGATCGTCGAGCCAAGCGTCCAGCATCGCCTTGCGGAAGCGCCATTGATTTCCGATTTTGACTCCGGGTAACTCCCCCTCGGATACCAATTTGAGCACCGTTCGCTCGTTGAGGTTCAGGTAAGCGGCGAGCTGGCGAACCGTCATCAACCTGTCTGCCGATTCGCGGGAGCTTTCCGTCGTTCTACGGACAATGTTTGACACGTGCCTAAAAATACCTAGAAATTCCATACAATACAACCGATTACTCAAAATTCGGAGCACAAGTGCGTAGCGTTCGAAAACGCGCCCGCGAACCTTTGCCTGGGTGACGTGAAGTGGAAATGGGAAGCGGCCGAAACGGCGCTGCCGTCGGATGGTGGACAGGGGCTTGCCGGATTGGCGAATATCTCTGAGCAGCGTTGGGGTACCAGAGTACGAGAAGAGAGAGAGTCAGCTTGGACAAGGTTTCAGTACTGGCGAGCGGTGGCCTGGACAGTTCGGTTTTGATCGCGAAATTGGCAACCGCCGCCGAAGTTTACCCGATCTACGTGCGGTGTGGTTTTGCGTGGGAAGAGATGGAGCTCGACGGCCTTCAATCCTTCCTCGACGCGCTCGACAACCCGAACGTGATGCCGATAACGGTGCTCTCCGCCCCCACTGGCGTCTTGTACGGCGACCACTGGAGCGTGTCGGGGGCGAGCGTTCCCGGCGCCGACGAGCCCGACGAGAACACCTACCTGCCGGGCCGGAACATCATACTGATTGCGTTGGCGGCGGTTTGGGGCAGCACGCACGGCGTCTCACGCATCGCGATCGGATCGCTGGGCGGCAACCCTTTTTCCGATGCTACCCCTGAGTTCTTTGAGAGCTTCGCCCGCGCCCTAAGCATGGGACTGGGACGCAATGTGATGGTCGAGGCGCCGATGAGAGGTCTCCATAAGGACGACCTGATCAGGACGTTCAAAGACCTGCCGCTCGAGTTGACCTTGACCTGCATGGCGCCAAAAAAGGGCGCTCAGCACTGCGGGCAATGCAACAAATGCCGCGAGCGTCAGTTCGCCTTTCGCAACGCGGGTGTCGTGGATCGCACGGTTTACGTCGGCTAGTGGTGTCTTAGGGATGGATTCAACAGACCTCCGCACTTATCTTAAGTGGAAAGTCCTGGCCATAGCTCTCATGCTCCTACAGATAGGTGTACTGGGAGCTTGCACCTCTCATCCTGCGCCTGGTGCGAAGCCCAATTCTGCATTTCGAGTCGCGCTACTCACACCCGGACCGGTTAGCGACGCGGGCTGGAATGCGGCTGCGTATGAAGGACTCGAGCTCATCAAGACCAGGCTCGGCGCCGATACCGCCCTGGTGCAGACCAAGTCGCCCGCCGACTTCGAGGACGCATTGCGCGACTTCGCCTCGCGCGGATTCGACCTTATCTTCGCTCACGGTTTCGAGTACACCGATTCCGCCATCGAGGTCGCGCGAAGTTTTCCAAATACCTGCTTTGTGGTCAGTTCGGGAAGTGAGTCGTCCGAAAATGTCGCGTCGATGACGTTCAATGTCGATGAGGCAACCTATGTGGAAGGCGTGCTTGCAGCCGGTGTCTCGAAGACCGGAGTCGTAGGCGCCGTCGGCGGGATAGAACTGCCATCGATACGATTGTTCTTCGAGGGCTTCAAGCGGGGCTTTCTTTCAGGACAGCCCAAAGGTCGTATTCTGATCAGCTATACCGGCAATTTTGACGACGTCGGTGCGGCCAAGGAAGCGGCGCTGGCGCAAATCAGCCAGGGCGCTGACGTGCTGATTCACAACGCCGACGCGGCCGGCCTTGGCGTCTTCCTTGCGGCCGCACAAGCGCACGTCTTCGCCTTCGGCGTATTTAACAACCAGAACGGCGTCGCTCCGGACGTCGTCCTGGCCAGCGCCGTGACTGCGACTCCGCTGGCTTTCCTGAAAATTGCAACCGAGGTCAAAGACAAGCGCTTTCATCCGGGGATGCTGGAATTTGGAATGCAGGACGGGATGGTGAGCGTGGTGTTTAACCCCAAGCTCGAGTCGCGGATTCCCGCGGCCGCACTCCAGCGCGCGCGCAAAGTCGAGCATGAGCTGGCAACCGGCCAACTGCTTCTCCCGCCAGCGCTCACGCATCCCCCTGCCACCAAATAGCCACCACTTGCATCCCGCCGCCAGAGTACTCGCGTTCCTTAAACTTCATCTCGCGTCGTGAATTCCCCGCTAGCGGCCAACTTGTTTGCCTTCGCGTTCGACCGCTCGTACACTGCCGCTCAATTATGACAGCCAGCAATCTCCGAGGGTTAAATTCATGAAATTCGGACTGTTCGGAATCAACAACGGAGCTTGTGCTTTGCCCAAGTGTGCCGCCGCAGTCGCGCGCGCGGCCGAAGACGCGGGTTTTGAAAGCGTGTGGACGGGCGAGCATGTAATCCTGCCCGACCCGCAGGCGCCGCCCTCGCCGGTGGCGGCGGACTACCCGATGCTCGACCCTGCGGTCGCGCTGGCCTTTATCGCGGCGCACACGACGAAGATTCGGCTGGGGACAGGCATCATCATATTGCCGCAGCGAAATCCCGTGGTGCTCGCCAAAGAGCTCGCCTCGACGGACGTGCTGTCAAACGGCCGGCTGATCTTCGGTATCGGCGTTGGATATCTGAAGCCCGAGTTCGAGGCGATTGGCGCGCCGTTCGATCACAAGGGTGCGCGTGCGGAGGAATTCCTGGCGGCGATGATCGCGCTGTGGTCGATGCCCAAGCCGGAGTTCAGCGGCAAGTGGATCAAGTTCAAGGGCGTCAATGCGATGCCGCGGCCGGTGCAGAAGCCGCATCCGGAGATTGTCTTCGGGGGGCATTCGACCGAGGCGTTCAGCCGGGCGGCGCGCCTGGCCAAAGGATGGTACGGGTTTGCGCTGGACCTGGAGGCGACGGCGAAGTGCGTCGAGGGAATCCGGGCGGCATGCAAGGCGGCGCGACGTCGGTTCGAGGAGCTGGAGATAAGCGTCACTCCGAGTCCGCGA
>CABDYH010000253.1_pt1 | contig 3013 bp, 1 predicted proteins | sample 3131921 | NCBI WGS metagenome assembly CABDYH01 (sample SAMEA5534337, study PRJEB31848) | metagenome | biome: tundra; feature: field; material: soil | place: USA | collected 2013-05 | depth 0.45 m
AAATACGCAGCGACAATTCGCTCGCCGGCGTCGAAGCCGCCGTAGGAGCTACCGCCATCGATCACCATCACGCGCGAGCCGGGAAATCGCACCACCGCGCCGTCGCCCTCCCCCACCGACAGGAACGTCACGCGCAAGTCGGGATTGAAGAAGCGGTCGTAGGTCCAGCATCCCGCGTCAACTATCAGGACAATTGCCAGCGCAATGGCGCATCGCGCATGCCACCCAAATCCGCGTTCGCGCGAAGGATCACGCGGAACGTCCTCGCGAGTTCCATCGTCGCGCGATCGCTTCCCGGTTATGGCCGCGGCAAGCGGAGCGAGCAACCAAATCATCAACAACCCATAAGCGATTGCGAGTTCGAGAATCGTCGGCGTGAAGATACGAAACCACGCCAACGGCAAATCGACGAACCAGGCCGCCAGCCAGTTGCCGGCCGCAAGCGCGTGCGCGCCGAACAGCAGTATCGGGCGCGCGGCCGGCTCCGAAATGAAACTCAGCGCGGCTGCAACCAGACCGCTGATCATCGCGCCGAACGCCATGATTGGCACCACCACGGCGTTGGCGGCCACGCCGACAACAGCAAACTGGTTGAAGTGGCGCGCGGTGAGAGGAGCCGTCCCGACCATCGCCCAGAACGACACCGCGAGATAGTCGGCCGGGGTTTCCAGAAACCGCCATCGTGGCGACGGAAGGCTCGCCGGGAAGCATCCCGATGCGTTTGCGGCGCGCGAACCAGGCGGCAAAGCGGCGCATCCCGAGCACTATCGCAATCACCGACGCAAACGAGAGCTGAAACCCGATGTCGGCGGTCGAACCGGGAAGCGCGACGCAAATCACGATCGCAGCCAGAGCCAACGACGCGATCGCTTCGCGAGAACAATCGATCGCCACGGCCAGCATATACGCGAGCACCATCACCAACGCGCGTGATCGTGGACACGTGATGCCCCGCGATCGACGCGTACGCGCATACCGCCAGCATCGCGGCGACCGCGGCAACCTTGTTCCCGTAACCGCGGTTTGCGAGTCCCGGGAACAGCATCATCGCAAGCCGCGCCGCGGCGAACATCGCGGCCGCCACGATGCTCAAGTGCAGTCCCGAGATAACCAGCAAATGGGCCATCCCGGTGCGCGCGAATGTCTGTCGAAGCGGCTCGCCGATTTCGCCTTGGTCGCCGATCACGAGCGCGCGCATCTCGGCGTTTTCAGGATAAGCAAGGTTCCGATCGAAGAACTCGCCGATGTGAGTTCTTATCGATTCGATCTGGCTCGACGGAACGCGCGAACGATGCCCGATGATTTGAAATCGCGCCGAACCGAGCGAATCTTTCGGCGCGGTCATCGTCGCGTCAATGCCGTCGCGCGCCATCAGTCCCACGTAGTCGAATTCGCCGGGATTACCGTAGTTGCGGGGGAAATGAATTCGCGCGCTCAGCCTGATTTCGTCGCCCAGCTTGAAGCTTCCGCCACCGAGGACCGCGATTCGGACATTGCCGCTGGACGGCAACATAGCTCCGCCCTGCTCGGCGGCTCGCTCGACCCTGACATACAGCCGATCGCCGTAAGCTTCGCGCTCGGCCTCGCGAAACAGATGTCCCTCGACCGTAACGCGCGAACCGTCCAGCATCGTGGCCATGCCATGTGACCCGCGCGGCGGATCGAGTACGTTCGCAACGGCTACTGTCGCGGTCAGTGCAAGAGCAACGTACGCCGCCGCAAGACCGAGCGTCCGTCGAGCGGCCAGAAACGCGCCGAGCGCTAATACGCTGAGCGCCAACGCAAGCGACAGTGGAATCGCGATGTGAAAATTGCCAAGCGCATCCCCGGCGACTATCGAGGTTGCGACCGCGTAGATCGGCGCAATCCGTTTAAGCGGGCCGAATGCCGGGATCGGAGGTAAAATCTCGCGGGACCTGGTCGACTCCAGTCCGACAGGTCGCAAGGCGGCGCGTTCTATGGAAAGTGCTCCCGCAGCGATAGCTACGCACTCCTTCGCGCATCAGCGGCGGCGTGAGGTCGATGTTGACCCGAAGATTATGCTCCGACACAAGCAGATAGCGCGATCGACGATGTGTGCTCTGGGGAACTTTCGCGTCAATCCTGGGCGGGGATGTCGTTGACTCGAGCGCCGGCGTTATTGGCGGAAATGGCGGATGAAGCGAGCGGAAGAGCCGGTTGATCCGCGGAGTCGGCGGATTCTTCGACGTCGAGCAGCGCCGTCATTTCGTCGAGATGGCGGCGAATCTCGGCGGCAAGTTCGCGATTGAGTCCCTTCACCGCCGCAATCTCGTCGGTGGTCGCCTCGCGAATCCGTTTGAGACTCCCGAAGTGACGGAGCATCGCACGGCGCCGCACCGGGCCGACGCCGTCGATGTCGTCGAGCACCGAGCGCAGCCGTGCGCGGCGCCTTAGTTCGCGGTTGTAGGCGATCGCGAATCGATGCGCCTCGTCGCGAATCCTCACGAGCAGGAACAACGCGGTGGAGTTTTTCGGCAGCACGATCGGATCCTTGCGCCTGGGAAGGAAGACGCGCTCCTCGGATTTCGTTACTTCTTTTTCGCGCCGGTCGTTCAGAACATGCTGCTTGGCCAACGACACGCAATCGATCTGATCGGTAAGCTTGAACTCGCGGATCACTTCGAGCGCGACGTTCAGTTGTCCCTTGCCGCCGTCGATGACCCACAAATCCGGGTATTCGTTTTCGCGCACGGCGCGTTCGAGCCGGCGCTTCAGGACTTCGTACATGCTGGCGAAGTCATCCTGGCCTTCGAAGCTGCGAATCCGGTAGCGGCGGTAGAGATTCTTTTGCGGCTCGCCTTCGTCGAACGTCACCTGCGACCCGACCACCATCGAGCCCTGCAGATTCGAGATGTCGTAGCATTCCATCCGCTTGGGCGTGTTGCGCAGACCGAGCTTGGCGCGCAGATCCTCGAGCATCTGCTCGCGGGTCTTTTCGTTGTCGCGCCGCGAGGCAAAGCTTTGGCGCGTGTTGTCCATCGCCATTTCGAGC
>CABDYH010000308.1_pt1 | contig 2646 bp, 1 predicted proteins | sample 3131921 | NCBI WGS metagenome assembly CABDYH01 (sample SAMEA5534337, study PRJEB31848) | metagenome | biome: tundra; feature: field; material: soil | place: USA | collected 2013-05 | depth 0.45 m
GTGGGCGGGGCAGAACGTCTTCAAGGCGAACAAGTCGATCGTCGCGAGACTGGGAGCGGCGGGCGCGCTGCTGCATGCGCAAAACTTCTCGCACAGCTACCCGCATTGCTGGCGATGCCACAATCCGCTGATCTTTCTTGCGACCGAGCAATGGTTCGTGAGCATCGACCATAACGGACTGCGCGTCAAAGTGATCGATGCGATCGACAAAGTGAAATGGTATCCCGGATGGTCGCGCGATCGGATCCGCAACATGACGGAGACGCGCCCCGACTGGTGCATCTCGCGCCAGCGCGCGTGGGGCGTGCCGATTCCCGCGGTCAGATGCGCGAAATGTGATGAGGTCGCGCCACTGCTTGCGACGATGGATCGAGTCGAGGAAATTTTCGCGCGCGAAGGTTCCGACGCATGGTACAGCCGGCCGGCGGCGGACTTCGTCGCGCCGGGCCTCAAATGCCAGAAGTGCGGCGGCGCGGATTTTATCAAGCAAGAAGACATTCTCGACGTGTGGTTCGATTCGGGCTCGTCGCAAGCCGCGGTGCTTGGCGCGCGGCCGGAGTTGAAGTGGCCGGCGGACGCGTACCTGGAAGCGGTGGAACAGGCGCGCGGATGGTTCGGCTCGTCGCTGGTCTGTGCGGTGTCGGAGCGCGGCACGGCGCCGTTCAAAAGCGTAATCAGCCATGGACTGACGGTGGACGAACGGGGCCGCAAGATATCCAAGTCGCTCGGCAACTCGGAGGACGCCGTCGATGCGGTGGGAAGGATGGGGGCCGACGTACTGCGGCTGGTGTATGCGTCGCTCGACTACACAGCCGACATCACGCTCGGCCAGACGATTTTCAGCGCGGTGTCAGAGTCGTATCGAAAGATCCGCAACACCTGCCGCTTCGTGCTGGGCAACCTGGCTGACTTCGATTCCGCGCGCGATAAGGTCGCGATCTCCGACATGCTTGAATTTGATCGGTATATCCTCGCCGTGTTTTCTCAGGTGGGCGAAGCAGTAAGGCATTGTTACGAAGAATTCGATTTCCAGACAGCCTACAGGATGCTCTCCCAGTTCATAGTCGTAGATCTGAGCGCGACGTACGTCGATGTTGCGCGAGATCGGCTCTACTGTTCGGCGGAGAAATCGCACGAGCGACGGTCTGCGCAGACCGCGCTGTTCACGATTCTCGACGCGCTGGTCAGGATGCTCGCGCCGCTGATTCCGTTCACGGCCGAGGAAGTTTACTCATATCTGCCGCGCAAGAATGAACTGAGCGTGCACCTGCTCACACTGAACGATTTGAGTTCATGGAATGACACAAAACTGGTGTCGCGATGGGTGCCGTTGCTCAGGATTCGTGACGAGGCGCTCAAGCTGCTCGAAGCGATGCGCAAGGCGGGGACGATCGGCGCGCCGCTCGATGCCGCAATCAGCCTTGGAGCTGATGGTAGCTCTGAGAGCGGGCTTGCCGAAACGATCAAGCAGTATCGCGAAGAGCTCAAAGATCTGTTCATCGTCTCGGAGGTTGCGATTCTGGGCGACGCGGAAACGGCCGAGATCAGGCGCCAAGCGGCGGGCCGCGAGGACTTCGCCGTCGATGGCAGCTTCGCGCGAGCCGCCGCGAATCCCGCAATCACGCTGGTTGGGCGTCACGCGTCCGGGGTGAAGTGTGCGCGATGCTGGAAGTACTTCGATGACGGCAGCGATCAGCAGTTGGACGCAAGATGCCGCGCGGTGGTGGGGGCGTAGCCGTTGCAGGAACGATCGAGCGTCAAGCCTCTTCCCAGCCCTCTACGTGGGCAAGGAGCGGGAAAAGAATTAGCCGGCCGGACGCCGCGCAAGCCGTTCCTGCTTTTGATCGGCGCTATCACGATTCCGATCATCGTGCTCGACCAGGCAACCAAACTGTTCGTCAAGGCGCACATGGCGCTGTATGAAAGTATCGCGCTCGTCCCGAACTACCTGGACATCACGTACACGCTGAATCCGGGCGCGGCGTTCAGCATCCTGGCCGACGCGCCACCGTGGGCCCGCCAGGCGTTTCTGCTGTCGATGTCGTGCGCGGCGATAATTGTGCTGATCGTGTTGATAGTGCGATCGGAGCGCGTGACTATCAATTCGGTTGCCTTCGCGCTGATCCTGGCCGGCGCTGCGGGAAACCTGATCGATCGTGCAACTCGCGGCGGCCGCGTGATCGACTTTATGCGCGCGCATTACTACGACCTGAACTACCCGGTGTTCAACGTCGCGGACAGCGCGATCACGATTGGCGTCGCGCTGATCATCCTCGCGTCGTTGTTTGGCGGCGACGCCGAGCCCAAGCCAAATCGTTCCAGTGAAAAAGTTAAATAGCTGAATCCTGGCTCGACGCATTTGAGGCACCGCCGCGGCGGGTGACTGGACGCCGACCCGCGTGCTTAAAAATATCTCGCCGACACTGAAGCGGGCGGGCGCAGGAAAGGCGAAGATTCGTGCGATGCTGGTAGAAAATCCGCGCCGGTATTTCCCGAATCAGCCGGCCGGCGCGTCGATTTTCGTCCAGCCGAGTTATCCGGCTACTTCGAACTCAGTCCGTTGTGGCTCGCGGGAAGCGGGGCGCCAGATTCTACGGCAGCGCGCCATTTGTCGATTGCCTCGACGGTAAATCGCCAGTCGCTGCC
>CABDYH010000313.1_pt1 | contig 2616 bp, 1 predicted proteins | sample 3131921 | NCBI WGS metagenome assembly CABDYH01 (sample SAMEA5534337, study PRJEB31848) | metagenome | biome: tundra; feature: field; material: soil | place: USA | collected 2013-05 | depth 0.45 m
TCCTGCTGTCGTTCGCCCAGTTCGAACGTGAGGTGACCGGCGAGCGGATCCGGGACAAGATCGCCGCCTCCAAGCAGAAGGGAATGTGGATGGGAGGTCTGGTTCCCCTCGGCTACGACGTGCATGAGCGTCGCCTAGCGATCAACCAATCGGAAGCGGAGACTGTCCGAGAGATATTCCGGCGATACCTGGAACTCGGTTCCGTCCGGCTCCTCATGGAGGATCTGAATCGTCGCGGCATTCGATCCAAAGTCCGGGTCGCAAGGAACGGCAAGCAATCGGGCGGGAACCCGTTCTTCCGGGGAGCGCTCTATTCACTGCTTTCAAATCCCATTTACATTGGCGAGATTCGGCACAAGGGTATTCGTCATCCAGGTCTGCACGAACCGATAGTGGACCGAGAGCTGTGGGACGCAACCCAGCTGCTACTGCGAAGCCACGCGGTCGGGCGTGCGCCGCGAGCAAGGAAATCGGCCGCGAGTCCGCTTACGGGTAAGCTGTTCGACGAAAGTGGCCAGAGTCTGACGCCGAGTCACGCGGTGAAAGACCAGCGGAGATATCGCTACTACGTGTCGCGCAACCTGATCAAAGGAACGTCAGATTCAGGGCGCGGCGGTTGGCGCTTACCTGCGCCAGAGATCGAGCGCACCGTCGCGTCCGCGGCCTACACGCTTTTAGGTGACCAAGCGGCAATTGCGGAAGCTGCTCACAACATCGGTGCTGCTGAGAGAGGGCTCCCGTCGATCTTCTCTATAGCAGCAGCCTGGATGAAACGCCTGCGATCGGAGGTTGAAGTCGCAGCTGCCTTGAACGCTTTGGTCGATCGTGTAGACCTCACCGATACAGGCATTCGTGTTTCGATCAAGCTGCCGAATCCCATCACGGAAGAGCAGAGTTCGAACGCCACCAATCTGACTGTCACGCGCGACTTCCCGATGCAGATCAGGCGGCGCGGCTTCGAAATGCGTTTGGTTATTCAAGGTAGTCGCGCGCCAGCTCCGCTGGTTGATCTCGCGCTCATGAAAGCCATCGCTCGAGGACGCCAATGGTCTGACGATCTGCTTGCCGGTCGAGTGGAATCGGTTGCGGTGATCGCCAGGCGTGACGGGGTACTCCCGAACTATGTCCGGCGCCTGACTCGGTTGGCGTTCCTGGCTCCCAGGATTGTCGAGGCGATCGCAGCCGGTCACCCACCGCCGGGACTTACCGCGAAGGCGCTCACCGAACGGATCGAACTGCCTCTCATTTGGAGCGAGCAGGAACGATCGGTCGGAATAAGCTAGTCAGTGCAAACCCGATACTTCCACATATCGTCGTCCGTCGTCTCATCTCCCAAACGGTCGCGCCAAATTTGCCAACAGAGATTTTGGCTGCGAATTGCGCGTCATCTGCCGGAAAGTGACTTTCTCCGCTACCACATATATGCAAATGAAGCCTCTGGTGCGGGCTATTCGACGATTCGAGCGGAAAATACCGAGAGATAAGGACTCGGTGGCGGAGCAGGGGGGATTCGAACCACCGGTGTCGCGACAAGTCTTTCCGAAGGAAAACGGCCGCGAGCGCTGGGATATTTCGTGTAGAAATCGGCTAACATCGTCCAGAGGAATGAGTTCGCTTTCAGTTCGGTGCGATTTTCCTCGTCAGCCTTGAATTCCGGTGTCGCGAGAATCCGGCTGGGTTGACAAAAGTTCCGTCCCTCAGTCGCACCGACATCGACAGCGACCGCTCCAACGAAATAGATTCCGTGGAATGCTTCGTTTACGTTCTCGGTAGTTGGGGCAAAGACGGCTATCGAACCTATGTCGGCTGGACAACCGATCTGGACCGGCGTCTTGCCCAGCACAATGCCGGCACCGGCGCGCGCTCAACGCGTGGGCGGGTTTGGGTTTTGCTGTACGCGGAGCAGCACGCGACGCAACGCGAAGCCATGAGCCGTGAATGGCACCTGAAACGTGATCGGCGGCTGCGCAAGCGGCTTGCGCGGAGCGGTTGAGGATGCGCGGTTCCATCGTGCCCGAGCAAAGAACAAACAGAGACCGCGCACATGACCGCAACCCGCTTTCACCCACATCTGCCGAACGCCTTTCGTCGAGGCTGGGTCCGCTATAATGCGCAGTTGGTCGAGCCCGCCCGAAAGCCGTCGCCCGCATTCGTGATAGTCGAGTCATGTGACTGCACTTGAAGATTCGTGCCGGTGGACAGGGATCGAGTTTCGCGAACTCCCAAGCCACTATAAGCTGAAGATTCATTTTCCCGCCGTCAACCCGTTCTAGCTCATCGACGACTAACCTCGTATTCCGATAGGAGGGTCACGTGTCGGGCTCATGGAGCCACTGGCCTCCCTTTTTCTTTTTCACGCCCTTTGTGATCCGCAAAAACTCAACGACCGTCAAGCAGCACGGGCCAAGAGGCTGTACCCGTGGTGAAGTCCGTTCAATACGGAGTGCGCCACAACTCGAATGACGGTTGTGCCTATTCAAAACCTAAAGCCGGACGTATTGATGATGCAGCCCGCCGAGGATTGGAATCGCAGCGATACGGCCGATCTTCTGCGTACCACGAAAATCCGGAGCATCTTTATCCAGTGAGAGATGGGTCCGGACCTCATTGTAGTAC